>SXGT01311145.1_pt1 | contig 23676 bp, 11 predicted proteins | sample 3176221 | NCBI WGS metagenome assembly SXGT01 (sample SAMN11356862, study PRJNA531348) | freshwater metagenome | isolation source: freshwater sample F1-120 | place: China: Fuxian Lake, Yuxi | collected 2017-12-25
CTCCACCGCGGTGACGCCGAGCGATGTGAGATATGGAATCTTCTCGATGATGCCCACAGAGCTGCCGGGGTTTTGGACCGCGCTCGACTTGTGCTGCGTGAAGCCGCGGACATGGGTCTCGTAAATAATGGACTCGGAGACTCCCTTCCGCAGGTGGCGGTCCCCTTCCCATTCGAAGTAGTCGTCGACGACGACGCACTTGGGGGGGCGAATGATGCCGTCCGGCGAAGGCTGAAAACTTCCGGCCAGCGCCTTGGCATAGGGATCAATCAGCCGGGCCTTGCCGTCGAACCACTGACCGCTTTCGGGGTCGCGCGGGCCGTCGGCTTGAAAATGGTAGAGCTGGCCGGTTCCCGCCCCCGGAATGAAAATGCTCCAGATGTCGCCCCAGCGGTCGGTCTCGCGCTCGAAGGGAATGATCTCGGTCGGCTCGGTGTCGTCCACTTCGTCATACAGCAGCAGCCGCATTTCCTTGGCGCTGCGACTGAAAACGACAAACTGCACGCCATTATCATGGAGAATGGCGCCGTACGGCAGCATGTGCGTGAACTGGAGCTTGGGATGGACGTGTCGCATGAGCATGGGGGAAGCCTCGTGCCGTGGGAGAGTGGTTGCGACCCGTTGGAATCCCGCTTTCAAGCGGTTCCAACACCCTCACGAAGCGAAAGTCCGTCCTCGTCGTTTCCACCGGCATAATCCGCCAGCGGAAACGGAGCGTCCCTTCGCCTCGAAATATAGGCGCACGTTTATGTACCACCCGTTTCTGCCCGAAGCCTCCCGGAACGCCACTATAGCTCGGAGTTTGCGCGAGTTCGGAGCCGCTCGAACCAGTTGCCGAGACTTTGTCCATCCGCTCGACTCCGCCGGTGCGTTAAGCGGTGCGGCCTGCACAAACTGGGCCTTAGCCATCTTTCGCATTGGGCTTTCGGCAGACTCTCCAGCAGTCAAAAAGGGAGGGAGGGAAGGACCGAAAAATGAAGTGGCCAGAATCGAAGGCTTCGTGATGCGGAGATAAAGGAATGAGAATGGCCGACTTCCCCCTTTTTTTGGAATTTCCCTTGCCTTGCACCCCCTGGGGAACATATAAACGGAATTAGATATTTTGCCGCTAGGGGCGTAACGAACCCCTGCCGAAGCATCATAGTAAGGAAGTCCGTCCTTAAATCCCATTCTCCTTCAGGAGCCCCCCATGCTCACCATCAACTGCGGCACGAAGCAACGGTATTGCGATGGAGTTTCGCGGCGAAGCTTTTTGCAGGTGGGGGCTCTGGGAATCGGCGGCTTGACGCTGGCTGGCTTGCTGCGGGCGGAGGCCCAGGCGGGAACCGGCTCGTCGCACAAGGCGATCATCAATATCCACCTGGGGGGCGGCCCGTCCCACCAGGATATGTTCGATCTCAAGCCCTACGCCCCGCGCGAATTCCGCGGCGAGTTCAACCCGATCAAGACCAACGTCTCAGGAATCGAAATCTGCGAGCATTTCCCGCTCCTGGCGCAAATGGCGGAGAGATATTCCATCATTCGCTCGCTGGTCGGCAGCTACGACGACCACAGCAACTTCCATACGCAGACCGGCTGGGGACGCAACGATCTGCGGAACGTTGGCGGGCGGCCGAGCATCGGCTCGGTGGTCGCCAAACTTCAGGGGCCGGCTGGCGAAGGTGCCCCGCCGTACGTGGCATATAACGAAGGGCACGAAGGGTTTCTCGGCCCCACCTACAAGGCCTATCGGCCGCAGGGGGGCGATCTGAAACTCGTCGGCGGCATGACTGAAGACCGGCTCAGCGGCCGGACCAATCTGCTTTCCTCCATCGACAAAATCCGCCGCGACGTGGACGGCAGCGGCAAGATGAAAGCCCTCGACAGCTTCACGCAGCGGGCCGTCGGCGTGGTCACCAGCGGCAAAGTAGCGGACGCCATCGACCTGGAAAAGGAAGACCCCAAAGTCCGCGAGCGCTATGGCCGCGATGAAGGACGAATGTTCCTCACCGCCCGCCGCCTGGTCGAAGCCGGCGTTCGCGTCGTCACCTTCGATTGGGGTGGCTGGGATACGCACGGCGACAACTTCGGCCACCTCCGCCGCCAACTCCCCAATCTCGACCGGGGCCTGAGCTCGCTGCTGCATGACCTGCACGACCGGGGCATGGAGAAGGATGTGACCGTGGTGATGTGGGGCGAGTTCGGCCGCACTCCGCGGGTCAATCCCGGTGCCGGCCGCGACCACTGGTCCCGCGTGGCGATGGGGTTCCTCGCCGGCGGCGGCATGCGAAACGGCCAGGTCATCGGCACCAGCACCGCCAATGCCGAAGAAGCCAAGGACCGCCCGGTCCATCTGCTGGAAGTTTTTGCGACTCTCTACCACAACATGGGAATCGACGTCCGCAAGGCTCAGCTTGTCGATCCCTCCGGCCGGCCGCAATATCTCGTCGCCGATCAATCGCCGATCCGCGAACTGGTATAATCGGCGGCGGAAAGTCCCAACGTAGGAAGGCCTCACTTGGCCGTCCCGAATCTTGCGCCGCCTCATGAGCCTTCAGCAGCGATTACAGCGCCAGCTCCACAGTACGCGCCAGATGAGCGAGAAGCTGCTGGCCGATTTCAAATCTCCCCACGACTGGGTCCACCAGGTCCATCCCGGCTGCAACCACGCGCTCTGGTTCGTCGGCCACATGGCGAACACTGACAACTTCCTGCTCTCGCTCGTCTCCCCGGCCAGCACCATACCGCTCAGCGGTTTTAACACCCGCTTCGGCATGGGATCGCAGCCGACCGACCAGCCGGACCAGTACCCGCCACCGGAAACGGTCCTCGCCACGATGGGGGAGCGGCGTTCCAAACTGTTGGAAGTGCTTGCCACGCTCTCGGACGACGACCTGGCCAAGAAAACTCCCGAAGGTGCCCCGGAATTCCTCCCCGACTTCGCCTCCGTCTTCGAGCTCGCCATCTGGCACGAAGGTCTCCACGCCGGCCAACTCTCCGTCACCCGCCGCGCCCTCGGCCACCAGCCGCTGGTAGGTGGGTAAGCCACAAAGTAGGCCGCGAGTCCTCTCGCGAGCCGGCAGAGTGCGGGTGGCGGTGGAGAAAAACACTCCAGGCACCAAGCGGTCGCACAAGAGCGCCTTTGCATCCGCCGTCGCCGCCCCACGTCGTTCGGGATGGAACGTCCACTCTCGGGGCGCGTAGCCACACGCGGCCCGCGTGTCGGCTTCCTCGTTTTCGCGGCCGTCACTCACCCCGAAGCCAGCACGCGGGCCGCGTGCGGCTACGCGAGCGCCTCGTGGAGGATGGCTTCGAGGAGGACGCGGGAATCTCGCGCGGTTGGTGAGTTCCGCTTCGAGCTGGTCCGCCAGGGCCATGAGCTGGTTCACTTTAGCGAAGATGCGGTGCTGGACGCGAGCTTTGCCACGGAAGCTTCTTCGAGGCAGAGGGGTGGTTGCTGAGAAATCTTGAGAATTCTTCGGGGCCAAGGCTTGCCTGTGCCAACCGGCATATGTACACTTACGTACAGTAGTCAGGGAGGGCTGTGCGCGGTCTGGGGGGAGGGGATTTGGGATTTGAGACGGGAAGAGGATTGGGGATCAGGGCCGCCTGAAGGCGGGACTCCAACGGGCTTGAAAACAGCTTATAAATCCACGAGTGAGTCCCCCCGGAATGGTGGAGTGATTCACGAATCAAGAAAAGGGTGATTCAGGCCAAAACGGAGCGATGACGATTGGCGGAAGTGATGTTCTAGCAATGGTCTATGGCATGATTCTGATGCAAAGATGTATCAAAAACGGAACCATGAATCTATGAATCAAACCAGGTGATAAGCGGCTTATAAGTGGAGTTGAAAATGGGGTCAGGCACGTCGTCACAACGTCTTTTCCACGGAAGTATCTGCACGTGGCTCCGAGCCAGACCCCTTTTTCAACAGGCCGTGGTGTCCTTCGCTGGCGCGGCAGGCTGGTGCAAGGAGGTGGAATGATGAGGGGTGGAGGTTTGGGAAAGGGGGGTTGAGTCTCTGATTTTTGGGAAAATTGCCGTTTGTAGCGAAAGTACTGATTTTGACCGTAATACCGGGCCGATAGGTTTTGTCGAGCGAAAAAAGCGTCGCTCCGAGGGCTGACGGTGTTACCCCAGGGTAGTGCCGCCCGCCATCGCTCGCATAACACACCTGTGCGGCTGCCCTGCAGGGCTGCACAGCCCGCTGTCAAGAAACAGCGCCCGATTCCTTGGAGCCGCGGAGACTCTTCGATGAAGATGCAATGGGCCTGGGTTTTGCCCGTGCTGACGATCCTGACCTTGAGCGGAACCGCTTGGGGACAAGGCTATCCCCAAGGCTACGCACCGGGCTATCAGCCGGGGAGCCCGCCGCCGGGATACGCCCCTGGGTATGATCCCTCGGTCTTAATGTATGCCCCGCCCGGCGCGATGCCCGGCGGCCAGCCTGGCTACGGCCAGCAAGTGGGCTACTTCCAGCAAGATGGGGTGCCGACGCCGGCTCCGATTCCTGGAGGCGAGGCGGGCGCGCCGATGCCGATGGTGCCGATGCCGGTCGAGGGAGACTATCAGGGAGGCCCCGCGAACGCGGAGGACTTCGGCGTTGACTGCCCCTACTGCGGCGGAGCGGGCTGCGATCATTGCGGCGGCCACCACGGCTTGCTGGGGGACGTGCTGGGCATCGTCGCTCCTTATCCCGACGGCGGCTGCGGAGCCGTTCGCTGGTATGACTTTTCGCTGGACTACATGATGCTGAAACGGGAAGGGGCGGGACGGCTCACTCCCTATACGAGCTTGGGCATTGCCGGACCGATCGTGCTGAGCAATCAGAACTTTGACTTCAACGAAAGCTCCGCCTTCCGTTTCTCGGCCTTGTGCCAGGTCGGTCCCGGCAGCAGCGCGGAGTTTGTCTACTACGGCCTGTTCTGGTACGAGTCGACGGAGACAGTTACGGACAATGCCGGCAATCTGTATTCGGCCTTCAGTAATTTCGGGACGCTTCCCTTCAACGGGTTCGACGAAACGGATCAGAGCGATTTGCAAACAGCTCGGTACACGTCCAAGTTTGACAACTTCGAAGTCAACTTCCGCCAGCGTTGGATTGCCCCCAGTTCCCGTTATCAGGGTTCGTGGCTGATTGGCGTGCGTTACTTCAAGCTGGACGAGCAGATGAGCCTGTATACGCAATCGACGATCAATGGAGGCAACGCCTACTATGACACCGACATCTTCAACAGCTTGACCGGCATGCAGTTCGGCGGCGACATCTGGTTCTGCTTGTTCCCCGGACTGCGAGTGGGTGGCGAGGCGAAGTTCGGCGTCTATGGCAACAATGCCGGACAGAACTCGTCGATCTCCGCGACCTCCTTCGGGTCACCTTATCTGGAGAATGGCGAAGCCCAAGACGTCGCCTTCGTGGGAGATGCCACGGTGATGCTGACCTATCGCCTCAATTACCAGTGGACGATGAAGCTCGGTTATCAGTTCCTGTATGCGGACGGCGTGGCCTTGGCCAGCGAGAACTTCAACCCCACGCCCCCGTCCTTCTTCTTCCCGCCGCCCGGCGTGAATCGGACGGTGAACATGAACGACAACGGCCACGTTTTCTATCACGGAATGCAACTTGGCCTGGAATTCATGTGGTAGTCGTCACCCCTGAACCGCGAGGCTGATTTTCAGGGCCTACAACCTTCTTAGCCCTGGGGAACTTCTGGTTCCCCAGGGCTTTTCTTTGCGCTGGGAACTAAGTTTCGCCTCGCTGCGTCAAACCGAGGCCCGGAACTGGAGTTTTTTGGGTTGATCGTGCCTTGTTTTATTGACAGTTGGCTTGTGGCATTTATAATCCACCCCCACAGGCCCCAATTCCCGGCAGCCGGCATAAGCGGAACAATCCCTATCTCGGGGTAAATTTCGGCAAAAAAATGGAAAAACCGGTTTGGTGCAATTAGACTGGCGCTTACTTTTAGCGACTGCCGTCGCTTTCAGGCAACATATTGGGCTGGCCCAAGAGGGAAATCGTCGTGAAAACTGCCTCGACAAAGTCCACAACCAAGCTTCGCACTATGCGCAAATCGCTTTCCAAAGCTGCGGATCGCCGCCGCTTTCGCCAGATGATGTTCGAGTCGTTGGAAGGGCGAGCGCTCCTGGCAGGAGTCGAGGTTCCCGTTGCCGACTGGCAGAATGCAGACTTCGTGAACAACGAAGTCATGGTCCGTTTCAACAGCGGTGTGACCCGCGCCCAGGCATCCAATGAATTGTTCGTTCGCCAGGGAGCGACGATCAAGCAATGGTGGTCGGAACTGAACCTGGCTGAGGTTCAGTTTCCCATGAGTTTCCCCATGCCATCCGCCCAGATTGGCGTGATTCAATCGATTCACAATTGGAGTTCCGTTTATTACGCCGAACCGAACTTCATCCGCGAGGCGCGGAGGACACCCAACGATCCGGGTTTCGGACAGCAGTGGAGCCACGAGAATACCGGCCAGGCCGTGAACCTCAATCCGTTCCCGATTCCACCCGGCTTGTTCCCTGGAACGCCCGATGCGGATGTCGATTCGACAGAAGCCTGGGATTACCTGGTAGGAAGTCCGAACACGATTATCGCCATCATTGATACGGGCGTTGACTATCGGCATCCGGATCTCGCGGCAAACATCTGGACCAATCCCGGCGAAATCCCGGATAGCATCGACAACGACGGCAACGGTTACATCGACGACATTTTCGGCTGGAACTTTGCCGACGGCAACAACGATCCGGATGACCTTGATGGCCACGGCACACACGTGGCGGGCATTGCGGCCGCCGTGGGGAACAACGGGATTGGCGTCGCGGGCGTTAACTGGAATTCAAAGATCATGTCGATCAAGGCGGGCAACCCCGGCTTCACGACATCGTCTATTGCCGGCGCTCAACTCTACATTGCCAAGATGCGCTCGCAGTACGGCTTCAATATTGTCGTTAGCAACAACAGCTACGGGGCCAGCGGTGCGCCGTTTTCCTTCGTGGAATACGATTCCATTGTCACCTCGTCCAACGCCGGAATTCCGTTCGTGACCTCGGCTGGAAACGCCGCCGTCAACAACGACACGATTCCGGATTACCCCTCCACCTATTTGGTGAACGGTTTGATTTCGGTCGCGTCGACGGACAACAACGATGTGCTCTCCACGTTCTCGCAGTACGGCCTGACCACGGTCGATCTGGCAGCTCCCGGCGAGCAGATTCTGAGTACGGTTCCCCCGTTCTATAATCCTCCGTTCAATTACGATTACTTCGACGGCACGTCGATGGCGTCGCCGATTGTCGCCGGAGCCGTCGGCCTGCTCCGCTCGCTCGATCCCAACCTGACGGTCTCTCAGGTCAAGAATTTCATTCTGCAAGGCGTTGACCAGGTTCCCAATCTGGCCACGCGGGTCTTGACGGGTGGCCGCCTCAATATTGCCAAATCCCTGGACTTGGTTCCCCGCAACGAAATCCGCGGCACCGTGTTTCTGGATGTCAACGGCAGCGCCACTTTTGATGGCACCGAAAACGGCATCGCGGGTTGGACCGTGTATCTCGACCTCAACAACAACGGCGTGTTCAACACCAACGAGCCCTCCGCATTGTCAGCCGCTAACGGGACGTATCTGCTACGTGGCATTTTTGGTCCGGGGACCTTCAATGTACGTCCCGTCATCCAGGCCACCTATCGCCAGACCTTCCCGGTCGCCTCCGCCGCGCAATCAGTGACGCTGGCCACCAAGACATCGATCGTGAACGCCGTGAACTTTGGCGTGCAGGAAGTTCCCGGCGAAATCCATGGCCGCAAGTGGAACGATCTCAACGGCGACGGCGTGATGGATCCGGGCGAGCCCGGCATCCAAGGTGTCGTTATTTATGTGGACGTGAATAATGACAACAAGATTGCGCTGGGCGAACCGGCTGCCGTCACCGACCAGTTCGGCAACTACACCATTTTGAATGTTGCCCCCAGCGTTGCCCCCAGCACCTACTTCGTCCGCGAAGTCTACCAGCCGGGCTTTCTGCAGATCTTCCCCGATCCGCTCGGAACCGATCTGGGTGCCAACGCTGGAGTCATTGTCACCCGCGGAACCGTCACCCCGGGCATCAATTTCGGCAACCGCGCCGCATTTGACTATGGCGATGCTCCTGCTCCCTATCCGACACTGATCTCACAAGGAGGTGCCGTGCACGGCTTCCTGCAGGGCTTCTACTTGGGTGCTCGGGCGGATGTGGAAGCCAATGGCGTTCCGAGTGCGAATGCCAACGGAGACGACCTGAACGCAGCCACCGACGACGAAGACGGCGTCATTCTGAGCAACCTGGTTCCCGGACAGGGGGCGACCGCCACCGTAACTTCTTCGACCGGCACCTTTGCCGCCGGTTACTTGCAAGGCTTCATTGACTACAACCGGGATGGCGACTGGAACGACTCGGGCGAAAAGATTTTCAACGACGTGCAATTGACGACCGGCACTACGACGCTGAATTTCACCGTTCCAATCACGGCGGGACTAGGTCCCTCCTACGCTCGATTCCGTTACAGTTTACAGCACGGAATCGGCCCCAAGGGGACTGCCCTTGGCGGAGAAGTTGAGGACTATCGGGTCGCCATCTTAGGGACCAATCCCACGGCAGTCGATGACGCTTTCACTGTGGATAACGATTCGCTGCTCTTTCAGAACCGGCTGCTCGTGCTGGCCAATGACCTGCCCAGCGCCACGGGACCAGCCGGCATCAACCCCGCGGGGCTGGACTTGACCGGCACTCAGGGCCAGGTCGTGCTCGATACCAACAGCACGCCGTCGGATCCGACTGATGATTTTTACACCTATCAACCCCCGACCGGCTTTATCGGTGTCGATACTTTCAAGTACACGGATCGCGATCCGGCGGGTCATGTTTCGGCTCCGGCCACCGTCACGGTGACCGTACGATTTGTTCCGCGCGATCCGATTGCGGTGGACAACACGTTCGACGTGCTGGTCGGTAGTTCCGCTAACAAATTGGACGTGATGGCCAACGACGTGCAAGGGACCGGCGGCGCTGTCAGATTTTTGACGCAAACGCCGCCGACTGCCCTGCATGGGACCGTGATTGTGGACACCAACGGCACCGCCACCAACTTCAACGACGACTTCTATCGCTACACCCCGACGGCGGGCTACGAGGGAGAAGACAGTTTTTCTTACACGATCATCGATGGCCTGGCGAAGACATCCACTGGAAAAGTCACCGTCCAGGTATTGAACACGGCGCGCACTCCCTTCAATGGCGCATTGGTTCAGTTTGAGTTGCAGGTGGTCGACAAGGTTACCGGCCTGCCTTTGCCGGATGGGGCCCTGATACCGCTCGGCACCTCCATTCTGGTCCGCGGCGTCGTCACCGACATTCGCCCGCCAGGATCCGCGATTGATAACTCGCAAGTTCCTCCGATCGATTTCGCCGGTGTTTTCTCTGGATACATGGATCTGCTCTATGACCGGACCAAGGTTCAACCCTTCGGTCCCATTGTCTTCGGAGGCGAATATCAGGATCAGAAGGCAGGCTTTGGCGGTACACCCGGCCTGATTGACGAAATTGGAGCCACCTACAGTGGAACGGAAGATGGCCCCGGGTCGCTCGCCAAGCGCGTCTTCACCAAGGAGTTCCTGACGACCGGTGCTGGCAACCTGCAATTCGTTGCCGATCCCGCGGATATCTCACCCGACCACGACATCACAGTGTTCATCGTTGATCCGAACCCGCTCCTTTCCGATATTCAGTCGATTCCCCCCACCCAGGTCTATTACAAACCTTCCTTCCCCAACATCAGCGTTTTGGGATCGGGAGAAGGGGATGACACCAACCTCTGGATGCCCGTCGATGTGAACCTGGATGGCGTGGTCAGCCCGATTGATGCCCTGCTGGTTGTGAATTACCTGAACGAGAATCTCGATCCGTCGGGAGGCGGCGAAGGTGGACCAGTCTGGAAGCGCGACGTCAATCACGACAACGAGATCAGCCCAGTCGATGCCCTGATGGTCATCAACTTCCTCAATCGTCCCAAGCCCTTGGTTCCTTCCGGTGAAGGGGAAGGAGAGGCCGATTTTGCCGCTCCCCTTTCTCCGATCGTGCTGACCAGCCCCAGTGCCGGCAGTTCGAGTGGAGTTTCCACGGACAGTGGGGCTGAAGCCCCGGCACCAGTGGTTCATGCCGCGAGCGTGGACAGTCTCTTGGGACAGACGGATTGGGATCGTCCCAGCGTCTGCCGGAGCGAAGACTCCCCCGACACCAAGCCAGACGAGAGTTCCGACGAGTTTTTCACGAACTTGGGAACACCCATCCGCAGGAATCGGAAGGGCTAGTCATTGCTTAGCCGCCGAGTCCACGCGGCGCTTCCCCGCGTGGACGCGTGGGCTAAGCTTTTTGAAATGGCCTCGAGCCGATTTGGTTTCGTGGCCATGCTCATTTCTTGACCCTGCCGGTTTGGCGGTCGGAATAATCCGCAGAGTCTGCCAGCGCTATGCATTTCCTCTATTTTGAATTATTCTGGTAACAGTCGCTCTCCTCCCCGCGCGAACGATTCCTTACCGGCAGGACACTAAACGCTAGTCATTCCCTGCCTTTAAGGTCCTCTCCCGCAAAAACCCGCCCAACCCCCTGCCCGCAAGGTAATGCCGCATGAGCTCCCCCGGCCAAAGCGAGGTTGTGTCAGCCACCATCGCCGAGTCTTCCGCCATCCGCAAACTGGCGGACGCTCGCGAGAAGATCAGCGAGCAATTGTCCAAGGTCATTGTCGGCCAGCATCAGGTGATTGAAGAGCTGCTCATCTCTCTCTTCAGTCGCGGCCATTGCCTGCTGGAAGGAGTGCCGGGTCTCGCCAAAACGCTGTTAATCAGCACGCTGGCTCGTTCGCTCGATCTCACCTTCAGCCGCATCCAGTTCACGCCGGACTTGATGCCGGCGGACATCACCGGAACGGAGATTCTAGAAGAGAACCGCAGCACCGGCTCGCGCGAGCGCCGCTTCATGGAAGGGCCGGTCTTTTCCAATGTCATTCTCGCCGACGAAATCAACCGCACGCCTCCCAAGACGCAGGCCGCCCTGCTCGAAGCGATGCAAGAGCGGCAAGTCACCGTGGGCCGCGTTCGTCATCCACTGACGGACCCGTTCTTCGTCCTCGCGACGCAGAACCCCATCGAGCAGGAAGGGACCTATACGCTTCCCGAAGCGCAGCAAGACCGCTTCATGTTCAAGGTTTTTGTGAACTACCCCAGTTTCAACGAGGAGTTCGAAGTCGCCCGCCGCACGACCGCTTTACAGCACGACACGATCAGCCCCGTCCTCTCCGCAGCGGACATCATCGAGCTCCAGCGGATCGTCCGCGAGGTCCCCGTCAGCGACCACATCATCCGCTACGCCCTCTCGCTCGTTCGCCAAACCCGCGTCGGCACGCCGGGCACGCCCGACTTCGTGCAGGACATGGTCGGCTGGGGAGCCGGTCCCCGCGCGGTGCAGTTTTTGATTCTCGGCGGCAAGGCCCGGGCCATCCTCCGCGGCCGCACGCATGTTTCCACGGAGGACATCCAGTCCCTGGCGAAACCCGTTCTGCGGCACCGCCTGGTCGTCAACTTCGCCGCTCAGAGCGACGGGGTATCGGCCGACAAAATCATCGACCGTCTCATTGCCAGCACCCCCACCAAGGAAGACGAGCTACTCAGCGATGCCCGGTTCAAAAAGATTTTTGCATCCTGAAGCGATCAAGCGGATCTCGCGGCTGGAAGTGCGGGCGCGGCACGTGGTCGAAGGCTTCCTCTCGGGGATGCACCGCAGCCCCTACTTCGGACAGTCGGTCGAGTTCCTGCAGCATCGCGAATACGTCCCCGGCGACGACCTGCGCCATGTCGATTGGAAGGTCTGGGCCCGGCAGGACCGGCTGTACGTCAAGCAGTTCGAGGAAGAGACCAACCTCCGCTGCCAGATGCTCGTGGATATCTCCAATTCCATGCAGTATGGCAACGGCCCGCTCACCAAGTACGAATACGCTTGCACGCTCGCTTGCAGCCTCGCCTATCTCGTCCTCAAACAGCAGGACTCTGTCGGCTGCATGGCGTTTGACGAAAAGATCCGCAGCACGGTCCCGACCCGCACTCGCCACAACCACATCTTCTCCATCGTCGATTCCCTCGCCGTCCAAAAGCCGGCGGACAAGACCGACATGTACGGCGTGCTCCGCACTATTGCCGAAACGGCTCCCCGCCGCGGCATGATTGTTATTGTCTCCGACCTGCTCGCCGACCGCCCCGGCCTCATCAAAGGGCTCAAGCTCATTCGGCAGCGGGGCCACGACGTGCTGGTTTTTCACGTGATGGATGACGAGGAACTCGATTTTCCCTTCTCCGGCCCGACCCGGTTTGAAGGACTGGAGTCGATGGACTTTTTGAACTGCAACCCGCGAGCGCTGCGCGAAGGTTATCTCGCATCGCTGCAGGCCTTCCTCGACGAAGTCCGCCGCGAATGTGCCCGCAACAGTTGCGATTACGCCCTCGTCCGCACCAGCGAACCGCTCGACGCTGCTTTGGCAACGTACCTTAGCAAGAGAATCACAGTGATGAATCGGTTGTAATGTGGAGTGAGTGGTGAGTGGTGAGTGGTGAGTAGGATAGGAGAAACGCGCCGTGGAAGCAGGTCGCTTTCGACTGGATGACTTCGAACTATATCAAAGTGCCCGAGAGTTTCGGAAACGCATTTACATGCTGGCCAAACAACTGCCGCCGCAAGAGAAGTATTGCCTCAACCCGCAGATGCGCCGCGCCGCGGTATCGATCACCAATAATATTGCCGAGGGACACGGACGATGGCATTACCAAGAAAACCTTCGGTTCTGCCGGATCGCCCGCGGCTCTATCGATGAAATACTCGACGACTTCAATGTTTGTCTGGACGAGAGTTATTCGGAACCGCAATTGATTGCCGAACTGAAGTCCGAGGCGTACACGCTCATCGGCCGCTTCAACGGCTACATGGCCTACCTCCGCCGCTGCCAACAAAGCGAAGAATAACCACCTCCAACCACTCACTTACTCACCACTCACCTACTCACTCCCCCCAATGCAATTCGTTTACCAGGCACTGACATGGGGCTTTTTGCTCGCCCTGCTGCCCTTGTTGATCCACCTGATCAACATGATGCGGCACAAGCGAGTGAAATGGGCTGCCATGGAGTTCCTGCTGCAAAGCTACAAGAAGCACCGCCGCTGGGTCTGGCTCAAGCAGCTTCTGTTGCTCTTGGCCCGGATGGCAGCCGTGGTGCTCTTGGTGGCGATGCTGGCCCAGCTCAAGACACGCGACCAATGGCTGGCCCTTTTCGGCGGCAAGGCGACGCATCACTACGTGCTGCTCGACGACAGCTATTCGATGTCCGACCGGGTCGCCGGACAAAGTGCTTTTGACGCCAGCCGCCAGGTCCTATCCAGCATCGTCAGCGGGGCCAAATCCGCGGATAACCCGCAAAAGCTCACCGTGCTCCGCTATTCGCAGGCTCGCGGCGGAGGCGATGTTTCCGCCAACTCGGCCGCCGACTTTAACAGCGAGATTATCGACAGCGAATTCGACCTGACCTTGGAGAAGAAGCAGCGAAGCTGGGAACCCACCGACCTTGCTCTTGGCCCGCGCGACGCACTGGGCATGCTTCGTGAGTTGCTCGCTCAAGCCAAGGATGAGACTGCCATTGTCTATGTCCTTTCCGATTTTCGTTTGAAGGACTGGGGAACTCCCGCTGAGCTGCGGACGGCTTTGGAAGAAATCAAGAAAACCAAAGCCGACATCCACCTTGTCAATTGCGCCCGCAGCCGCGAGCCCAACCTGGGCATCGTCGAGATTCTACCGGCCGATGACACGCGCGCCGCGGGCGTACCGCTGTTCGTGAATGTGAAAGTCAAGAATTTCGGCGTCACCGAGGTGAGCAAGGTGCAGCTCAAGCTGTCCTCCGCGTTTTATCCGCCCGAGGATCTTACCAAGACGCCGCCGGAAAGTCGGGCCGGGATACGTGAAGATCTCGCCACGCTACTGCTTGAAAAAATCGGCCCCGGCGAAACGCTCACGCGCCGTGTCCAGGTTTACTTTCCTCAGCCAGGCAAGCACGTGGTGCGGGCCACGTTGCCGGAAGACCCTGTCGCGGCGGACAACGAGCGCTGGTGCGTGATTGATTTTCCCGATGGCGAAAGGACGCTGCTGATCGACGGCAGCCTCGAGCAGAAGCACTCCTATCATTTGGAAGTCGCCTTCCGCCCGCTGGAAAAATCGAACACCGGAATTCGTCCGGAAATCAAGCCGCTATCGTTCTTACGAGACATCGCTGCCGACGCCCTCAAGCAGTATGCGACGATCTACTTGCTCGACGTGGCCAGCGTGGAAGATCGGGCGGTGACGTCGCTGGAAGAATATGTCCGCGCCGGCGGTGGCCTAGCCATTTTTTCCGGTCCGGACATGAACCTCGCCTTCTACAACAATCGCTTTTACAAAGAAGCAAAAGGTCTCTTTCCGCTGCCGCTGCTCGCCGCGATGGACTTGCCGCCGCCGCTGGACGCCAATGAGCCGGATATTGAGCTGGTGCGGCATCCCATCTTCAGTTTCTTCCTCGACCAGACGAACCCGCTCATCCGCGGCGTGAAAGTTGACAAGTATGTTGCCGCCAAGAAGGACTGGAAACCGGAGCCGAACTCGGGAACTTCGGTCATCGCTTCACTCCGCAACCGGAGCCCGCTGATCGTCGAGAAGAAGTTCGGCGAAGGGTCCGTGGTTGTCTGCCTGACGACCGTTTCGCCGGAATGGAACGACTGGGCGAAGAATCCCAGCCTCGTCGTGCTCGCGCTCAAGATGCAGGCCTATCTCGCTTCGGCTCGCCGCCTCGATGACCCGCGGCTGGTAGGCACGCCCCTCGACGTCGCTTTGGAATCCAGCAAATATCGCCCGGATCTCTCCTTCACGCTTCCCAAGCCAAAGGAAGAAGGGCGCACCAAGCTCGACCGCCAGGCATCTCAGCCGGAGGCGGGCAAGACGACGCTGGCCGCGAGTCTCGGCCGGGGGCAGTCCCGCGATACCGACCAGGCCGGCATCTACGAAGCCTGGCCCCGCACGACGAAGGGGGAGATTGCCGAAACCGATCTGCGCCGCTGGGCACTGAACGTGGAACCGGAAGAAGGGGATCTTGGTCTGGTTGACTCCAAAGAGCTGCTGATCAAGCTGGACCCCGTGAAAGTCAGCTGGCACCAGGCGGAGAGTTATGAGCAGCAGGACCTATCGTCCAGTGGCTATAACCTCAGCCAGATGCTGATGATTCTCTTGGTCTGCCTGCTCATTGGCGAGCAGGTCTTGGCGTATAGCACCAGTTACCATCCCCTCCCTGGAGCCATCCGCTGATGCAACCGCACCTGTTGCTGGCTCAAGCCCCGAGTGCCGAAGCCGGCGTTTACTACCAGCTCGCCCGTGTGCAGTCGCTCACCGAGTGGTGGCACTGGTTGGTCCTCGGACTGCTCTGCCTGCTCATCGGCGGCTACGTCATCTTCATGTACGTGAAGGACAGCGTGGAGCTGCCGTTTAGTTTTGCGATGGTGCTGGTCCTGCTGCGCGTGCTGGCGTTCGCGGGCATTCTGTTTTTCTTCTTCAATTTGGAAAAACGTGCGGAGCGAATCCTGGTTAAGAACTCGCGTGCGGTGCTGCTCGTCGATACCAGTCAAAGTATGGCCCTCCGCGATTCCGAACCTTCCGGCGGCTCCACCGGCCGCAGCCGCATTGAGTTCGTGATTGCCGAGCTCGAAAAAGGTGACTTCGTCGAAAGCCTGCGGGTGAAGCACGATGTTGTCGTCTACCGCTTCGACCAGGGAGAGAATCCTGTCGAAATCGCTGCCTTTCCCAAGAAAGCTCCGCTCCCCGATGCGGCCCGAACGGTCTCCGCGGATGAGAGCCTCCGCTATGCCCTCCGCGAAGCGAGAATCATCGCTATCGTGGCCGCGTCGCTGCTTGGGATCTCGCTCTTGGCGGGACTCATTCACCTGATTTGGGGACGGAAGCGGTCCGCGGTGCAGAGGCAAGGCCAAGAGGGGGGCTCCTGGGCGCTGCTGGTTTCCGTGGTTTTGCTGATTGCCTCGGTCGTGGTGCTCGCCGTATCGAATCTTCGCCGGCCAGAGATCAATCTCCTCGCCATTGTCGGACTCCAAGAGCCGCAGGTCGAACAGCTCGATGAGTCAACGACGACTAAAGACGAAGGGAAGCAGCAGAAAACCAAACTCGATTGGAGCCCGGAGGATAGCAAGAGACTGGATCTGAAGGGGGTAGAAACGCGCATTGGTGACAATCTTAAATACATCATCGACAAGGAACGAGGTGGCCCGATTGCCGGCATCGTCCTCTTCTCAGATGGCGGTAGCAACGCAGGGCTCAGCTACGAGACGGCTGCCGGCGATGCTGCGAGTGCGCTGATTCCCGTCTATTCCGTCGGCCTTGGCAGCGACCGGCGGCCTATGAATCTGCGAGTAGTTGACCTGGAAGCTCCCGAGCGGGTCTATCCTGGGGACAAGTTCACTCTCACCGGGTATGTGCAAGCGATCAACGCTCCCCGCACAAACCTGACAGTCGAATTGTATTCCGCGGACAAGAATGGCCAGGGAGAAGTAAAGCTGGAAGTGCAGACAGTCAATGTCGGGGCAGGCGGTAAGGTCGCTCCTGTGAAGTTCGAGCACACACCTAAAGACCAAGGCATTCGATTATTTCGCCTTCGGGTTCCGAAGGAAAAAGGTGAGATTGACTTCGAGCCCGTTGAAATTCAAGGGAATGGGAGGAAAGAAAAGAAAGTCATTGACGATAATGAGAAAACCGCGAAGGTAGAAATCGTGGACCGCAAGACCAAGGTCTTGCTGCTCGCCAGTGGACCGACTCGCGAGTTCATTTTTCTCCGCAATCAACTGTTCCGTGACAAGGAAACGACCGTTGATGTGTTGTTGCAATCGGGCCGTCCCGGTATCTCGCAGGAAGCCCACGACATATTGAACAAGTTCCCGGAAACCGCGGATGAGCTCTTTCAATATGACTGCATCGTCGGCTTCGACCCGGATTGGGAGGCGCTCGATGATTTGCAAGTCAAGAACCTGGAACGGTGGGTCGCGGAAAAAGCCGGCGGCCTGATTGTCGTCGCCGGGCCAGTCTGCACACCCGGCTGGACGGCCCGCCGGCGCGGCGACCCGCGAATTGACGCCATCAAGGCACTCTATCCCGTTGTCTTCTACAACCAAAGCTCCGCCACGCTCAGCCTGGGGCGGTTCGGCGGGGACAAGCCCTGGCCCCTTACTTTCACCCGCGACGGAAACGAGGCGGAGTTCCTGTGGATTGACGAAGACGCGGAGAAAAGCCAACGGGCCCGCGATGAGTTCGGCGGCGTTTACGGCTATTACGCGGTGAAGGATCCCAAAGCGGGAGCGAGGGTCTTTGCCCGCTTCTCGGACCCCGATACGGCTATCGACAATACGCTTCCCATCTACATGGCGGGGCACTTCTACGGCTCGGGGCGGGTCTTCTTTCAGGCTAGCGGCGAGATGTGGCGAATCCGCGAGCTCGACGAGAAATATTTCGAGACCTATTACACCAAGCTCATCCGCTGGGCCAGCGAAGGGCGGCTCTTGCGCGATTCCAGTCGCGGCGTGCTGCTGGTGGACAAGGACCGTTGCCTCATTGGCGACCAGGTCGCCGTCCGGGCCATCTTGCAGGACGCCCAGTTTCAGCCGCTGGCGCTGCCGGAAGTGGAAGCCGTCCTCATTCAGCCGGACCAGAAGCGCCTGCCGCTGCTGCTGAAGCGAGTGAAAGACGCCGCCCGCGAAGGGATGTATTCCGAGCAGTTCACCGTCCTGCAAGAAGGGGATTATCGCATCGAGCTGCAACATCCCGACGCGGCCGACCAATTGATGGTTCGCGAAGTGCGAGCCAAGATGCCAGCCCAGGAGACGGAGCACCCCGAGCGGAACAACCAACTGCTAAAGACTTTGGCCGACCGGACGGGCGGCATTTACTATGTCGGCATCGATCCCGCCGCCGGCCGTGGCACTGGACAGCCGGGAATTGCCAGCCAGATGAAGGCCCAGGACCAGGTGACGCCCCTCCCCGGCACCCCGGATCGCAAATTTGAACAACTTTTGATGACGTGGCTGATGGGCTTGATTTGCGGCGTGCTCTGCCTGGAATGGCTGCTGCGGAGGCTCAGTAAGCTGGCTTAGTAGCCAGCACACTCCGTGTGCTGGCACCGAGTTTTTGAAATTCCGCGCTCACGGAGTGAGCGGACTACTTTAGATTGCATTAGACCCAGTTCCTCAAAAACCCTTATAATCCCTCGGCTAGTCTGGCCCGTCTTAATGATGGGTGGATGGAATGGCAAGTGCAAAGACCACTCTCGAGCTGAATCCGGGTATCCGGTCCGTGCTGGCCGGCGTGCGACGGCGGATTCGTTTCTATGTCCTGGTGGAAGGTTTGTCGCTGGCTGTCATCTGGTTGGGCGTTACTTTCTGGCTCGCCTTCGCTCTCGATTACCTGCCGGTCTTGGTCGGTGCCAGCGAAATGCCCGCCATCGCCCGCGGCGTGATGCTGGCCGGAATCGCGGGACTGTTCGTCTTCATCCTATATCGCTATATCGGCCGCCGGCTCTTTGTCCCGCTGCACGACCACAGCATGGCGGTCCTATTGGAGCGTCGGTTCGCCGGCCTCCAGGACAGCCTCGTCACCGCCGTCGAAATGGACGAGTCGCCGCAGCATGCCGCGGGGTTCAACGTGGAAATGCTCTCCCGCACGGCCGAGCGGGCGGGGATGGGAGCGGGACAGTTGCACGTCGGCCAGGTCTTCAACTATCTGCCGCTCGTGCTCAAAGCGCTGACAGCAATGTTGCTGGCGCTGACGGTTCTGGTTTGCTTTGTATTCAACAAGGACGCCCTGGGGCTCGCTGCCAGTCGCCTGTATTTATTGCGGAGCCACCCTTGGCCTCGCAGCGCGCACATTGAAGTGGTTGGCCTGGAGATTCAGAGCTCGCCAGCACCGGGAGAAACCGCCCCACGCTTGACACCCGTGAACTTCGAAAATGGCGTTGCCAAGGTCGCCAAGGGATCCAGCGTGGCGCTCAAGGTTCGGGCACTCGGCGCACCGGAGGCCCGCGTGGTGCCGCAAACTTGCACCGTCTATTACCGTGCCCTCAAGACGGACAGCAATTCCCGCAGCGAGCGTGGGAGCGTGCTGATGACCAACGGCCGCGATGCCGGTGGCTATCGCAGTTTTCGCTTCGACGGCAAGCCGTTCAAAGGAGTGCTCTCCACGCTGGAGTTTGACGTCGTCGGCTATGACCACCGGGCTCGCGGCTATCGCCTGGAAGTGGTCGACAGCCCAGCCGTCATTTCCACCAAGCTGGATTTGACCTATCCGCCGTACATGGTGGACGAAGCGACGACCAATTATCTGCCGGTCACTGGCCAGGACTATCTTCCCGCCGGCACGTTCATTCCGCTGGGGACCAGCGTCACGCTTAACTTTCAGACCAACAAGGATCTTAAGCAGGCCACCATTCTGAACGTCGAAACGAAGAAGTTGGAGACCATCCCCGTTTCTAGAGGTGCCGCCAGCAGGCAGGAATTTTCCTATCGCATCGACAAGCTTACGGCCACGACGACGCTGGAAATTTCGCTGCTCGATAGCGACAACGTTTCCACCGACCGGCCGCACAAGATTTTTCTCACCGGCGTGGAAGATCGACCGCCACAAGTAGATGTGAAACTCAAGGGAGTCGGCAGCGCGGTTACACCCGATGCGATTGTCACCATCCAGGGAAAAATCAGTGACGATTATGCGGTGGACAAGACCTGGTTCGGACTACAGCTCAATGAAGAGGCCAGCGAAAAGAAGCTGGACGTCCTCCTCGGTAAAGGGGGCGCGATGGACCAAAGCATCGACTTTCGCAAACTCCGCAGCGAGCCAAATGGGTTGGAGCTGAAGCCCAAGGACAAACTCTTCCTGATGGTGCAAGCCGCTGACCGGTTCAACCTGGAAGGTGGTCCGCACGTCGGGGCATCCGACCGTTATCAGCTTGACGTGGTGACGCCGGAAGACTTGCTCGCCATGCTGGAAATCCGGGAACTCGGTCTCCGGGCTCGATTTGAGCTGACGCTCGGTGAACTCGGTCAATTGCGGGATTCACTGATTCGCGTCAAATCGAGCCTCGGACCCATGTCCACCGGCGCGGACCCCGAGGATTTGCAGGCCGAGGATGACTCCGGTAAGCCCCTCAGCAAAGAGGATATTGCTCGCGGGGCGGCAGAACTGCGGCTCTTGCGGGTGCAGCGGGGAATGCAGCAGAGCCAGAAGTCGGCCCAGGAAGTGCTGGGGATTTCTGGGGGATTTGACGACATCCGCGAGGAGCTCGTTAATAACCGCGTGGATACCCCAGAACGAAAGCAGCGGCTCAAGGAACTGATTGCTGACCCTTTGGCCAAGATAGGGACGGAGGATTTTGGCAAACTCGACCAGAATTTGGCCGCTTTGGAGAAAGGGCTGACCGGTAACACCTCGGTAACTCCCGAAACGGCCACTGCCGCGGATGACACGCTGGAGCAGACAAACGTCACGATTGCCAAGTTGGAGGCGGTCCTGCAACAGATGCTCGACCTGGAAACGTATAATGAATTGCTGGACATTGTCCGCGATTTAATCAAAGATCAAGAAACGCTCACGGACAAGACCAAGCAGGAACGGAAGCGGCAGGCGATTGAAGATTTGAAATAACCCCCTCCCCCGTGGGGTGTGGGTTGGGGTGAGGGTCCAGTGCCTCAAAGGGAGGCAGGAGTGGTTGCGATGAAGCAGCGCCAGTGGAACAAGGTCGCATTGATCGTCTGGGCCCTCGTTCTGGCCGCGAGCGGAGCTCGTCTCGGCTGGCTCTATTCCCAGGATCCTGCCGCCAAGGCCGCTCCCAGCGAAGCGGCCAAGCCGGTGGCCCCCAAGGGCTCCACCAGCGAAGGGGCCAATGCCGCCGATGAGCTGGCTTTGGAAGAAAGCAAAATCGCGGACAAGTACGCCCGGCTCGAGCAGGTGATGCTCAAGATGGCCGACTTGGAAGAAGGGACAAACCCTCGCAGGGCCGCACTACTCCGTCGGGCCGTCGAGCAATCCAAGGAGAAGCTCACCAAGACCGAGCTCGAATCGGTGGTCAAACTGCTCAACCAGAAGCAGCTCAAGCGGGCCCTGGATGGACAAGGGGAAGTGCAGAGCGATCTCAAGGCCCTGCTGGAACTCCTCATGAGCGAGGATCGCGGCGACCGCCTCAAGAGCGAGCAGGCTCGCATCAAGGAATACATCAAAGACCTGGAGAAGATGATTCGCATCCAAAAAGCCCTGCAAGCGCGGACCGAAGGGGATGCCAATGCCAAGAGCCTCTCCAAGGAACAAGGAGACCTGGCCAAGCGGGCCGAAGAGCTGGCCGAGAAAATCAAGAAGAACGAAGAGGGAGAAACGAAGGACGGCTCGTCGGAAGAAAAGGAAGGCAAGAGTGAGAAGTCTCCTGAAGAAGGCAAGGGCGACAAAGGTGAGAAGCAGCCCGGCGACAACTCCAAGGAACCGATGAAGGGGGAGAAAAGCGGCGAGGGTTCGGACAAGAAAGGCGACGAAGGAAAAAAGTCCGAGGGTAAGAGTTCGGAAGGCAAGAATGGCGAAGGCAAGTCGGGCGAGAAAAAGGGTGATGAAGGCAAAAACGACAAGTCCAAATCGCCAGAGGAAAAGTCCGGCGAAAAGGGGAGTGAGAAAAACAAGGGAGATGAGAAGAACGGCGAGAAGAGCAAGGAAGGCAAAAAGGGAGAGCCCTCCGAAGGCAGTAAGGGAAAAGAAAGCAAGTCCAAGGAAGGCAAGAACGGAGAATCCAGCAAGTCCAAATCCAAGAGCGGCGAGCCGAAAGAGGGTGAGCCCAAGGAAGGCGAGTCCGGGGACGACCAAAAGCAGGATCAAAAGCAGCAGGACCAGCAGTCGCAAAACCCCGCCCGCAAGCGGATTGAACAGGCCGAGCAGAAAATGCGCGACGCGCAAAAGAAGCTCGAAGAGGCCAAACGGAAGGAATCGGTAGAAGACCAGCGGCAGGCCAAGGAAGAGCTGGAAAAAGCCAAGGCCGAGCTCGAAGAAATCCTCCGCCAGATGCGCGAGGAAGAAGTCGCCCGCACTCTGGCGGCGCTCGAGGCGCGTTTCAAAAAGATGCTGGAAATGCAGCTCAAGGTGTATGAGTCGACGCGGCGGATGGACCAGGTCTCCGAGGAAAGCCGCGGCGAGACCTTTGTCGTACAGTCGGCCAAGCTGGGCATTGACGAGCGGAAAATCTCGATTGAGGCGCAAAAAGCCCTGATGTTGCTTAAGGAAGAAGGGAGCTCGGTCGCCCTTTCCGCCACCGTGGACCAGATGCATGAGGACATGGAGGCCGTCGCCACTCGTCTGGCTGATACCAAGGTCGACGACATTACCATCGGCTATGAAGAGGACATCATTGCCGCACTGGAGGAAATGATCGACGCCCTGCAGAAGGCCCAGCAGGATATGGACAAGAAAAAGCAGCAGCAACAACAGCAACTACAGCAGCAGCAACAACAGGAGCAGCCGCTGGTGGATGAAATCGCCGAGCTGAAGATGATCAAGTCGCTGCAGGAACGGGTCAACAAACGGACCACCCGTTACTCGCGGCTGCTCGAGGATGACCAGGATCCTGTCGGCCAGGCCAATGCCGCCGAGCTCGTGGAAGCGCTCAAAAAGCTCAGCGAGCGACAGCAGGAAGTCTACAAGATTACTCGGGATCTGGTGCTGGGGAAGAATAAGTAGTCAAGCGGTAGAGCGAATTGGAACTTTCGGAAGTGATTGCTATGAAATCGTTTTTAGTCGCCGTCATATTGATTGTTGCATTCGCAGCGCACGCCTCTGCCCAGGAGATTGAGCGCCGCGCCACATGGTCGGTGCCGCTGGTGGCGGACGTGAAGGCCAAGGTGGATGATTACGCCACGGCGAAGCAAGCCGACGAAGCCACGCGGCTCAAGATCGCGGCCCTGTGGCCCGACGAAGCCGCTTCGGCCACCGGCGCGGAATTGCTGGAACGAGTTTGCACCTCGCTTTCCGTTCTGGAGCCCCAGGCCAAGGCCGTTGTGGACTTCTGCCAGAATCCCCGGACCTCAGTGGACCTTCCCAAGTTCGGAATCCTGGCCGATGCCTCCGCGCCGCCGCTGGTTCGAAACAATCTCAAATTGCTCTACGGTCGCTGGCTCGCCCAGAATGATCTGGTGGACGAAACACTCGAGCAGCTCAAGGGGCTGTCCCCGGCGGATGTTGTCGATCCGGCCACACTGCTCTTTCATCAGGCGCTCGCTCATCACAATTTGCTGGAAAAGGAGCCGTGTCTGTCCGCAGTGGCCAAACTGATGGAGAACGAGGACACACTCCCCCGTCGCTACTCCCAACTGGCCCGCTTGATGGAAGCCGACTTGAAACCCCTCAAGGTCGATTCGCTGGATGAAATCGCCCGCCTGATGTCGGACGTCGGCCGGCGGCTGGAACTGGCGCGGGCCGGCAAAAAGGTCCGGGACGAGGAAGAAACGATCGTCGCCAAGCTGGAAAAACTCATCGAGGAAAAGGAAAAACAACAGCAGCAACAACAGCAGCAAC
>SXGT01522224.1_pt1 | contig 23675 bp, 19 predicted proteins | sample 3176221 | NCBI WGS metagenome assembly SXGT01 (sample SAMN11356862, study PRJNA531348) | freshwater metagenome | isolation source: freshwater sample F1-120 | place: China: Fuxian Lake, Yuxi | collected 2017-12-25
AAGCGGTCAGTCATTTTTCGATCTGGCCGAATGAATTTGTGACGTACCCGGATCTGTTCATCAAGGCGGGGTATCATGTTGGTTTGACGGGGAAAGGCTGGGGGCCGGGGGACTGGAAGAGTTTTCGGGAGACGAATCCTGCGGGGCCTTCGTATGACGCGTTTAAAGCAACGCCGCCGACTTCGGGGATTTCGAATAATGACTATTCACGGAATTTCATTGAGGGGTTTTTGAAGGCACGTCCGAGCAAGGAAACGCCGTTTTGTTTCTGGTTGGGGGCGACCGAGCCGCATCGTGGGTATGAGGTCGGCTCGGGGATTCAGGCGGGAAAGAAACTGAAGGATGCAGAGGTTCCGAAGTTTTATCCTGATCACAACATCGTGCGCAGTGATCTGCTGGATTATGCGGTCGAGGTGGAGCACTTTGATCGGCATGTGGGCAAGGTACTGGATTATCTTCAGGAGACGGGTGAGCTCGACAATACGATTGTCGTCATGACGTCGGATCATGGGATGCCGTTTCCTCGTGTGAAGGGGCAGATTTATGAGTATGGATTTCACCTGCCGCTGGCGGTTCGGTGGGGGGCGAAGGTCAAGCCGGGGCGGGTTGTGAAGGATTTTATAAACGCCCGCGACTTTGCGCCGACGTTTCTGGAAGCGGCGGGGCTGGAAAAGCATGAGCAGATTACGGGTGAGAGCTTTCTGGAACTGTTGCTGTCTGAGAAGTCGGGGGTGATTGATGGCTCGAAGCGGAATGTGATGCTGATCGGAAAAGAGCGGCATGATATTGGGCGGCCGGACGATGTCGGGTACCCGGTGCGTGCGATTCGGACGCCGGATTATCTGTACGTTCACAACTTTGCGGCGGATCGCTGGCCGGCGGGGAATCCGGAGACGGGGTATCGGAATGTGGATGATGGGGCAACGAAGTCGTTCTTGCTCAGCAAATTTGATGACTGGTATGGGCTCAGCTTTGGGATGCGTCCGGAGGAAGAGCTTTATCTGGTCGGGCAGGATCCGGAGTGTTTGAAGAATCTGGCCGCTCTGCCGGAACATCAGGCGATGAAGCAGCATCTGCGACTTCAAATGGAACAGCTGCTGAAAGCGGAAGGCGACCCCCGGATGCTGGGACAGGAAACATTTTTCGATACCATTGAGTATGTCGGGAATAAATCCCACGGCTGGGACGCCTGGATTAAGCACGCCCGGTCACCAGTCAATACGCCTGAGTAAACTCCCAGGGAAACATGATGTTTGAAAATGAAATCGCGATCCTCACCTTCCAGTTGAAGCACTTTGAGAAGGTTCTCGCTGACCTGCCTGCTGAAAAGCTTTACGAGCCAGCGCCGGGTCATGGCCATTCGATTGGCTGGCTGCTGGGGCATCTGGCACTTTCGTCGGAGTATGGGATCGCGATGCTCGGCGGGAAGGTCGAACATCCGCAGTGGGCTCCGATTTTTGGAGCGGGAAGTGATGGGGTGGCTAGTTCAACGACCGGGCCTGATCGTGAGACGCTGGTTGCAGCGTTTCGCAAGAATCATGCGGAGCTGTTAGAGCGAGCCTCGAATGCGACGGCTGAGCATGTTCATCAGCCACATAGTGTGAAGATGTTTGAGGGGTCGTCGATCAAGACGATTGGGAATGTCGTCGGGATGCTGATGACGAACCACTTCGGGTTTCACTTGTCGCAGTTATCGAGCTGCAGGCGGTCTTGTGGGCATGAGAAGTTGTTTTAGATCGAGTGTTCCGATGCGCTCCCTGTCGGTCGCGGCTCTGATTTAGGCGGCGGCTTTGGTTGTTGTGGCGAGGATGGTCAGAGTTGCGGCGGCGACTTGCCTGGGGGAGATAGTGGTGAAGCAGGCGTGTTTTTTTTCTGTGGGGTGGGGGCAGGTTTTGCAGTAGCTGCCTTGGCAGGCGGTGTCTGCGTAAAAAAGGTGACGTGACGGGCCGGGTTTGGGGCCGGAGCGATGGGGGTCGGTGCACGTGAAGATGCCGACGATGGGGAGGCCGAGGACGTCGGCGATGTGCATCGGACCGGTGTCGTTGGTGAGGAGAACGTCGAGATGCTGGAGGACTGTGGGAAGTTCGGCCAGTGAGGTCTTGCCGCAGAGGTTGATGATGCGAGGGAGGTCTTTTTCGTCGAGGTGTCGGGTGAATGTCTCGACGAGGGGGAGGTCGGCCGGGCTGCCGAGCAGGACGAGGGTACCGTTTGTTTGTTCGAGCAGGTGTCGGGCGGTCTCGGCGTATTTTTCGGGTGGCCAGCGTTTTGTTTCCCACATGGCGCCGAGTTGGATGCCAATGAGGGGATGAGCGGAAAGGGCGCTACTCAGGTCGGGACGGAGTTGTCGGGATGGAAATGCGACGCGGCGTTCTCGAAGTGGACAGCCGAGGGCCTGGGCGACGACTTCGTAGCGTTTCCAGGCGGGGATCTGTTTGCTGCTGCCGGGGATGGTGTAGCTGCAGACGAGGCTAGCGCCTTCGCGGGCTGTTTCCAACCCGATGACACAACGGCTGCCAGTTGCCAGCGACATCAAAGCGGTGCGGGCGAGGCCTTGGAGGTCGAGGACGAGGTCGAAACGCTCGGCTCTCAGCAGTTTAGCGAGGGACCAGTAGGATTTGATTCCGCCGCGACGGTGATAGGAGATCAGGTTGTCGATCAGGGGATAGTCTTCGAGGAGACTGCGGAAGGAATGGTTGATGACCCAGCTGATGCGGGCGTCTGGAAAGCGTTCTTTGAGTAGAGGAAGCAGCGGCAGAGTTTGCACGACGTCGCCCAAAGCCGAGGGCTTGATCACGCAGATCGAGCGTGCGGTGAGGGATTGAAGGCGTAATGCGTCCATGCAGAACCTGAGTAGTGGTCGATGTTTCGGCCGCATCATAGATTGATTGGCGAGAAACGTACAAGGCCTTCTCAGAAGGCCATCTCGATCGGGTTTGGCGTGAAACTGATCATGAGAAAGGCCAGCGTCAACCAGCCAAGGGTGATCCGGAACCAGCCCAGGGGGACGCGGTCGTTGGCGGTCGGGGGGTGTCTTATCCCGACGGTGCTGATGATGATCAGCATGAGCATGTAAGCGTAACTTTGACTGGCGATCATGTAGCCGATCGCCAGAGCAACCAGTCCGACCGCGACCGGATAGGACCAGCGCCCGATGAGTCCGTAGAGGATATGACCGCCGTCGAGTTGGCCGATCGGGACGAGGTTCAAAGCGGTGATCAGGAAGCCGGTCCAGCAGGCGAACAGGAGGGGAGTCCATTCGACGTGCATGCCGGCGGGGATCTCGGGGTAGATGTAGTGGATCATCCACTTCATGATCGGGGGATATTCGAAGGCGTAGAAGTCGAAGAGTCTCTCGACGTCATAGCGAGATTCGACCATCGGCGCGAGTTGAGACTGATCGAGCGCGTACAGACAGAGTGGGATTGCGATGACTAGTCCTGCCAGTGGGCCTGCGATGCCGATATCGAACTGGGACTTGCGATCAGAGACGCCGTGCTGCTGAATGATCAATGCTCCCATTGTCCCGAAGAGGGAGACGTAGGGCATGGGAATGAAAATTGGAGGGGTCGCTGGAATGCGATAGAGCAGGGAGGCGGTGAAATGTCCGAGTTCGTGAGCCAGGAGAATTCCGATCAGGCCGACCATGAACTGGAGTCCGAGGGTTTTGTCGAACTCGGCTTCGTGGCCGAAGAAGCTTCCTCCGGCGTAAAAGGTACTCGCGCAGGTCGCGATGAAGAGGGCAAAGGAGATGAGCCAAAGTCGGGTGGAGATGCGATACCGTTGGGGTTTGTACTGCTCGATGATCTGCTCTGCGGGGAGTGGTTCACGACGGACGTGAAGAATCTGCGGTGGCTCGTGGAAGTCGGGCGGAAGTCGAAAGCGAGACTCTGGAGGTGTTGGTGGGTCGAGATCGTCCATACAGGAATTGTAATCTCTGATCTTGCGGAGGCCACTGTTCAATCCGTGAGATCGTGAGTTCGCGGCGATTCCCCTTGTGGATGTGAACAGGACGGCGTAAATTCTACGTGTCTGTTCTCTAGAACTGAAGGCAGGGATGCCGACTATGAAAGTTACGATTACCCTTTCGCCGATTTCGTTTGTCGCGGGCTGTCTTGTGACTGCACTGGCGTTTCAGACGTTTGGGGGACGCAGCCCGAGCGTTTCGGTCGCGACTGCTCCCGTGAAGGCTGTTCATCCGAACCAGGTCGCCATGTCAGAAGACTGGTTGCTGACGGATTCTGTTCTTAAACCAAGCCAGGATGTCCCGCTGTACCGCCAGCCGGACCCGCTTCCTGCCCTGCCAAATGCGTTGCCGATTGAGAGCAGGGACGAGATTGAAGAGCTGTTGAAGTCGATCCCGCCGGATGACAAAGCCAAGGAGCCGACGGGGAAACCAGCCACACCGGATGAGCTGTCGAAGATTCTTTCGAACCAAGATGAGGTCACGAAAGAAGTCTTCAGCGAGACGTTTCAGGATTTGACGGCGGAACAGGCCGCGGAGTTGATGAAGATTCGGGCTCAGGTGGAGGGGCCGCGGGAGTAAGGGGATCTTAGGGAAATTCGCAGAAATCCCTCATCCGACCTCGACTATATTAAGTTGCGAACCTGAGGTTCGACTCGGCCCCCTTCTCCCCGGGGGAGAAGGGGCAAGAGAAGAAGATTTGCTACATCATTTTCTCTAATCGTGTGTGGCGGAGGTCCATGCCGATTTCGAGTTGGTGCTTGATTTTGCTTTCGGTCACGACGAATGCCAGAAGGCCGCCTGGGGTGTCGAAGTCGATTTTGTCGACCAGTTCGATCTCGCCGTTGCCCAGGTCGATGAATTCGTGGGTGTGAATCCATTTGGGCATGGGGCCTTTGATCATTTCTTCGACAAATTTTTTAGGGGCATCGAATTCGGTGATTTTGTGTGTGATGTTCTGCACCATGCCAAACTGGATGACTTTGAACTCGATGATTGCGTCTTTGGCGTACTGTGCAGGAGGGTTCACGTAAGACAGCCCCATGTCTGGTGGGGTGACTTTCAGGATGAATTCGGGCTTGGAGAGAAGCTCGAAGGCTCGTTCAACAGAACCTTTCAACCGGGAGCGATATTCAAAGAGTGCCATAAATCGTCATATTCAAGGGGAAAGGTCGGGTGACATGCCACATAGCTTTTGCCATACTACGGTATTCCGCGCTCCTGATCTACCGCAAGCAAAGGCGATGGGCAACCCTCAATATGCCGAATTCCGGTCGCAGCGAATTTTCTCTTCCCGTTGAACTGCTACAACAATGCTGCTTTCTGTCCGGACCGACTGCTTCTGGAAAGACAGCTGTCAGTTTGCATCTCGCCAGATTGATCGATGCAGAGATCATCCTGCTTGATTCGATGACGATTTATCGTCAGATGGGCATCGGAACAGCCAAGCCAACCAAAGAAGAGCAGGGGATCGTTCCCCATCACGGTATCGATCTGGTCGAACCTTGGCAGGAGTTCAGTCTGCATGAGTATCTGAACTTCGCGAAGACGGCTTGCGAAGACATTGTTTCGCGTGGGAAGCGGCCGCTGGTTGTGGGGGGGACGGGGCTTTACTTGCGGAGCCTGCTCCGCGGTATCTGCGAGAGTCCCGCTGCTGACTGGGAGTTTCGGCAGTCGATGGAGAAGCTGGCTGAGCAGCGGGGTGAGCAGTGGCTGCATGATGAACTCAAGAAGGTCGATGCTGTCAGTGCGGCGCGGCTGCATCCTAATGACCAGCGGCGAATCATTCGTGCGCTGGAAGTCCATCGCATGACGGGAGAGCCTCTGTCATCTCAACACTTGCAGTCACCTTTGCCAGTGGACGTTCGACCGAAGCATGTTTACTGGCTGGATCCTGAACGAGAGTGGCTGTATCAGCGAATTGATCAGCGAGTGATTGCGATGTTTGATGAGGGCTTCTGGGAGGAAACCTTGTCGCTGTTAGAGTTGCCTCTGCCTATCAGCCGGACGGCGAGGCAGGCGCTTGGCTATAAGGAAATCATTGAAGCGATTGAAACGGGGAAGACCGACCGAGCATCTGTGATCCAGGAGATCCAGACGCGGACGCGTCAGTTTGCCAAACGTCAGCTGACGTGGTTTCGGAATCTGGAGGAAGCCACATCGATTCCGATCCAGCCGGGGGATCGGGGTGAGGTGGTTGCTCAGCGGATCGCGGAGAGGGTGTTGGGGGATGGAACTTAAGGCTGCTGCTGTCTTGAGGGAGTGGATTGCCTGATGTCGATGGCGAAGATGACAGTCTTTAAGTGCCTAGACCTCACCCTCATCCGCCCTTCGGGCACCTTTTCCTGAGAAGACTACCGCATTGCCCTTAATCTCGCCTCCTCGGCGAGCGGGCAATTTGGTTCCACCTCAAGGGAGAAGGGACGAAACCAACCTTCTTCACGGGAGAAGGGACTTATGACCGCTGCCCTTTATGGAATTACTCGTTGGGGTTGTAGACGACGATATTCTCTTCGTGATTGAGAGAATCTTTCATTTCCTGGGCGTTGACGGCGATGCTCAGGTGGGCGTCGCCGACGGCTTTGGCGACCAGGACGAAGTCGACCTGCATATCCTGTTCGGGAGCGATCGCGTTGACTGGATCGAAGATCAGACGGTTGCCTTCCTGGCGGTATTCTGTTGGGCCCTTCGCGGAGAGAACCTGGAAGTTGGCGGGGACGTTGCAGGTGATCTGTACGCCGTTGGCGGGTGCAGAACCGCGGTTTCTGACTTTGAATCGCAGCGAGACCTGCTCACCGATCCCGACGAGTCCTTTGCCTTCCGGGTCTTCAATCTTCAGAGATGCAAAGCCTTCGACAATCGTCTTGGCAGCGACCGAGGCTTTGTGACCATCCTTGCTGACGACTGCGACTTCCGAGTTGAATTCCCCGACGCGATCAGGACGAAGGGTGATCTGCATCGATTCCTGGGTTTTGGCTCGGAGCTTGCCGAAGTTCCAGGCGACCGAGCGGGTGGACGGGTTGTACTTGCCGTTTGCTGTGGCTGAGACGAATTCGAAACCTGTCGGGACTCTTTCGACAATCGTCGCCTGGTCGATATCGCGAATCGACTGGTTGATGACGGTGATGGTGTAGGAGGCATTGTGGCCGACGAAGCGTCGGGCTGGGCCGGTTCGCTCGACGTTCAGGACGGAGTCGATGACTTCGATATCGGCTTTGCCATCCGCGGTGACGCCGCCGCTGGCTTTGACCTGAGCCTGGTTGATTCCGCGACCGGCTGTTTCTGCGACGGCAACGAGCGCGAAGTCTTTGCTCTGGCCTGCTTCCAGTGTGCCGATTGGCATCTCGAGATCGACGCCTTCCGGGTGCTTGAGGTTTTGCGGGATCAGGCTGTAGAGAGTGACGTTGAAGGCGGTTCCTTCCCCGACGTTCTTGATTTTGTAGCGGATGGTGGCGTCTTCGCCGATCGCGACTTGAGGAGTAGCTTCCATGGCGAGTTGAAGAATGGGGGCGGTGATACGGGTTGCGGCTGCGACTTCGGTGACGAAATGGACGGTTGCAACGCTGCCGATGTCTCCTTCTTCGAGAGGAATGACGCGAACCTTGACCAGTTGAGAGTCACCTGGTTTCATGTCACCGAGTTTCCAGACAAGGGTCTTTTCCTTCATGTGAGCCTGTGGAATCGTTCCGGTCAGCTTGCTGCCTTTGGGAATCTCGTCTTCAAGGGTGACCTCTTTGGCAGTGATGGTGCCGGTGTTCTTGACTTCAATGGTATAAACCATGGCTTCGCCCAGAGCGGCTGTCGTGGGAGCTTTCTTTTCCAGACTCAGTTCAGGGCGCTGCAGGACGCGAGGAACATTGTCGTTGATGACACCGACGCCGATCATCGAGTCTTCCGTCAGGGGACGATCGATGGGATTGGCAGGGGGAGAATTCTCCAATGGATTGGGAGCTGGCGTGTTGGTCTCTGGGAAAAGGTTGTTTGGAGCGGGAACCGGGGTTCGATTTGTGGGAACAGGTTCTGTTGGATTCAGAGTGGTCGGCGGAGCAGGATTGAGCATGAAATCCTGGAACGTGGAGGGTGCGGGTGCTGGCGTCGAGTTATTTGGGAAGGGGACAGGAGCCGGTGCGGGAGACGTCCCGTTTCCTGGCATTGGGACTGGAGTTGGCTCATTGGCAGGAGCTGGTGGTTGGCCGCCAAGATCAAAGAAGGGGTCCGGGGCAGGGCCGGCTGGTTCGGCGTTGCCGGGAGGTGTGGATGGCTTTGGTTCTTCCAGCATCGGAATTGGAGCTGGTGGCTTCTCGTCGGCTGGCGGGACCGGTGGTTCTTCGGCCTGGGTCAGACGAATTGGGTTGGTTGCTGCGGGAGCAGGAGCGGGTGCGAGGTCGGGGAACATGGGAGAGGCAGCGGGTTGAGCTGGCTCTGTTGTTGCAGGTGCAGGTTCTGGAAACCCACCAAAGGATGGAAATGCCCCTGGCTCGTTTTGAGTCACAGAAGTCGTACTGACAGGAGCAGGTGAAGGAGCAGGCTCATCCGGGAACAGGGAGGAGACATTCGACTGTTCGGCTGGCATTGGTGGAGTGTTGAAGGGATCTGCGGTCGCAGCAGGAACTGGGGCTGGCTCTGCGTTGCCGAAGCTCATGAACGGGTCAGCGGCCGGACCGTTTGGTGAGACAGGTTCTGACTGCTGATGTTGCGTCAGCTGGACATCAGCCGGTTTCTTGCTGGCGGGTTGTTCGTGATTGGCGGGGGTGACGTTACTCATGCCCCATGGATCATTGGGAGCCGAGGGTTGCTCGACTTCCTTCTTGGGGACTGGCTCGAACTGACTGTTATTGGAAGGCGGGTTTGACGAGCTACCCATGTTCCAGGGATCGTTGCTGTCAGCAGGTGGATTGCTGGCAAGATTCGTTGGTGCTGGTTCGGTCTGGGAATTTGACTGGTTCGCCCAGAGATCGAAGGCATTCGAGGGGGCTGGTTCGGACTGTTTTGCAGGCTTTGGAGCAGCTGGAGGGGATTCTGGCTCGGCCTGATTGGAAGCGAAATTGGCGGAGTTCGCGGGCTTCTCGTTGTTGGTCATCAAACGGTTGTTCGACGCCAGAAGCGAGGAACTGTTTTTGCCGTCGACAGGAATCGCGTCGTAAAGATCGGACTCGCTGACGGGGCTGCGCGAGCCTGCAAGACTACGGTTCCAGCCTTGTTCGGTCTGCCAGATAATCGCTGCGCCGGCGCCGAGTGAACCAATAGTGGCAACTATCAAACCGATCGTCTTGTGCATCCTTGCCCCCTGATCAGGATTCGTTTTCGAGACACGTCCCAGAGGTGGCCAACGTCTTCGAAGGCGTTTCCTCTGTGTCGTCGAAACAACTGGATAAAGTGCCCAATCGCCGTTTTGACGGCAGATATTGGGTCTTTGGGGCTTGGTTTAGCAGAATTTGATATTTGAGAGAAGAGAGGTTTTGAAAAAAGTGCAAAGTCACGCGTGTTCGTTTGCGGAGTCCTGGCTGACGGGCGTAGTCGAGGCTGCTCGAAGCTGTTCGAGATCGTACTTGAGAATCGCGATCTCCTGGAGCAGGCGCGTCGAGATCCGATGCTGGCGACTCAACGAGAGTGAAACGGACAACGAGAAGAGGTAAATGATTGCTAAGGCAATAAAGAGGACTGCGGAAGGATAAGACAACTGAGCCTGATCCGCGAAGCGCATGATGACATGGGGGAACAGCCCGCAGAAGAGCAGCAAACTGCCGACGAGCAGCCACATGACCGCGTATTTTTCTCGCATCTCACGACTGCGAACCCACCGGAGGGTGGCGAGAAAGGCGATCGCGGAACCAATGAGCATCATGGTTTCTGCGTTTACTCGAAACAGATCTGTGTTCAACAGGGCAGCCAGGAGGGTTGAGGTCATCGAGTTTTCTCCTGTTTACGAATGCGATCGACGAGGATCGCGAGCGTGACTTTGAACATGTAATAGAACCCGCTGGAAAGCCTGATCGACGAGACGCCCCCTGCACGCTCGAACATGCGGACAGGAATTTCACCGATCGCGAGTCGGTTGCGGGCACACCAGTATAAGGCTTCCGGCTCGGGATAGTCGTCGGGATATCTGTCTGCGAAGGCGCGCCAGGCTCGAGGGCCGCAGCAACGGAAGCCACTCGTCGGGTCTGTGACTTTCACGCCACTCAGCCATGAGATGAGCGCAGCGAAGAAACTGATCCCGAGGCGACGGGTCGCGGTACTGCGAAAATTGTCCTGACCACCAGCGAGGAAGCGAGAGCCGACGCAGAGGTCGAGCTTCTGGTCACTGCAGGTTTGAACGAGGTTTGGAATGGCTGTTGCGTCGTGTTGGCCGTCACCATCGAACTGGACGACGTATTCGAAGCCCCCTTTTTCACGGGCAAAAAGGTATCCGGTCTGGACGGCGGCTCCGATGCCTCGATTACGAGGCAAAGCAACGAGGTGAATCTTAAGTTCGGGATAGCGTTTATGAAACGCCCTGACGACTTCTCCCGTGCGGTCACGAGAGCCATCATCGACGACGATGACTTCGTAATCGGGACCGAGTTGTGTCAGTGACGTCAGGGTGTGCTTGATCGCCTCCTGCTCATTGTACGCCGGGATGACGATAAGAACCTTCACAGACCGGACTGCTTTCCAGGGTGGGCGAACTGGTGATGATGCGGGCGACTTGTTGAGATAAACACATTGTGCCCAACGAGCGGGTACATTCCAAGCGGCGGGCAGAACATAAGGCTTGTGTATGAGTCCGAGGTTAAGATTTCATGAAGAGTCGCTGGAGTAAGTCCAACTTGGTCCTGGCGGGCTGGAAGCGAAGTGAGGTCGTATCGAGAAGGATGCGGTAGAGAAGATGCAGTTTGACGATATTGGCTTGTCGCGCGGCTCGGGCGGCGGACTTCCAGCCGAGGGATTCTGCTTGTTCGGAGATCTGTTTGAGCAGGGTGATCTCCTCTTCAAATCGCAATAAAGACCTGGTGTAAGTCTCGGAGGCGTTTTCGCCGTGACGTCGATAGCGGTAAGCGGTTTCGGGGAGGCCGATGAGCGTTTTGCCCTGGAACAGCAGGCGTGTGGTGAATTCGAGGTCCTGGACCATCTGCCAGGTATCGTCGAAGCGGGTACCATCGAGCAGGGATTTGCGGTAACACAGGGCAGGGCAGAAGATGAAATTACCGCGGGCAAGGCGTCGGACGGCTTGTTCGCCTTGCAATGTCGCGTAGGGCTTGAAAGAGGGGCGTAACAGGCCTTTGATCGAATCGGGGAGCGAAAAGACTGGTTTTCCCTGGGCGTTCACGACTTCCGCGCGACAGAAGAACGCGGCGGCGTCCGGGTGTTGTTCTGCTGCTTTCTGCATGGTCTCGACGTAATGGGGAGAGAGTTCATCGTCGGCGTGGAGGATCGTCACCAAGTCGTTCTGAGACAGATCCAGGCAGCGGTTCCAGTTGCCCACCATCCCGAGGGGATTCGCTGAGATGGCGTATAGCAGACGTGGATCATGATAGGAGGCGACCAGTTGCTCGGCGCCTGGTTCGACACAGCCGTCGTCGGAAACGATCAACTGCCAACGCGACGAGGTCTGTCGGCGCACGCTGTCGATGGCCAGGCGCAGGTAATCGAGGCGGCGATAATAGGGAATCGCAAGCGTGAGCATGCAGGTCACAGTACCGTATGACGGGCGGAAAACATAGAGATCGTCGAGTGACTCGCGAAGGAGGATTAGCAGGAGTAAGATCGACTGTGAACGATTTGTGAAGAGAGAGCGAGCGAGAGACAGTATGCGGAACTGGCGGTTTATTAAAGCACTGGGTTACGCTGTCGAAGGAGTGAGCTATGCAATCCGCACGCAGCCGAACATGCGGTTTCACGTCTTTGCTGCGGTGGTCGTGCTGATCATTGGCGGGGTGTTGCTGAGGACCCCCGTGGAGTGGGCGTTGATTATTTTGGCGATCGGATTCGTGTGGGTGACGGAACTGCTCAATACGTCGATAGAGGCGATGGTGGATCTGTTGTCGCCGGAGATTCGGGAGCGGGCGAAGGTTGCGAAGGATGTGGCTGCGGGTGCGGTGCTGGTGGCTTCGATGGTGGCAGTGGGGGTGGGAGGGGTGGTGTTTGGGGCGAGGTTGGGGGGAGTGTTTGAATTTGTTGTTGAGCGAACGAGGGGGTTTTGAAGCAATTCCAAGAGTGGTCCAGCCGTTCATGGCTGGATTGGCGAAGCCAACAAGATGCGAGCGCCATCCGCTACCAAATAGCAATCCGGTTCGTTTGCGATAGAACGCGTATGGTGACGTGTCTTGTCGCTACGCGACCCAGCCGTGAACGGCTGGGCCACCCGGGAATGTGCCTGGACAGGTTATGCGAATGTTGATTGGAGGGACTTCAGGATGCTGTCGAGGAGGGATTGCATGTAGTCGCTGGTAAGGGTTTGTTGGCGGTCGCGGAAGCGGAGTTGCAGGGTGACGCTCTTTTTGCCTTCGGGGATCGGGCTGCCTTCGTAGACATCGATCAGCGACAGGCTTTCGCAGACGGGGGCGAAGCCGGTGGAGGTTGTTGCGGAGACCGCCTTACTGAAGGCTTCAATCGTCGCGGCTTTGATGGCGCTGAAATTGACGCTGGCGGGGACGGTGATGGAAAGGTCTTTTTCAAGAATCTGCGACTTGGGCATTCCGTTGAATTTATGGGACTGACCGCTCTTCAATTCGAGTAGCAGGTTGAGGTCGAGTTCGAAGCCGTAGATGGGGAACTTGAGGCGTTCGTCGAGTTGGACCTGCCGTCGGTCGACCAGTCCGATGTAGCCGAGGACTTGGTGCCCCAGCGCAATGCGAGCCGATTGACCGGGGACGAAGCCGGCGGGGAGTGGTTGTTCGAGGAAGTCGGGCTGCAGTTTCAATTGGGCACCGAAGAGGGACTGCAGGAAGCCTTTGACGGCGAGGAAGTCGACGGGATGGTGTTTGGCGATCCATTCGCCGCCGACGAGTTCATCGCCCCAGATCCCGCCGAGGGACCAGGATTCGACGGGGGTATTGCCGTCGAGTCCCATGACGCGGTCGAGTTCGAAGAAGCGGTAGTTCTGCCCGTTGCGACGGTAGTTGCGTTCGGCGACGGCGAGGAGGGATGGGATCAGTGATTGTCGGACGGTGCTCATATCCGCGCGGATTGGGTTGCGGACGACGGCGGGACTGCAGTTCAGGCGAGTGAACTGCGAGGCGACGGAGGCATCTACGAGCGGCGGTGTGCGGCATTCGAGGAAGCCATTGGCCGTCATGAAGGCGGCGAGCTGGGATCGCAGCGCATCGAGCGGAGCCTGACCGCCACGGTTCAAGCTGCCTGACAGCGAGACGTTGGGGATGCTGTCGTAGCCGATGAGTCGGGCGAGGTCTTCGATGAGGACGACGTCCTGATTGCAGTCGACGCGCCAGGTGGGGACACTGACCTGCAGGGATTGGTCGACTTTGTAGCCGAGTTTGGTCAGTTCAGTTTGGACGGTTGGCGGGTCGAGCTTAATGCCGAGGTAGGAGTTGACTCGTTCCAGTTTGAGCGGGATAACGCGTGGCTCGACGGTCTTGGGATAGGCGGAGCTTGGTGAGCCGTTTGCTGTGCCGCCCGTTAGTTCGCTGATCAACGCGACGGCGCGGTGGAAAGCTGCAGTCAGAATGCTGTTGGGGTCGGTGCCGCGTTCGTAGCGGTAGGAGGAATCGGACGAGATGCCGAGTCCACGCGCGGTCTTGCGGATCGTCACCGAATCGAAACAGGCGGCTTCGAGGAAGACGCTGGTTGTTTGTGTCGTCGTTTGGGTTGGCTTGCCGCCCATGATGCCGGCGAGGGCGACCGGTTTGGTTTTATCGGCGATGACGAGGGGAAGGGTTTCCAGTTTGATGTCGTCGGCGACGAGGGTCGTGCCGTTGAGAAGTTCGAGGGATTCGCCCTTCTTCATGTTCCGGACGATCATCTCGGGGCCGTCGAGGGTCTTGGCGTCGAAGGCGTGGAGAGGCTGGCCGTACTCGAGCAGAACGAAGTTGGTGATGTCGACAACGTTGTTGATTGGTCGCAGTCCGGCAGCGTAGAGGCGGGTCTGCAGCCAGTAGGGTGATGGGCCGACTTTGACGTTGTCGATGCGCTGGCCGACGTAACGGGTGCAGCGGGTTTGTTCTTCGATGCGGACAGGGACCGGGCCTTGAACATCGTTCGCGTGTGGCCAGTCGAATGAGGAGGGAACCTTCACCTGCAGCCCGAGGATGGCGGCGACTTCGCGCGCGATTCCGATGTAACCGAGGCAGTCGGGGCGGTTGGGCAGGACGGAGAGATCGACGAGCTGCTGGTCGATCGTCGTGACACTCGCTAGGCTTTTTCCGATGAGTGATTCGTCGGTGGTTGTGAACATCCCTTCTTTCGAGACGACGCCCAACTCCCACCACGGGCAGATCATGCCATTGGACTCGATGCCTCGGATCTTTGCGGACGTGATTTCTTTGCCTTCGGGGAGTCTGGTTCCGACTAGGGCAACTGGCACGCCTTTGCCTGCTTCGACTGGGAAGCCATCCGTGCAGACGATGCTGTCAATATGGCCGGGTTTGGTTTCGACGAGGCAGTGGAAGAGCCCGGTTGCTCCTTCGACGGGTTTCACTTCGCGGACAAACCCAATGACGATCGGCTTGAGGGCCGTCTTGAGATCGATCGTGTCCTCAATCTCCAGCCCCGCGCGGATGAAGGCCGCACGGAGATCCTCCAGAGAGGGAGTCGGGCTGAGGTAGTCGAGAAGCCAGGCGGTGTTGATGAGCATGGGGAGGATCGTAATTGGTAATTAGTAATTAGTAATTGGCCAGACGGCAGAATTGGTCATCGATCCTCAGTCTGGGGATCGGCTAATTACCAATTACTAATTACGAAGCTGTGAATAGGGAGAAAACAAGAAAGCTCGGCACACGGCATCAACCGCGCGTCGCACTAGAACTGCCGCAGGAATTCTTCTTCGTTGTCGTAGAGGTGGCGGATGTCGTCGATGCCGTAGCGGATCATGGCCATGCGGTCGATGCCCAGGCCGAATGCAAAGCCCTGCCACTCCATCGGGTCGAGGCCTGCATTCTGGAGGACTTCAGGACGCATCATGCCAGAGCCGAGGATTTCCAGCCAGCGGCCTTTGAACCAGACGTCGACCTCCGCGGATGGGGTCGTGAAGGGGAAGAAGCTGGGGCGGAACTGGAGTTTGGCGTCTTCTCCGAACAGGCCGCGGGCGAGTTCGTGGAGAGTCCATTTAAGGTCGGCGAAACTCAGCGACTTGTCGATCGCGAAGACATCGAGCTGGTGGAAGATCGGGAAGTGGGACGCGTCGATCTGATCGCAGCGGTAGCAGCGACCTGCCGTCATCATCCGGAGTGGAGGCGGGCCGTACTTCTTGATGGCGTGCATCTGGAAGGCGGTCGTGTGCGTCCGCATGACATGGCCGGAGGTCGTGTAGAACGTATCGTGCATGTCGCGGGCGGGGTGCCATGCGGGGGTGTTGAGCGAATCGAAGTTGTAGAACTCGGTTTCGATCTCGGGGTAATCGTCGTAATGATAGCCGAGGCCTGCGAGGATCCCTTTGACGAGATCGAGCGTCTGCATGATCGGGTGACGAGCCCCGGCGGGAGGGGCGAATCCCGGGAGGGACACGTCAATGCGAGACTTCTTGAGTTCAGCATCGATTGCCGCCTGCTGAAGGGAGCGCTCAGCGTCGTCGAGGGCGGCTTCCAAGGTCGATTTGGCGTCATTGATCTGCTGGCCGAAGGCTTTGCGCTCATCGGGGCTGAGATCCTTGAGGTTCTTCATGAGGGCGGTGATTTCGCCCTTTTTCCCCAGGTATTTGACCCGGATGGCTTCGACAGCCTTCAGATCGCCAGCGGCAGCCATCTCGGACTGCGCCTGGGTATTGATACGTGAAATTTCATCGACGGAACTGGTCATTCAGCGTTTCCAGACAGCAAACAGTGATCGCGATCAAGTCGACACCGTGCAACGGCCGGGGTTCGACGTCAACGCATACGGGTTCGTATTAACGGATTTTCGCTGTCTAGTAAAGGAAAGCCCGAAGCCGATCAGTCGTTCTTCCGGCGGGATCGGCATAATCGATAACGCTGGCAGGCTCAGCAGAATTGGAATGTCTGGTCACGTTGAGGACAGTGTGAGGCGTTTTCTCCACAAACCGTTACCGACATTCCCGGTCGGTCTCATTTAGCAGGCTAATGTTGAGTGAAGATTCGCAGAGCCGTCTTTGACGGTCGCGCCCGATCGTATTTTGATCAATCGTCCTTTCCTACACTGAAACAACAGCCATGGTGTCAGCCGTCGCGAAAGATCCCAACTCAAAGATCGTTGCCCTGAGCGACTTGATTGTTGGCCGTACGACGACATTCCCGATTTTCGACGACAGCGGCGTGCTGCTGCTCGCTGAGGGGATGGTCGTGACCAGCGAAATCAAATTGAATCTGCGTCAGCGCGGCTCGAATCGCGTTGTCATCCATACGGACGATGTCGGGCGGCTGACGATGAAGGGGAAGCAGTCGAGCAGCGCGACACCTCTGTTTTCTTTCGATAGCGAGATCACGTCGCGTCTGGATGCGTTGATCGATTCCGGTCTGATGACGGTCAAAAATACCGGTCCTGCGGTCAAAGGAGACGTCGTTTTCTTGGGACGCAAAGGCTATGACAAAGAACAACGGGCACGACTGCTTGATGCGCATGATAGAAACGGTGCAGCCCTGTCCGACATGATGGGTGACGCGTTGAAAGGGAACAAATCGGACGGATCTGTCGTCGCGGCGATGGCAACCAGTTATCTCAAAGAGATGTGTGCGGACATCGATAATACTCTGACTTCGACGATCGACCGCTTCGGGGAGAATGATCTGGCCAGCCGGTCGCTGGAAGTCGCGCTGCTGGCGATGGCGATCGGGATCGAAATGAATCTGGATGCTGATTGCATCAAGGAAATCGGCATCGCCGGCCTTGTCCACGACTGGGGGATGATGAAGGTTCCGGCGGATTATTTGAATTCATCTCGCAAACTCAACGACATCGAGCGTCTGGAAATTAAGAAGCACCCGATCTATTCACTGGAAATGCTGCAGACGGTTTCGTCGTTGCCGCGGGTGATTTCGGTGGTGGCTTATCAGGTTCATGAATGCTTCAACGGGAGCGGATATCCGCGTGGTCGAAACGGCACGAGCATTCACATGTTTGCGAGAATTCTGAAGGTTGCTGATGCTTATTGTGCTTTGACGATGATGCGTCCATTCCGTCCGCCGGTGGCTCGATATGGTGCGATGGAATGTCTGATCCACCAGGCGAGAGCACGCAGCACGGATCCTGATGTCGTGCGGGCGCTCTTGAAGGTCGTGTCATTATTCCCGATCGGCAGTTACATCGCCCTCAGCGATGGGAGCGTTGCCAGGGTTTTGCGACGCAACAAGGAAGATTATTCGAGGCCGATTGTGCTTCGTATTGAAGACTCTCAAGGTCAGCCTGTCGACGAATCAGCAGAGGAAAACATCATCGACCTTGCGAACTGCGATTTGACGGTCGTCCAGGCGCTGCCTGCTCCAGGGACAACGGAAGTGTTGCTGTCCCCGGAACTGCAGTCGTTTCATATCAGCTGATACCCGTGAACCTTCCTTAGAAGCCGTTACATCAGCGGTTCACTTGCAAATCGACTCCATTCCCTGTGTGCCACGGCTGCTATCCAGTGGTGCGACTCCGCTTTTTGAGAAGTCGCGATGCTTTCGATTACTTCTGAGTCAATGGTGACTTTACTCGTCAATGACGTTGAGAATCCTCACCTTCCTGTTTGACCGGCGATCACGGGGACGTGATAATACTGTTAGTCTCATTAATCTCACTTTGGCTCGAGGTGCAGGATGATCACCGTTCGCCGCTTTGGTTTTGTTCTGCTTGGTGCTGCGCTGCTGGTGGGTACGCTGGGTCAACTGGCCTCTGCGCAGTCTCGACGCGGTGGTTCCAACTGGTCCTTGCATTCCCGTGGATTTGGTTACGGCGAAGGAACTCGCTATCACAACCGCTCGATCAACGTCCCAAGTTATGGGTATGGGGGTTATGGCGGGTATGGATACGGTGGCTATGGGGGCGGTTGGGGTGGATATCCTTACTACCCGCCTTATTCTGTCGGGTATGGTGGAGCAGCCGTCTATTTCCCGTATGGAACGCCGGTCTCTCCGTACTACGGTTACACGGGATATCCCTACGATCCGAGCATCAACTACAACACCTGGCAGTACAATAACTACCAGCCACCTTTGCATCCGAATCTGCAGGAATACCAGGCTCAACAGGAGTTTCTCAAGAATAACGATCCGTCATTGCAGCCATCCAAGCCGATGCTGCCGTCGAGTCAGCACAATCGGGATGAAGCAGCCAACCTTGTCGCACAAGGCAAGGCGCTTATGGGTCTACAGCAGTTCCAGCGTTCCTTGGCGAAGTTCAAGCTCGCGATTCAGAATGCACCGGAGCTTCCCGAGCCTTACTTCTGCATGGCTGCCAATTATCTGGCGATCAATAATGGCGATAAAGCAATTGAAATGATTCAGCGTGGGCTGACTCAGGATCCCTACTGGCCATTTTCGAATCCTACGTTGTCTCAGTTTTATGGGGCAGAGAATATTGCGCTGGTTGAGCAGATCAAAACCCGTGTCGTGGAATGGACTCATGATAATGTCCGGGATGCCGACCGTCTGTTTCTGCTGGGAGTCGTCCTGATTTTCGAACAGGACTTTGCCAACAGTCGAACCCTGCTGCAAACAGCCCAAGCTGTCAATTTCAATCAAGCCAATCCTCAGATTGCCACGTTGATTCAAAGCATTGACAGTGTCTCGCCTGTTGGTCAGGCAGCTGGTAATCCAGTGCAGTCGCAGGTGCTCGTGCCGAACTCTCAGATTCCGAATGCGGCCTCGCAGGCTGTCGTTCCACAGAACATGAACTTGGGGCCAGTCGGGAAGTTTCCGGATGCAACGGGAACGAGTGCGACGACCAACACAACGCCCGTCCCGCCGACGCCGTTTGTGCCGGTTCCGTCCAAGCCATCGACGGTGCCTGCTCCCATTCCGTTTTCGGAGGGTACGAGTCCGCCTGCTGACAGCCCGACACCCGATTCGTTGATCCCACCGCTGCCGATTACTTCGGACAATGGCTGATTTGCCTAACTGTCTGGCTGATGGGGTGATCCGTCGATTGACACTTCGCGACGGTTTGGTTTAACGTCGTATTCACACTTCGTTAATACCTCACTCCTGCCGGCCAATTCTCCATGCAGTCTTCTCCAACATCGCGGGATTTGAATGCAGATCGCGTGTTGGTCATTCTGTGTACTTACAACGAAGCACAGAATATTCGGCTGATGATTGAAGCGATTCACGAGGAAGTTCCGCATGCAGATATCCTCGTCGTGGAGGACAATTCGCCCGATGGGACCGGCCAGATTGTGGATGAGTTGACACTGACATTGCCTTTTTTGAAGGTGATGCATCGAGCTGGAAAGCTAGGTTTGGGAACGGCGACCCGTGCTGGTCTTTGGCAGGCTGTTGAGGAAGACTACACCTTCGCGGTCGTTCTGGATGCGGATTTCAGCCATCATCCGGCTTACATGCCCTCTTTGATCGACGCGATGGATCGGGCCGATGTGGCTGTCGGGTCTCGGTATGTCGAGGGTGGGGGAGTGGTTGGGTGGTCCTGGAAGCGGCATGCGATGAGCCGGCTGATTAACTTTTGGGCCCGTCTGATGCTGGGGCTGTCCACGCTGGACAATAGTGGAAGCTACCGCTGTTATCGTGTCAGCCTGCTCAGGAATATTGACTTTAGTCGTTTCAGAGCAAAAGGTTATGCAATTCAGGAAGAGCTGATGTATCGCTGTCGGGTGGCGGGTGCGCGGTTTGTGGAAGTCCCGATCGTGTTCGAGGACCGAGTTCGGGGGGCTTCGAAGATCACCAGCCAGGAGGGTTATACTGCGGTTTATCTGATGTTGAATTTCGGGCTGAAACGCCTGTTTGGTATTCAGCCTTAGCACAGTTGCGATCTTGGCAACCAAATTGTCGCGGGACGGCTTTTTGGCATGAAAATGACAAAGGTTCGCGCTGCGAATCACAATTTTCTGCAAATCGCCAAATTCCCATAAGTGACCGTAAGGATTAAGGTTGTCGACGTTGAAGGCTTACCGTATCATCAACTTGACCTGATCCTGCCCAGCGAGTTGGAAACTGAGAAGCTCGCAGGTTTCAGGATGGTTACCGTATCCTTTCCACGTGTGAACTTGCTTCTCATGCAACTGACCGATTTGATGCTCATTTGCCTTTGGGCGACCTTCGTATTCGGCACCGGAAGTGTCCGACTCTTATCCCATTGGCCGCTGCACTTTGCGACACATCAAACGACGCAGAATGGATTCCCCAAGTTCGTTTTCTGTCTCTGCCTTAAAAATCTTCTCCTTAAGGAGACTTGTTTTGGAATCTCCCGATACCCTCTCACCACCAACATCCAATTCTCAATCCCCCGAGTTTACAGAACTCAAAGAGGTTGATTCAGGAAGCTGGATTGCGCAACACCTGGAACGCTCTGGCTCTGTGTCAGTCAAATTCCGCGACCGTTTCCCGTATGGAGTCAACTGGCCGACGACTCTCTTCATTGGCTTGATGCACGTCGGTGCGATTGCGGCCATTTTCTTCTTCTCGTGGCAGGGCCTGGCTGTCTGTCTGGCGATGCACTTTGTCACTGCCTGTCTGGGAATTACGCTCGGCTATCACCGCCTGTTGACTCACGGTAGTTTCTCTTGCAGCAAGCCGATGAAGTATTTCTTCTCGCTGTGTGGCATGATGGCTGTCGAAGGGAGCCCGCTTTACTGGGTTTCGACGCACCGCAAGCACCATGCTCACTCGGACAAAGAAGATGATCCACACTCTCCCACTCACGGTTTCTGGTGGGCCCACATTCTGTGGCTGCAACCACGTCAGCCAAACGATGTCTTCATGGCACAGATGAAACGCTGGGCTCCGGACCTGATGAAGGATCCTGTTCAACGCTTCTTCCACAGCTACTTCGGGTTTGTCCCACTGTTTCAGGCGATTGGTCTGTTCGCGCTGGGTTACTACCTCGTCGGCACTGGTGGCGTGTACTACGGTCTCTCGATGCTGCTTTGGGGCATGTGCGTCCGAGTCGTCGCCTGCTATCACAGTACCTGGTTCGTCAACTCTGCGACTCACGTCTGGGGTTACCGTAACTACACCACGACCGATTACTCTCGCAACAACTGGTGGGTTGCTCTCCTGAGCTACGGCGAAGGCTGGCACAACAACCACCATGCTCACCAACGCCTGGCCCGTCACGGTCACCGCTGGTGGGAACTCGACGTCACTTACGCTGTCATCTGGACCCTCAAGAAAACGGGACTGGCCTGGCAGGTTCAGGACACACTTCCCAAACGTGGTTAATTCGCGTTTGATAAAATAAAAATGAAAACGCCGCGAGTTGCAGAACTCGCGGCGTTTTCTTGTTTGCTGTCGTGGGCGAACTTTCGTGTTGCGAAACCTGAGCTAAGAGTTGGACGTGTGCCACGGCTGTGTCAGCCGTGGAGGTGGACGTTCAATGCGCAATCGCACGGCTGGCACAGCCGTGGCACACAGGGAATCGCGTCGATTTGCTGGTGGGAAGATGCAACGCGGGACAGCGGCTCGGACGGAGCCTCGCCCTCCCAATGAATTAGACGTCGATGATGGTCAGGCCGGTTTGTGGGGTGCCGCCGGTGACGATGACTTCGAAGTTGTTGGTCAGGTAGACGTCGACCTCGCTGCGGAAGCCCATGTTTTGCTCCGGGAGGTAGATGCCTGGTTCGATGGTGAACATCGTGCCGGGGATCAATGAGCGACTGTCGGACGTTTCGATATCGTCGATGTGGGCGCCGTTGCCGTGCCCTTCCTGGCCGAGACTGTGACCGGTGCGGTGGGTGAAGAAGTCGCCATAGCCGGCGTCAGTGATGACCTTCCGGCAGGCGCGGTCGACCGCGGCGCCGGTGACGGTTTCTTTCTTCCCGGCGGCTTGTTTGACGAGGTTCAACGCAGCGTCGCGGCCGTCGATGACGATTTTGAAGATCTCGTCATATTTTGGATTGTGGTCCTTGCCGATGACGCAGGTTCTGGTCAGGTCGCTGTAGATCGAGCCCGGTTTTTTGAGCTTGGCCCAGAGGTCGACCAGGAGGAGATCCCCTTTGCGGATCTTGGTGTTGGCTCCGGTGCCGGTCGCGTAGTGTGGCAGCCCGGCGTTGGCGTTGACGCCGACGATGGCATCGTGATCCCAGAAGAGGTCGTGTTTGCGGAACTGGTTGTTGATGACATTCAGGACATCCTTTTCGTCGACTTCCCCTTTGGCTTTGATCTGATCGGCGAGGAAGGCCCAGACGAGTTCGAAGGCTTCTTCGGTGTACTTCGAGACTTCCAAGTGACCCGCCCATTGATCGGGTGACAGGACGGCTTCGAATAACTGAATCAAGTCGCCTGAGGAGACGACGGTCACGCCGAAGGATCGGATGAGTTCAACGGTCCCTGCGTCCACTTTGCTGACATAAGGAATCGCATTCATGGGAGAGTATTCCATGGCGATTTCACGGGAAGTGACCAGTGCTTCCTGGATGAAGGCTTCGAGCTGCTGCCATGCGAGATAGACGAATTTTTTGCCAGGGAGGTGATCGAGGGCGGTCGATTCGATCTTATGCACGATTTTGACTGGTTCGCCGTGGGCGGGGACGAAATAGAAAAACCGTCGAGTTGAGTGCTGGCCGACGGGGAATTGTAGGATGCGTGTTGCGAGAGGGTTCTGGCCGCGGAAGTCGTAGAACAACCAGCCATCAAGGCCTGCGTCGGTGAGAGCTTTTTGAATCGCGTTGAGATCGAACATCGTGATATACTTCCTTGTCGGACTGATGGCATGAGCGAAGCGTTCAAAATAGCTGGGGAAATGGGTTTGGTCTAGGGCTGCGAAACGATGATCTCTGCACAGAAAGTCTATGCGATGTTGGGAAACGAAACTCTGTGGGGAGCTGCGCAGAGAGTTCACCAGATTTTGACAGAGGCTGGTATTCCCTATGCCATTTGCGGCGGGGTCGCAACATGTTTGCATGGCTATCAACGGAACACGACTGATGTCGATATTGTTGTTGCCAAAGGCAACGCCGAAAACATCAAGAAACTTTTTGCTGATCAGGGGATCGCGTGGCAGGAATCGACAAGCGAATTTCTTACGTCCGATGGCATCGCTGTCCAGTTTTTGCTGTCGTCAGAGAAAGCAGGAAAAGGTCAATCGATCCTGATCGCTGACCCTTCCGATCCTCGGTTTGTCGAAGAGATCGAAGGATTAAGTGTTCTCAAACTCTCGAAACTCATCGAGATGAAACTCGCTTCCGGAGCGGGAAGCATGCGACGGACACACAAAGACTTCGCGGATGTTGTTGAGCTGATCGTCGCGAACAAACTGGAGAAATCGTTTGCGAGATATCTGCATAAGACGGTTCGTGAGACGTTTAAGCAGCTTGTTGATGCGGCGCGGAGTGAGTAGGTCACGTCGCGGCAGTAGCTGACGTGGGAATGGACGTTCTACGCGCGATCGCACGGCTGACACAGCCGTGGCACACAGGTAAGATAGCGACTCGTTGTGATTATGGGGATGCGCGATGATG
>SXGT01920325.1_pt1 | contig 23656 bp, 8 predicted proteins | sample 3176221 | NCBI WGS metagenome assembly SXGT01 (sample SAMN11356862, study PRJNA531348) | freshwater metagenome | isolation source: freshwater sample F1-120 | place: China: Fuxian Lake, Yuxi | collected 2017-12-25
CCTTGTATAGTTCACTGATTAGTTCGCCAGGTGTCACGGCGGGCCGCCGCAGATCACAGGTCTGCGGCAAACCAGTTGATCGCGGTAGGCATTATCTGTCAACTGTTTCGGAGGTTAGCGATCTAGCGATCGCCCTGCGCGGAGTGGCTGTGCGTATTGCGGCGGCCGCCAGCCTGTGGTTGACCTTCGGCTGTGCGGCAGGCAACGACCCGAGCAACGAGATCGCGCTTTGCTCGGAAGGTCTGGTCGCGGCCGGCAACGGCTGCCGGCCTGCCGACGCTGCGCTACGCCCGCACGTAGCCGCGGTACGGATGGGCCCGCTCAGGCTCAGTGGCGCAGTAGACCGTCCCCTGCGGATCGACCACCCGGTGGCGGCCTCGCTGCAGCTGGAGTTGCTGTCCGCGCCGCTGCGCACCAGCGTCGCGGTCAGCGCGCATTCGCCGTCCCGCAAGCAGTCGTGCATCTTGGGGTTGCTACCCGTCGACGCGACGGCGCAGTTGGCAGGTTCGGGTCCGCGCAAGCTGGCGTTGCAGGCGCAGTGGCCGGTCCCGGTTGCTTGCGCGGCCCTGGTCGGTGCACCGGACCTGCACATCGCCACTACTTTTGACCCGCAGCAGGTCTGCTATGTGCCGGCGCGCGACGACCGTCCTGCCGGCGCCAGCACGGCAAGCGCCGCAACCACGGGCGCCACGATCGACCAGTCGGCGGCCTGTGGCGGCATGGGTCGCGTGCTGCGCGGCGACGGCTGCGGCGTGGCGACGATCGCCGATAGCAACGGCAGCGATGTGATCCTGCGCGACCTGGCACTGGTGTCCAGCGTCGCAGTTGTCGAATACCTGGGCGAGCGACCCAAGCCCGTGCAGGCCCGCGCGGCCAAAGTAACCCGCAACGCGGATGGGACCACCAAGACCGGTGTCGAGGTCGATGCTGTCGACCCGGACGAACTGGCGCCCACACTGGATCAGGGGCCGCTGGTCACGGCATCCGCTGCGCTCGTGCTCGGCGGCAGCAAGGCAGGCGCGCCCGCATCGGCGGCCATTGACCTGGCGATTCGACCCGCGGGGTCAGGCGACGTGTGGCAAGCAATCGAGCACCACGCCGTCGATGCCCCAGATGGCCAGACTGCGCAGGCGGCAGCAGTGCGGGTCGTTGGCGGGTCAGACATCGCCAAAGGCGCCAGCGTCACCTTGCAAGCGCGCCTTGCCGATGCGGTGCGCAAGCGCATCACCACCGGCGACTGGGCCAAGGCGGCCCTGTTTGAGCTGCGGGTCTGTGCCCAAACGACCGAGGTCGAAGCGGGGCTGGACAGCGACGCCAAGGCCAACAATTGCGCTAGCAGCCACTTTGTAGTGGCGCGGGTGCGCAAGGACTACGGCATCCATCGTTATCGCGAGGCCGGTGCGGCCAACGCCAACGCCAACGCCGGGACCAGCGACTACCTGGAGATGGGCAAGACCAAGCTCTACCCCATCGCAGCCGGCGGCATGTTGTCTACCCGCGTGTTTCGCGGCGGCTACCGCGAGGTCATGGACGGCCACGTGCGCCTCGGTGCCAAGGCGTGGGCGAACCTGTTGTTCTTTCTAACCATTGAAACCACGCACGTCCTCGAGGCTGGGGCATACCACGATACCGCACCCGCAGCGAGCGACTATGTGTCCGGGTATCTGACCATTTTGAGCCTGCTGACGCTGGACCTGGACAAGTACACGGTGGCCGAGAATTTCAAGTTCGCGCTCAATGCCGCGGTCGACACCAAGAAATCAAAGAACGAGTTCGGCGGCACCGCCAACTTGGGGCCGCTCGTCGATGCGCTGAATTTCGTGGCGAAGCAGGCTAGCTCAGACGGGCTAAAGTGGTGCTTTTTCGACGTGGTCTGTGTGGAGCCGCCCATGCAGATTCCGGGCAGCCTCAAACTCGGCCTGGCATTGGCCAAGAGCACCACCGTGCCCAAATGCGAACTGGTGAACGGGATTGGCTGCTACGAACAGCAGGGCACCCAGTCTGGGACCTTCTGGAAGAACGCCGCGGCTTGTGCCGCCATCGCGGCCACGGTGCCCTCGGACCACGAAAAGGCGGCGGGCGCAGCCGGGCTGCGCAAGATCGCCAACAAGTGGCAGACACCGTTCTACATGGGCTTGTACCGGCCGGGCAAGGACTACCACTATCTGATGAGCAAGGTGTTTTTTGACAACGGCTGGAAGCCTTATGGCACCGACCTCAAGAGTTCCACTCCGACCAACTGGGCCTTCCTCGATGCGTCGCTAGAGCCAGAAAACGGTGCTTGTGCGGCCGTTGCGCCCGATGAGACCGCAGCCACGTACTCGACCGACTACACCGGGCCACTGGTCAGTCAGGCGGTCAAGACCAAGCCATGGCTCGCCTTGGATGCGGCGAAGTCGCATGTCGGCTGTGAGGCCAAGCTGCCGTATGTGTGCGAGTATCCAGTGGATAACGACAAGGTGATGTACGAGTCGAGCGAGGCGTACCTGCAGCAAACCGGTCAAGTCGTCATCGATGGCACGGTCAGCTACACCAAAACGCTTTTCAATCTCAAGGGCTCCGTTGGCCTGGACGGCTATGTCATGAAGGCGACCTGGGCGGCGACCGCTGGGCTGCGCTGGAATGCGGTGGCCAACACGGCCAAAAAATGGCGCACCAAGGGCAACGCCTTTGCCGACATCAAAGTCGTCGGCAAGATTGGCGAGTTCTCGCTGTTTGGCGAGGGCTGCGTGCTGCTGGGCCTGGGCGAGATCTGCATCTTGGACATCTGCACGCCCTCGTTCGGTCACTGGGAGTGCCTCAAAGTCAGCTGGGGCGGTTTGACGAGTTTTCTCGCGACCGCGGAAACGAGCATGGGGTTCACGCTCGATTTCCAGCCCTTCGACGTTCAACAGCAATAGCGCAGAGCAGAACACCTGATGCCGCCGTCTGCGAAAAAACGTCGCTGGCTGAGCCTCGCGGGCTTGGCGATTGCGTTGATTGGGGCGGCAGCGTGGCTGTGGCCGGGTGAGGGCGCTGCGCCGAGGCCGCAAACAAATAGCGGGGCCAGAACACGGTCCGTGGGCGCGGTGCGCCCGCCAGTTCGCCCGGCCGTTGCCGAAAAGGCCGTAGCGCGCTGCCCTTTGGCGCTGGCGGACGTCCATTCGTACGACGGCAAGGCCGAGGCAGAGGGCGCGCCGACCCAACGCTGGCGGCTGCACATGCGCGGGTTACGCCACGACACCGACGGCACCACGGTCGTTGCGGTCGCATCAGCGCTCGGTACGCCCAAGGGCGCCCTTGCGGACGCCCCTGTTCAACTGCTGCGCCTGGGTGCCGATTGCCGCCAGGTTGCCTACGCCTGGCGCCAAAACGCCGAATTGGCGCAGGCCCGACAGGTCCAGGAGCGACTGGCCACGTTCGATTTTGCCCTGCCGGCCCGCGACGGCGAAGTGGTCCGCGGTGATGGGCGCGATGGCAGCGGTCGCTACCGCTTCGCGGCCGTGCGCAACCGTACCGGCGACCAGACGCTGGTCCAGCGGCGCATGCTGGGCTACCACCACACCAAGCGCATGGCGGCCGGCCTGCTCGTCGACGGTCCTGGCTTGCGGGTGACGCTGGGCGACGATTTCTGGCCCGTGCGCGCGCTGCTGGACCAGACGATTGCACTGGCCGCGGGCAACGTGCAGGCGCAACAGGTGCACGCTAGCCTGACGGCGGCCTCTGGCGAGGGCGCCGAGCGCCTGGCCGGCGTGGACCCGGACAGCACCGACTGGGTTTGGGGCAACCTGTTGGCAGATGCGGCTCTGCGCGATGCCGCGCGCCTGGGCGACGACCCGCGGCTGCACGGCATGCCTGCCGCCGACGTTCTGCGGCTGTTGAGCGACGCCGACCCGCAGGGTGAGCACCTGGAGGCGGCGTTGCGCCAGCTGCACGCCTGGCTGCTTGCCAACCCCGATGGCGCGGCGCAACTGCGGGTGTGGCTGCAAGGTCGAGCAGCGCGGTACAGCGACGATACCTGGGCGCGCCTGGCGCTCGCGGCTTTGAGCCGGGCCTCGACACCGGCAGCGCGGCTGGCGCTTCGGCAGCTGGCACAGCAAGACGGGCTGCCGCCGGCGATGCGACTGCATGCGCTGCTGAACCTGGCAACGGCAGAAGGCATCGACACCAGCGATGTGGCCGCGGTGCGGGCGCTCGCGGCGGCCCAGGGTGGCGATCCCACCGGGCTGTCGCCCAATGCCGCGCTGTCGGCGCTGGGCGCGATGGCGCGCAGCGATGGCCTGGATGCGGCTGAGCGGACAGGTATCGTGCAGACTCTGCGCGGCGCGCTGCAGGATCAAACGGATAGCTGGCGCCTGGTTGCGGCGGTCAACGGTGCCGGCAACGCAGCGGCGGGCGAGCTGCTGCCCGAATTGAAGGCGCTCGGCGGCCACGCCGAGATCGACGTCCGCCGGCGCGTGGCCGATGCGCTGCACGCGCTGCCGCAAGAGGCGGTCCACCCGCAAGCCGACTGGCTGGCCGGGTGGCTGCAGAGCGAGTCTGCGCCACAGGTGGCGGCGTCGTTGGTCGCCACGTTGCGGCTGCAGTGGCCGGCCACGGCAGCGCTGCCGCAATTGGTGCTCGACACCGCCAAGGCGCGGCTTTTGACCGAGCGCAACGCGGCAGTGGCCGTGCAATTGGCGACCTTGCTGGGCAGCGCGGCGGGCCAGTCACCAGCCGCGCGGCAGGCGCTGCTGGACCGCTTCGCGCAAGAATTTCGCCGCGGGGACGCCGCCGACGCAGCAGTGCTGCAGGCCATCGGCGCTTACGTCGATGCAAAGTCGTTGATGGGGGCCATGTGAAGATTTCACTACTGCTTGCGCCGGGTTCTTGCCGGAAATTCGCAAGCTTGCGCGAAGTTCTGGCGACCTTGTGCGCCGTGACCGCGCTGGCCGTCGCTGCGATGGGTTGCGGCGGCGGCTCGCTGCCGGCAGCCAGTAAACCGGACGCCGGCACCGACACCTGGAAAGCCCCAGACGTTGCAACACCCGACCCTGCGCCGGTCACCAAGACCTTGGGCGCCGAGGGTGGCGCGGTCGAGCACAAGTCCGGCGCCAAGCTCAAGGTGCCAGCTGGTGCCTTGCCCGCCGACGTCGACTTGACGGTCCAAGCCGTGCCGCCGCCGGCGCAGGTCGAGGCCGCCGGCGCTCCGCTCGGGGCCGCGCTGCAGCTGGGGCCCGAAGGGCAGACCTTTGCAGCACCTGTCCAGATCGCTGTGCCGGTCGATCCGGCCGCTGTGGCGGGCCTTGACCCCGAAGAACTGCAAATCGTGCTGGCACCCTCGGCGGGCGGCGAGTTTGTCGGCCTGGACACCATCTACGACGCCAAGAACAGCCAATTGCTCGCAGAAACCACGCACTTTTCGATCGCCGTGCCGGTCAAGCGCAAAGGGCCGCCGCTGGTAATGCAGCTGCCAGCCACGCTGCCCCCAGCCAAGGTGGGCGAGGTGTTCGGTCCGCTTGACCTCAAAGCCACCGGAGGCAAGGCCCCGTATTCGTGGAGTGTCAACGGCGGCGCTCTGCCCCCGGGTCTGGCGCTGAGTCCGCTCGGCAGCGTGAGCGGCGTGCCAGCGCAAGCCGGCCCGTTTGCTGCGTCCGTGCGCGTCAAGGACACGGGGGCGGCCAGCTGCTCGAAAAGGCCATTGCGTTCAACGTCGATGGCCCGCCCAACGGCAAGCCGACGCTGACCAGCCTGGAACCGTCGGGCGTCACCGCGGGCAGCGGCGACACGGTGGTGGCGGTCAAGGGCAGTGGTCTGGTGCAAGGCGCGCTGGTCACGGTAGACGGCAAGGGCGTGCCAACCCAATTCGTGTCAGCCGGGCAGGTCAGCGGCACGCTGCCTGCGGCCAAATTAGTCGGTGAAGGCACGCTGCAAATCGCGGCGGTCAATCCTGCGCCCGGCGGCGGTGCGAGCAACGCCCTGCCCTTTGCGGTCACAGCGGCGCCGATTGGCGGCGACGCGGTGGTGGGTGACGCCGAAGACGCCGGCAGCACCGGCGACGGCGAGGTGGTCGGCGACACAACAGACGCATCTGCCGATGCCACGCCAGCCTGCGTGCCCAAGCCCGAAGTCTGCGACGGTCAGGACAACGACTGCAACGGTCAGACCGATGAGGCCAGCTGCGACGACGGCGATGTATGCACCACTGCCGACGCGTGCGTCAACGCCAAGTGCGCTGGCAAGGCCAAGGACTGCGCCGACACCGACGCGTGCACGGTCGACAGCTGCAACGGCGCCGACGGCAAGTGCGAAAACGTCGCCTTTGAGGGCTGCGGGCTGCCGTGCGCCGCCACCAGCGACTGCAAAGAAGACGCCAACCCCTGCGCGGTCGCGGCATGCCAGGCCGGCAAGTGCGCGGTGTTGATTGGCAAGGCCGCGTGCAACGACAACAACCTGTGCACCGATGACGCTTGCGACAGCAAGAGCGGCTGCGCCAATACCGCCAATACCGCCTCTTGCACCGACGGCAAGGTCTGCATGCAAGGCGACAGCTGCGCGAATAAGGCTTGCGCGCCGGGCAAAGTCAGCCTGTGCGACGACGGCAACTCTTGCACGCTCGACACTTGCAGCGAGGCCAGCGGCTGCAGCTATCAAGCCACCAGCGGCGCCTGCGATGACGGCGACGGCTGCACCGTGGGCGAGACGTGCGCTGATGGCGGCTGCAAAGGCGCGGTCGCCAAGAACTGCGACGACGGCAAACCGTGCACGGTCGACAGCTGCGACCCGAGCAACGGCAACTGTGCCGCCGATCCCGTGGCGGGCTGCGGTGACGCGTGCAAGGTCGCTGGCGACTGCAAGGACGACGGCAATCCGTGTACCCAGGCCACCTGTGTCGCCGATGCCTGCGGCGTGACGCCGACGACGGCGACGTGCGATGACGGCGATCCCTGCACCGCGGCGGATGGCTGCGCGGCGGGCGTCTGTGCGGGCGCGGTCGATGCCTGCGACGATGGCAACTCGTGTACCGCCGACAGCTGCGGCACCGATGGCAAGTGCAGTACCGCCAACCAGGCCGGCGAGTGCAACGACGGCGACGCCTGCACCATCTTTGATGCCTGCGCTGTCGGTGTCTGCAAAGCGGGGGCCGCCGCCAACTGCGATGACGGCAACGCCTGCACCGACGACAGCTGCGCCGCCAAGCTGGGCTGCCAGCACGCGGACAGCAAGACACCGTGCAGCGACAGCAACCCCTGCACGGTTGGCGACGCCTGCAAAGACGCAGCGTGCAAACCAACCGGGCCCAAAGACTGTAGCGACGGCGACAACTGCACGCTCGACGCCTGTGACGCCGTGGACGGCAGCTGCGACGTGACGTTACTCGAAGGCTGCGGCGGCTTTTGCAATACGCCCAAAGACTGCAAAGACGACGGCAACCCGTGCACCGACTGGGCCTGCCCGACCGGCAAGTGCGAGGTCAGCTACAACAGCCAGCCCTGCGACGACAAAGACGCGTGCAGCGAAAAGGACACCTGCGACAAAGGCAAGTGCGGGGGCGCGACGGTCAACTGCGACGACAAGAACGTGTGCAGCGACGACAGTTGCGACATTGGCACCGGCTGTGTGCATCTGGCCAACGCGTCAACCTGCACCGACGGCGCGGTGTGCACGGTCGCCGATGTGTGCAAAGACCAGGCCTGCCAGACCGGTCCAGTGGCGAACTGCGACGACCTCAATGCCTGCACATTCGACACCTGCCTTGCGGACAAAGGCTGTGTGCACACGACCGGTGGCCAGGCCTGCAGCGATGGCAACCCGTGCACCCAGGGCGACGCCTGCGTGGGCGCCAACTGCGTCGGTGGCACCGCCAAGTCCTGCGACGACAGCAATGGCTGTACCGCCGACAGTTGTTCGGTCGTCAGCGGTGCCTGCGTCTACGCCAAAGTGCCGGGCTGCGGCGCCGGCTGCGTGGCCGACAAGGACTGCGTGGGCGGCTTGGTACCCTGCCTGCCGCTCAGTTGCATGAGCGGCGTGTGCGCGGCAGTCGAATCGACGGCCACTTGTGACGACGGCAGTGTGTGCACGACCGGCGATGGCTGCTCAGGTGGCGCCTGTGCCGGCAAAGCCAAGGACTGCAATGACGCCAACGGCTGCACCGCCGACAGCTGCGACGCCAAAAAGGGCTGTCAGTACAGCGAATTGTCGGGTGCTTGCGAAGACGGCGACCTGTGCAGCGTCATGGACCAGTGCCAGGCGGGCCTGTGCAAGGGCGGCCCGGTGCAGCAGTGCGACGATGGCAACCCGTGTACCGTCGATGGCTGTGACGCCAAGGCCGGCTGCCAGTTTGCCGACGGCGCTGGTGGGTGCGACGACGCCAACCCTTGCACAACCGGCGACCAGTGCGCCAAGGGCGCCTGCCTGCCAGGCGCCGCCAGCCCCTGTGACGACGGCAACGGCTGCACGGCTGATAGCTGCGACCCCAAGACCGCAAAGTGTGGCCACGCAGACGTCGCGGGCTGCGGCGCCGCCTGCGCAGCCGACAGCGACTGCAAAGACGACAACAACCCCTGCACCGCCAGCGTCTGCGCCAATGGCGCCTGCAGCCTGGCCGCGACAGCCAGCGCTTGCGACGACGGCAACCCGTGCACCAGCGGCGACAGCTGCAAGGCCAGCCTGTGCCTGGGCACGTCGGCCGTTTGCCAGGACGGCAATCTGTGCACCGACGACAGTTGTGACCCCAAGACTGGCTGCGTGTTCGCGGCCAACAAGGCGCCATGTGCCAGCGGCAACGCCTGCCTGACTGGCGAAGCGTGCAACGCCAAGGCCTGCGGCGGCGGCCAGGCCGTCAATTGCAACGACGGCAACAGCTGTACGCTGGACCAGTGCAACCCCAAGGCCGGCTGCCAGTACACGGCCACCAACGCACCGTGCGACGACGGCAGCCCGTGCTCCATCGAAGACGAGTGCGGCGACGGCGTGTGCCTGGGCGGCACCTACCTGCCGTGCGACGACGGTGACGGCTGCACCGCCGACACTTGCGACACCGCCAAGGGCGGCTGCGTGTTCACGCCGCTCGTCGGCTGCGGCAAACTGTGCGCGGCCAACAAAGACTGCCCTGCCGACGACAGCCCGTGCACGGAACCCGTGTGCGCAGCCGGCGTGTGCGTGGTCGCGTTTGTCGACCAACCGTGCAACGACGGCGATGCGTGTTCGAGCGGCGACCTGTGCAACGGCGGCGTGTGCGGCGGCACCGAAAATGCCTGCGACGACGGCAACCCCTGCACGACCGACCTGTGCCTGGGCGCCGGCAAAGGTTGTAGCCACGCGCTGGCCAAGGGTCCGTGCGACGACGGCAGCGCCTGCACCACCGGCGATGTGTGCACGGTCGGCATCTGCAAAGGCCAGGGCGTGCTGACTTGCGACGATGGCAACCCATGCAGCGCCGACAAGTGCGACCCCAACCTGGGCTGCACCCACGCCGCCAGCAAGGGCGCCTGCGACGACGGCAACCTGTGCACACAGGGCGATACCTGCGCCAACTTTGGCTGCGTGCCCGGCGCGGTGTTGGGCTGCGACGATGGCAAACCGTGCACGTTCGACGCCTGCGAACCGGCAACCGGCAAGTGCAAATCGAGCGATGTGGTCGGCTGTGGCAGCAACTGCGAGGCGAGCGCCGATTGTGCGGCGACTGGCCTGGCCTGTGCCGCGCTGGCCTGCGAAGGCGGCGCGTGCAAGCTGGCCGCCAGCGCCACCCTGTGCGACGACGCCAACGCTTGCACCACGGGCGACAGCTGTGCCAAGGGCCTGTGCGTGGGCGCCCCCAAGGGTTGCGACGACGACAACTCTTGCACGCTCGACAGCTGTGTCGCCAAGACCGGCTGCGCGCACAGTCCGGCCAGCGGTCCCTGCGACGACGGCAACGCGTGCACCAGCGGTGAAGGGTGCAGTGAGGGCGCCTGCGCCGCCGGCAAGGCCATCGCCTGCGGTGATGCCAATCCGTGCACCGACGACAGTTGCAAGCCCACCGAGGGCTGTGTCTACCTCGCCAACGACGTGACCTGCGACGACGGCAACGTCTGCACCGTCGGCGACGCCTGCGCCGGCCAGTACTGCACGGGCGATGAGGAAAAGGACTGCAGCGACGGCAACCCCTGTACCCTCGACGGCTGCGCCACGGCCAAGGGCTGCATTCACGCGCCGAGCGAGGCAGCGTGCAACGACGGCGACGCTTGCACCAAGGGCGACGTGTGCCTGCAGAACCAGTGCACGGCCGGTAAGCCAGTCAACTGCGACGACAGCGAGACCTGCACCGACGACAGCTGCGACAAGAAGACCGGCTGCGTCTACACGCCCAAGCCGGGTGATTGCAGCGACAGCGACCCGTGCACGGTCGGCGACGTGTGCCTGTTCGGCAACTGCGTGCCGGGCCAGAACAAAGACTGCAGCGACGGCAACGGCTGCACCGCCGACAGCTGCAACGTGTCGCTGGGCTGCGTGCACACCGACACCACCGCGGCATGCGACGACGGCGACGCCTGCACCGACGGCGACGTCTGCGCCAAGGGCGCGTGCATCCCCGGCAAGGTGCTGGCCTGCAACGACGACAACGCCTGCACGGACGACAGCTGCGACAAGGTCGGCGGCTGCAAGAACGTGGCCAACCAGGCCGCGTGCAGCGACGGCAACGCCTGCACCGCGGACGACAACTGCAAGCAGGGCGTGTGCACCGCTGGTTCGGCCATCGACTGCAACGACAACAACCCCTGCACGGCGGAGAAGTGCGACCCGCAGAAGGGCTGCGCGCTGTTGCCACTGGCCATCACTTGCACCGACGACAGCGCATGCACGACGACCGACACCTGCATGGATGGCGACTGCATCCCGGGCCCCAAGCTTGACTGCAACGACGGCAAGGTCTGCACCGACGACAGCTGCGACAAGGTCAAGGGCTGCGTGCAGCTCAACAACACGGCGACCTGCACAGACGACTCGGTGTGTACGACCAATGACGGCTGCGCGGACGGCGCGTGCTTGCCGGGCGCAGCAACCAATTGCGACGACAAAAACCCGTGCACCGACGACACCTGCGACAAAGTCAATGGCTGCGCCAACGTGCAGTCGACCAAGCCATGCAGCGACGGCGACGCCTGCACCAACAAGGACACCTGCGCCAATGGCAAGTGCGTGGCCGTGGCGGTCAACTGCGACGACGGCAACGCGTGCACGTCGGAGAGTTGCGACCCGGTCAAAGGTTGTGCGAACGAAGCCATCGACGTGGTCTGCAGCGACGGCGACGCCTGCACGGCCATCGACAAGTGCGTCAACCTGCAGTGTGTGTCCGGCACGCCAGTCGATTGCGACGACAAGAACGTCTGCACCAACGACAGCTGCGACAAGGCCAAAGGTTGCGTCAACGCGGCGAACAACAAGGCGTGCGACGACGGCACGGTGTGTACCAGCAGCGATGCCTGCGCCGGCGGCAAGTGCGGCGGAACGGCGGTCGACTGCGACGACAAGAAGCTATGCACAGACGATAGTTGCGACAAGGTCGAGGGCTGCGTCAACCTGGCCAATACTATCACCTGTAGCGACGGCGACGCCTGCACGGCTGCCGATACATGCAAGGATGGCTCGTGCTTGCCGGGTAATCCGCTGGACTGCGACGACAAGAACGCCTGCACCGATGACAGCTGCGACAAGGTCAATGGCTGCCAGCACGCCAACAACACGGCGGCATGCAACGATGGCGATGCGTGCACGACGGCCGACAAATGCGCGAGCGGCGCCTGCGGTGGCACGGCGGCCAGCTGCGATGATAGCAACGCCTGCACGGATGACGCCTGCGACAAGGCCTCTGGCTGCAAGAACACGACCAACAGTGCGACCAATTGCACAGACGGCAACGCGTGCACAGCCAATGATGCTTGCGATCAGGGCAAGTGCAGCGGCACGCCGGTGACCTGCAACGACAACGTGGCGTGCACCGTGGATGCTTGCGTGCCGGCGACGGGATGCAAGTTCACCGCGCACGCTGCGCTTTGCAATGACAGCAACGCGTGTTCGACGGACACCTGCGACACCGTGGCTGGCTGCAAGTTCGCCAACGCTGCGGATGGCACGGCCTGTGTGGGCACCGACACCTGTGCGGTCAACCCGACCTGCAAATCGGGGGCGTGCAGCGGGACGCCTGCGTACTACTCGACAGATGTGGCCGGACGCACCATCTATGGCTTGGCGCGCACGGCGAGCGGCTATGCGATTTCGGCGGCAGGCGGACCCAGTTGGTACCTGCGATTGACCGACGTCAACTTCAACGTCGTAAAAGAGATCAATCTGACCAGCGTAGCCGGTATGTCCACGGGGCAGGGCGCACGCTACGTTGCAGTGGACGGCAATGGCCTTATCGGCGTGGGCGGCGTGATCCAGCCGCCCTCGGGCAACTACGGCCCGGGCATCTCTGTGTTCGATGCCACAGGCAAGCTGCTGTGGAAGAAAGGCTTCGGCGAGGTTGCGCCTTACAATGCAGCATTCGCCATAGCGGGTCTGCCGCAGGGCGGATTTGCTTTGACGCGCGACCAGGCGAATGGCGCCAGCCACAGCTGTGTCCTCGATGTCTTTGGCACGGACGGCACGCAGAAATACGAAAAGAATCTCTGGGGTGGCGATAGTCGTTGCTACGCGGTGGCCCCGGCTCCGAACGGTGGCGTGTTCGTCGGCGGTCACACCAACGCCTTCGCCGGGACTGCGCACGACATCCGGTGGCGAATCTTCGATGATCAGGGTAACGAGACGAAAAGTGGCGGCGCGCACCCCTGTGGAAACGACAACGTGTCCGGCGGCGCATTCATGGACGCGACGCAAGGTTGGTTCTTGTCGGCTTCATGCTCGAGCGGTGACGGTTCGATGGCGGTCAAGATCAACTCCAACGGCAGCTACTTTGGCGAGGTCAAGGACTTTATTGGCTCTGGCTACAACGGCACCGACACGGCGGGGCTGATCATCGACGGGGCGAACAACGTTTGGAACGCCAGCTATGTCAAAGTGGTCGCGACCCAGAAGTGGAACATCTTGCTGACCCGCTTCAACCACAACCTCGTCAAGCAGCAACAACTCCTGTTGTCGAGTCCAATCAGCACCGGCCAGCCGGGACTGCTCGGCACTGTGGACGGACTGGTGGTCGCGCCGTCCGGAACTGACGCCGGTGGCTCCAACATCAGCACGATCTTCAAGATGAGCCCGTCCGGCGCCTACGGCAGCAAGCCGAACTGCCCGCTTTACGCCTGCTCCGGCGTGACCTGCAACGACAACGTGGCGTGCACGGCCGACAGCTGCCACCCGACCACAGGCTGCGTGTACCTCGCCGACAATAACCTGTGCGACGACGGCGACTTGTGCACGGCAAATGCCTGCGACGCCGTCAAAGGCTGCATCTTTACTGCGAGCATTGCGGCCTGCGACGACAAGAACCTGTGTACGGACGATGCCTGCGACTCCATCAAGGGCTGCACCAACACTGCCAACACTGCGCCGTGCGAAGACGGCAATGCCTGCACGGTCGGCGATACCTGCGGCGGCAAGGCCTGCCTTGCCGGCTCGGCCAAAGCCTGCGAGGACGGCCTCGCTTGCACCAGCCACAGCTGCGACAGCAAGACCGGCTGCAAGCAAACGCCCAACAACAGCAAGTGCGACGACGGCAAGCAGTGCACCGCAGACACCTGCGACGTCGCCAAAGGCTGCACCTACGGCCCTGACACCAAGCTGTGCGACGACGCCAACCTGTGCACCGACGACCTTTGCGACAACGCCGCCGGCTGCAGTCACGTCGCCAATGCGGTGTTGTGCAACGACGGCAACGCTTGCACCACCGCCGACGCTTGCGCGGGCGGCGCGTGCAAGGGTCCCAAGCCGGTGGTATGCGACGACCTCAAGGAATGCACGTCCGACAGCTGTGAGCCGACCAGCGGCTGCAAGTTCGCCAACAAGAGCAGCAACACGTCTTGCACGCCGTCGACTTCATGCTCCGCGACAGCGACTTGCGGCGGCGACGGCAACTGCAACGACGGGCTGAGCAAGTACTACAAGAGCCATCTCGACAGCACCAAGGGCGGACCGTGGGGTCCAGGCAGCCTGTCGCAGGTCTACGACGGCTCCAATTCCTACATGAACCTCAGCCACGACAGCGCGGGCAACTACACCGGCATCATCAAGCGTAGGAATATTTACGGCCATGAGCAGTGGACGCGCACCATCGCCGAGACCCAACTGCACTTCATCGAGTGCTCGCCGTGGGCCAACTTCTGCTATGCCGGCGGGCGTGGCGGCATTCCTGGGCGCGCGCACCTTTCGCGGATCGCCGCAAGCAACGGCAATTCCGTCGCACAGTTTGGCAGCCCGGCGGGGAGCCTGGACTACGACCTCGGCGGCAATGAGGCGGTCTTTACCGACATGGCCGTCGTCAACGGCGAAACGCAGTACCCGTATTTGTCGGCCTGGCGACAATCTGGCGGTCAGGGCGATGCCTACGTGGTGTATTGGGGGCCGGAAGGCAAGACCAGCATCAAGTGGAGCTATGAAGGCCCTGGTGACGAGCGCGCCACCGGCTTTCAGCTTGGCACGGTCGTCGGCTACACCAATTCCAAAGGCGGCGGTGGCTACGATGGTTTTTGGGACGACCCTAACAACTTGACCTACAAAGGAACCCCTTTCGGTGGACCGGGCGACGAGTACTTCTATGGCGTCATGGGCTTTGCTGGCCATAGCTGGGCCTACGGCACCGGCTCGGACTCGCAAGGTGGCTCGCGATACGTGCTCCTCGTGCGCATCACGGGCGGGGTGGTCGTCAAGAAGATCTCGTCGCTCAACGGCAACGACCAAGTCGGCGGCGTCACCGACGGCTTGAAGGTATACATTGCCGCAGGCAGCAACATCGCGGCTTTCAATGGCAGCGGCGACCCGCTTTGGCAGGGCAGCTATCCCGTGCAACCGCTCAACAACAAATGGGTAGCCATCACGACCCATAGCACGGGCTTGCTGGCGGGCGGCACCGGCTACCACAGCGGCAACGGCACGACCGGCATCGCGATCATGCGCAGCGATTGGGACGGCGTCACCAACTGCACCGACAAGAACCAGTGTGCAACGCTGAGCGCTGGTCAGTGCGATGACAAGATCGCCTGCACGTATGACAGTTGCGACGTTGCCAAGGGCTGCCTGCACACCGCCGATCAGGCACTGTGCGACGACGGTAATCCGTGCACAGTCAACATTTGTGACGAAGCGAAGGGTTGCCTGTTCCCACTCAACAACAACCAGCCCTGCAACGACAAGAACGCCTGCACCGTCGACACCTGCGACAGCGCCGCCGCCAAGTGCATCTTCAAGCTGGACGTCGCTGCGGCTTGCAACGACAACAACGTCTGTAGCATCGAGTATTGCACCAAGGCCACCGGCTGCACCTACGGTTCGCAATCGTGCGAAGACAACAACCCCTGCACCGACGAAAGCGGCGGCTGCGACGCCAAGACCGGCTGCAGTCACGTGTCGCTCGACAGTAAACCCTGCGACGACGGCCAGTTCTGCACGGTCGAAGACTTCTGCGTGCTTGGAAAGTGTGCGGGGCCCAACGTGTGCGATTTGCCGGCCAACAGCAACCTGGTGCTGCACCTCGACGCGCGCGTGAGCAAATCGCTGGTCATGAGCGGCAAGAAGGTCGCCACCTGGTACGGCGTGCAGGCCGGTCAAACGCAGCTGACGGGCGCGGTGGTCTTCGGCGACTTTAATACGCCCGAAGTGGTGACCCAGGCCATCAACGGCAAGACGGCGGTCGACCTGACCTTCGCGCAGCTCAACGTGATGTGGCCAGCCAAAGACGAGTGGACGGCGATGGCGGTGTTCAAGAACGACAAGAACCCGAGCGGCGTCGCCAACTTGATGTTTGCGGCGCCCTGGTCCGTCAACATCTTCGGGGTCGACTGCACGCTGTCGTACAACAAAGGCGTGGTCAGCGGTGTATCCAGCCTCACGCCGACCGTGCCCTACGGTCAACCGCGCATCGCCGTGCTCCGGGTCACCAAAGCCGGGGCGGCGATGTACGTCTTCGGCGGCCTCCAGGCGGAGAAGGGCTCGATCCCCATGGAGTACGCGCCATTGGGCTCCACGAACGGGCTCAAATTGAAGACCGTCACCTTGGGCGCTTTGCAGATCTACGACAAAGCGCTGAGCTCTGCCGAGCTGGCCGTCGCGGTGGCCGACCTCAAGCAGGACTGGGGCTTTGTCGGCAAGTGCAAGGTCGACTCTGATTGCAACGACGCCGACGGCTGCACCCATGATACTTGCCACGCCGTCAATGGCTGCCAGGCCACGCCGGCCACCACCAACACCGGCAACATCTCGTGCGACGACGGCAACGCCTGCAGCCAAAGCAAGGACTGCAAGAACGGTGTGTGTGTCGCCGCGACAACCAAGGACTGCAACGACAACAACCCTTGCACGGCGGACAGCTGCAACCCCTACACTGGCAATTGCGTGTATGGCACACCCGTGGGCTCGCCCAAGTGCGACGACGGCAACGCCTGCACCGAAGAATACTGCACGGGCGGCGAGTGCAAGAAGTCCAACAAGGTGTGCGACGACAACAACATCTGCACCGACGACAGCTGCGATACCAAATCGGGCTGCAAGGCCACGCACAATGCAGCCGCTTGTGACGATGGCGTCTTGTGCACCAGCAGCGACAAGTGCGTCTTGGGCACCTGCAAAGGCACCCCCAACACGGTGCCGTGCGACGACTTCAACCAGTGCACCACGGCCGATACGTGCACCAACGGCAGTTGCGCCGGCAAGGACGTTGTCTGTCCGGACAAGGACGAAAACGTGTGCACGGTCGAGACATGCAGTGTATTCACAGGTTGCAAGGTGACAAGCATCAAGGCCTGCTACGACGGCAAGATCTGCACCAACGATTACTGCGACCCCAAGGTGGGCACCTGCGTCTTCACGAACAACTACAATCCGTGCAGCGACAACGAACTGTGCACGGTGGGCGACTTCTGCGCTGGCGGCCAGTGCAACTCTGGCAAGCTCAACGACTGCGACGACGTCGATATCTGCACCGCCGACAAGTGCGTGTCCAACGTCGGCTGCAGCAACACCTACAGCCCCAAGTGCGAAGATGGCAGCCTGTGCACGCTGGACGACCTGTGCGCATTCGGCTTTTGCCTGGGCGGCGGACCGCCCAACTGCGACGACGGCAATTCGTGCACCAACGATTTCTGTCAGCCCGACAAGGGTTGTGGTCACACCAATATCGCCGACGGCGCAGCATGCAGTGATGGCGTCCTCTGCACCCAGCCCGACACCTGCAAAGCCGGCGGTTGCGTGCCTGGCCCCACGATTTGCGACTACGCCGTCACTTCGCTGGTGGACGACACCGAAGGCGGCCTGCGCGCTGCGCTGTCGTTCGCCGAGACCAAACAGCAGAATGAGAGCCTCTTTGGCGGCGGTTCCAAGCTCAAGACCATCCGCTTCTTTGTTGGCGGCAAACTGACCCTGAAATCGCCGCTGCCGGCGCTCAACTACAACAAGGTCATCGAAATCGGCGACGAGACCGTCATCATCGACGGCGCCAACAAGTACCGGGCGCTGGTGACCTTTGCCAATGCCGTCACCATCAAGGGCATCAAGTTCCAGAACTGCGCAGTCAGCGTAGCCAACGACGAGGCGCTCGGTTACGGCCTCGGTGGCAACGGCGCTTGCATTGCGCTGCGCGCCGGGTCGGGCATGCTCGACTGGGCGACCCTCAAGCTGCAAGACTGCTCGTTCTACAACGGCATTGCCGCGAACGGCGGCGGCGCCCTGTACATCTCGTCGCCGTGGGGCAAGGAGGCGATCGTGACCATGACCGGCGGCAACGTCGTCAAGAACATGGGTCAGGCGGCGGCCAGTCAAAAGGACGCCAACGGCAAGACGGTGTGGTCCGACGGCGGCGGTGGCGTGCGTGTATTCGGCGTCGGCGCTTCGTTTACTGCGACCAACGTGCGATTTGACTACAACCTGACTGCGGGCATTGGCGGCGCTTTGTGGTGCGGCGGCGGCGCTAGTTGCGATGTGAGCCAGTCGTCGTTCTACGGCGGCATCGCCCAGGACGGCGCCGTCGCGGTCAGCGCCGGTAGCAAGCTGACGCTGACCAACGTCACCATCAGCGCCAACGAGCCGGGCAACGGGGTCAGCGGCCTGTACAGCCTCGGCACGACTGTATTGCGCCACGTGACCATCGCAGGCAACTCGGCGTTGATTGGCAAGAACCAAACCGCGGCATACTTCGATGGCGAAGCCACCATTGTCAATTCGGTGTTCTCCGAAAGCGGCAGCTCGGCGGCTGAGCTGGACTGCCGGAAGACGCCAACTGCGAAGTTGACGGTCACCAATTCGCTCATCAGCGTCATCAAAGTTAGCGGTAGTTCCATGGCTGCCGGGACGACTTGCCAGCCCTACGGCGCCAAGCCGGCCAAGCTCGGCAGCGCCAAGCTGGAAGGCAATGTGCGGGTGATGTGGCCCACCAGCGGGTCGCCAGTCATCGACAAGGCCGATTACGATGCCTGCAAGGCCGCGCCGGTCAGCCTGCTTGATGCCATGGGTACCAAGCGCTTCAAAGGCAATGGCTGCGACATCGGTGCGGTCGAATACAGCCCTCTCAAATAGCTGATGCGTCCCCACGCTGCGCCAATGGGATTGCTGTTCGCGGCATGCGCAGCGGCGACGGATTCGACCAGCTCAGCAGGCGGCCCGATCGATGCAGGGGTCCCCGCGTCGAAAGGGCTCTGGCACGTGGTCGGTCAGCAGGCATTGGCGGCGACCGCGACGAGCGAGCCGTTTGCCCTCACACCCCAAACCGGGGTTCGCAGCATCCTGGTGCGCGGGCAGCTGGCGCCGCCGCTGGCCCAAGATGGCTTGTGCCTGCGTTTGACCGACTTGCAAACGGCACAAGGCCAGCCGTGGAGCGACCCGAACGGTGCTTGCCCGGGTTGCGCGCAGGCGCCCGGCAGCGGCTTTGCGCAGGCGTTGTGGGCGGCGAACGAATTGCCGGCGGACGGTCTACACCTGCGGGTGCAGGTCGTGGCCTGCCACAGTGCGCAGCCGGTTGCGCTCGCAGCGCTAAGCACCGCCGGCCCCTATACTTTTAGCCTGCTGACCTGGCACGCGCCGGTGCTGCCCGCTGGCCAGGGCATGGTCAGCCTACGATTCGCCTACGCGGCCAGCGCGACGCCTGCGGACAGAGCGGCTTGGGCCAAGCCCATCGCCCACGCCGTTTCGCTCTTGGAGAGTGCTGGCTTGCAGGTGACGGTTCGCGCACCGCTGGTGTTGCCCGTCGGGGCGATAGCAGCACCACTACAGCTTGGCCTGGGGCACGCGGGCGACGAACGCAAGCTGGAAAGTGCCGTGGTGGCTGCCTTGAACGAGGCCGCGCCGATCGGCAGCCACGCCGACGCCAATCTGGATGTCGTGGTTGCGGTCGCGCCGTGCCTGGATTGGACAGGCGTGGACGGCGTCCCCCTTCGGCTGCTCGGCCACAGCACCCGCATGCCCGGTGGCCCACGTGGGCCCGACGGGGCGTCGTTGGTGGTGGTCGGCACCTCCAACTGCCAGGCGCCAGGTGCCGGCGACGCAACTCGGCTCGGCAACGTCCTGGCCCATGAAATCGGGCACTTTCTGGGCCTGGGCCACGACGCCGCGCAGCCGCCGAGCCTGATGACGGCTGACGTTGCCGATCGTGGCGGTGCGGCGCTCAGCTTCACCGTACAGCAAGCAGCGCGGATGCGCCTGAACCCGGTGGTCGCGGCGCCATGAGCGAGTCGCGACCGCCCGACCTGCCGCAAGCCGTGCGCGCAATCTCGACGCCAATGGTGGCATGGCTGTGGATCGGCTGCCTCGCCGCAGTGGCGTGCAGTACGCCCGCTGCACCCGCCGAACCGGATGCGGTCGCAGCGATCGATGGGGTCGCCGAAGTCGAGGTGGCCGGCGAAGTCGCTGTGGCGCACGACGCCCTTGCCGGGGCGGACTGGGAGGCGACCGGCCCGAGCACGGACGCCGCCGGCCGAGCAGACCTGCCACCGCCTGACGACGGCGCCGCAGAGGTGACCTACGAAGTCAGCATTGCCCCCGAAGTCAGCGTTGCCCCCGAAGTCACCGCGACCGCCGACGCCAGCGACGCCACGGCAACCGCGCTGCCAGAATGCACGACCGCCGCCGACTGCGCGGTGCTGGGTAGCGCTGGTCCCTGCACGCACTGGACCTGCCTGGCCAGCGGCAGTTGCCTCGCCCTCGCCGACCCCGCCGGCACCGCATGTGGCAAGCAGGGTGGCTGCGCGCTGTGGTCCTGTGCGGGCGACGGCACTTGCAGCGTACCGACGGTGCTGGCGTGCCCTGGCGGCGGGTGCATGGTCGGTGCGTGCGAGGTCGCAAGCGGGGCGTGCTCGCTTGCGCCCATGCCGACCGCGACGGCGTGCAGCGACGGCGACGCCTGCACGACCGGCGACAGCTGCGACGGCCAAGGCCAGTGCAGCGCGGGTCTGCCACAACCATGCACGGCCACCGTCTGTCAGACGGCTACCTGCAACCCGCTGACGGGCGCTTGTGTCGCCCTGCCAGTCGCCGCGACCACGCCCTGCGACGACGGCGAATCCTGCACGACCGGCGACCTCTGCGTGCAAGGCCAGTGCCAGGCTGGTGCGTGGACTTGCGCGTGCAAAGTCTCCGCCGACTGCGATGACGGCAATGCGTGCACGGTTGCGACTTGCCCCACAGGCGCTTGCATCGTGACCGCGCTCGACGCCACGCCCTGCGACGACGGCAGCCTATGTACTGCAAACGACAGTTGTGCCCAGGGCGTGTGCCTGCCGGGCTCAGCGACCTCGTGCAACGACGCCAACGTCTGCACTGCCGACGCCTGCATACCGCTGAGCGGCGCCTGTACCCACACTGCGCAGGGCAGCCCTTGCGACGACGGCAATCCGTGCTCGGTGGGCGATACCTGCGCGACCGCCGCCTGCAAGGCCGGCGCGCCGCCCAACTGTGACGACGGCAACCCGTGCAGTGACGACGCCTGCGCGCCCGCGAGCGGCCAGTGTTTGCACCTGCCCGCACCGCCCAAACCCTGCGGACCAGAAAAAGCGTGCTTGGTGGGCACTTGTGCTTGTGCGCTCGGCGTTTTCGCAGTCGCCACGCTCGGCAGCGAGCACCTGCGATCGGTCGCCAGCACACCGTGGGGGTTCGTTGCGGTTGGCGACAGTGTCACGGCGTCGGGACTGCGTGGGCTGGCGGTCGCGGTCGACGTCGCCAACCTGCCCATCTACGTGCGACGGCTCGGCGGCAGTGCCACGACGACGTTTGCGGCGGTAGTCGCTGACAGCAACGGCGTGCGGGTGGCCGTGACCAGCCAACTGGACCACGCCGACCTGGCGCGCTTGGATGCGCTGGGCAACATCGCCAAGCAGGTCGTGGTGTTTCAGGGCGCAGAGGCGCAGGGCCTGCTCGCTCTGGACGACGGCGGTGCGCTGTTGCTGGCGACGGACCTGTGGGCAGCCGGCGGCGCGGTGCGGCTGGCCCGGCTGTCGTCGACGGATGCCGTCCTATGGACCTCCGCGCTGCTGCCACCGGACGCCAACCTCGTGGCCCGCGCCAGCGATCTGGCGCTGTTGGCGTCTGGCATCGCGGTGCCCGGCCAATACCACGCCTATGCGGCGCCACAGCAAACCCAGCCGTGGCTGGCGCGTTTTGCGCTCGCCGATGGCCAGAAGCTGGGGGTCGCGGAAGTTGCCGCCTTGCCAGCATCGGCGCAGTTGCTGGCCACGGCCGTGGCGGCCAAGCACTTGTGGGTCGCGGGCGAGTCGCTGGGGGCACCGAACGGGGCCTGGCTGGCCCGCGCCGAGTTGGACGGTCAGGGGCTGCCCCAGGCGGTAACGGTCGTAGCCACCGCAGCAGGCCCGGCGGCGTGGTCCGGGCTGGCGGCACTGGCCGATGGCGTGGTGATGGCAGGCTACCAGACGGGCGACGGGCTGGATTTCGCGCTGCGCAGGCAGTCGATGGCCGGACCGGTGTGGACGCTGGCAACTGCGGTCAAGGGCAAGCAACTGTTGCAAGGCGTGGCGGTACTGCCGGATGGCACGGTGCTAGGCGTCGGCGGTCGCGAAATCAAGGGTGGTGGCGAAGCGGTGTGGGTGCGGGTGGCTGGGGATGGGGCGGTGTCGTGCTTGTAGCCACCCTGTCGGGTCCCCATCGCCCGAGCGGCCAACCACCAGAACGAACTCACCGCAACCGCGCCAAAAACTCATACGGATAGCCGACCTCGAACGCACTGGCATCGTCCAAGCGCTTGACCTGTTCTGGCGACAGCACCAGATCCGCGGCCCGCAGGTTGTCGTCCAACTGAGCCACCGTCCGCGCGCCAAAGATGACGCTGGTCACCGCCGGTCGACCGATGAGCCACGCAAGCGCAATCGCGGCCAACGGCGCGCCCGTTTCGGCAGAAACGCTATCCAGCGCCTCCAGAATCGCCCGGTGCCGCGGCGTGTTGTAGCGCTTGAGCCCGTTCTTCCACCGGTCAGTGGCGTAGCGCGAGTCGGCAGGCGCCGGGGCGTCGGGCCGGTACTTGCCAGTCAGGAACCCCGCCGCCAGCGGCGACCACGGCAGGATGCCCAGGCCAAAATGCTGGCATAGCGGCACATGCTCGCGCTCGAGGTCGCGCACGGCCAGGCTGTATTGGGCTTGCAGCGCCACGTAGCGATGCAGGTTGCGTTTGTCGCTGGTGTGCAGCGCGTCGACCAGTCGCCACGCGGTGTAGTTCGAGCAGCCGAGATAGTGCACCTTGCCCGCGCGCACCAGGTCATCGAGCGCCCGCAGCGTCTCCTCTTCGGGCACGGTGCCGTCTTCGGCGTGGATCTGGTAGAGCTCAATGCGGTCAGTCTGCAACCGCCGCAGGCTCTCGTCCACGCCACGAACGATGCGCAACCGCGAGGCGCCGGCGCCGTTGGGCCCCGGGCTCATGCGAAATCGGACCTTGGTCGCCAACACCACCTGATCGCGCTTGCCCGAGCGCGCCAACCACTGGCCCAGCACGCGCTCGCCCAGGCCGTCGTGACCGTAGACATCGGCGGTGTCGATAAAGTTGATGCCGGCCTCGATGGCGCGGTCGAGCACGGCCCAGGCCTGTTCGGCTGGGCTGCCGGCGCCGTGCATCATCGAGGTGGCGTCGGCCTCGCCAAAGGTCATGCCGCCCAGGCATAGCGTCGAGACGTCGAGGCCGCTTTGGCCGAGCTTGCGGTAGTGCATGGGGTTCCAGTGGCCGGGTCGCTGTGGGGGATGCACGGGCGACCACGAGGCGGCGCGGAGCGTAGCAGCCGCTAGGATCGGTGCCAATCGCTCGCGCAGGCCTACATCCCGAGCAGCAGCCCCCAACCCACCCCAAACCCAATGCCAAAGCCGATGCCGATGCCCAGCCCGGCGAACAGCGCATGGGCCCAGTCCGCGTGCTCCAAGGCCAGATCCAGCGCCAAAATCCGCTGCATTAGAGGGTGTTTACATTCATTGCCGTAGCGAGCGGAATCAGGCGCCCGCAAGGCGAGGCGGAGGCCTCGTGACGACTGAGGCGCACTAGCAGTGCGCCGCAGGGAGGAAGGGGGCTGACAACGAAGCATGGCGGGGTCGA
>SXGT01208128.1_pt1 | contig 23655 bp, 17 predicted proteins | sample 3176221 | NCBI WGS metagenome assembly SXGT01 (sample SAMN11356862, study PRJNA531348) | freshwater metagenome | isolation source: freshwater sample F1-120 | place: China: Fuxian Lake, Yuxi | collected 2017-12-25
CGGCGGCCGCGAAGGCGAGCGCGAGGAGGGCGGCGGGGCGGCGGCGGGGCTCGGCCATCGCCGCAGGCTAGCACAGTCCAGGCGGGGCGGGGCAGGGCGGGCAGGGCGGGCAGGGCGGCGCCTGCGCCATGCCAAGGGGGCCTCTGTCGGGTTCACGTGGGGGCGGCACACTGGACCGACGCCCTGCAGGCGCGCAGCCCAGGCGCCCGGAGTTCCCGCGCGGGAACTCCCTTCTACCGACGCAACCAACCCGACACCCTGGCCAGCCGGCCCGCCGACCCCCGCCAAGCGCGCCACCGCCGGCTACCCTGGCGCCATGACGACCCCCCGCCTCGCCATTGGCACCTCTGACTTTCGCAAGCTCCGCGCTGCCGGCACGCGCTACGTCGACAAGTCTGCCTTCATCGTCGACATTCTAAGCGCAAACGCCGAGGTCATCCTGCTGCCGCGCCCAAGGCGCTTCGGTAAGACCCTAAACCTCACGACCCTCGCCGCCTACGTCGAGCGCTGCGATGAAGACCGCACGCCGCTCTTCGACGACCTCGAGGTGTGGCAAGCGGGCGACGACGTCCGCGGCCACTTCGGTCGTCATCCCGTGCTCTTTCTCACCTTCAAGGACGTCAAAGCGCGCAGCTGGCCGCATTGCCGCGCCGCCGTCGCCGAGCTCGTCGCCGCCGAGTGACGGCGCCTGCAGACCACGATCGAGCCGGCGCTGAAGGCCAGCGAGCAGCGCCTGTGGACCGCCTTGCTCGACGCCAACGCGCCCGACGAGACGCTCCAGCGCGGCCTCGCGTTGCTCTCGCAGTGGCTGCATCGCGCGACCGGCGAGCGGGCGTTCATCCTCGTCGACGAATACGACACGCCGATCCACGCCGCGTTCCAACATGGCTATTGCGACGAGGCGGTCGGCTTGTTCCGCAACCTCTTTTCCGGCGCCTTCAAGGACAACGCCAGCCTGCATCGCGGAGTCATGACTGGCATTCTGCGCATCGCCAAGGAGTCGATCTTCTCGGGCCTGAACAACCTCGAGGTCTACTCGATCCTACGCCCAGAGTTCTCGTCCCACTTCGGCTTCACGCCGGCCGAAGTCGGGACGCTCGCCGCCGAATGCGGCGTCACCGACCGGATGCCCGACATCGAGCGCTGGTACAACGGCTACCGCTTCGGCGGCCAGACGATCTACAACCCATGGTCCGTGCTATCGTTCCTGTCGAGCCTCGACCACCTGCCGCGGCCCTACTGGCTGCACACCGGCAGTGACGACATCCTGCGCGAGCTGCTGGTCGAAGGCGGCAAGGTCGACGGCGCCGACCTCGAGGCGCTGCTCACCGGCGGCGTCATCCAGAAGGCCATCGACGAGCACCTGGTGCTGCGCGAGGTGCGCTCAAGCAGCGCGTCGATCTGGAGTTTTCTGCTCTTCTCCGGCTATCTGCGCGCCGACGCCCAGGTCGGCGAAGACGCGCTCGGCCGACCGCTCTGGGCGCTGACGCTGCCGAACCACGAGGTGCGCTTGGCGTATCGCTCGCTGTTCGCGGGCTTTCTCGACCGCGGCCTCGGCGGCGACGATCGCACGACGCTGCTCTGTCGGGCGTTGTTGGCGGGCGATATCGCGGCGTTTGAGCAGCATCTGGAGTCGTTGTTGGTCGCGACGCTCTCGCACCACGACCTCGGCGGACGCTTGCCGGAGGCGGTGTACTAGGCGTTTGTGCTCGGGTTGTTGGTGCGCCTGGAGCAGAGCCACGAGGTCAGCAGCAACCGCGAGGCCGGGCATGGCCGCGTCGATGTGCTGATCAACCCGCGGCGCGCCGGCGAGGTCGGCGTGGTGCTGGAGCTGAAGGTCATCGACAGCCGGCGCGGCGAGACCGCGGAGACGGCCCTGGCGGCGGCGCTGAAGCAGGTGCGGGCGCGGGATTACGCGGCGGCGCTGCGGGCGCGCGGCGCGGGCGTGGTGCATGAGCTTGGGGCGGTTTTGATGGCAAGCGGGCGTGGGTGGCGGCGGCGGTGGGTAGGAGCTAGGCGCGAACTTGCGGTCGCGGCGTCAAAGCTCGCCCCGCCTCGTCTACCACCGGCTACGCCGACAAGCGAAGCTGCGTAAGCCAGCAAGACCAACGCGCGCTGAACGAACTGCGTCGCTACCGACGCAGCCGCGACGACCGCTTCGCCACCCGCGACCTTCGCCTCGAGAGCGACTGGGCGCCGCCCGCCATCGTGGCGGCAATGCGCTCGCTGGTGCCAGGGCGACCACCTCGCTCCCAGCCGGCGCGGCGATCTGGACGCCAAGCCGGCCAGGATGAGCAGGTTGGAGCCTGTCGGAGCTCCGCCATGACCCCGCCTGGGCGGCGGTGGTCGCTGCCTACGGCGTGCACGCTCCACGAGCTGGCGGACAACCCGGCAGCCGCGATCCCCCTCGACCACGAGGGACGACCGCCGGCGGCGGGGCTGCAGGTGGGGCTGATCGCAGCCAACGCAGCGGCACAGATGTGGCCGGAACGAATCGATCCCGCGCTGGTGGCGATGGTGTCGGCGCTCGCCGTTTGGAGTCGGAAGCCCGGCCGCGCGCCGCTTGGCTGGGATGACGAGCTCAGACGCCCCGTGACCTACCAGTGCGGCCTGCTCCGCGCGCTGGCGGGCAAGCCCTTGAGCAGCCAACACGCCGTGATCGGCAGCGAGTACGACCTGGAGCGGGACTCTGACTGGCGCAGCCGTCTGGTGGGGGCGACGGAGGACGATGAAGGGAGCGCTGACGTGCTGCTACAGTGCGTGGAGGACATCGCCCGCAACGTCTTCCATCACGCCGGCGGCGGCGCGTCCGGCGTGTAGCGCGCCGAGCTACAGCCTACGAACGCGCAGCTGACGCTCCCCTGGGCTCGGCGCTGAGAACCTGTGCGTTGAGCGCGGGTTTTCGCGGTTTTTGTGGGGTTGGCGGAGATAGACTGGGCCGCGAAGTTGTCGTAGACCGTGGGTGGAAGCGCTGGCAGGCTGGGTTCAACCTCGGGGTGAGGTGGCGGAGTGCTTCAGATGTGCGCCTATCCCTCCTACGCTCCGATCGCCAGTGGCCGTCATTGATACGACCGGTATGACTCCCGCGCACATGGAAGCCTTGAGCAGTTATATCCACCGCTTTGTACGCCATTCTTATGGTAGTGATGCGGTGGCACGCATCCTGACCGTGGACACCGCAAGTCATCGGGTCGTGCCGTTTATATCGCTCCCTGGAGCTCAACCACTATGAAAGACATCCATAAGTGGTCGGCTTTGGCAGAGCAGCGGATGAATGAATTACATCATGCTCTCGAACGCATTTCGACCATACCGACACTCATGCAGGCGCAACGTCCACCATTTCATCCCGGCGACATTTTAGTGAGTTTCGGCTATACATTAAGTGAAGCTAGTGCGCTACTCGGGCCACAGCCATTAACGGCGTATTGGCCGCAAATCGCAGCGTCTCTCAACCGTGCTTGTGAACAGGTAAGCATTAACGCTCCCGGTCGAGTGCCAACCGTTGTCGGTCTCATGGCCTTACGCGTGACCATGCGCAATGCACTAGTGACAGAGCCCGTTTGGCCGAGTGTTTGTGACCAATGGGCCATGCAATTAAGTCAACGACCTAACACTCCTGACGCACATGAATTGCTCGCCGCAGCGTGGTCGGCCTATGCACTTGGCGATTTGCCAGCGTCCTATGCTTTGTTGCCACAACGGGAAATCGACCCACATCCACCACGCCCACCGCGTGATCCCACCACCCGACTGATGTACCTACGTGCGGCAACTACCGATAATCCTACCACCATCCTATCATGGTGGCATGGCTTGTTAGATGACTTTCCTATGATGATTGAAACCCAAGCCATGGATTGGCGCCTGTTACAAAGCATCGGACATGCCTATAAAAGTCTTATCTCACCGAACAACACCTCTACCACCGCAGCATGGATTCATGCTGCGGTGCAAGAAAGTGTAACGTCTGCTTAAATTCTCATCTTCCCACGACAATCCCAAGACGATTATTGTGCGCCATACGCTTATCATTCCCAATCCCGTTGATGTTTACACGGTAAACGATTTTTTTCACACCCTTGGCTGGAAACCCCATCCAACCATTCCTGATCAACCACCAGGTGATCAGCTTGAAATGGCCCCTGGGCTCGGCGCTGGGAACCTGTGCGTTGAGCTTGGGTTTTTGGGGTTTTTGTGGGTTTGGCGGAGATGGACTGGGCCGCGAAGTTGTCGTAGACCGTGGGTGGAAGCGCTGGCAGGCTGGGTTCAACCTCGGGGTGAGGTGGCGGAGAGCTTCAGATGTGCGCCTATCCCTCCTACGCGCCGTCGTGAGGGCATGCGGCGCAGCCGAGCGCAACTGGCGTGTACCCCTCGGGCATCCGAAGCGTCGAATAAGCCGTTGACAACGTCCTAAAGGGACTCTGCGCCTTGGCGAGCTCCGTCGCGTCCGCTACTGTCGAGCCCCCGGCCAGCGGCGGGGCCTTCCGCTACCTCGCTCACTTCTCAAAGAGGTCACGATGTCCCAGGTTGTTCAGGTTCATCAAGGCTTCATGGTCGGCGCGTACGCCGTCCCCCAAGGAGCGAGGCTGCACGCATGGCAGCGGAAGGACGGTGGATGGATGGTGATCTTCAACGGGGCCGACGTCCCAATCCCGGAGGGTTGCGGCGGCCCCCTGGGCAGCAGCCCGGCCAAGGCGGAGGCGCCGCAGGTGTACTCGGCGGCACGGGTGTATCAGGATGAACGAAAGACGAGACGCAGCCGCTGCGGACCGCCCGGCGCAGCCTCGCCTGGCGCGCCAAGGGCCATGATCACGCCTTGATCGCGATCCACGCGACTTGGCCCCGACTCTCAGATAGCAGCCAGGAATGCCACGACAATGCGATTCCGGCTGTGCCATTTGGGATCAGATTCACACCGCAGGCGCCGCCGATTTAGCCTCCGCTTTCACACGTTTCTGACTTCACGCTCGCGTTACGCTACCCGCAGAGGTTGAAACGGGCGCGACAACCCGTCCACTTGAAATTGCGCCGCATGGCGCCCGCACCCGACGCCGCGCAGCAGCAGCGCTTGGCTGTCCGCGCCGTGGCGACGCTGCGCGCCGCCGCACCAGGCGACGCCGACCTCGACGGCGAGGCCGCGCAGGCGCTGCTCGACCGGGCCGAGGCGGCGCAGCAGGCGCTGGCGGGGCGGATCGAGGCGCTGCGGTCGCGGCTGGGTGATTCGCCACGCGCCTGGAGTTCCCGCGCGGGAACTCCCTCCAGACGACTCAACCAACCTGATACCCCGCCAGCTGCCGCGCCCAGGGCGCTTCGGCAAGACCCTGAACCTCACGACCCTCGCCGCAACCGTCGAGCGCTGCGACGAGGACCGCACGCTGTTCCTGCAAAGCCTCGGCGCGGGGCAGGCGCGCCGCGACGTCGGCGGCCAGGGATCACGGCGTGCTCGTCTAGGGGCAGGCCGTCGCGATGTCGGTACAACAATCGCCGTTGTCGGCGCAGTCGGCGTCGCACTGGCATGGCGCGCCCTGGGTGAAAGTGCCGCAGCGCCCGACGCAGGAATTCGGATCTGCGCTGCAGACACCGGCGCTGCAGAGCTTGCCGGGCCCGCAGTCGGCCGCGACCTTGCAGCCGCAATCAGCCGGACAGGCGGCCACGGTCTCGCCGACCCCGCAGGTGCCATCGCCGCAGACCGCCCCGCCGCCACCCGAGCCCGTCGTCGGCACCAGGGCGACGACCTCGTCGCCGGCGCCTGTTGCGCCCTCGACTGCCAGCACGCCGATCAGCGTCGGCTTCTTGCCGTTGGCAAAGACCGACGCCGACGTCAGCGTCAGGCTCGTCGCCTTGAGCCCGACGGTCGTCGACGGCTTGGCCTCCACATCGCCGTTCGCGCTGATGATCAGCACGAGCGGCAGCAGCACCTCGCCGGCCTTCGGGGTGTACTGGCCGACGCCGGCGTCGTCGAAGAGGTAGAGCCCTTGCTGCGTCAGCACGCCGTCCTTGGTGTAGAACTGCCGAAAGAGCAACACATCCTCGTCGCTGCCTTGCTTGCGCATCAGCGGCACCTCGATGATGTAGCCATTCTCGAGCGGCCGCACTTCGGCGTAGGCTGGCGCCGTTTGGCTGCCGTCGCTGACGACGAGGTAGTCGCCATTCCACATCGCTGACACCGTAGCGCCGTCGAATTCCGCCGGCCACGATAGCAACACGGCGATCTCGTTCGAGGCAGGGTCGGCGATGCCGGCGTAAGCCGTGGCCGAGACCATCGCGCCGGCGCTGCCTGCCTTGAGCGCGCCCCAGAACTTGAGCCCCTCGGCGCCCAGGCTGTGGTTGGCGACGCCGTCTGGGTTGGCGAAAAGCGGGATCGCCGCACCTGTCGTACCGGTCCACAGCGCCGTCAGCATGGCGCGCCAGCCAGCGACGCCGGGGGTTTCAGCGAGGCCCTTGACGTCCTCGGCGGCCGACTTCGGAAAGTTGATAGTCAACCCGGAGCTGAAGCTGAGCGCCGCTCCCGCGACCTTGTAGACGACGGCCTTGGCCAGCGCGGCGTCCAGCGCTGCCTTCTGGCCGGCTTCGATCACCGCCTCGGTCGAGAGGTGCGCCGCCAGCTGCCCGAGGTCGAAGGCGTTCATGCCCGGCTCGTTCGGCCCGCTCCGCCCGTACTCGAAGCTCGCCTCTTTGGCCTTGAGGGTCGGCACCGTGACGCCCGGCAGCTTGACCGCGACCTGGTTGGCGAGCGCATCGACCGCGTCGCCGACCTCATCGAGCAGCGTCAGGTCGACGAGCGACAGCGTGGTGCCAGCGTCGGTCGCCTCCTTCTTGGCGTAGACCAAGAAGTCGTCGGCGATGCGCTTGCCGAGCGCCGGCACGTCAGCGCCAGGGTTGTCGCGCAAGAGCTGCAGCGAGGCCCAGTTCCAGCCGTGGCCGGGCTCCAGCTCCTCGGACGCCAGCAGGTACTCGGCGTAAGGCGCGACCGTGGCCGCTACCTCAAAGGTCGCCATGAGGCAGGCGTCAAAGCCGACGAGGTCCAGACGGTCGTGGCCTGCCTTGCTGAGGCCCGCGCCGATGGCTTCGCCGATCTGCGTCAGCGACATCGTCGCGTTTTCGCCGGCGCCATCATCCGTCGCGAAGCCGGCCACTCCGGCGCCGTGGTTCCACAGGACCAGCGCGATGCGGTCACCCGGGTACTGCTGAATGCCCCAGGCGATGAAGTCGGCGAGGTTCTCCGGCTTGGTGCGGTCCATCTCGCCGAGGTCGGCCAGCTCGGTGAAGCCGCCCTTGCCGACGCGAACGCGCTTGGTGCTCGTGAAGTTGCCGAGGCTGCCCGCAGGGTCCTCGCTGTAGCCGACGGCGCGATCGACCTGGGTGATGATGTGGAGCTTGTCGTTGGACCCGACCTCTGCCATCTCCAGCAAGTCTTGGACCGCAAAGGGCTCAAGGTCGTTGTCGGCCGCCATATAGACGAGCACCGTCCAGCTGCCGCCAGTCTTCTGCTTGTGGCCGTCCAGGACCTCCAGCGGAGCCCCGCTGCCGCCGCCGCCGCCGCCGTCTGAGCCACCGCCGCCGGCGTCGCCGCCGCCCACCAGCGCGCCGCCGCCGCCATCCCCTGTGTCGTCATCCTCGCAGGCGACGCAGGTCGCCAGCAGCAGCGAGAGCGCGGTCGCCCAGGCAAGGGCGCGCGACCAGGCGCTGGCGCTTCGAAGTGCGCGGGCGGGCAAGGACATGGCAGGACTCCCTCGTTCGGTGGTTCGTGGCCTCTACGCAGCGGCTCGGCAGCATCGGAACCGCCCGCATTGTAGGTCTTCGACGCCACCGCGGCAAGTCGGCGCCAGGGCCGAGCCGCCCGGCGCCCACGTCGGCGCGCTGCCGAGGCGTCCGGTGTCTGGCGCTCTCTCGCCGGTCAGAGGTGGTGGCGACCGTCGCGTCGCGCGGCGCCCAGCGCGCGGTCCGCGCTTCCGGCCTCGATCGCCACACCCGCTCGCCGGCCGCGTCCGTCGTGTCGCCCGCCGCGGCGCTCGCCTCGAAATCGAAGGCCAGCAGGTTGACAGCGGTCGGCGGCGTTCTTGCGGCGCCACGGGCGAGCGCGGCCTGTTGACCGCCGAACGCGTCGCTGAGCGCGCCGGGCGACGGGATCGGCCGCCGCAACAGGCGAGTTCGCCGCTTGTAGCCCCATCGACCGCGAGCACACGAGGGCCTGTCGGGGCCTCGGGCGGCGGCGGCCCGGGGGCCGCCGCCGCGCACGGCTCCCTACATTACTTCTTGCCGCACTTGGAGGTGGCCGCGCCGACCACGATCGCCGCCGCCTGCGCCGGCTTGATCGACTTCGACTTGACCATGCTGAGCGTGGCCTTGACGACGCAGACCACGTATTGGCCGTGGTTGCACCACTTCAGGTTCTGGCCGCGCGGACCCTGGCACGGGCAAAGCTGGGCCAACGAGCAGCCGGTGCTGGTCTCGATGACGGCGCCGGCGGGGGTCGCCGGGCAGATGTCCTTGGTGTCAGCGACGCCGTCGCCGTCGTCGTCGGCGTCGCAGGCGTCACCTTGGCCATCGGCGTCGGTGTCGGCCTGGCTGGCGTTGGCGATCAGCGGGCAGCTGTCGCTGCCGTCGGCGGCGCCGTCGCCGTCGTCGTCGGCGTCACAAGCGTCGCCCAGGCCGACGCTGTCGGAGTCGAGCTGGTTGGCGTTGATGACGTTCGCGCAGTTGTCGCCGCCGTTGTCGCCGCCGTCGCCATCGATGTCGGCATCGCAGGCGTCACCTGAGGCGTCGCCGTCGAGATTCTGCTGACTGCCGTTGGCTGCGGTGGGGCAGTTGTCGAGCGTGTTGCTGATCTGGTCGCCGTCCCAGTCGTCGTCGCAGGCATCGCCGGAGCCATCGGAGTCCAAGTCCGCTTGGCTGACATTGGCCACCGATGGGCAGTTGTCGAGGGCGTTGATGGCGCCATCGCCGTCGAGGTCCGGATCGCAGACGTCGCCGAGGCCGTCACCGTCGCTGTTTTGCTGATCGAGGTTGGCGACCGCGGCGCAGTTGTCGTTGGCGTCGGCGACGGTGTCGTTGTCGTCATCGGCGTCGCAAGCGTCGCCCAGGCCATCGCTCTCGAGGTTGGCTTGGCCGGCGTTGCTGGTCAGCGGGCAGTTGTCGCTGGCGTCGGCCACCGCGTCGTTGTCGTCGTCGGCGTCGCAGGCGTCGCCCAGGCCGTCGGCCTCGCTGTCGAGCTGACCCTCGTTGGTGGCGCTCGGGCAGTTGTCGACGTCGTTGTCGACGTTGTCGGCGACCTCATCGTTGTCGTCGTCACCCTCGCAGTCATTGCCCTGACCGTCGCTGTCGGCGTCGGCTTGGCTTGGGTTGGCCGTGCTCGGGCAGTTGTCGGCGACGTCGAGCACGCCGTCGTTGTCATCGTCGGAATCGCAGACGTCACCCAGCCCGTCGCTGTCTTGGTCGGCCTGATCGGCGTTGTGTGTGACGCCGCAATTGTCGGCGACGTCGAGCGCGCCGTCGTTGTCGTCGTCGGCGTCGCAGGCGTCGCCCGCGCCATCGAGGTCGTTGTCGCTCTGCCCAACGTTGGCGGTGAACCCACAGTTGTCGGCAGCGTCGGCAACGCTGTCGTTGTCGTCGTCGCCGTCGCAGGCGTCGCCCTGGCCGTCGGCGTCATTGTCCAGCTGGTCGACGTCGCTGACGCCCGGGCAATTGTCGATGGCGGGGCAGACGTGGCCGAAGATGCGGAAACCGATGTCCTTGTCGCCCTGCGCCGTCGCGCCGCCGTGGATGGCGCCCGCAGCGTATTGGTCGCCGGTGCTCACCGTCGTCGCGGTGCAGTTGTCGTCGGCCGAGGACCAAGCCAGGTGGTAGGTCGCGCCCACCTCGACCGCGACCGGCGCCCAAGCGACGTCGAGCCACTGGCTCTGCACCGCGAGCGCCGTGCCGCTCGCCAGCAGCGTGCCACCCACCACGGGCACGCCCTGGTAGAGCGAGAGCGTCACTTGCGTCGAACCCCAGTAGGTACCGATCAGCAGGGAGGCGCCGGTCAAGGTCGCGGAGGTCGCGACAAAGGTCTGGGTGTAGAAGATCGTCGGGTAGATGCAACCGTAGCCGGATGTTGGGTCGGTGACGTTTTGTGCCACCACGCCGACACCGCCGCTGCACGTGGCCGTCGCGCCGCAGATGCCATCGCTGTCGGCGTCGTTGCCGGCGTCATACGCGCAGGCGTCGCAGGCGTCGCCGAGGCCGTCGCCGTCGCTGTTTTGCTGGCCGGCGTTGGCCTGCTGCCCGCAGTTGTCGGTGCAGTCGTTGACGCCGTCGCCGTCAGAATCGGCCGCCGCGTGGACGCAGGCACCACCGGCGTCGCAGGTGTCGAAGGTGCAGGCCTGACCGTCGTCGCCGTCGCCGCAACCGCCACCGCCGCCACCATCGTCGCCGCCGTCGTCACCGCCGTCGTCACCGCCGGCTTCGTCATCTTCCGCCGCCGCAATCCCCGGAGCTCCGGCGGTGAGCGCCAACGTGAGCGCCGCTGCGATCAGGGGCGACAACACGAAGCTCTGACGTACCCCTACCCGAAGACGCTCAAACGTTTGAATGGCAGCCTCCAATCGTCGCTGTAGCGCAAGCCTGCCTACCAGCGGCCTATCCCCCGTCAGGGCGACGTCCTACCCCCAAGTAGGCGGGTTGGCGCACCAACGTTCCACATCCGCTCCGGTGCTAGCACCGCGCGTCGGCGCCGCGCAACCCCCCTTTCGATCAACTTCTCATGACTTCCAAGATGGAAGATGCTTTGGTTAGGGAACGAATCTGTTCCGAGTCGATCCAACCGATGTGCGTGACTCACTCGCTCCGTCGCGCCAGCGCCACGGCGCGCCTGGGTCTCGGCGCGGCTGAGTCACGACAGGGTTGGGATGGCGTGCGGCGGTGGGTCCTTGTGCCCTGGCTAGCGGCGCCGCGGGCCAACCCTGGCCCTTGCTACCGACGACGGATGCCCGGTGACGACCTTGGCTCCGCAGGCGCGTAGATTCGTCGCCGAGCTGCCGCTGCGAGAGAGATCGACCGCCAGCGTCGCGCGTCTACGGCCGTGGGAGGTCGACGTGCGCGCTGCCCTCATCTGGTGCTGTGGCTTGATCGGGCTGCTCGCGGCGCCGCAGCCTTGTCACGCCGGGCGTCCTGCGCCGCAGCCGGCGCCGGCGCCGGCGCAGGTGCTGCGGGTGCTGGCCCGAGTCGCCGGCAACCTCCGCCACACCGCCTACAAGCCGGTCTTGCGCGTTGACGAGCGGCGTGGTCGCTACGAGTTCGACTGCTCGGCGATGGCCGGCTGGGTGCTGGGCCAGGCCGCGCCACGGGCCAGGCGGGCGCTGCAGCGAACACGGCCGCTGGCGCGCGACTTCTATCACGCGATCGTAGAGGCCCCCGCCGACCGAGCGCAGCGTGGCTGGCGTCGCGTCTCTCGCATCGCCGACGCAGAGGCTGGCGACGTCCTCGCCTGGAAGCGCCCGCTCTGGTTCCGCTCCCGCAACACTGGACACGTCGCGTTCGTCCTGGCGTCGCCCGAGCCGGTGCCCGGCGGCTTCTTGGTGCGGATCGCCGACGCCACGTCGCTGCCGCATGGCGAAGACAGCCGCGACCCCAATGGCGGCGGTGGCTTCGGCGATGGCACCTTGCTGGTCACCGTCGACGTGGCGACAGGCGCAGGAAAGGGCTACGGCTGGCATGGCCGGCGCTCGCTCGACCACGCCTTGGTCATCGAGACGCCGATCGTCATCGGTCGGGTGTCGCGCTGAGCGCGGCGGAATTGCAGATCTCGACGTCTTACTTCACCCACACCCAGCCGGCGGCGAAGAAGTTCTGCTCGGCGTTCCACTGCAACCGGCCGGAGCCGAGGTTGTCGCCATCGCTGCCGCGATCGAGCAGGCCAAAGCCCTCGGCGGTGCCGTTGTGACCGCACGGAAACTCCTGCGAGATGCCGTAGCCGATCCGCGCAACGGTGCCGGCGGTGGCGTAGGTGTCGTAGACGAAGCTGAGCTTGCTGCAGATGAACGCCTCGTGGCCGTTGGCCGTCAGGCCCCAGTAGCTCGTCGGCTTGTACTCCTTGCCCTCGATCGCCTCGTTGGTGCCGGCGGTGGTGTTGAGGCCTTGCGCCGTGAGCGCCTGCAGCGTCTTGCCCTTGGTGGCATTCGAGAGGGTAAAGACCTTGGTCACATCGCCCAGCCGGACGCGCAGCGACGTCGCCGCCAGCGCGTGAAACGCCGGGTACTTGGCGTTCTTGCCATTGGCGAGGGCGAAGTCGGTTGGGTTCAGCAGGTCGGTGTTCGTCCAGAGGGCCGAGCCGAAGTGCCAATCGCTGTTGCTCTGCAAGCTCTTGAGCGCCAGCGTCCAGCCGCCGCCGTCCTGCGTCATGTCGCACAAGGCCTGAAAGGCCGCCGCGCCGCCTGGGCCGTCGGTGTCGAGCCAGTAGGCGCCGTCCTTCGGTGGGGCGCCAGCGCCTGTGGCGACCGTGAGCAGATCTTGGCACGACTTTGCGGGGTTGGCCGCCGCGTAGCCGTAGTCGGCCTTGCACGCCGCGGAGCAGCCATCGCCAGCCTGGTTGTTGCCGTCGTCGCACTCCTCGGACAGCTCGATGACGCCGTTGCCGCAGGTGTCGGCGAGGTTGCGCCACGACTTGCCGTCGCAGTAGCGCACCGAGGCGACCGAAGTGTCGAAGTAGAGCGAGCCGATGTAGGTCGGCCCACAGGGCTGGGGCGCCTTCGCCGCGAGCTGCAGCTGCAGCAGGCCCTGCGCCGCCACCTTGGTGGACGACAGGGTCTTGCTGGTGACGGCGAACGACTTGATCTGGCCGTCGAGCTTGTTCGTCAGGTCGCAGAGCTCGGCGTTGCCTGGCGCCTGCTTGACGCAGAAGCTGGTGTCGGTCGCGATGAGCGTCCAATCGCCGGCGACGTTGGCCCCGACGTAAACGCCGAGGTCACCGCCCTTCGGCTTGGTCTTGTCGGGGAAGCTGGTGCTAAGGGCCTTGGCGTCCTTGACGCCGCAGGGATCGCACAGCACGACGCCGACCTTTTTGTCATCGGGTGGCAGGAGCTTGAGGCTCAGGGCCGACAGGTCGGTCGAGGCGACATCTACCTGGATCGTGACGCCCTGCGAGTTGCCGAGATCGGGGAGCGTGACCTTGGCGACCGCGTTGCTGCCCGTGTTGTCGGGGATCGCGATGCCGGCGGCGGTGGCGACGCTGTCGACGAACTGGGTCGTCATCATGCCGTTCGAGACCTCGTCCAGGCCGTCTACAGGCAGCGGGGCGGCGACGGCCTTGCACAACAGCTTGCCGTCGGCGGCGATGCCTGTGACCGCCTCGCCGGGCGGACAAGCGCCGCTGGGCAGGGCGATGCCCGTGAGCTTGGAGCCGTCGCCGACGAACGCGACAGCGGTGATGGTCTTTGCCGCGACGTTGCCGCCAAAGGTCGCGTTTTGGGCCTTGAGCGAGTTGCCTCCAAGGTCGAGGTCGCCATCGAACTTCAGCTCGGCGACGCTGACGCAGCCTGTGCACTCGAGGTCGACCGCTGGGCCGCCTTTGGTTGAGCTGCCGGCGTAGTTGAAGCCCAGCTTGGCTGCCGCAATGCTGCCGTTTGCGATGTTGTCGGCGCCGATGCAGCCGCTGCAGGTGACCGCGCTGGCGCTCGCCGCGTGCAGGGCAAAGACCGCAGAGTGGATCTTTTTGCGCGGCAGCTCGGGGTCGCTGCCGACCTTGACCGCGAGCCACTGCGCGGCCAGGGCCTCGAGCGCCTTGGCGTCCAGCGCCTTGGCGCTGCCGAGCGCATGGGTGAAGCGGCCTCCGACGATTTTGAGCTGCACCGGGCCTTCAGTCCACGCCGCGTTGCCATCGGCCTCCGTGGCGTACACCGAGAAGGTGACGTCGTAGTCGCCATCCGCCGCCGGGCTGCCGCCGGTGGAGAGCAGCGCGCCCTCGATGAGGGCCGTCGTCGGCACGGCCGCCATGGCGACAGCGGCGGCGCCGTGGGTCGCCATGAGCGCCAGGATGGCGATCAGCGCGCGGCGGCGCGGGTGGCGGTTGGCGGAAGCGAACGCGAGGTAGCGCACGGTGACGGGCATGGCGATCTCCTGCGACGGGACCGTATACCCGACGCGCGGCACCGTTTGTAGCGACTGTTCGCGATCCTAGCAACTGGCGATCGCGATCGGCACGACCGTCGCCTGAGCTCATAGGGGCGACGCTGCTCTGCGGCGCTCGCGCCGCGCCCGACGGCCGGTCCACGCCCGACGGCCCAGGCCTTGGCCGGCAGGCGTGACCCTGACACGTGGATCATCCCTAGCCTGCGAATTTGTGGAGTCGCGGCCCAACTCGGTACATCTTGGGTGGGCGTGCGAACTCGCTCGCGTCGCGCCCGAGGGGGACCCGATGCCACGTCGAACCCCGCCAGCCCGTACCGCGCTGCTCTGCGTCGCCTTGGTCTTGGCCGCGATCGGGCTCGCCGAGACGGCGGCGCAGGCCGTGTCTCAGCCAGGGGCCGCCAAGCCGCTGGCCCCTGCTACATCGGCCCTGCCAGGGCCCGCCACTGCCGCCGCGCGCCAAGGTGCGGCGCCTCTGGTGGGGGCCGCCCCGGCGGCCAGCGCCGTGCCGATCGTCGCAGCCCTAGGCGCCGAAGGGCCGATCGCCGCGCCCGGCTTTGGAGTCCCGCCCTTCGACGCCTGGGTCAAGGTCAACGCCTATTGGCCGCGGCGGTCGACGGAGCGCAACGCCATGGCAGCTGGCGTCATGCGTCGCGGCGATCGCCTGCGGGTCATCGGCTGCGCGCCGCGCTGTGACTCCAAGCGGGCGGTGGCCATCGTCGAAGGGGGCGCCGTCGTGCCGCTGCGCATGTTGGCGCCGCCGCCCATCCCGATCGAGGTCCAGCGCACCACCGACTTCGACGCCCGGGTCGGCGCGCGCGTCATGGCCTACCGCGCCAAAGTCTACGCCCGGCCGTCGCTGTCGGCGAAGGTGCTGCGCAAGGAGCGCCAGGGCTACCTCGTGACCTTCGTGCCCAACCCGGAGGCGCCCGAGGGCTGGGGCCAGCGACCGGAGGGTGGCTGGATGCCGTTGAAGGGCCTGAAGATTCACAAGCCTTCGACTTTTCATGGCGTCGATGCCCCGACGCTGCCGATGATGTTCGTCCACAGCCGCGTCCGCGCCGCGGAGCTTCAGGGCGGCCCGGGCGCCGAAGAGCGCCGCGAGCTCTTGGAGCGGGCACGCAAGCGGCGGGGCAAGCCGGCCGATCCCCAGGCGGTCGAGGCCCTCGCCGCGCTCGCCTTACCGCGCTACCACCACGCTGAGGTGGCGGCTGTGCGCGGTGGCAAGGTGGTGCTGACCGATGGCACCGCGGTCCCGAAGTGGAAGGTCCGCGTCGCCTGGCTACGCAAGCGCCCGCGCGAGGTCCCGGCCGACGCGACGTGGGTCCACCTCGACATCGAGCAGCAGGCGATGGTCGTCTACCGCGGCGACACCCCGCTGCGGGCGACCCTCATCTCGACCGGCAAAAAGGGCCGCCACACCGAGACCGAGACAGGCAGCTTCCGCGCCTTGTCCAAGGTGCGGCTCTCGAACATGGCCGGCCGCTTGCCAGAGCCCTACCTCGCCGAGGGCGTGCCCTTCGTGATGCACTTTTTTCAGGGGCAGGCCTTCCACGCCGCCTGGTGGCACGACGGCTTCGGCGAGCGCCGCTCGCACGGCTGCATCAACCTGCCGCCGCTCGACGCCCGCTGGCTCTTCGAGACCACCGCGCCGAAGGTGCCCGATGGGTGGCGCGGCTTGTTGCTCGGCGGCAATGACCCCCGCCTCCACATCATCATCGACAAGAAGACGCCGAGCGGCGCCTTGGCCGAGCGTCCGCCGGCGGCGCCCAAGCCGGAGCGCGTCCGCCGCTGCGTCGAGCGCCCTGGCCAGGGGTCGGTCGAGTGTCCGTTCGACGACTTCGACGGCATGGATCCCGACGACCCAGAAGCGACCCGCTGATGCTTGCCGTGACACGCGGCCTCGCATAGCGTGCGCGCCATGAGCGCCGAAGCCGTCTCTGCCTTGCCTGCCGCCGAGCCGCCGCGCAGCGCGCTGGTCACGGGTGCTGCGGGCTACCTCGGCAGCACGCTGGTGCACCGCCTGCTGGCCGAGGGCTGCGCTGTCGTGGCCCTCGACCACCTCCAGCACGGCCACGCCGACGCGCTGCCGCTCGGGACGCCGCTGGTGCGGGGCGATATCCGCGACCCGGAGGCGCTCAGTGAGGCGCTCGGGCGCCTCGGCCGTGCGCCAGACGTCGTCTTTCACCTCGCCGGCCTCATCCAGGTCGGCGAGTCGATGCGCGAACCCGAGCGCTACCTCAGCGTCAACGCCGGCGGCACGGCGGCCCTGGCGGCGGCGGCGCTGGAGGCGGGCGTCGAGGCGATGGTCCTCGCCTCCTCTGCGGCCGTGCTCGCCAGCGGCCAGCACGCCGATGACCGCCTCGATGAGACCTGGCCGCTGCAGCCGGCGTCGCCGTATGGCGAGAGCAAGCTCGCGGCCGAGCGCACCCTCGCCGCTGCGGCCGACACCGGGCGGATGACCTCGATCGCGCTGCGGATGTTCAACCTCTGCGGCGCCGCCCACGGCTGCGCCGAGCGCCACGCCCCGGAGACCCACCTCATCCCCTTGGCGATCGGCGCCGCGCTCGGCCGCCGCCCACCGCTGACCGTGCTCGGCGATGACTTTCCTACGCCCGACGGCACGCCGCTGCGCGACTACGTGCACATCGAGGACGTCATCGAGGCCTTCCTCAGCGCCGGCCGTCGCGCCCTGGCGTTGCAGCGCGGCGGTTTGCCGACCTTCGAGGCCTATCACGTCGGCTGCGGCGTCCCGGTGTCGGTGCTGCAGGTCATCGCGGCGGTGGAGCGGGTGCTCGGTCGCAAGGTGCCCTACGAGATCGGCCCGCGACGGCCCGGCGACGCCGTATCGCTGGTCGCCGATCCGACCTTGCTGGCGCGCCGGCTGGGCGTACGTCCGTTCGCCGATCTCGACCGGGCGGTGCGCGACAGCCTGAGCGCGCTGCGACCGTCGCCGGCCATCGAGACGTAGCGCGCGGCGGGCGCGGGATGTGTCGGCTCGCGACGTCTGGCTGGCGACGCTTTGTTGGCGACTTCTTGTCGGCGACGCTTGGCCTGCGGCGATGGGCCATCGGTCGCGTTTTCTCGCCCCCGGCGCCAAATCGGCTACAGAGATCGGGCCCGATCGGCCAGCGACCGCGGCCGCGATCCGGAGGGTGCATGGTGCAGACAGTCGACGCTCTTTGGCTCGGGCAGCGGGCGCTTGGCGCTCTCATGCTGATGGCGCTGCTCGGCACCTCGGCCCGGGCCGGTGAGTTCCAGCGCCCTGCCAAGGTGCGGGCCGTCGTGCTCGGCGGCTCGATCTCGAAGTACTTCAAAGGAAACTACGGCGAGTTCCTGGAGCACGGCTGCAAGAACCTCGAGGTGGTCAACCGCGCCAAGGTCGGGCTCGGCGGCGCGGCGCTGCTAGGGCGGCTGCAGGACGACGTCCTCGGCGACGCGGCGCTGATGCAAGAGCTGCAGAGCGCGCCTGAGGCGTGGCTGATTTTTCAGGGCGGCCTCAACTCGGTCGGCTCGCCTGCGGCCACCAGCCTGAACCTGTCGCGCATCTTCGGCGTCGCCGTCGGCGCAGGCTTGCGGACGATGGCGCTCGGCCTGACGCCGTGGGGCGAGGAGGCAGATCGGAGGTTCGAGGGCTGGCAGGGCCTGGCGACGGTGCGCGGGACCCGCAAGGTCAACGCCTACCTCAGCGGCCGCCTGACGCCGGACGAGGCGCTCGGCAAGGCCGGCGGCGAGCGTCCGCACGCCTGGATGCGCGGCGAGTTGCCGGAGATCGCTGTGGATCTCTGGGAGGTCGGTCTGCGCGACGCCGACGCTCCGCTGCGCCCAGAGGAGCCGCTCGCCGCCAGCTTCGACGCCTCGCCCTACCGCAAGGAGACGGCGCGCCGCGCGGCGTTGATCGCGGAGGCAAGGGCCGTGCCGCGGCACTTTCTGCGCCCTGAGCTGCGCGACTTCGACCACGTCCACCCCAACACCGACGGCCACCGCCTCATGGCGCTCGCGGCCTGCCGCAAGGCCCCGGCGTCTTGGGGTTGTGACTGCCGCCGCGTCGAGCGGGCGCGCTGGAAGGGCAAGGTGGTGGCGCCGTGACGGCGACGCCGCGACAGGCACCAACTGGCGCTCGCTGCGGCCCTCTGGTCGCCGTCGGCCTCGCTGCCGCCCTGGTCGCTTGCGGCCTCGCCGCGGAGGGTTACGCCGAGGTCGGCGCGAGTGGCGCGGAAGCCGGCGAAGCCGCCGCCGCTGGACCGTTGCCGCCCGGCACCTACGCGCCGCCGCCACCGTCTGCGATGGCGCTGAGCCAGCCGACGCCCGTCGTCGATCCGCGTCGCCGCTCGCTGCGCGCCCTCCCCGCCGCCCGGCGCGCGGCCGCCGCCGGGGAGGGCCCGGCGCGCATCGCCGTCTGGGGCGCCTCGCACACCGCCGCCGACCAGTGGACGGGCCACCTGCGGCGGGCCTTGCAACAGCGCTTTGGCGACGCCGGCCACGGCTATTTGCTGCCCGTGCGCTGGCATGGCGGGGTGCGGCATCAAGACGTCGTCATTGAAGGCAGCGCCGGCTGGACGGTCCACCGCCACCGCGAGCTCGATCCGGTGCCGATCGTCGACGGAGGCTATGCTGGTGTCGCCGCCTCCAGCGCCTCGCCCGCGGAGTGGATGCGCCTCTCGACCTGCACCGACAACGTCTGCGGGCGCAGCGTCGATCGGCTCGACCTCTGGCTGCGCGGCGGCCCGAGCGCCGGCGGCGTGCGCCTGCGAGTCGATGGCGGCGAGGAGCGACTCGTCGAGGCCCGCCAGCCGCGCGAGGGCGTCCGAGTCGAGACGCTGCGGCTGGCCGACGGCGCCCACACGGTGGAGCTGCGGCCGGCCGGCGACGGCGAGACGTGGCTGTACGGGGTGGCGTTCGAGCGCAGCGCGCCCGGTGTCATCGTCGATGCGGTCGGCATTCCCGGCATGCGGGCCGCGATCTGGTTGCATTGGCGGGCCGATCGTCAGGTCAAGCTGATCCGTCACCGCGCCCCGCACCTCATCGTGCTGGCCTATGGCACCAACGACGTCGGTGACGACGCGCCCCATCCCGCCGATCAGCTCGAGTCTTGGCGCCGCGTGCTGGCGAGGGTCAAAGCGGCGGCGCCACGCGCCGGCTGCCTCATCGTCGGCCCAACCGATCGGCCCTTGCCGCCCGGCCGCGACGGCCTGCGCGCACCGCGACCTAAGACCGCTGCCATCATCGCCGTGCAACGGCGCGCCGCCGCCGAGTTTGGCTGCGGTCACTGGGACGCCTTTTCGGCGATGGGCGGCCACGGCGCGATGCGGCGCTGGGTGTCTGCCGGCCTCGCCCAGCGCGACCACGTCCACCTCACCGCCATGGGTTATGCCGTCTTGGCCGAGCGCTGGCTGGCGGCGCTGCTCGAGGGGCTGCCTGTCGACCTGCGGCGTCCGACCACGCTGAACGCGCCAGCCGGCAAGCCGGGCAGTGGCGGCGTGGCGATGTAGGGCAGCGCGCTGGCCCCTGCCGCGGTCGCGGCGGTCGCTCCGATCAGCGCAGGGGCGAGGAGCGGGGCTGGAGCGGGGCTAGGCTCGGGGCTCGACCTTGCGGTCGGCGGCTGGCAGGCGGCGCTCGATGATGCTGATCGGGCGGCGCTTGACCTGCTGGTAGATGCGGCCGAGGTACTCGCCGATGATGCCGAGGAACATCGCGTTGAGGCTGAGCGAGAGCAGCACCAGCACCGTCACGGTGGCGAAGCCCGCGGGCCAGTCTTGACCGAAGAGCAGGCGGCCGATGATGTAGGCGCCGATGCCGAGCACGGTGATCAGCGACACGGCGAGGCCGGTGAAGGTCGCGAGGCGCAGCGGCACCACCGAGTGGCTGAGGATGCCGTCGAGCGCGAGGTTGACCAGGGCGCCAAAGCGGAATTTGCTCTCGCCGCGGCTGCGCTCCGCCCGATCGTAGACGATGCCCTCCTGGCGGAAGCCCATGGCGGCGATGGCGCCGCGCAGGTACGGGTGGTAGTCGTCGATGCGGCGTAGCTCGTCGAGGACGACGCGGTCGACGAGGCGAAAGTCGCCAGCGTCGAGCGGCAGACGCGTGTCGGCGAGGCGGTCGATGAGGCGGTAAAAGGCCTTGCGCATCAGGGTGATGGCGGCGCCCTCTCGCCGGCCTCGGCGGACGCCGTAGACCACTGCGGCCCCTTGCTCCCAGCGCTCGACGAACTGCAGCAGCAGCGCCGGCGGGTCTTGCAGGTCGACGTCGATCTGCATGGCCGCGACGCCGCGGGCCTCGAGGTAGCCGGTCAGGATCGAGCGCTGAAAGCCGAAGTTGCGCGAGAAGCGCAGCACCCGCAGGCGCGGGTCGGCGGTCGCCAGCCGAGAGAGGACATCGAAAGTCCCGTCTTCGCTGTGGTTGTCGGTGAAGAGCAGCTCGACGTCGTACTTCGGCGCCCAGGCCTCCAGCACCGGCAGCATCGCGGCGTAGAAGGGTTCGATGTTGGGCTCTTCGTTGAAGACTGGCACCAACACCGTCAACAAGGGCCGCGCCGTCGCGGTCTGCGCGCTGAGATCCGTCATTGCGCCTCGCCCGTAGCAGCCCTCGCCGCGGCCACGGCGCCCCGCCCCGCCGCGGGAAAGCGTCCCACCATGGCATATTGACCGCCGACCGGCAGCCCCGCCAGCAGGCCCTCAAGCGGACGCAGCGGAGCCAGCTGCGGCGGTACAAAGGAGATGTACGCCAAGTCGACGCGGCGCAGACCGGCGCTTCGCAGCCAGCGCCGCGTCTCGCCGGGCCACAGCAGCGTCACGCCCTCGTCGAAGGGGCAGGTCGCGACCACCCGCCGCGTCAAGGGGTTGGCCGGGTTGTGCTCGAAGACGACGAGCGAGCCGCGGGGTGAGAGGCGCGCCGCCAGGGCCCGAACCGTCGCCGCGCGGTCGCTCGGCGGGATGTGGTGCAAGACGCAGGAGACGACGATGAGGTCGAAGCCGGCGCCCGCTTCCTCCAGCGCGGCGATGAGGCGCGCCGGCCGCGGCAGGGCGCTCGCTGCCAAGGCCAGGCTCTCGGTCGAGGGGTCGAGGCCTGTGAGCCGGCAGGCGGGCCAGCGGCTCTGCATGGCGGCGCTGACGAGGCCGACGCCACAGCCGAAGTCGAGGACCTTGCCCTCGTAGGCTCGGCCGAAGCGGCGCGCCAGAAAGGCCGCCTTGGCGTCGGCGAAGTAGCCGGCTGAGCCCACCTGCGCGTCCAGCAGCGCCCGGTAGTCGCCTGCGAAGCCGTCAAACTCAGCCATGGGCGCCTCGCGGAGTGGCGGCTCGAAAGGCGACGAGGGTCGCCAGCAGGCCCTCATCGAGCGAGGTGGTGGCGGTGAAGCCTGTCGCCGCGGTCAACGCCGAGGGATCGCCGACAAGGACCTCGGGCTCGTCGCCGCGCGTTGGCAGGGCGCCGAAGTCGAGCAGCGCGGCGTCGGCCGGCCACAGCGCGGCGGCGCGCCTGGCCAACGCCCGCACCTGCACGCCTTGGCCTGTGCAGAGGTTGAGGCAGCGCCCCGCCGGCGCGTCCACGGCGCGCGCCACGGCCAGAAGGCCACGCGCCGCGTCGTTGACAAAGAGCAGATCGCGCACCTGGGTGCCGGCGGTCATCGGCAGGCGCTGGCCGCGCTCCAGCGCGAAGAAGACCTGCGGCAGTAGCCGGTGGTCGCCCTCGCCGGGGCCATAGACGCCGAAGAGTCGCACCACCGTGACGCGCAAGCCGAGCGCCGCGCCGACGCCGAGGGCCAATTGGCTGGCTGCGGCCTTGGCGCCACCGTAGGCCGAAGTGGGCTGCGTCGGCGCCTCCGCGGGGATCGGCGCGGCCGTGACCCGGCCAAACTCGCTGCAGCTGCCGACGTGGACGAAGCGGTCGACGCCCGCGGCGGCAGCAAAGCGCAGCCAGGCCAAGGTCAGCCCGACGTTGCCGGCCACCAGCGGCTCGACCTCGCGGCGCCCCGGATGCACGCCGGCGGCGGCGCAGTGGATGAGGGCCGCCGGCTGCACGCCAGCCAGCGCTCGCCGCAGCGCGTCGGCGTCGGTGGCGTCGACCTCGACGGCCTGGCCGTGGGGGCCGAGGTGTGCCCGGACAGTGTCGGCGCGGCCAGGGCGACAGACGGCGACAAAGCGCGCGGACTCCGCCGCCAAGCGCCGGCAGACGGCGAGGCCGACAAACCCCGAGGCGCCGGTGACGAGCACGGGTCGGTCTGCTGCGGCGTCGGTGGCCGCCAGGTGCGCTCTCACGCCGCCCCTGCCGGCTGTGTGGCGTCGATCTGGGCCTCAAAGGCGGCGATCTGGGCCTCGGTCATCGCGCGCGCGGCGCTCGGGTCGACGGCGATGGCGTGGTGCCAGTCGGCGATCCAGCGCAGCGCCTCAGAGAGGGTTAGGGTCGGCCGCCAGCCGAGGCGCAGCATCGACTTGCCAGGATCGAGGCGCAGCAGCCCGGCCTCGTGCGGCGCCGTGTGGTCCTGCGCGACCCGCAGCGACGCGCCGGGAAAGTGGCCGCAGAGCTCCGTCGCCACCCGCTGCACCGGCACCTCATCGCAGGCCAGCGGGCCGAAATTCCAGGCCTCGGCGTAGGCGCTACCGCCCTCGAAGAGGCGCTGCGCGAGCCGCAGGTATCCGTGCAGTGGCTCAAGGACGTGCTGCCAGGGTCGCGTCGCCGCCGGGTTGCGTAGCAGCGCCGCCTCGCCCGCAAGGAAGGCCCGCACGAGGTCTGGGACGAGGCGATCGACGGAGAAGTCGCCGCCTCCAATGACATTTCCTGCCCGCGCGCTCGCCAAGGCCGGCGCCGTCCCGTCGGCAAAGAACGAGCGCCGCATCGCCGCCGTCACCACCTCAGCGCAGCCCTTGCTCGCGCTGTACGGGTCGTAGCCGCCGAGGGCGTCGCCTTCGCGGTAGGCGTGCGGCCACTCGCGGTTTTCGTAGCACTTGTCGCTGGTCACCACGACGACGCCGCGCAGGTCGGGCGCGCCGCGGGCCGCCTCCAGCACATGCGCGGTGCCCATGATGTTGGTGGCGAATGTCGCCATCGGATCTTGGTACGAGGGCCGCACCAAGGACTGCGCGGCGAGGTGGAGGATCAGCTCGGGCCGGGCCGTCGTCACCGCCGTCTGCACCGCGCTGAGGTCCCGCACGTCGCCAAACTGGCTCGGGATCGACCGCTCCAGCGCTGCCAGCTGCCAGAGGCTAGGGGTCGTCGTCGGGCCGAGGCCGAAGCCCGTCACTTGCGCGCCGAGCCGCTGCAGCCAGGTGCACAGCCATGCCCCCTTGAAGCCCGTGTGGCCCGTCACCAGCACGCGGCGTCCCTGCCAGAACGACTGCATCGGCGCTTGCTGTGGCTGCATCGGTCTTCACTCCCCACGGCGCGCGCCCTGACGCCCAGTGCTGCTCCAGCGCCCGCTTGTCGCGCAGGGTGTCCATCGGCTGCCAGAACCCGCTGTGTGGGAACGCCGCCAACTGGCCGTCTGCCGCCAGATTGCGCAGCGGCGCCTCCTCGAACGAGGTGTCGTCGCCGTCGATGTAGTCGATCACCTTGGGCGAC
>SXGT01695832.1_pt1 | contig 23646 bp, 23 predicted proteins | sample 3176221 | NCBI WGS metagenome assembly SXGT01 (sample SAMN11356862, study PRJNA531348) | freshwater metagenome | isolation source: freshwater sample F1-120 | place: China: Fuxian Lake, Yuxi | collected 2017-12-25
CGTTGAAGCTCTCATTATAGCCGTTCTCCCATGGCGAGCCCGGCGCGATGTAGAGCGTCTTCACGCCGACCTGGCCGAGCCATTTCTGGACTGCGGTAGCGATGAATTCGCTGCCATTGTCCGACCTGATATGCGCGGGTGGCCCGCGCTCGATAAACAGCTCCGCAAGCGCCGCCAGCACGTCTTCGTGTTTCAACTGACGCGCGACGATCAGCGCCAGGCATTCCCTGCTGGCCTCGTCGATGATCGTGAGGATCCGGAACTTGCGCCCGTCGTGTGTTCGCGCTTCGACAAAGTCATACGCCCAGACATGCCCCGGATACTCCGGCCTCAGCCGGATGCACGAGCCGTCGTTCAACCACAGTCGCCCACGTGCAGGTTGCTTCTGCGGCACCTTCAGCCCCTCACGCCGCCAGATGCGTTCGACACGCTTGTGGTTCACCGACCACCCCGCCGCGTGCAGCAGCGCGGTCACCCGGCGATAGCCGTAACGACCGTATTGCCCGGCCAGCACGACAATGTCCTCGGTCAGCGCCTGTTCGTCATCTGCCCCGCACGGCACCTTGCGCTGCGTCGACCGATGCTGACCGAGCACGCGGCACACCCGTCGCTCGGATACGTCCAGCACCTCTGTAACCTGGTCAATGCAGCGCCGGCGCCGCGCGGGGCTCAGAAGTTTCCCCGTGCCGCCTCCTGCAGGATCAGCTTGTCGAGCGTCAGGTCGGAGATCGCACGCCGCAGCCGCAGGTTCTCCTTCTCCAGATCCTTCATCCGGCGAGCCTGATCCGTCTTCAGACCGCCATATTCCTTCCGCCACCGATAGTAGGTCTGCTCGCTGACCGCGATCCGCCGGCATGCCTCGGCGGTCGTCCCGCCTTGGCCCAGCATGATCTCAACCTCACGCAGCTTGCCGATGATCTCCTCGGGCGTGTGCTTCTTGGCAGGCATTCGTCGTCCCTTCCTTGATCCAGACTCTCATAGTCAATGGACCACTCAGAAGGGGGCAGCTCAGTATCTGGAAGTGGCCATACGTGATCCTTCTCGATAGCCGACAAGCTTGAACGCTGAATGCCGATCGCATCAGACAGCGTCTGCTGCTTGATGCGGAGAGCCTCGCGACGAGCCTTCAGCACCGAACCCAAGTCCAATTTGAAGCCCTCGTAGCGATGGGGAGGGCTTGGTCGACCTGATGGCATCGGACCTGTTCTCCGATAAAATGTCGGGTTGTTGCATATGGTGGAATGGAGCGTCCTTCAAGACGATCCATGAAGCCGTTCAATCCTCCGCTCCGACGCTGCAGATCAAAGGCTGCAGCCGCTATTCGCCTTGATGCTTGCCAAGCCAAGCAGTTGTCGTTCGCTTATTTCGAACGAAGCGAAGCTCAGCCAGCTGCTGATCAGCTGCACGATGAAGTGGCTTCGGCCCTCGGCCCATGTCTCGGAAAGACGGCGGACCGTAACCGCTCACCTGACATCGAGCTCGATCAATACTACACGGCCCCTCATGTCGCTCGGGAGCTATATGAGCTCTTCTGCAAGCACTTCAATCCGCATCGATTTCGGATGGTTGAACCAAGCGCTGGAACCGGTGCATTCTTCAGTCTGCTGCCGTCCGGTAGTCTGGGCTATGAACTGGATCCGAAGTGCCCAGGCGTTCAACGCGCTGACTTCCTCGCGGTTGACCTTCCTCGCGGCCGACCGATTGCCATCATCGGGAACCCTCCATTCGGCAAGAACGCCAGCATGGCTGTTGCGTTCTTCAACCATGCTGCCCGCTCGGGGGACGTAATTGCGCTAATCCTGCCGGCATCCTTTCGGAAGGCTTCGATCGAGAACCGTCTTGATCGTGCGTTCCATCGCATGTGCGAGGTGCCGGTGCCGAAGAACGCCTTCCTTTTCCGGTCCGAACCCTTCCACGTGGCGGCTGTGTTCCAGATCTGGGAACGGCGTCCTTACCCGCGGGACCTTCAGCGCGTGGAGACTAGCCATCCCGATTTCGATTTCACCGAGCCAAGCCGTGCCGACTTCGCCATTCAGCGGGTCGGGGCAAAGGCCGGGCGTGTGCATCACGACCTCAAAATGAGCCCGTCATCTCACTACTTCATCAAGGGAGATGTCGAGACGATCATGAAGAAGCTCGATTTTGCCAGCGTTGCCGCCAACGTCGCTGGCAACCCGAGCCTCGCGAAGTCGGAGCTTGTCCGCCTCTACCGCGAGTACAAAGATCGCCTAGCGACCGAATGATGACCATCAGGTTTTTGCCGGTTCAAAACGAAACTCCACTCCACGCCGGACACTGCCTGCCTGATCGCCTCCCAGTCGATGCACGAGAAATCGATGCGATGCAGCTCGCGGTAAAGGGTTCGAATGCGTGGCTCTTGGCCATATCGAGCGCCCTCAGTTATAGGAGCGTGACCGCAGATCTGATCCAAGGTCTTCTCAGTAAGATTAGCATCGTTGCCCTTCGCCTTGAAAGCGTGCCGAAGCGAGTAGAAGACGAGCCGCTTATCGACGGACACATACCGGTCGACTACGCGGTTGATCCGCTGGCTCGCTTCCTTGGTGCGCTTGCCGATCTTATTCTCTTTCAGATCCGGAAACAGCTGCGACTCGCCAGCATTAACTAGCGCATCGCAATAGTTGAGGAACCCGAGAGCAATTAGGTTCGCGTGGATCGGAACCAATCGCTTGGACTCGTCTGTCTTGACACTCTTTTCAGCGCCGTCGTCCAGCAGCGCGTAATCGCTGATATCCAGATAGATGATGTCACCGTCCCGGTGCATGTCGGCTAATGCCACTTGGCCGACCTCCTCCAGCCGGGCACCAGTGGTTGCAGCGATCAGGAACAGCCAAAAGATCGTAGCGTCAGTGATCCGGGAGGTTGAATTCCAAGACTTTAAATCGACGAAGAGGGGGCAGGTAAATAGCGAGGCGAGCTCGTGATCCTCAAAGCTCCGGCGTTTCTTTCTCTTCTTTGAATAGCCGATTATAGTGATGCCAGCCCCGTTGTTGGTTGACGTCCAACGTTGCTGAAACGAATAGGTAAGCAAAGCCTGAAGCGCCCCGATGCGCTTCTTCAGTGTTGCCGGCGAGCATTTCGGTTCGCGATTGCCATGCTTCTCGACGCGGGCCCGGAACGGGAGGGCGCGATCTGCGCGTGGCATGGTGCTGGGTAGCTTCGCCGCTTCGTCCCGATAGTCGTAGAGCATGTCGGCATCGATGGCCGAAACCGGAACGTCTCCAGCGAAGTCGATGAAGTCATGCATGGACGCCTCATACTCGAAGGCGGTTTGCGGCCGCGGCTTGTTGCCGGCCTTCCACTCTTCGAACAGCTGCTTGAGCCGCATGTTCGGCCGTAGACGTGACAGGTTCGGCCGGTACCGGCGCTTGGCCAAGCGCGCTCGGTTGAAGTCTTCGTCTGCCGGTCGCTTTTCGTCGAGAACTGCAAGGAGCGCTCGGGCGATCTCTTCGTCAGAGAAGCGCTGGGCTTCAGGAACGAAGCGCCGGATCCGGTCGGTGGCTTTGAGCAGATGAGGGTGCCAGACCTTCTCGGGCTCGTGCCAGCGAGATCGGATCCAGTTGGTCCCGACCTGCTCAGACTCACCTCCGTAGACGTCAGTGACGATGGCGTCGAAACGGGAGGGATCGCCAAGCACCGCATCCCAGTCGGTGTTCACCGCTGGTCCCGTGATAGCTGGAGGGTAGATTTCCTTGGGGCTGGCGGAGTAGCGCCCGCCGACCCCCGCATCCAACTCCATCAGAGTGAGCAGAAGCCGCTGGTGACCTGACAGGCCGTCATCGTTCGCCGGGCTCTCACACCAGCGCCGGACAACAGCACCCGGGGTCGGCAGCAGCGTTCCCTCCGCAAGCTTACGCCTTGCTTCGGCAAGGTCGCGCTCGAACTCGGCATTCAGCCGGGCGAATGGCTCCTTCGCGGCGATAGGGTCCTTGGTGCCGAGCGTGATCTTACGCTCGCGCATGCCTCCGAACGCCGGCCGAAGCGGCTCGGGAATGGCGCGTCGAAAGTGGAGCTGCCCTGTGCGGGGGTCGCGATGTGGGGTTGCCATGCTGGATTTCTTCACGGTTTCTGTACCCATGTTCTGTACACATGATGGGTAAAGAGGCCGTAAAACCAGCGCTTTCCGAGACTTGAGCTCGGATGGTGACCCCTACGGGACTCGAACCCGTGTTTTCGCCGTGAGAGCGTGAAGAGGCGGATTTTTCAGCGTCCGTAGACGTCTGCCAGTTTCCACTAAGTCACTGATTTGTCTGAAAAACGCATACTGCCGTTCGCGGCCGTTTGCAGGTGTATATTTGACGAATATTGGACAAAAATGCTTAGCTTGAGTCCATGGCCCAGACTCTTGCCGAAGCAAAGATTATCACCCGGGAGCAACGCAGAAGGCTGCCGAGCAGTTCTAAGCCATATTGGCGCGGAATCGATCAAGGCATTCATCTCGGCTACCGAAAGGGTAAGCGCGGCGGAACCTGGTTGGTAAGGCGCTACCTCGGCAATCAGGAGTATCGGTGCGATCCGATCGGAGCTGCTGATGACGAGCTTCGGGCAGGAACGCTTGACTTCCATGCGGCGGTGAAACGCGCGAAGGAGGTCGTGGAAGCACAGCGGCTGCAAGAAAAGGCATCAGCTGACGGCTCTGTGCTTACCGTTGCGCAGGCAGTTGAAGCTTATATGAGAGAGCGTGACGAGCGAGACGCGCGACGCAAGGGCAGAGCATGTCGATCGGACGCTACCAGCCGCTTGAGCCGCTATGTAGTCGGCCAGTCGGCCCGCGGTAAACGCAAGGAGCTGCCGCCGGCGCCTCTCGCATCCCTGTCTCTCCATGAACTCGACGAGAGCGACCTGGCGTCCTGGCGGGCAGAGTTACCAGCTACGTTCAAGCACAGTACGACGATGCGCTTGGTCAGTGATCTCAAAGCCGCCCTGAATGCGGCTTACATGGCCAATCGTTCGCGACTGCCGGCGAGTCTGGCGGCGACCATCAAGTATGGACTGCGCTCGGGCCGAGAAGACCCAGACCCGTATGGCTCCATCGCGCGCGAGAACCAGATTCTCTCTGATGCTCAGGTGGCCGCGCTTATCAGCGCGGCTCGGTGCGTCGACGAGAAACAGGGCTGGGAAGGGGACCTGTTTCGATTGGTGGTGGTGCTTGCCGCTACCGGCGCCCGCTTTTCGCAGGTGAAGGAACTTAGGGTCATCGATGTTCAGCGGACAGCGGGACGCCTGATCATCCCGCCGAGCGGCAAGGGGAGCGGGACGAGGAAGAAGGATGCGGTTCCGGTACCCGTCGGTAAAGACGTCTTGGACGCCTTGCTTCCTGCCACCTCCGGACGAGCGAAAGATTCGATCTTATTGGAGCGCTGGCGAAGCAAGCAGGTGGCGGGAGGCATCCGGTGGGAGCGGGTAAGGCGTGGACCCTGGCAGGCGGCTTCGGAGATGCGGAGGCCTTGGCTGGATGTCTGCGCCGAGGCGGGCTTGCCGGACGTGATACCATATGCTCTTCGGCACTCCAGTGTTGTTCGGGGACTAAGAGCCAATCTTCCGATCAGGCTGGTGGCGGCGCTGCACGACACGTCAGTAGCGATGATCGAGCGACACTATGGTCGGTACATCGCCGATGGACTAAACGAGCTCGCTGCCAAGAGCGTGGTCCCACTCGTACTGCAGAGCGCATGAGAGACCCTGTCTTCCAAGACTCCAGAGACGGCTGTTCAGGGCAGTCTCTTACCCGCAATGCCTTAATATAGGGAAAAGATACCGAACGGGGCTTCCAACGGGTCGGTCGGTCCTTGGACATCCGACATGCACCTTGTCCGCAGTTGTCCGCACGTGTTCGCAGACCTCCATGTACGGCTTACGTGCAGCATCATATCAGCAGCTTGGATGCAAGCTAAAGCCGCGCCGGCGAAGCTGCATCGCTGGCTGTTCATGTGCCCGGAAGCGCTTATCATCGAGTGGTTGCCGAAAGAGTGGGTGCAACTGCCGGATACCGAGTTATTCGCGCAAGTAGCCGAGCTAGAACCTACGGAGCATGTTACCCATATAGCTTTCGCATCTCGAACAAGCTTATCTTACCTGTAGCAGTTGGCACTACCTCAAGCGCGTTTGCCGGTTTGCCGTTTATGTTCTCGATGATCCGCTCCAGCACGCCATCAGCATTGGGCTGCGTGTCGGATATCCCGTCCAGAAATTGCACGGTTGCTCGGAATAGAAGCTTGTCGATGATTCCTGGCTGCAGTGCGTAGTCGGCAATGTAGGCTGCTCCGCCTAGGGTCAGAGTGTCCCACATCGCAGCAACTCCCGCCCGCTTCTCCTCCAGGGCAACCTGATGAAAAACCAGGCTTGAAACAGCTTTGTCGACTTGCCCGGCAATCCGCGGGGCTTCGTGAGCAAAGCCTTGCTTCCACTCGACCGCCACTCCGGCCTTTGCCGCCTTGTCAGCGGCAATCCGGAGCACGGTCGCGTCGGGATCGAGCCCGATGATCCTTGCGCCAGGTGCCAGCTGTTTCAACATGATGGCGAACGTGCCGGTCCCGCAGCCGACGTCCAGGATCGTTTCCCCGTCCTGAGGAGCGACGTGCCGGAGCAGGAGGCTCCGCCACCTCCTCTCGCGCGTCAGCAGCCTGATCGCCAGGTCGTAGGCGGCGGTGAACTCCGGCCGACCAAGGGCAGGAGTGAAGTCCGTCTGCTGCATGGGCGCACCTCATCGCTTCTGGCCCAAGGACGGCGTTCCCTCCGCGAGCCGCACGCAGCACTGACGCGAGAGCCTTGAGGCTCTCGCGCGGTAAACAGCGACTGATTTCGCCTTAGGAGGCGGGCTGGTTTTCCTGCGCTTGCAGGATGCGTTGGCAGCGCTTGTGCGACAGCTTCATCGCGCCCTGGCCGGAGTTCCGTTTCATGGCGCCATGATCATGGGCGGTGCCGAGACCCATCTGAGATGCCATCGCGCGACACTAAGCGACTTCCTCGGCCGTCGCCACGCGCGTGGTGGCGCAGGCGCCGAGCAGCAGCGTTAACCCGGCAAGTAAGAAAAGCTTGTTCATGCTCCCTCCGTGTTAGCCCCTGGCGAGGAGAGAGCTCTTGTCGCCGGCTCTACTCTTCACCTCCATAGGTATCACTCCCTATGCTCACGCCTGCACCGGACAGTCGCCGCGAACCTGTCGGTGCGAGTGGCAACCATCATTCCCTCAAATACGCGCGTTCGGCGCAAGACCCTTGCCTGCGGCAGACAGGTGATGATGGGACGTTACCGCGTCATAGGTTTCTCGGCTCAAGGACTCGTCGCTGCCGGGGCAAACTCCCGCCGCTCGGCAAGATGCTTACGAACCTGCGACTCAGGCAAGGTTGATTGCCGCCCGCAAGTCGGGGGCGCTCGTGTTGCCAGGCTAGCCATCTGGCCGACCATGTGCGGGCGGCACATCTCGGAGGCTCGGGCCGTCGGACCTTCCGTGGGTTAGGCGCGGGTAGTTCGCCTAGGTTGTCACCCGCTCACCCAACCACTTTCCCAGCCAGTCGCTTCGGCTTTCGGCGCTTGAAATCTGATCTCCAACCAGTGCGGAATAGCAGGTAAAGCCCGCTTATCGCCAGCCAGACGGCCGCGAAGCCCGTTGTGATAATCAGCGGATGATTGAAGCTGGTGCGGTTTGCGTAATCCATGTTGTGGAGCATCCAGAAGAAGTCCCACAAGCGCCAGCTGTCGTTGCGGCGCTCCAGCAATGCTCCGGTCGAGCCTGACACGTAAAAGCTGCTGTTCTGCGCGTCTGCGAAGTCGATCCGCCAAATGGGCAGTTCATGCTCGCGGACGGCGAGCGTGAGTTCCTGTAGCGGCTCAACTGATCTGATCGGCCCCGCGCCAGCGTAGGCCTGAGCGGCAATACGCCGGGCAAGACTTTCGTCGATCCGCACGGCCCTGGCGGTTTCCGCATCGAACAGGCGGATGCCCTCAGGTGTGGTCACCTGGTAAATGGGACGCTCAAGGAGAGGCCGCAACACCAGTCCGTTGACCGGTGTTCCGGCAAGTTGCTTCTGCACAGCCGGCCAAGCATCCCGGGTGACTGGCCGGATCTGCGGCGGATCACGACGGGGTCCGCCGGACACCTCGTCCATGTCGATAAGCGCCATCGCCGTCCCGCTTAGTGTCCACAGCAGAAACTGAATGCCGATGATCAGCCCCAGCCATTTGTGCAGGACCCGCAGGAAGTGGGTATGGATCTTCACGTGCGGGCCGACTTGCGTTTGCGCGGGAAGGCGAACCACAAGAGCCAAGCTCCAAAGAGCACGGTTGCGAGCGCAAGCAAGGTCATGCCGCGCAGCAGCCAGTTGTTGACGTTCTCGCGCTCGGCATAGTCCATGATGTGGAGCATCCAGACGAAATCGAACACGCGCCATAACTCGTGCCGGCGGCTGACGAGCTCACCGGTCGTGGGAGAGATATAGAGCGTCGGCTTGTTCCAGCCCGCGAACTCGGCCCGCCACAGCGGCGGCTTGCGGCCGCGGATCTCGCCAGGCACTTCTTGGATGAGCGACAGTCCCACCAATTGTTCCGGGCCGCTGAACCTGCTGGTCGCGATCGCCACTATGTTTTGCTTTGTGGGCGGCGGAAGTCGCGTGCCGCTTGTGGCGTCAACCAGAACCTCACGAGAGCCGGCATCGACGATGTAGACGGGTCTGCCGAGGAGCGTGGAAAGTCGGACAGCCTGACCTCCGGGAACCGCGCCAGCGGCTGCGACTGGGCTGACCAGCGCCTCGGCTCGCACCACTGGCGGCTCGACGGTCCGGATGAAGTTATCGCCATGAATGATGTCGATGTGAACAGCCGTCATGTAGAGGCCGCTCACCGTCCAGATCACCGCCTGCACGGCGACCATCAGGGCGAGCCACTTGTGCGTGCGACGGGACAAAACGTGGGGTCGAAAACGCAGCTTGGATCCTCCAGGGATAGAGCGTCGAACCTTCATCAACTTGCGACGCGCAGGTCAAAGTTTCAGAGGCTCACCGGCAAAGCAGTCGCCCTGCGATAAGAGCCAAGGTGGAGAAACGGAGGAGGAGAAGGGCATGACCTTGCCTCTCCTCCTCCTGTCTCCCTCAGGACTGAATGATCAGCAGTGACCGGCTGCCCGGTGTTCCGGCAGACAGGTCGAAGCTGGTGCATCCGGTTCAGCCTTGGCGGGCGTCGTCGCTGGCTTAGGCTTCGGCTGCGCAGTTGTCGTGGTGCTCTTGGAAGCGGTCGGAGGGGCGGCCTTCGCCTTCTCTGCTGGTGCAGGCTCGGCTTGGGCCTGCTCCGCGCTCTTGGCGCCGGACTGCTTCATGGCCCGCGACATCGGCTCGCCGCGCAGCATCGCCTCCACCATCATGGCGTCCTTGTCGTTCTCTGACCGGGTTTTCCGCACTTGCTCGCGCATGGTGCCGGTCACACCGTTCGCAAGAGCAACATCGGACATGGCCACGGCCCCTTTATGGTGCTCCACCATTTTCCGCATGTAAGTTTCGGACACATCGGACCCTGAAGCCGCCATCATCTTCTGGTGCATATCCATCATGGCGGGTCGATAGAGTTCAGCGCTTTGTTGGTCGGGAGCAGCCTCCGTCACCAGCTTGCGGATGTCCTCCATATCCTTCTCGTTCTTGGCGATGGTCTCGCGGGCCATTTTCGCAACATCGGCAGTGGGGTTCTGCTCCAGCACGATGCGAGACATGTCGACCGCACCCTGATGGTGGGCGATCATCTTCTTCGCCCAGTTCTGCCCGGCGTCACTGCCAACCGCAGCCATCATCCGTTCGTTCATCTGCATCTCGGCCTGTCCGAACGGATTGTTAGGATCGTTCGCCATGGCCGCCATGTTGTCGGCTGCCGGGGCGGCTTGGTTCGCCTCAACCGCCGTCTGGCTGTTGCTATCGCCGCCGGAGCAGGCGGCAAGCATCAAGAAGGCGGACGCGCCAAGCAGTGATCGGGAATGCTTCATGAATGGTTCTCCTTGGGTGAAAGATGTTGGAGCAGCTTTCCGGTGATCGTGGTGGGCAAGCAGGAGCAGACTCACGGCCGCCGCTTGTCCAAACCCGCGCCTGGCCGAAGAGCTGCAAGGCTGCGTCGGGCGCGATAAAGCCGCGTCTCCACTGCCTTCTCGCTGATCCCGAGGACAGCGGCAGTTTCGGATTGCGACAGGCCCTCGATGGTTCGAAGAATAAGCGTTTCCTTGAGCGGTGCGGGAAGCGCGGCAACGGCCTGCCATAAGAGGTCGAGCTCCTGCCGGTCGGCAGCGGTCTGATCCGCCCCGGGTTCCGGGTCCGGCACCAGGCCGATTGTCTCCGACGACCAACTTTCCAGCAGCAGAAGCCGGCGAACCGCTCGCCGTCGCGCCCAGTCCCGGCACTTGTTGATGGCGATGCGTGCCAGCCATGAACGGAAAGGACGTTCCTGGTCGAACCGATCGAGGTGCTTGAAGGCCGAAATGAAGGACTCTTGCACAAGGTCAAGCGCCTCTTCCGGATTGCCGACATAACCTCGAACCAGGCGAAAGATCGGCTCCCGGTGCCGCTGGACGATCTCGGCGAAGGCATCGTCGCGGCCAGCCAGGCTCAACGCCACCAGGTCTCCGTCGGAACACTCAGCCGGCTCGCACTTCACTTCGCATCGGCCGTGAGTGCTTTGACGACCACCCGGTCGAATTTCTGCGCCTGGTCGGGCCGAAGAACCGCCCGCATGGCGAAGATGTGGGTCAGCGTTTCCTTCTGCAGCTCGCCCATGACCTCGTGAGAGCGGTCGACCTCCGCCATCACGCGCGGTCCGAACCCACGTTCCTGCTGGATGGCGGCGGCCAGCCTCGCATTTTCAGATTTGAGTTCGAGCTCGAGAGTTCTCCGCCGGATCGCGAAGCGCGTTTCGAGATCTTCGATCTTCGCCAGTTGCTGCTGATCAAGGTCGAGCTCGTCATGCAGGAGATCGTGCAGGGCACTTGCTTGCTGGGGCTGCCGATCGGAAATCGCGCGGCCAATTAGCACCCCAGCGAGGGCCGCAAGGAAAGCGACCGCCGCGAGCAGCCAGATCCGCTGAGCGCCCGTTCTCACAGTTGCCCGAGCAGGATTGTTGCGGGGGCAAGCTCAGAGGCACCCGAAAGCGGCGCGAGCGAGGGTTGTGCCTTCGCACCATTGGGCATGAGCCCTCCCGCCACTCCCATCAGCAGCGCACCCATGATGGCAACGACCCGAATACCCGTGCCCAGCGGCGGCGCCGTGACCCGCAGGCCCGTGACCTGGTTCAGCACCTTGCCTTGCACCGTTTCCAGGGCAGCGGGCACATTGTCCGTCGCCAAGCGGGTCAATCCGATTTCAAGCTCTTCGTTCACCTTGCTTCTCCCACCCCCTACAGCAGCGATACGCGGCCACGCTCGCCCACCCTTATGTGTGAGTCAGCTCTGCCTGGGCGCAAGCGGTAAACGTGGGAGCCGCATGGCCGAGCCAGGGCTGACGCCCCGGCTCGGCGAGGGTCAGGCGGTAGCGGCCGCCATCCGTTCACAACTCTCCGCACAGCGCAGACAGGCGTCCACGCACTCCTGCATGTCGCCAACCGCCTCACAACTTGCAGCGCACGCCCGGCAGATTTCAGCGCAGGCGCGGCACACCGCAGCATGGTGAGCCGAGTTCCTGGCCATGAAGTTCATCGCGGTCTGGCAGATCTCGGCGCAGTCGAGCATGAGCCGCATATGGGCCGGCTCCGTGTGCTTGCCGCCCATCTCGAGGCAATGAGTTGCGGCCATCTGCAGGCACGTCAGATGACATTGATGACAATCTTCCACGCACTGCTGCATGTCGGACGACATCGAGTGCTTCATGCCAAACATTGCTGTTTCTCCTGTTCGTCAGCGCCCCTTCCTTGCTTACGCACCGGACTGCCGTGAACCTCAACCTAAGCCCCGCTCAGGCGCCGAGACGAGTTGCGGGCACGATCACCTGCCGGTGTAAGGGAAGGGGCCGCTCCCGGCGTATCAAGGTGACGAGATTGCCCGAGGAGCACTGCGCTTACATGTGGAAGAACACCGGAATCGGCCTTGCCGCCGTGGCGCTGGCGCTTGGTCTCAGTGCGCCCCTTGCCGCACACGAGGATCATGACGCCCTGGGAGCAGGCCCCGGTCCGGCAGTCACCCAGCCTGCGCCGGCGGAGGCGGGCCCTGCCGCAGCCGAGATGGCCAACATGCATGAGAACATGGCCGGGGCGCACGACATGGCCGCCGACCAGCATGAGGCTGCCGCCGATCAGAACCGCACTTTCGGGCAGCGGCTGATCAGCTGGTTAGGGCGACTACACACCCTGGTGATCCACTTTCCCATCGCCATGTTCGTTGGCGCGCTGGCTGTTGAGGTTTTCGGCATCTGGAGGCGAACCACGGCGTATCGCCCGGCTGCGCAGACGATGCTGGTTGTTGGCGCGATCGGTGCGGTGGTTGCTGCCTTCCTCGGCTGGTTCGCCGGCGGCTTCTACCTCACCGACCGCAACCAGATCCTGATGCTGCACCGGTGGCTGGGAACGCTCATCGCGATCGCCGGCATTGTCCTGGTCTACCTCGCGAGCAATGCCCGCCGGACACCCGAGAGGCCGCGTAAGACCTACTGGGTAGCGCTTGTCCTGATGACCATTGCCATTGCCGTTCAGGGCTACATCGGCGGCAGCTTCATGCACGGCGGCATGAGCCATCTCGCATTCTGAAGAAGGGTGAAAAACGTGAGCAACCAGTTTCCCCGATTTCCCGGTGCAATGTCCAGGCGGTCACTGTTATTCGGACTGACGGGCGCCGGCGCGCTTGTGCTGATGGGCTGCGCCCAGAGCGGTGACGAGGCGAACGTGAGTGCGGCGCAGGGTAAGCCTGGCGCCGCGGCTGACACCGCCAATCCGGTGGCTAGCAGCGCGTCGATGACGCTGTTCAAGGACCCGAACTGTGGCTGTTGCGGAAGCTGGGCCGAACTTGCCCGGGAGGCGGGATATGGGGTGACGGTCCGAAACGATCAGGACATGACCGCCGTCAAGCGGCGCCTCGGAGTGCCCGAAGACCTCGCATCCTGCCACACCACTCAAGTCGCCGGTTATGTGGTGGAAGGTCATGTGCCCCTTGCGGAGGTGGCTCGCCTGCTCCGTGAGCGCCCTGCAGGCGTCAAGGGGATTGCGGTTCCGGGCATGCCGGCCGGCTCGCCGGGAATGGAGGTGCCCGGAGGACGGACCGAACCCTTCCAGGTCATCGCTTTCGACGATTCCGGTAGGAGATCCGTGTTCGCCAGCTATCCGGCGGCGCGGGCCAATTAACAGGGGACAGAACATGCTTGGACTACACAGAATCGGGATCGCCGTGGCCGCACTTGGCGGGGCTTCAGCCGCATCCGCGCACGACTTCTTCCTCCTGCCTGACCAGTTCACCACTCAGCAGCAGGCGTCCATCAACCTTCAGGCAACAGTCGGCTCATCCTTTCCCAAGCCGGAGGCCGCCGTTCCCGCCGATCGGGCGGAACGCCTGTTCGCAATCGGAAACGGCGCGCCGAAACTGACCATCGCCGGGCCGACGGCGACTGCTTTGGGCCTCAGACTTACGGGTGCCCGTCCCGGCACGCTCGTGGCCGTCGCGCAGGCGAAGGGTCGTGACGTCGAATATGGCGAAGATCGTATTCCGCTGATCCTGGAGGAATACCGGGTCAGTCCGCAGGCCCAGGCCGCCGTTGCCGCACTGGCCAAGCCCCGGACCCTGAAGGTCCTGTCGCGGCGCTTTGCCAAGACGATCATCTGTGTCGTGGGCTGCCGGAACCTTGAGGCTGCAAGGCGGCCGGCGGGCTCCAGCCTCGAGTTTGTCGCGGTGGGAAATGGACTGGCGCACTTCCGGCTACTCAGTGACGGCCGACCGCTGCGGAACTACCCGGTAGACCTCGTCAGCGAGGACGGGAAGCGGACCCACATGGTCTCCGATGCCAATGGCGACGTCCACCTCCCCGCCGAGGCGCGAGGTCCATCGATGCTCTTCGCTGCCGTGCTGACGCCACCATCTAGCGGCGATCGCTTCACGCTTGACCTTTCGACCCTGACCTTCTCCCGCCCCTGAGGGCGCACTGACATCACTGCTGCTGGGCCGGAGTAGCTTCACACCTGTGGACAGGTGTTGGAAGTCACTCCGGCTCAGACAGGCGCTTCTTGGCGGCTAGAACCAGGTTCTGATGCCAAGCAGAAAGGCCAGGCCTCCTACATCCTCGCCTTCCGCACGGGAAAAGCGGGCCGTGCGTCCAAACGCCCGCTCATACTTGACCCCAATGTAGGGGGCGATCGAAGCCGGCCCGCTGCTCGGATAGAGTTCGTAGCGAATGCGGAAACCCAGCTCACCGGTCGATAAGCCGGAACCGATGCCCAGTTCCGGAATATCCTGCGCTGCCAAGTCGAGCTCGACCCGGGGCTGGAGGATCAGGTTCTGCGTGATGCGCAGATCATATTCCCCTTCGAAGCGAGCGGTGACATCGCCCTTGTTCGAAACGAAAGCCGTGCCTTCAACCTCGAACCAGTAGGGCGCGAGGCCCTGGATTCCGGCAACGAGATAGGTCCGGTTGGGCCCGGGCCGGAAATCCTGGCGGACGCCCAGCTGCACATCGAACCAGGGATCGATCGCCCGGCTCCACAGCGCCTGCACTTCCGAACTTTCGATGCCGCCCTTGAACGCGCCTTCGCCTTCGGTCTTGAACCAGATCTTGTTGATGTCCCCGCCATACCAGGCCTGGGCGTCCCACTCGTAAGAATTCGGCCCGTCGTGGAAACGGGCTTCAAGCTGATCCAGCCAGACCTTGTAGACGGCGATGTCGCCATGTTCCTCGATCAGCTCTTGGCGCGCGTCGACCATTGCAGCGTCGCCGAAGTAGAGGTCCGCAGCATGCTCCGGCCCGGAAAAGGCGATCGGAGGCGGCCGTGTCGCGGGCGGAAGAGGCGCGGCCCCGGGAGCGGCCGGCATGTTGTGACCTGCGTGCGGATCGGCTGCAGGCGCCGGCTGCGCCGATGGCATGGTGTGACCGGCGTGAGGATCGGCCGATTGCTGCTGGCCGGCCGGTGCCGCCGGGGCAGCTGGCATGACATGTCCAGCATGCGGATCGGTTGTCTTGTCCGTCGCGCTCGGAGCTTCCGGCATGCTGTGACCGGCGTGCGGGTCCTTCTGGGAAGCAGGAGGGCTTGCCGTGGCCTGGCCTGGTTGACCAGCCGGCATGACGCAGTGGCCCATTGCCGCATGTTCAGCGGTGCACGTCGGCGCAGGCTGAGCCTGGGGCTGAACACCGGTTGCTGGTGCTTGGGCAGCCGGCGCCTGTGTCGGGGCCGCCTTGGGCGTGCAGTGACCCATGGCGGCGTGCTCGGGCGGACACGAGGGGTCGGCCGGGCTGGCCGTGCTTGCAGCGGGCTGCTGCTGCGGCGCAGGGGCTGACTGATGTCCCGCATGCTGGGCGAGAGCGGGCGTGGCGAAAGTGCTGGCAAGCAGCCCGATCAGGAGGGTCTTCATGCTGCTTCTCCATCCATCGGCCGCACCTTGACCACCCGCATCATGCCGGCGTGCATGTGGTAGAGAAGGTGGCAGTGGAACGCCCAGTCGCCAGGGGCATCTGCGGTCAGATCGAGATCCACGAACCGACCGGGTGGCACTTTCACCGTGTGCTTCAGCGGCTGGTTGCCCGGGTTTCCGTTCACGATCTCCCAGAAGTGTCCATGAATGTGCATCGGGTGGGTCATCATGGTGTCGTTGACGAGCCGCATCCTGACCCGCTCGTTACGGGCAAAGCGGTAGGGCTCGGGATTTTCGCTGAGTTGTTGTCCATCCATCGACCACATGAAGCGTTCCATGTTCCCGGTCAGGTGGATTTCCAGAAAGCGCGTCGGCGCCCGCGTGTCCCTGTTGGGGGTAAGCGATACCAGGTCCTTGTAGGTGAGCACCCGGTGCCCCACGTCCTCCAGCCCAACTCCGGGGTGGTCCGTTCCCTCGCTCGGCATCGGCGCAATCATGTCCACGCCCACGCCTACCGGGAAGTTCACCTTCGACTTGTCACGCATGTTCATGTTGGAGTGATCGACCGCCGCCGCGGCCCCTGCGGCAGGCGAGCCGTGGTTCATGCCGCTCATTGACCCGGACTGGGCGCCGCCGCCCCCAGTCATGCCGGGCATGCTGCCGTGGTCCATGCCCGGCATCGCACCGGCGGCGGCCGGCGAGCCCGGCGCGGCGCCATGATCCATGCCGCCCATGCTGCCCATGCCCATATCATCCATGCCAAGGGTCGGGCGTTCCCTGAGCGGTGGCACCGCCGCCCTCATTCCGAGCCGTGGTGCAAGCGTGGCATGTCCCATCCCCGAGCGGTCGATACTCTCGGCCACCAGCGTGTAGGCCTGGTTCTCGGGCTGGACGATGACGTCGTAGGTCTCGGCATTGCCGATCTGGAACTCGTCGACCACCACCGGACGAATCTCAATGCCGTCCGTGGCAACGACCGTCATCCGCAACCCCGGAATACGCAGGTTGAAGGTGGTCTGCGCGGCGGCATTGATGATTCTCAGGCGCACCCGCTCGCCGGGCCGGAACAAGCCGGTCCAGTTCTCGCCGGGGCTGTGGCCGTTGATGAGGAAGGTGAATGCAGCTTCGGTCACGTCGGAAATGTCGGTCGGGTCCATCCGCATGCGCCCGAACATCTCCCGCTCTTCCGCCGTCATGGGATCGGCTTTTCCAAGCCGGTCCATGAGGGTTCGCTTCTGGCGATTGAAGAAGCCGCCCTCCTGCTTCATGCGGGTGAAAATCGTGTGTGGGTGGAGGAAGCTCCAGTCCGACAGCACCACCACATGCTCGCGGTCGTAGGCAATCGGATCCCGACCGGCCGGATCGATGATCATCGGGCCGTAGTGGCCGAGCTGCTCCTGGAGCCCTGAGTGGCTGTGATACCAATAGGTCCCAGCCTGCTTCAGGGGAAACTCGTAAACGAAGGTCGAGTTCGCCTTGATGCCGGGAAAGCTGACGCCCGGGACGCCGTCCATCTGCATCGGCACGATCAGGCCGTGCCAGTGGATGGAGGTGTCCTCGTCAAGCATGTTGTTGACGACGAGGCGCACGGTTTCGCCTTCCCGAAGGCGGATGAGCGGCGCTGGAATGGTTCCGTTGATGGCGATGGCATGGCCGGTGCGCCCGTCGACCTTGAAGCTGGTCTCGGCGATGTTCAGCCGGATCTCGTTCCCGGCAACGGTTGGCATGCTCTTGGCCGCCAAGCCGTGCGAGCCAGTTTGCGCCCAGGCAGGAAAGAGGCTGGACAGCCCGAGGCCGGCCGTGCCGTAGACGCCGGCCCGCAAGAAGGTCCGCCGTTCAATGTGCTGGTTCATTCGTCCGTTCCTGATGAGTTCGAAAAGGGCATGAAGCCACGGGAGACCGGGAGGCAGCGAACGGCTGCCTCCCGGATCCGATAGGGTTACTTCGCGTCCGGCTTGTGCCCGGCGTGAGGATCGCCCGCGGCCTTTGCCGAGGGCGCCGTCGCGCTCACGGTCTTCGCGTGCGCCTTCATCATCTCGCGGCAACCATCGTGATTCGCCATGCTCTTGCCGTGGCGGTCCATCATCGAACCACCCGACATCTTGTGTCCGGCATGCGAAGTGGCCGAGTGGCCATCGCCCTCAGCGGCGGCCTTCTGGCCAGTCTGCGGAACATGTCCGGAATGGCCGGCGCTCGGCGCCGTCTGCGCGAGAGCTGGGGAAGCGATCACCAGGGCGACCGCAGTCAAAATCGTCTTCATCGTGAGAACTCCGAGAGAAAACCAGGGTAACGGGTCAGATCTCTGGAGTGATACGCGGAGGAGGGGTTTCGCCCTCAGGATGAATGCCGACCAGCACCTGAGCTCCCGCGGGAGCGGGCGAGCCGATCAGCCGTTGGGCACGAGCGATATGGAGGGGTCCAGTAGCCGGAAGTGCAGCGCAGCTGCTGGTGCAACTGGCGGCGACCGCTGCGCGACCGTCCTCCGAGGTTTGGCCGTCGCTACAAGGCCGGCCGTGGTCAGCAGTGCTCGCCGAAGCATCATGCGCCGTGGCAGGCCCGACGGCCGTGTGAGCCATGACGGCCGGTGCCTGGATCATCGCCAGAGCAATCAGGAGGGAGACCAACAGCCGCAACATTCTGGTGGCCACATGGGAAGGGCTACCAGCGGATGCAACGGGCACTGCCGAACCCGTCACTCGTCCGGCGCTAGTCATGCGCGAGGTCTTCGAGAATCGGGCAGTCGGCGCGACTGTCCCCATGGCAGCTTCGTGCCAGCTGCTCCAGGGAGCGGCGCATCGCCTGCAGTTCAACTTCCTTTCGCTTGAGTTCCTCCGCACGCGCACAGGCAAGCGCCTTGACGTCGGCACTCGCGCGGCTCCGATCCTGCCACAGCGCGAGCAGCTGGCGGATCTCCTCGACGGGAAAGCCGAGATCCCGCGCCTTTCGAATGAAGCGGAGCGTGTGGACGTCCCGCTCGTCATAGTCCCGGTAGCCTGATGCTCGCCGGGCCGGCCTGGGGATGAGGCCGATCGCTTCGTAGTGGCGGATCATCCGCTGACTGACGCCGCTGCGCGTCGAGGCATGACCGATATTCATGAAAACACTCCGCCGTTCATCCGCCGCCGCTCACAGTCGGTGCAGGTCCGTGCCACGCCAGCGCCGCGCCTGAGGTCGCAGCCGCGGTCAGCCCTCCTTGAGTCGCGCAAGTTGATCGTCCTTGACACGGTGTCAGAGTCAACCGCCTCCCTGGCGCGATCGCTCCCTAGCACTGGTGCGGGACCTGATCGGGGCCTTATTGCCATTGACATGGATCACGGACGAAGTTGGTTCATCGGGTAACGTGGTTGTTCCAAGGTCGTAATCGAGATAGCCTGTCGCCCATGCGGCTGATTCTAGCCATCCTCATTGCCCTGTCGCTATTCGGCGGTTCGGCATCGGCATCCCCGGTGCCGATGCCGGTGGCTGATTGCTCGATGGGTCCCGGGACACCGGCGATGCCGCATGACGAGGACATGCCGTGCTGCACGCCCGACTGTGCGACCCCTGCGGCTTCTGCGGTTCTCCCGCGGATGATGTCGATGGGCGCGCTCACGCCCATCGTGCCGATGGTGTCGCGTACAACAGCCACCTTGCTGCTGTCCATCAATCCATCGGCAGACGACCCTCCTCCACGCGTCATCTGACCTGATCGCGGTGCTGTGCGGCCCGGAGCCGCCGGCCTTCAAGTCTGTCGATCCTCTCGACGCCACCTGCGCCTATCGACTGTCGCTCACGCGCCTGGTGGTGCCGAGGAGCAGTCGACACGTTGGAGGCGACCCTGCGCCGCGATCTTGCGGGGCCGCCGAAGGTCGCCCGTATAGGGGTTGGGGCTGAGTTCGCCTGACCGGGCTCTGACAGCGCCGCCGCGCTTTCGATCCTCTCCAGACAATGACGCACGAGCAGTGCTTTGCGCCTGCTTTGAACCAGGAATTGAGATGCTCAATCAAACGAACGCTTGCGCAGCCCTGACCGGCGACGTGCCTGCGAGAGCGCCTGCCTTGGCGGTTCGCCCCTCAGGGCGAGGCGTGCTGGTCAGCCTCGCAGTGCTCGCCGCAGCGGCCGCGCCGTCCCCGATCGCCGCGCAGCCCAGCCCTGGTGGTGACGCTATGCTTTCCAAGTCCAGAGCCGAGCGACCGGTTCTCACGCTCACGGAAGCGGCCGCGCTGGCTAACTCCGACCAGCCATCCCTCTCGGCCTTCGAGCGCGAGGCCGCTGCTTCGGCTGCCGCTGCCGCCGCCGCGGCGGTGCTTCCCGACCCCCAGGTCACCGCCGGCGTGCAGAACTTCCCGGTGACCGGGGGAATGGCCTTCAACCCCACTGCCGATGGCATGACCATGTATACGATCGGGATCATGCGCGAGCAGGTCCGCCGCTCTCGGCGGCTGGCGGAAGCAGCGCGGCTCAACGCGGAAGCCCTGGTCAGCCGCGCTCAGGCCAGTGCCGAGGAGCGCCGGATTCAGCGGGACGTCGTGCTTGCCTGGATCAGCGCGGTCGAGGCGGTGGCCAAGCGCCGGCTGCTGGACCGGCTGATCAATGACCTGACCGTCGGGCGGCAGATCATGGAAGCCGGAATACCCACCGGCGCTTCCACGCCCGCTTTGGCCCTGGAAGCGCAGGCGGAGATTGCCTTGGCCAAGGCCCAGCAGGAGGACGCACGAGGGCAGGAGGCGCGTGCTCGCGCCGAGATGGGCCGGTGGATCGGATCCGCGGCCCATCGGCCTTTGCCCGAAAGCGTGCCCGCTCTGGAGGCGCCCGAAGTTAGCCCGGCCATCCTGGCGAGGCACCCCGCAGTGGCGCTCGCACGGGCTCAGCAGCAGGTGAACCAGCGGGCGGTGGATGTAGCCCGTCAGGAGCGCAAGCCCAGCATCAGCTGGTCCGTGATGTATGGCTACCGTCCGGAATATGGCGACATGGTGTCGGGCACCGTCAGCATCCCGCTGCAGATCAACAAGAGGCGGCTGCAGGACCAGCGGATTGCGGAAGCGGCCTCCCGAGCCGAGGCGGCCCGACTTCGCGTGGACGACGCACAACGGGAGCTTGGCGGGTCTTACGGCCAGGCGCTTGCTGACTACAGAAGCGCGGACGCGCAGCTCGAAATCCTCCTCAAGCAAGCCATTCCTTCGCTTGAAGCCTCCTTCGAAGCCGCCGAAGCGCGTTACCGCACCGGACAGGGCACGCTCGATCTGCCGCTGATCATTGTCCGCCGCTACGTCGAGACCACCATTCAGTCCATCGAACAGCAAGGCAAGCGCGCCCGGGCGGCTGCCGAGCTCATCTACATCACTCAGGATGCCGCACGATGACCATCAAGGAAAAGCTGCTTGTCGTCCGTTCGGGCCTCGGCTCGTCCAGGAGAAAGACGATCCTGGCGGGCGGCGTGGCGCTTGCGCTCGCAACGGCCGGGCTTGGTTACGCTGTCCTGTCCGCCGACGAGAACTCTGGGCCGGGGACCGCCAGGGGGGAACTGGTCAACGGGGTCGTGCAGGACGGCTCGGGCAAGACTGTGCAATACTGGCATGACCCGATGCTGCCGATGGAGCGCTACAATGCTCCGGGCAAGTCATCGATGGGCATGGATCTGCAGCCCAAATATGCGGACGAGGGCTCCGGTTCAGCGATCCAGGTGTCCTCTCAGGTTCGGCAGAACCTCGGCGTGCGGACCGCGCGAGTGATGTTCGACAATCTTGAAGCGGCGATTCCTGTCGTCGGCCGTGTCGAGACCGATGAGCGCCGGATCGTCGAAGTCCAGACGCTGACCCCCGGGTTCGTCGAGCAGCTCGCCGTCCGCGCCGTCGGTGAGCAGGTGCGGGCGGGGGCAAGGGTCGCAAGCGTCTATTCGCCCGAGCTTCTGGGGGCGCAACACGAATATGTGGCGCTTCTGAAGATTGGCCGTTCGACGATCTCGCCGGGGCTGCGCAGCGCGGCCCGGCAAAGGCTTCAGCTGCTCGGCCTGCCCGAGAGCACGATTCGAAGCCTTGATCGAGGCGGCCGGCCGCAGCGGACCTACGGGGTCTTTGCCCCGCGCTCGGGCATCGTGACGGCGATCGGCGCCAGACCAGGGGCGCGGGTCGAGCCAGGCCAGTCAATCATCACCCTGGCCGACCTTTCTCAGGTCTGGGTGGTGGCCGAGGTTCCCGAAGTGGCGCTCGGCCAGGTCCGCGTCGGCCAGACCGCCGAGATCGCATTCCCCGCTTATCCCGGCGAGACCCGAACAGGTCGCATCGACTACATCTTTCCGACCCTTGATCCTGAAGCACGGACCGCGCGGGTGCGCGTGACTCTGCCCAATCCCGCTGGACGCCTGAAGATCGGGATGTTCGCCAACGTGACCATCGGCGGTGCGCCGACCGGCGGGCTGATCGTTCCGGCGGAAGCGGTGATCTCAACCGGGCGCCGCGACGTGGTGATCGTGCAGCGAAACGGAGGGTTCCTGCCGGTGGAAGTCGAGGTCGGCCGCACGGCTGGCGACCGGACGCAGATCCGGCGCGGGCTCAATCTCAACGACGTGGTGGTCGTCTCGGGTCAGTTCCTGATCGACTCCGAAGCTTCCCTTGCCGGCGTGATCGAACGGCTGTCGCGCGGGCAATCTCCTATCGAGCGTCAGACCGAGCTCATTAACGGGAGGGGCGTCATCAAGAGCGTCGATGCAGACAACCTCCGGCTGACCCTTTCGCACGAGCCCTTACCGGCGCTCAACTGGCCGGCGATGACCATGGCTTTTCCGGTCAGGGAGCGCGCCCTGCTGCGGGGTCGGCGCGCTGGGGAACGGGTCAGTTTCTCATTCCAGCGCCCACCCGCCGGGGAAACTCCGGTCATTGCGCGCATTGTTCCAGAGGGTGCCCGATGATCGAGCGTGTCATTCGCTGGTCGGCTGCAAACCCGCTTCTCATCTTGCTTGCCGCTGCGTTCATCACCGTGGCGGGCATTTACTCCATCAGCCGAACGCCCCTCGACGCCATTCCGGACCTGTCGGATGTCCAGGTGATCATTCGCACCCCTTACGCGGGCCAGGCTCCGGAAATCGTCGAAGCCCAGGTCACCTATCCGATCGCCACGACAATGCTGTCGGCACCCAAGGTGAAGGCCGTTCGCGCCTTCTCGATGTTTGGCGACTCCTTCGTGACCATCATTTTCGAGGACGGGACCGATCTCTACTGGGCCAGATCGAGAATCCTCGAATATCTCAACCAGGCGGCGGGGCGTCTCCCGCCTGGAGTGACGCCGGCGCTGGGGCCCGATGCCACAGGGGTCGGCTGGGCTTTCCAATATGCCCTGGTGGACCGCACCGGCACCAATGATCTCGGGCAGCTGCGTGCCCTCCAGGACTGGTTCCTCAAGTATCAGCTCAAGGAAGTCCCGGGCGTGGCGGAGGTCGCCAGCGTCGGCGGCATGGTCCGCGCCTTCCAGGTGGAGGTCGACCCGGAGAAGCTCCAGCTCTACCGCGTATCGGTCAGCGATGTCATGGACGCGCTGCAGACGGCCAACAACGAGACCGGCGGATCGGTCATCGAGCAGGCCGAAGCCGAATATATGATCCGCGTCGGCGGTTACCTGCAAAGCCTCGACGACTTCCGCAACATCCCTCTCAAGGTCAGTGGAAGCGGCGTGCCGGTCACTGTCGGCGATGTTGCCCGGGTCCAGATCGTGCCGGACTTCCGGCGTGGCATCGCCGAACTCAACGGTCAGGGCGAGGTCGCGGGCGGCATCATTGTCGTTCGGGCCGGCGCAGACACCAGGGCCGTCATCGAAGCGGTCAAGGAGAAGCTGGAGGAATTGAAGACGGCCCTCCCGAAGGGGGTCGAGGTGGTCACCGTCTACGATCGTTCCTCGCTGATCGAGCGCGCTGTCGAGAACCTCACCGAAAAACTCATCGAGGAGTTCATCGTCGTCGCGATCGTCTGCGTGCTTTTCCTTCTTCACCTCCGCTCGGCGCTGGTTGCCATCCTGACCCTTCCCCTCGGCATCCTGGCGGCGTTCATCGTCATGTATGCGCAGGGCGTGAACGCCAATATTCTTTCGCTTGGCGGCATTGCCCTGGCGATCGGTGCGATGGTGGATGCGGCCGTGGTGATGATCGAGAACGCCC
>SXGT01744802.1_pt1 | contig 23643 bp, 16 predicted proteins | sample 3176221 | NCBI WGS metagenome assembly SXGT01 (sample SAMN11356862, study PRJNA531348) | freshwater metagenome | isolation source: freshwater sample F1-120 | place: China: Fuxian Lake, Yuxi | collected 2017-12-25
CCCAGACTGCCTTCAAAGTGTCTGTAAATCAGCGGCCTTACATGACGACCACACATAACCGAACAGGCATGTCGCCAACCAGTTGATTCTGCTAGCTATGCCTTCGTGGTCAAGCGCACTCTCTGCGATCTGCGCCCCCGCAAAAAACCGCGTTGCGCAACCGCCAGAGTTCGCTTATGGTGGGCACTCTCCGGCGGACCTATCCAGGTTCGCCGTACGACAAGCTCGCGTCGGCTGCGTGACGCGGATTGTCGTTTCCGCTCCGCGCCTTGCTGCGCTCCGCCCCACAAGGACCATGGCCGCACCGCCCACCGATCCGCGCCAAGCACTGAACGCCATTCTGGCCGCGCTCAACAGCAACGCAGATTATTTCGGCTTGCTGGGCCTGGCCAAAGATGCTGGCCCCAACGAAGTGCGCGAGGCGTACTTTAAGTACGCCAAGGTCGTGCATCCCGACCTGCCGATCTTTATCAACGACCCCAAGCTGCGCACCGAGGCGACCCGCGCTTTTCAGGCGATCACGCTGGCGCATGCGACGCTGTCGGACCCGAACAAGCGATTGCTGTACACGAGCGGCATCGAGGTCGCCAAGCAGCAGAAGATCGTCGACGCAATGACGGCGCCGGTGCCCGCGGCATCGACCAGCGGCCGACACGAGGCGCAGGTCGCTGCCGAAACGGCGCGCGTGTACTACGCCCGCGGCAAAACTGCCGCCAACCGCAAAGATTGGCAGGTCGCGCAAGATGCGCTGCAGATCTCGCTCAAGTTCCTGGCCGGCGACGAATTGGCCGACGCGCAGCTAAACCTGGCGTGGTCGATGATGAACAACCCGCAGGCGGCGGAGACCGAACGGGTGACGAAGGCCAAGGAGCTGTTGTTCCTGGTCCTGTCCACGCATGCGAAGTCGCAGCTGGGTGGCCAGGCGCACTACTACTTGGGCGTGTGGAACAAGTTCAACGGCGACATGCGCGAGGCCTTGAAGCACTTCGAAGGCTGCCTGGGCGTCAACCCCAACCACATTGAAGCCAAGCGCGAAAAGATGATCCTGGACCGCCGCCGCGGCCCGGAACCGGCCAAGGGCGCCAAGCCGCTGAGTACAGGCTCCAAAAGCAGCTCGGCGATGCCACCGGCCACCGTTGGCACTGGCCCCGTCAAGAAAGTCGGCTTGACCAAGGAGCCGTCGTTTCTGGAACGGCTTTTTGGCAAGAAGGGCTGACGCAACCGGCAGCGCCGCCCGTCTGCTAGCGCTGACCCGAACGCCGCCCATGCACAACGTCATTTCGAAAAAGGCCATCAAGGCTCGCTGCTTGCGAATTCCAGGTTGTTGCCGCTGGCTTCGCGTCGCCGCCGTGGCCGTTGCTTGGGCGTGGGTCGTCCCCTACGCAGCGCCGGCCGTCGCTGCGCCCGCCAAGTCGGTTGGCAAGGCCGCGGCCGACGACGCCGGTTGGTCTGCGCTGGGCGACCGCATCCGTGCCTGTATGGGCCGTGAAGATCCGGCGTGCCTGCTGGCGGCCCACGAGGACCTAAAGAAAGTCGCGCCAATGGGGTCGGTGTCGCTGCCGTTTGTGGCGGGCGTCGCGGCATTTCTGGCGGGCCGCCACGCCCAGGCCAAGACCGAACTGACCCAAGTCGCCGGCAACCCGACCGCGCCGCGCGAACTGCGCGAGCAAGCCGAGTCTTGGATTGAGCTCTCTGACGCCACGGTCGCCGTGTTGCAAGGCGCCAAGGCCTATCCGCTGGCCGGCGGCAAGGTCGTGGCGTGGGTGCGGCCGGGTCCCGACGAAGTGCTGGTCGGCTACCTGGACCGCGTGATCGCCAAGGCGCTGCCCAAGCTCGAGGCAGCATTTGGACCGGCCACCGGGGTCATCGCGCTGCATGTTTACAGCCAGGCGGCGGAGCTGGCGCGGACCAGCGGGCTGACTGAAGCGCAAATCCGCACTTCGGGGACGATCGCGCTGTGCAAATACAACCGGGTGATGCTGACCAGCCCACAAGACCTGGTGTTCGGCTACCCGTGGGCCGACACCGCGGTGCACGAACTGGTGCACTGGTTCATCATCAAGCGTGGCGGCGCCGACGTGCCGATCTGGCTGCATGAGGGCCTGGCGCGCGGCCTGCAGGGTCTGTGGCGCGGCGCCAACCCGGAGGCGCTGGACCGCGACGAGCGGCACATCGCAGCATGGAGCCGCAAGCAAAAGAAGTTCATCCCGTTCGCGAGGATGCATCCGACGATGGCGGCGCTGCCGAGCCAGCGCGACACCCAACTGGCATTTGCTGAGGTGCACCACGCGGTGGCGTGGCTGTTGCAACGGGCGGCAGCGCGCCAGGGTCGAGCCGTCGATGCCGGCGCCGGTGCCGGCCAGCTGGTCGCGCTGTTCGCGCAGGGCATGGACACCACACAGGCGCTGCAAGCGGCGGTCGGGCTTGGCCTGCCGGCGTTCGAGGCCGCGTGGAAGCAGCAGTGGGCGCGGCTTGATGTCGGCGACACCAGCGCAGGACCGCCTGGCCGGCCGCTGCTGGTATTCCGGCGTGGCAACGACCCAGGCGACCTGCGGCCGCTGCCACCCGCAACCCGCCGCCACGCCGAATTGGGCGACCGCTTTGCCGTGCTCAAGCGTCCGCTGGCGGCCGCGATCGAGTACCGCAAGGCGATTGCCGCTGGCCCGCAAGAGGGCCCGCTGCTGGTGGCGCGTCTGGTGCGCGTGCTGCTCGACCTTGGCAAGACCGCCGAAGCGGCGGAATACCTGGTGCCAGCGCTGGATCAATACCCCGAGCATGCCCCGCTGCATGTGCTGGCGGGCCGCGCTGCGATTGCGCGCTCGCAATGGAAAACCGCCATCGAGGCCCTGGAGCAGGCTGCGTGGCTCAACCCCTACGACCCGCAGTTGCACGCCTTGGCGGCCCAAGCCCACACCTCGGCGGGGCAGCAAGGCGAAGCAGCGGCAGCGCGCGGCCGGCAGGCGCTGGTCGAGGCGGCTGGGCTGTGACCTCGGCCCTGCACTGCGCGGGGTTGTCTGGGGCCGAGCCTGGTCGCTTGCGCTGGCGAGGCAGGCTGCGGTTGCGGTTAGCGCCACAGTCGGGCACGGCGTCTGATGCCGGAGGCGCCGATCGTGGGCAGCTTGTCGCTTTGACGCGATAAGGCGCTAACGGCCGGCCTCTGGTACGTGCCAGCCCAGCTCGTACGGCAGCACCACGCCGACCCGGGACCAGGCTACGTTGCCCTGCGCATCAAGCACCAGCGTGGTCGGCAAGGCGCGCACACGGTAGGCGCGGGTGATGCCGCGGGTCGCAAGCGCCGTACGGAACGACCGCGGCGAGCCGCGCAGATAGCTCTGCAGATCGGCGGGTTCGTCCTCGGCGATGCCCAGCACGGCAACCTCAGGGTGCGCGCGCGCAAAAGCATCGATGGCGGGCGAGGTCAGCTTGCACGCCGTGCACCACGAGGCCCAGAAATACAGCACCGCGGGCTTGCCGCGCAGATCGGCCAGCGCAACGCGTTGGCCTTGGGTGTCGACCAGCGCAAAGTCGGGCGCCGCGCCTTGCACATCGGCACCGCCGCGCAGCGACTGCACGACCATCCACACCAGCCACACGAGCAGGAACGTCCACAGCCACGAGCGCAGCTCGGCCCAGATCCGCGACCCCAGCGACTTGGGGGCAGGCGTGGCTTGCGATTCAGGGTCGGTTCGTGCGCTCATTTGCGGCTCGGGCCCAAGCTGGGCGCCAGTGACCAAGGTAGGCCAAACCGATGACGATGCCCACCCCCGCCTTGTCGGGCGCCGACCCGCACAGCCTTGCCATCGTCGGCGCCCAGGTGGTGGTGCTCGACGAGCTGCGCCAGCTCGACATCGGCATCGCCGACGGCGTCGTTCAAGAGCTGGCGCCGACGCTGCAGCAAACCTACGCCCGGACGTTGAATGCCAGAGGGTTGGTGGCGCTGCCGGGCTTGGTCGACACCCAGGTCCACCTGCGCGAGCCTGGGTTGGAACACAAGGAAGACCTGGCGACCGGAACCAATGCGGCAGCGGCGGGCGGCGTGACCACGGTGTTCGAGATGCCCAACACCCGACCGCCGACCACCGACCAGGCGGCGTGGCAGGACAAGGTGCAGCGGGCGCTGGGCCGGGCGCGCGTGGACTTTGCCTTCTATGCCGGCGCGACGGCCGACAATGCCGACGAACTGCGCGGCCTGGAGGGTCGCACCGGCTACGCTGGGACCAAGATCTTCATGGGTTCGAGCACGGGCACGCTGCTGGTGCCCGACGACGCCGGGGTGCGGGCCCACTTGCGGTCGGGCCGCATGCGGGTGGCGGTGCACGCGGAGGACGAACAGCGGCTGCGGCAGCTGCAGCGAACAGTGCCGGCGACCCGTCCCCACGATCACCCAGACCGCCGCGACACCTTGGCGGCGACGACCGCGGTGCGGCGGCTGCTCGACCTGTGCATCGAGACCATGCGGCCAGTGCATGTGCTGCACGTGACCAGCGCCGACGAGTGCGAGTTGTTGCGCCAACACCCGGGCCGCCGGCTGGCTACCGGCGAAGTGACGCCGCAGCACCTGCTGTTGAGCGCCCCGGAGTGCTACGACCGGTTGGGCAATTTGGCCGTGATGAACCCACCGATTCGCAGCGAGGATCACCGGCTGGCGCTGTGGGCCGCGTTGCGCGACGGGACGCTCACGCTCATCGGCACCGACCACGCGCCGCACACCATGGCTGAAAAGGCGCGGCCGTACCCCGATTGCCCTAGCGGCATGCCGGGTCTGCAGACGCTGCTGCCGCTCTTGCTCGATCAAGCCGCGCGGGGCAACTGTTCGCTCGCCGAGATCGCGCGCTGGACGGCGCAGCGCCCGGCGCAGGCTTTCCAGATCCAGGGCAAGGGTGGGCTGGTGCCGGGGTTGGATGCGGATGTGGTGCTGTGCGACCTAGGGGCTGAGGCGGCGCTGACGCCAGAGCGCGTGCAGAGCCGCTGCGGGTGGTCGCCGTTTCTGGGGCAGCGGCTGCGCGGGTGGCCGGTCTATACGCTATTGCGCGGTCAGATCGTGTTTGCCGAGGGGCAGCTGGTCGGTGCGCCGTTGGGCCGGCCGGTCAAGCTGGGCAAGCCGCTGCCGATCATGCCAGGTCGCTAGAGCCCGACGGCGTGCGCCGATGCGGCGTGGTCAGTGAGCGCAGTAGCCCGCGACAGGCCGCAAAGCAGATCTGGAACACCCGCTCGAACCCATCGCCGTCGCCGTAGTACGGATCGGGTACGCTGGCGACGTCAGCCAAAGGGTCGTGCTCGCGCAGCAAGCGCACTTTGTTGAAGTCAGCTTCGGTGCGCGCCAGCGCCTGGATGTCGCGCAGATTGCTGCGGTCCATCGCCAAGATGTAGTCGAAGCGGTCGAAGTCGCCCACCTGGAACTGTCGCGCCACGTGCGGCAGCGGGATGCCGTGCCGCTCGCTCGCCGCCTGAGTGCGCCAGTCGGGCGCCTGACCGGCGTGCCAGCCGCCCGTGCCCGCCGAGTCGATGTCAAAGCGATCCTGCAGACCAGCGTCAGCGACCAGCTTGCGAAAGATGCCTTCCGCTTGCGGCGAGCGGCAGATGTTGCCCAGGCACACGAACAGCACCCCGGTCTTGTGGTTCGATTGGCCCAAACGCTACCCCCGGTTGTCTGGCAAGTCGTTGAGGATCTGCTGCATCAGTGCCAGCCCGACGATCTGGAAGCCGAACAAGCACGCCACCAGCGACAGCACTGGCAGGTTGTCGTCGACGCGCTTGCCGCGACTGGCGGCCTGGTCATTGAGGAGCTTGGGCCACTGGTAGGCGATGACTACGAACCAGATGCCACAGGTGACGAAGCCAAGCAGGATGTCGGTGCCGGCGTTAGGACCGCCGCCACCGCGCAACTGGGCAATGTCATTGCCAATCTGGTAGGTCCACACAATACCCCAGATGCCGCAGGTAAGTACCGTCAGCAGCACCATCTTGACCAGGTCGCGGCGTTCCATGTGCACCTCCACCCCATGGGCACGCTGACACGATCGGGCGCAGGGCGTCAATTTGTGCCGATCGCGCCCGCACGGTACAACGGCCGCGGCCGCCGGGCGGCCCTTGGAGCGCGATGACGGCTAGGGTCCGTTGGTGGCTGTGTTTGGCAATGGCGGCCTTGGGCGTTGCAGTGGCCGGGCCAGTGGCGGCCAAGCCCAAAGTCCCGGCCAAAGCGACCGCAGCCAACAAGACGGCGGCCAAAGGCAAACCGGCACCTGGGGGCAAGTCCGGCGGCAAACCCGCGGCCGGCAAGGCTGGCTCCGCCAAGGGCAACACCGGCAAGGGCAAAGGGGACCTGGGAACGGCGACCAAAAAGGCTGCCGACAAAGGAAAATCTGGCAAAGGCGGCAAAGCCGGCGTGGGCGCGGATGCCAAGGCCAAGGACGCAAGCAAGGCCGACAAGGCGGGCGACGACGACAAGCCGCTGACAGCCAAGCAGAAGAAGGCCCAGGCCAAAGAGCGCGAGGCGCTAAAGAAAGCGTGCGTCGACAAGAAGCAAGCCAAGACCTCGAAGTGCAAGGCCTTTGCCAAGGCAGAGGCGGAGCGCGCCGCCGAAGACAGCGCGACCAAACTCGACGACAAGTGCAAAGACAAGGCCGCGCGCAAGAGCAAGGAATGTAAAGCGCATCTGGCCAAGCGCAGCAAGGCGGAGAAGGACCCGTGCGGACGGCGCTACGGCCGGGCTCGCAAAGCGGAGACGGTGGCCAAGTTCGCACGCCGTTATGGCGTCGCAGAATCGCGGGTGCGCGAGCTCAACGACCTGTCCGAAAAGACCAAGAAGCTCAAGGCTGGCAAGCGCCTGCTGGTTGCCAAGTCGCCGTGGGACGGTGTGGTGCTGACGGGCGGCGTGCAGCTGCCTGAGGACCCGGCCTACCAGCTGCGCCGGCCGTACAACGCCTATGGCAAGCCGCTGATGGTGGACCTGATCGTCGCCGCCGCCCGCCAGGTGCAGGCGCAATACCCGCTGCAGCCGCGGCTGATGGTCGGCGACCTGAGCAAAGACGGTGGCGGCTGCCTGCCACCGCACAAGTCGCACCGTGGCGGTCTCGATGCCGACATCGGCTACTACATGCGTGGGGCGTTCACGGCGCCACATTTGGCCGACGCGACGGCCGACACCATCGACGCCGATCGCAGCTGGCTGTTCTTGCGGGCACTGCTGGCCACCGGCCGCGTACAGTATGCCTTCGTCCACTACAGCCTGCAGCCGGCGCTGTACGAGGCCGCGCTGCGCGCCGGCGAGACGCCGCAGAGCGTGGCCAAGATCATCCAGTACCCCCGGCCGCAGGCCGACTGGCTGCACACGCCGATTCGCCATCTGGACGGCCACGACGATCACCTGCACCTGCGCTTGAGCTGCGGCAACGAGGCATGCGACCTGCCAGCCGAAACCAAAGAGGCGATCGCGCAGCTACAGACCGAGATGCTGGGTGGTCCAGCGCAGGAGCGGGCACCAAGGGCATCGACCGTGCGCCATCAACCGGCCTCGCCACTGCTAGTCAACCGTCCACGGTGGTAGCTGCAGCGACAAAGTCGTGACAGTGCGCGGCGCCAGAAAACACGGACGTAGGCGCAATTTTCGGTTATCCTGCGCCGCCCCCGCGCCCCTGCGCCCCATCGAGGTAAGTCATGCGTCTGCTCCGCCCCGCCCTGTTCGACATGCTGCGCCGTCGCGCGGCCATCCCGGCCGCCGCAGCGCTGCTGGCCGTTGCGCTGCCGCCTGGCTGCGCCACCGACCCGGCGACCGGCGCCGCCGAAGATGACCTGACCAACGTCGCCAACACCGAGGTCAAACGCCAGTCGATCGGCAACTGCTGGGTCTACGCCACCGTCGGCTGGGTCGAGTCGCTGCTGCTGAGCCAGAATGGCACCAAGGTCAACCTGAGCGAGTCGTACATCAGCTATTGGCACTGGTACGAGGAGATCGCGGGCGGATCGGCTGGCACCAGCGCAGTCGCGTTCCTGGACAAGGGCCAGATCTCGACCGGCGGCTTCTGGGGCGTGGCCGGCGAGCTGATGCTGCGCTATGGCCTGCTCGACGAAGGGACCTTCATCCCTGAGGAAGCAGAAGCCCAGCGCAGCGAGCGCCAGTCGATCGCGTTGGCCGCGATCAACACGTCGCTCAAGACTGGCGCGTTATCCACCACCACTGCGCGCAAGGACCGGGCGCTGGTGCGCGCCGAACTCGACAAGGCCTGGCAGCTCAAGCCCGAAGTCGTGACCATGCTCGACAGCGCGTTTGGCAAGACGGTCAGCAGCAACTTGGTCAAGCCGGGCAAAGCGCTGCCAGCCGGCATGCGCCACCCGCGCGACATGACGGTCGGCTGGGTGATGGAGAGTGGCAAAAAGCGGATGGTCACGCTGGCCGAAGCCATCGGCACTGCCTCGTCGTCGTTCGACTTCACCCGCCGCTCGGGCAAGTACTCGTGGTCCGAGCAGTTCTATCCAAGCACCAAGACCGGGACTGCGCGCCGCACGTTTCTCAAGCGCGGCCAGGAGGCGCTGCACCTGAAATTGCCAGTGATCATGACGTGGTTTGTCGATTTCAACGCCATGGGCGCCGACAAGGCATTCCGCGCGCCGCCGGCCACGCCTGGACGTCAGGGCGGCCACATGACCGTCATCGAAGACTACGAGGTCACCGACGTACCTGGCTTTGGCACGCTCAAGGCCGGCGTAGAGGTCACCGACCCCAAGGCGCTGCAAGCGGCGCTCGACCCCAAGGCCAAGATCTCGTTCTTCCGCATCAAGAACTCGTGGGGCGGCGATCTGGCTCCGCAGGGCGCGGCCGACGACTTCAAGGGCTTTCACGACCTGTTCATGGACTACTTGAACGGCCCCATCAAAGAGTGCACTGGCGTTGAGCCCAACAAGTGCGCGAGCACCCGCGACGCCCAGGGCCTGCGCGCGCTGGTGGTGCCGCCGACTGCGTTCCGGACCGGCAACTAGGCCGCAGCACGCTGTCACGATGGTAGGGCGGGTCCTTGTGGCCCGCCGCCCTACTTGATCTCGATCGGATTGCCGACCGCCCACCGCTCATCGAGATCCACCAACTCCGGCCCGTCCTCCGCCGAAAGCATCCCTTTCATCAGCTTGCGCAGGTGCTTGGGCACCAGCCGCACCTCCAGGTGATACTTGCCGGGCTGGTCTGGCGTGACCATAAGCAACGACCCAGGCGCCCCGGACAACGTCGCCAGCTTTTGCGCCTTGGGATCGCCCGGCGCGATACGCCACACTACCAGCGACACCGTCGGCAGGTTGGCGGGATCGTGAGCATCCGCGGCCGTCCAGTGCGCCCACGGCATCGGCTGCACGTCGGGGACCCGCAAGTACAGCGTTGAGCCCATTGCCGCGGTGTCGCCGACTTCGACCCACTTGCCGGTGGCCTTGTCGCGCGCCGCCATGTCCAGGCCTTGTGGATCGCCCAAGACGTCGTACACCGCCCAGGTACGCGCCGCGACGATCGCCGCCTTGGTCAGTTCGGCCCGCTCCGTCGCCGGCTTGCCAGGCGGGATCAGCGTCCGGTTGGAGATCCAGCGCAGTAGCCGCCGATAGTCGTCAATGCGTTTGCCGTCGGCCAGCATCACCGGTCCGCCTTTCTTGAGCAGCGCCACCAGGTGCGGGTACTTGTCGACCAGCCCGTCGCACAGCGTCTCAAACTGGCCGCCCGGGCCGCAAAACGCCTCCAGCACTACGTTCTGGTGCACGTCGTTGCCGATGACGCCAGCGACCTTGCGCTCACTGTTGACGGCTTGCCACTTGGTAAAGGCGGCCTCGGGCTGGATGTCGAGCATAATCAGCACCGCCAGATCCGGATCGGGCGACAAGTCTTTGGGTCCAAGCAGTTTGTCGAGCAGGAACACGCGGCCCAGGTTCATCTTGCTGCCGGCCGAACCCATGCCGACGATGGTCTTGAAGTTGGCGTGGGTGTTGTAGACCTCCATGCAGTCCATACCGCTCTGCACCATGCGCTGCACGCTGATGTCGTCTTCTTCGCTGTGGGCGTTGCACGAGACGCCCTTGGCGGCGTGGATGGCGGCGACACTCTTCTTGACGTCCTCGATCGCACTGTCTTTGTCCGAGAACGACAAGCCCTGCAGCTTGCCATCGGTAAAGTGGTGGTGAATGCCGATCGCCATATTGTGGGTGCCCTCATAGCCCACGGTCAGGACCACGTCGCGCGCCGGCAGCGCGTCGCTTTTGGGGCAATGCACGACGTTGGCGTGGGGCGCACCCTTGTCGCCCACCGGCGTGTCGCCCTTGTCGAGGTTGACCTGCAACAGCTTGTCGAAGCCAAACTCCTTGCTGTGCGACGGGTGATCGGTCAGAAAGGCCACGTCCAGGCCCGACTCGCACAGCGCCACCCGCAAGTCGTCTAAGCACGTGGTGCTGACTTGACCCGGAAAGTTGTCGATGTAGCCGTCGCAGGCGTCGTGGCTGTAGGTGCTGTGGATATGCACGACGTTGCGGGCGATCGACCAGCCGCGCTCGGCAGGGGTCGGCAAGCCTTCTTGACTGCTGTCCGGCGCTGCGTCGACGCCAGGGGCGTCCGCGGCCGCGTCGACCGCAGCCGCTGTGACGTCGGTCGCGGTGGAAGGCTTGGAATTTCCACAGCTCAAGCACAGCGCCAGGCCGAAGGCGGGGCTGCACAGAGCAAAAGCACGAATCAAATGGGCAGTGCGCATGGCCGCACGGTTGCGCGAGCGGGCGGCCAAGTCAAGGGGCATCGCGACCCGCGCGGTTGTATGCCCTGCCAACACAATTTGGCTCACACCACGGTTTTGCTACGCTGCAACGTTCTGTGCGCGGCTTGCTGCCGCGCGCCCCGGGCGAACCGCCTGACATTCCCCCTTGGAGTCACCCGATGCACCGTGCCCGGACACCGAACCGCCGCAGAATCTTGGCTATTTTGCTTGCGGCAGTCCTAGCCATCGGTTGCGGACTCGCTGGGTGCAGCGAGGCTGGGTCCGGCAACGAAGGTGGCAGCGCCGCCGACGGCACCACGCAGACTGGTTTGGATACTGGCGGAGCGCGCTTCTCGCCCGATGGCAGCGATCCCACCTCCGACACAGCGACGGCCGCCGACAGCGGGACGACACGCGGCCCGAGCGACGTCGGGCCAAGTGTGGACTCGGGCATCGGAGCCAACAGCTGCGATTTTCCCGCCAACCCCAAGCCCGGCGACCCGGGCGCGCCGTGCGCCTCTTCCGGCGACTGCGACAGCGGCTATTGCATCGAAGGCCCCGGCGGCAAGATGTGCACCAAAACCTGCAGCGCCTGCTGCCCGACCGGTTTTGCCTGCACCGCGGCCTCGGCGACCGATCCGCAGTTCATCTGCATCGCGACGCTCAACGCCCTATGCCGGCCCTGCCAAGCCGACAGCGAATGCGCGGCCCAGAGCGCCGGCGCGCTGTGCGTGGACACTGGTCCCGGCGGCCGTTTCTGTGGCGGTTCGTGTGCGACCAGCGCAGATTGTTACAGCGGCTATGACTGCAAGGACGCCAAGGGCACCCAGGGCGAAGGCAAGCAGTGCGTCAAGTCGAGCGGCGAGTGCGCCTGTTCGCCCAAGATGGTGCTCGACGGCGCCAAGACGTCGTGCGCGCTCGCCAACGAGGCCGGCACCTGCAAGGGCCAGCGCAAGTGTACGCCCGAGGGCCTGAGCGCCTGCGATGCCCCGACACCTGCCACCGAGACCTGCGACGGCAACGACAACAACTGCAATGGCAAGACCGACGAGCAGGACAGCGGCGGCTGCCTGCCGTTCTACACCGACGCCGACAAAGACGGCGCGGGCGACGCCAACATCCCGGCCAAGTGTTTGTGCAAGGCTGCCACCGGCTTCACCGCCGTCACGGGCGGCGACTGCGACGACGCCGTGGCCACCACCAAGCCGGGCGCCAACGAACTGTGCAACGGCGTGGACGACGACTGCGACGGCACCACTGACAATGGCTTTCCCGACACCGACGGCGACGTTCAGGCCGACTGCGTGGACCCCGACATCGACAACGACGGCGCGGCCAACGCCGCCGACTGCGCGCCGGCCAACGCCACGATCAGCCCGGCCGCCACCGAGACCTGCAACAACGTCGACGACAACTGCAACGGCTCGGTCGATGAACCGGGCGCGCAGGGTTGCAAGCTCTACTACGTGGACATCGACGGCGATGGCTTTGGCAAGACGCCGGCGGCCGGCAACGTGGCGCAGTGCCTGTGCGGCCCCGATGGCAAGACCAGCGCGCTACAAGACGGCGACTGCAACGACGTTGCGGGGGCCATCAACCCAAAAGCCACGGAGGTTTGCAACGACAAGGACGACGACTGCGACGGCCAGACTGACCAGGGCTGCGACGACGATCAAGACGGCTACTGCGACGCCAAGCTGACGGTGGTCGATAAGCCGATCGTATGTAGCCAGGGCAAAGACGATTGCGACGACTTGAACGCCGCCATCTCACCTGGTCAGAAAGAGCTGTGCGCCACCACCGTCGACGAGAACTGCGACGGCCAGACCGATGACGGCGCCGACGCCCAGGGCTGCGAAGTGCTGTACGCAGACAACGATCAAGACGGATTTGGCGCGGGCGTCGGCCAATGCCTGTGCGCGGCCAAGGGCGCCGTCAACGCCAAGAACAACAAGGACTGCAACGACAAAGACGCGCTGGTCAGCCCCGCCAAGCCGGAACAGTGCGCCAACGGCGTCGACGACAATTGCAACGGCGTTCAGGACGACGAGGACGCCCAGGGCTGCGTCCCGCACTACAGCGACCCCGACGGCGACGGCTTCGGCGGCGGCGCCGAGTCGGCGTGCCTGTGCGGCCCCAGTCAGTTCTTCCCCGTCAGCAAGTCGGGCGATTGCCAGCCCAAAAACCCGGAGATCGGCCCCGGCGCCCAAGAGGTCTGCAACGGTATCGACGACAACTGCAAGAACGGTGCCGACGAGGCCGGCGCCAAGGGCTGCACGGTCTACTACGCCGACAAGGACGGCGACGGCATCGGCGACAGCGCCCTGAACAAGTGCCTGTGCAAGGCGGAGGCGCCGTACACAGCGACCAGCAGCGGCGACTGCGACGACACCAAGGCCGAGAGCAAGCCCGGCGCCACCGAGTCGTGTGACGGCGTCGACAACAATTGCAACGGCCAGACCGACGAGACCGGCGCCGACGGCTGCAAGGTCGTCTACATCGACAAGGACGGCGACAAGTACGGCGCCGCAGCGTCAGGGTCGTGCTTGTGCGCGCTCGGCGGAGAGTACAACGCCACCAAGGGCGGAGACTGCAATGACGGCGACATCGCCATCTACCCGGGTGCCCAGGAGTTCTGCGACGGCCAGGACAACAACTGCAACAACAGCGTGGACGAAGAGAATTCCATCGGTTGTGTCAAATACCTCAAAGACGGCGACAAAGACGGATTTGGCGAGTCGGCGGTGGCCAAGTGTCTGTGCAAGCCCTCGTACCCTTTTACGGAGTTTACCGGCGGCGACTGCAACGACCAGGTCGCGACCATCAACCCCAAGATCCCCGAACTGTGCGACGGCATCGACAACAACTGCGACGGCCAGATCGACCCTGCGGGTGCCGATGGTTGCTCGCCATTCTTCTTGGACAAGGACCAGGACGGCTACGGCACCTACCTGGCCGCCCCAAAGTGCCTTTGCGACGCCAAAGCGCCGTACACCACGGCCGTGAGCGGCGACTGCAACGACAACGACGCCAACACCTACCCCAAGTCGGCCGAGTTCTGCGACGGCAAGGACACCGACTGCGACGGCATCACCGACCCCAAAGGCGCGCAGGGCTGCAAGAACTTCTTCGTGGACCTGGACAGCGACGGCTACGGCGGCAATTCGTTGTCGCAGTGTTTGTGCAACGCCGAAGCGCCGTTTACCACCAGCAAGGGCGGCGACTGCAACGACGGCAACGGCACCATTCATCCGGCCGCCGAAGAGGCATGCAACAGTGTGGACGAAAACTGCAACGGCCAGACCGACGAGGGCGCGGCTGGCGGCAAGAACTGGTGGATCGACGAGGACGGCGATGGGTACGGCACCGGCCAGCCCATTCAGATCTGCAATGGCCCCAAGGCGCCGTGGTCGGCCAGCAAACCCGGCGACTGCAACGATAAACAAGCCGCCATCAATCCCGGCGCGGCGGAAGTGCCCTGCAACAATATCGATGAGAACTGCGACGGCACCGCCAACGCCCCTGGCAATGCGGTGGTGTACAGCAATGATTTTGAAGGGTCGACGGCAGGTTGGACCACAGGGGTGACCTCTGGAGCGCTCAACATGTGGAACGTAACCACGACATCGGGCGGCACCACGCCGGCCAACTTCGGCAACAAAGTCTGGGGCACTCCGAACATGGGCAATAATGGCACCGAAAAGAGCTTCTTGTTGTCGCCCAGCTTCGACTTGCAAGGCGGCGGCACCGTCAAGTTCAACACGTGGCAGTCGAACGAGACCGGCAACTACGACCGCGAGCACGTCGAGATTTCGTACAACGGCGGGTCGACTTGGGCAATGGTCATCGACTACACCAACGCCATCTGGACGCCACAAAAGACGTGGCAGACCATTACGGTGACGGTCCCGGCGTCGGCGGCGACGTCCAGCACGCGGGTGCGCTTCCGCTACGACACCATCGACGGCTGTTGCGGACCGACCGATCAGAGCGGCTGGTACATCGACAACTTCGTGGTCACCAAGACCTGCAATTGAGGCTAGCGCCGCGAGACGGCAGACGGCCGCTTGCCCCCGGCGGCCGACGGGTCTATTTTCGCGGCGCGCACTGAGCGCCAGCTGGACCCATGCCGCCGATGGACGAACTGCAATTCCGCAAGCGTACCGCCGCCATCTACAAGGCGGTGACGGATCGCTTGGACTTGGAAGATCCCGACGAAATCGAGGCCGATCACAGCGGCGACGCCGTGCGCATTCGCTGCAAAGGCGGGCGGGTGTTCATCTTGAACCACCAAGCGCCGCTGCGCGAGGTGTGGTATGCGGCCGGTGATCGCGCCTGGCACTTTCAGTTCGACCCGTCGGCCGGCAAATGGATCGACCCGCGCAATTTCGACGAACTGGCGGCGACGCTGAGCGGCACCATCACCCGGGCGGTCGGCAAGCCGATCGCCTTTGCGCTGCGCTGATGTTGCGGCGGCTGATCGCGGCGCCGCTGACGGCGCTCCTTGTGCTTTTGGTGGCACCGGCCTACGCGTGGAGTCCGGACGTCCACCGCTACCTCGCCGAAAAGGCGCTGCGCCCGGTGGTGCCGCCGGGCATGGTGCTGACGCCGGACGACGACCAGTTTGTCGGCTTCTACCTGTGGGTAGGTCAGGCGCTGGCGCACCGCAGCGAAGAAAAGGATCGCGACGGCACCGATCCCGACCGGTTCTTGAAGCGCTATCCGCATCCGCGCGCCTTTGACGCCTTTGCGATCCGCGGCTTTCTGGGGCTGTCGCAAGAGCCGACCCCGGCGGTGTGGGGCTTGGAGGAGTTCCAGCGCAATGCAGGCCTGGACCGCTTCAACCTGGCCGTGCAGGGCGCGGCGATGCCAGACCTGGATCAGCGCAACCGCAACCGCCTGGCTTATGACAGCAAGCGGCGGTTGCTCAAAGACGACAGCGGCCAGCCCTTGCCTGCGGATCCGGCGGTGCTGGGTCTTGGCGGCAGCGTCACGGGTCCGGGTAGCGAAGCGCACGCGCATCGGGCCTTGGACCTCGAAACGCCGTGCTTTAACGTCATATGCCGTGAATCGACGCCATGGCAGTTCGCGCCGGGCCTGGGGCCCGCGGAAGGGGCCCCGTCGTTTGCCGAAGCCATGGCGCAGCGACACCTGGACCTGGCGATCCTGGCGCGCACTTGGGGCGACACCGAAGACAACCAGGTCGGCGAGTACCTGGCGCTGATGTGGTGGTCGGCGGGGCTGCATTACGTGCAAGACGCCGCCGATCCAGCGGCCAACGTGCCGCTTGGCGGACCTGGCCTGTGGGCGCGCGCCGAGTCCATGCGCTGGCAATTGGCCTGGCGGTCCGTCGGTGGCTATGTGCAACCGCTGCCTGCGCTGCTGTGGCTCGCTCGTCAATTGTCAGGGTCGGCACGCTGGTACGCCGATGCGTGGTTTGCCCGCCAACTAGAACTGCTGCGCATGGACAAACCGGCAGCCGCGGCGCTGGCCGGGGCGTGGACGCAGACCGATGTTGATGACCCGGAGCTTGTGGCGGAACTGGGCGATCAGATCAAGCCCCACCTGACCGGGGCGTTTCAGAGCCAACCGTTTGATGATGGCGCCGGGGCGATGCTGGTGCGCGCGCTGGCCAGGTTGGGGGGCCGCGACGGCGGTCGGCTGGTGGACGCCGCTGCGACGGCGATGCATCCAGGACTGGCGAACGGTCCTTTGCGCGCGCCGGGTGCGCTGTTGCGCCCCGCCGATAGCGGCGATCCGGACGACCCCGACGTGCAGCAAGCCACCGGGCAGATGGCGATCGCGCAGGCGCGCGCACTACGCCGGGTGGCGACGGCCTCGCGGCTGTACTGGCAGGCTTTCGAAAACGGCAGTTCTGATGCTGCGGCGCGCCGCTTGCGACGGCAGTGCCTCAATGCGCTCGACGCCCAGGAGGCGCGTCTGCAGGCCTACCGCAAAGCGCCACCGCCGCCGCAACCGCTGACAGAGCCGATGCCGGTGGTGCTCGCCGCCGAAGTGGGCGCCGTGTTGGCGCTGCTCGCCGGCCTGTGGGTGTGGCGGCGCAAGCGGAGGACCTGAATGGGCAGCGTCGACACCTGGAGCGCGTGGTGCGCAGACGCTGCCGCGGCCGCCGATCGACCGGCACAGTGGCCCGACATGCTCCGGCCGCTGCGCGACCGGGCCTGGCACCTGGGTGCGCGCGACGACGGCGCCGCGCCGCTGGGCCGGCTGTGGGCGACCGCAAGCGTGGACGTGGTCGCGACCTGGTTGTCGCCGTTGCTGGAAGACCTGGCGCTGCCGGCCGCGTTTCGCACACAGCTAGCGCAAGGCGCCGCGACGCACCGCGATCATCGGGTCGCCAACGCGGCCTTGACGGTACTGGGGCACGGCGAAGGTCTGACGGCGGCAGCGTGGGTGGCGATTGGCCGGCGCGCTGCGAACGAGCGGCCCCTGGTGGCGCCTGATAGCGACTGCGCAGTGTTCCTGGCGCGCCATGGCCCGCCAGAAGCGTGGGTCAGCGTGGCGCTGTGTGCGTTCCGGCCAGGCCCCGACGATGTGGACGACCGGTTGGTGTCGCTCGGGCACCTCGGCCGCTTTGGCCAGGACCGCACGCTGCCGTGGTTGCGGGCACTGGTCGGTCTGGGCGCGGCGCACTTGGAAGTCATCCAGTCGGCTGCACATGCGCTGGCCAGCGGTGCCGACAAGGCGGCGTGGACCGAGCTCTTGGTGACCTGTGGCGGCGCAGCCGAGGGTCTGGACGCCTGGGCACGCTGGACTGCCTTGGAGGGCCTTTGCTTCCACCTGGGCGACGCGGCCCGCGGGCACGTCCTGGCTGCGCTGGCGGCCGGCGGCGACGACCTGCCGGCGGGCTACGCAGATGGCGTCGCGGCACTGCTGGCGCGGATCGCGCCCGATCAACCGACCGACCTGTCCGCTTTGCGCGCCGCCCTGCAGCGCGACAAAGTGACAGCGTGGCCACCGCTGCCGGGCCTGCGGCGCCGGGTGGCGTCGCGCGATGCCCGGGTCGCGCGCGAGGCGGCCGTGGCGTGGGCTGCGAGCACTGGCGACGCGGGTGTGCTGGCGGAGCGCGCCAGTCGCGAGGCGACGCTGGTCGCCCATGGCCGATTGATTGGCTCACTGCTGCCGCCGGCGCCGCAGGTCGCAATCGACCTCGCGGCATGGTCCAGCGTCGCCGACTGTATGCCGGCGGCTGACCGCTCGGCGTTGCAGGCCCACGAAGCCGCCTGGCTCGGCGGCGCGTAGCCGCACAGCCTCAGGCCTGGCGAGCGCTCGTAATTGCCGTCAGCAACTCAGGACCGCGCGCCGCAAAGGTCTCCAGGTTGGCGCGCGCAATCCGGTCCGATAGCGGTGCTTCGGTCCCCAGCGCCGCAGCCAGCGCCATGGCCGCAGCCAGCGTCGGGGCGGCGTCGATGTCGACATAGCGGTGTTCTCCGTGGGTGCCGCGGACGCGCTCGAGCAGCGACCGCCGCACCAGCTGCACGGTCGGATCCGGGCTACGCCGCAGTAGCCCGACCAGCTGATGAGGCTGGTCGGCGGCATACGGCAGGTCGGGATGGAATACCACGGCATAGCAGGCAGGCTTGCGGCCCTGCGCGTGCAGCAGCGCGGTGACGTCGGCCTCGCAGTGGCGCAGCAGGGTCTCGAATATGGCCGACGGCCCGCCAAACGCCGGCATCAAAACCAACGCCACCTCGAAATCATCGTCGCCGGTGGCTTGCAGTTCAGTCAGCGCGGCAACCAGAAGCGCGCGCTGGTCGCCAGGAGGCACCACCATCCGCCGCAGCTTGCCCGTGGCACGGCACTGGCGCGCAAACGGACACAATCCGAACGCCTCGACGGCATCGCGCAAATAGCGGTCGTTGCGGTCCAGCGCCGCCTGGGCAAACGGGTCGGTCAAGTCAGGATGCTGATGAGCTTTTCGAGCCGCGCCCCGTAAGGCGGGTTCATCAGGAAGGCGCCATTGAGCCGCGACTGATGGAACACGCCCTTCAAGTGGCTGAAGGTGTCAAAGCCGCGCTGGCCGTGGTAGGCGCCCATGCCGGCCGGGCCGACGCCGCCGAACGGCAGGTTCTCTTGGGCGATGTGCAAGATGGTGTCGTTGATGGTGACACCGCCGCTGGTGGTGCGCTGGGTCACCTGCTGAACCCGGGCGCTGTCGCGGTCGAAGTAGTACAGCGCCAGCGGCCGCGGCCGGGCATTGATGTAGGCGATGGCGTCGTCGGTGCCGTCGTGTTCGAGCACCGGCAGGATTGGGCCAAAGATCTCTTCCTGCAACAGGATCATGTCCTCAGTGGCTCCGAGCACCAGGGTCGGCGGCAGCTTGTGCTTGTCGGCCGCAAACGCCTCGTTGGCGGGGTTGATCTCCACCACCTTGGCGCCCTTGTTGCGGGCGTCGTCCAGCCACTGTTGCAAACGCACGTACTGGCGGTCGTTGACGATGGCGGTGTAATCCGGGTTGTCCGCCAAGGTCGGCCGCGTCTTGGCGACTTGGGCCTTGCAGGCGTCGACAAACGCCTCGCTCTTGCCCTTGGGCACCAGCACATAGTCGGGGGCAATGCAGGTCGGGCCGGCGTTGAGCAACTTGCCTGACATGATCCGCTCGGCGGCGAGATCGAGCGGAAACGAGTCGTGCACGACCGCCGGCGACTTGCCGCCAAGTTCCAGCGTCACCGGAGTCAGATGCTCCGCGGCCGCCTTCATCACGATGGCGCCGACCCGGGTCGAACCGGTGAACAGAATGTGATCGAACGCCAGCCGGCTGAACGCCTCCGCCACCTCGACGCCACCCTGCGCGACGGCGACGACCGTCGGATCGAAGGCCTGGGTCATCAGAGTGGCGAGCAGTTCACTGGTGCGCGGGGTCAGTTCGCTCGGCTTCAAGATGGCCCGGTTACCAGCCGCCAGCGCGGCGACCAGCGGCGACAACGCCAGCTGAACCGGGTAGTTCCACGGCGCGATGATGACGACGACGCCCAGTGGCTGTGGCACCACTTTGGCGGTACCCGGTTGAAAGGCCCAGTGCACCCCGACCCGGCGCGGCTTGCTCCACGAAGACAAGTGCTTGCGGGTATGTTGCAGGCTGGCCAACGTCGGAAACAGGTCGGCCATCAGCGTCTCGTGGCGCGAGCGCGAGCCGAAGTCAGCGTTGCAAGCCTCGGCGATGGCGGCCTGGTTGGCGCGGATGACTTTTTCCAGCGCGTCCAGGCGGGCCTTGCGCTCACCGATCGACGGCGGCGGTTCGGCGCGGCTGGCGGTGTGCATGCGCGCAAAGGTCGTGCGCAAGCTGGTGATGGCGGGGTCGTCGCGGCGGCTGTCGAGGTGGACGACGCTGGCGGAGGCGGTGGAGCTCATGGTGACCTCGGGGCGGTGGGCCGGGCTGGTATTGTCGCGCAAAGGTTGGGGTTTGGCGAGAGGGAATCGGACTAGAGCGGACAGTGCAGACGCGCAGCGCCATGGCTACCACGCAGACGATTGCCACGCGCGGACGGCCCATCAGCGCTGCCCTTGCAACCCCCACCCAAAACCGGGACCATGCCTGCCTCGCCCGCCGGCGACCACGCTCCATGCCGCGTTCCGCAACGACAATCCTGGCCCTCGCAGCGCTCGTGCTTATCGGCGGCTGCGCCGACGCGCCAGCCGGTAGCGCCGCCAGCAAGCCCGCCGACACCGCCGGCGACAGCGCGGACGCCAGCCGAGGGCTCGATACCCAACCTGAGCCCTCAGAGACAGCAGGCGACGCCACGGACACCGCCGACGCGTCCGCCGACGCGGTCGACGCCGCCCCCGACGTCACACCAGCCGTCATCTTCAAAGCCCCCGGCGACTGCCCCGGCGGCGCCACCTGCCCCTGCACTGTCGACGAAGAATGCGACGACGGCGACCCCTGCACCTTCGGCATGGCGTGCGAAGACGGCAAGTGCAGCTTTGGCAAGCCCGAGAACTGCGACGACGCCAACCTGTGCACCGCCGACTCCTGCGACCTGTCGGGACAGTGTACCCACACCGCGCAGGACCACTGGTGCGAAGACGGCGACCCGTGTTCGCTCGGCGACACCTGCGCCGCCAAGACCTGCGTCGCCGGCAAGCCCGCCCCTTGCGATGACGGCAACGGCTGCACGACGGACACCTGCGTTGGCGGTCAAGGCTGTCAATTCGCGGCGACCACCGCCAAGTGCGCCGACGCCAATGACTGCGTCGAGGCCTCGTACTGCCTGCTTGGCGGCTGCGTGCAGGGCAAGGCCAAGGCGTGCGACGACGGCAAGGCCTGCACCTACGAAGACTGCGACCCCAAGAAAGGCTGCGCGTTCATCGCGTTGCCGACGCCCGCAACCACCTGTGACGGCACGGTCGCCGACGGTTGGTGTTTTGTCGCCAAGAAAGGCGAGGCCACCTGGGCCCAGGCGCGCACGGCATGTCAGGCGTGGGGCGGCGATCTGGGCACGCTGCGCAGCGCGGATGACAACGCGCTCGCCCGCAAGCTCGGCGACGCCGCATGCGGCAAGGTTCCGCTATGGATTGGCCTGTCCGACCGCGCCCAGGAGGGCAAGTTCGTGTGGACCTCCGGCCACAAAGGCGGGTACAGCAACTGGAACGGCAACGAACCCAATGACTCCGGCGGCGAGGACGTCGTCGAGCAGGTGCCGGAGGGTGGCTGGAACGATCTGCCTGAGTCGGCGGGCCGGCCCTGCGCGGTGTGTTCGCGGCCGATGGCCTCAGCGTGTGACGACGGCGAGCCCTGCACGCCACCGGGGCTGTGTGCCCAGGGTCAGTGCGCTGCGCCGCTGGCGGCCCCCGCGACGGTGGACTGCGACGACGCCAACCCGTGCACCGCCGATGGTTGCGCGGTCGGTCTGGGTTGCGGCCACACAGCGGTTGCCGACGACAGCCCTTGCGGCGGCAACGGTCAGTGCAAAGCTGGCTTCTGCCTGGCCGCCAAGCCAGCCGACCTGGCGCTGGCCCCGACCAGCTGCGCGGCGCTCGGCCCCGACGGCCCGAACGGCGTCTACTGGATCGACCCCGACGGCAAGGCCGGCAAGGCGCCCGCATATCAAGCCTATTGCGATCGCGCGGCCGGCGGCTGGGCGCTCGTGCTCAAAGTCGACGGCAACCAACCCGACAGCGCCTACGGCAGTCCGCTGTGGACCGACGCCACGCCTACCGCCAACGCGACCGCCTGGCCCGACGCCAGCACGGCGCGGCTGGCGGGCTACACCACGCTGGGCGTGAGCCAGGTGCGCGTGACGCTGGTGTCGGCGGGGCAGCCGCGATCGCTGGTGCTGCCGGCCAAGGCCGCCAACCTGCGGGCGCTGCTGACCGGCGCGGCGGTCAAGACCACCGCCAGCGTGTTGCAGTGGGAGGCGCTGTTGCCCAAGGGCTCGCTGCAAGATCACTGTTTGTTGCAAGGCTTTCACGTCGCGGCGCCCAATGGCGTCAAGGTGCGCATCGGCATCCTGGGCAACAACGAAAAAGACTGCGGTAGCGTCGATTCGTGGCTGGGCGTGGGCGCTACAGCTAACATCTGCGGCGCCAAGGACACGCCGGGCGTCGGCAACCTCGCCTGCTGGAACCCGGACTGGGGCGACGCCAAGACCGCCGCCCTGGCCTGGATTTGGGTGCGCTGAGGCCGTCAAGACTGCAACCGGTAGACGCCAGAGCGTAGCACGACCGGCGCGCGCGCGTTGACAGGTTGTGACAGTTGCGGCACTACTGCCGGCGGTCAGGGCAAGCTGCCCCGCGGCTGCGCGCCCGATTTCGCCCTGCCCGACCCGCTCCGCCGTGCTCGACCCGCTCCGGCGTGCCCAACCCGCTCCGCCGTGCCCGACCCGCTCCGCCGTGCCCGACCCGCTCCGCCCTGTTCCTCCAGCTCCAGACTACCCGCTCCGAGGTATCCCCCATGGCCGACGAACCGCAAAACCGCTCCCGCGCTCCGTCGCAGAACCTGCCCGCCGTCGTCAAAGGCATGGGCGAGATGCTGCTGCGCGAAAAAATGGTGTCGGTCGAGCAGTTGCGCAATGCAGCCGCCGAAGCCGCCAAGACAGGTCGCCACCTCGGCAGCGCGCTGCAGGCGCTCGGCTACGTCGACAAAGCGCACCTCGTCGACTTCCTGTCGCGCCAATTCCAGGTACCGTCGATCGATTTGAGCGCCGTCGACATCAGCGGCGACGTCACCAAGCTGGTCCCGCGCGAATTGTGCGAACGCCACCAGCTATTGCCGATCGCGGTCCACGGCTCAACGCTGGTGGTCGCCATCGCCGACCCAGGCAACTACCACGCGCTAGACGACTTGAAGTTCAAGACCGGCTTGAACATCGAGATGGTGGTGGCCGGCGAAGACGACATCGCCAAGGTCCGCCAAAAGCTCTACGGCACCGTCGACCAGCTGCAGATCTTCGAGGAAATCGACCAAACCCTAGAGGTGATGACCGAGGAAAACGACGTCGACGCCAACGAGCTGCGATCGGCATCCGAAGAAGCCCCGGTGGTCCGCCTCGTCAACCTGATCCTCATCGACGCGATCAAGCGGCGCGCGTCGGACATCCACTGCGAGTCGTACGAGCGCTCGTTCCGCGTCCGCTACCGCGTGGACGGCGTGCTGCACGAGATCATGCGGCCGCCGCTAAAGCTCCGCAACGCGATCGTCAGCCGCATCAAGATCATGAGCCAGCTCGACATCGCCGAGCGGCGTCTGCCGCAAGACGGTCGCATCAAGCTCAAGCTCGCGGACGGCAAAGAATGCGACTTTCGCGTGTCGGTGCTGCCGTGCCTGTTTGGCGAAAAGGTGGTCATGCGGTTGCTCGACAAAAGCAACCTGCAGACCGACATGACCAAGCTCGGCTTTGACGAAGCCGAGCTAAACAAGTTCAAGCACGCCATCCACCAGCCGTTCGGCATGGTGCTGGTCACCGGCCCG
>SXGT01272255.1_pt1 | contig 23640 bp, 20 predicted proteins | sample 3176221 | NCBI WGS metagenome assembly SXGT01 (sample SAMN11356862, study PRJNA531348) | freshwater metagenome | isolation source: freshwater sample F1-120 | place: China: Fuxian Lake, Yuxi | collected 2017-12-25
CCTGGCCGCCCTCGCGATGGCGCCCGACGACGCCCGGGCCCGCGCGGCGCTCGCCTCGGCCCGCGCCGATCAGCTCGCGGTCCCGGTGCCGGCGGACGGCGAGGCCGAGTCCCTCGACTCGCAGTTCCCGCGCCTGGCCACGGCGCTCGAGCGCACCCGCGCCCCCCGCGCCGATCTGGCCGGCCTGATCGGCGACGTCGCCCGTGCCTCGGCCGAGCTCGAGCAGCCGCTCCTGGTCACGGTGATGGGCGAGTTCTCGAGCGGCAAGTCGTCGTTCGTGAACGCCTTCATCGGCGCCGACGTCGCCGCCACCGGGATCACGCCGACCACGGCCACCATCAACGTCGTCAAGTACGGCCACGCCCGCGGCGGCCGCATCCACGGCCGCGACGGCAGCGTGCGGGAGCTGGCCTGGGACGAGCTCCACCCGCACCTGCGCGAGCTGGAGCCCGCCGAGGCCGCGACGATCGATCGCGTCGAGATCCTCTTGCCGCTCGATCACCTGACCAAGGTCCACCTGGTCGACACGCCCGGCCTCAACTCGATCCTGCCCGAACACGAGGAGACCGCGCGTGCGTTCATCGCCCGCGCCGACGCGGTGGTCTGGGTGTTCACCGCTGGCCAGGGCGGCAAGGCCAGCGAGCGCAAGGCGCTCGACGCGATCCGCGCCCAGGGCAAACGCGTGCTGGGCGTGCTCAACAAGCAGGATCAGCTCTCGACCGCCGAGGTGACCGAAGTGGTCGAGCACGTGCGCGGCGAGCTCGGCGATCGCGTCGAGGTGGTGGTGCCGTTCTCGGCGCGGCGCGCGCTGGCCTGGAAGCGCGACCCTACCGGCAGCGGCGACGACGGCAACTGGAGCACGCTGGCCGGCGCGCTCGAGCAGCGCTTCTTCGCTCAGGCCCGGCAGATCAAGCGGGCCGCGTGCGCGCGCCGCATGCTCGCCGTGATCACCACCGCCCGCGCCGCCGTCACCCGCGATCGCGACCGGCTCGCCGCCGAGGCCGACGGCCTGCGCGCGCGGGTGGCCACGCTCCACGACGCCGCCGGGCGCGTCGCCGAAGAGCTCGTCGCCCCGGTGCGACGCGAACTCGCCGCCGCCGCCGACGCGCTCTACCGCCGTGCCGCGCGCGAGGTGATCGAGCTGGTGCGCCCGCGCCAGCTCCCCTTCGGATCACACTCGGCGACGCCGGCCGATCGCGACTACCTGCTCGCCATGCTCGACGACGGCTACGAGGCCATGCTGCGCGCCGCCGAGACCAACGGGATCACCGAGGCCCGCCGCCTGGCCGGGGTCGACGGCGTCCGACTCGATGCCGCCGGCGTGCTGCGCCCGCTGGCCCACGCCCGGGCCTACGTTTCCGGCTTCCTCGCCGGCGGTGCGGTCGACTCGTTCTTCAAGAACGATCTGCCGCGGCTCGCGCTCGAGCCCGACGCCGCGTACCACGCCCTGTTCCGGGCCGCCCCCGATCTCGAACGCCTGGTCTCCGACCCGCTGACCCTTTCGGCCACCGAGGCCCTCGGCGACCTGGCCGCGGAGCTCGATCGCCGCGCCCGCGCCGCCGACGTCGGCGTGCTCGATCTCGACGTCGGCCTCGGCCTCGCCCTCGACGAGCTGGCGGCGCGCTTCACCGCCGCTTCCTGACGGCTTGCGGACCGGCGTCGTACCGTGCGACTACGGTCAGCGCCACGCATGACCGCCCCCGCCGCCTCGCAGCTCGGCTTCTTCGGCGCGGGGATCCCGCGCGCGGCGCTGACCCTGGGTATCGACGAGGCCGGCCGCGGGCCCATCCTCGGTCCGATGGTGATGGCGGCGGTCGCGCTCGACCCCGGCGCCGCCCGCGCGCTCACCCGCGCCGGCCTGTGCGACTCCAAGAAGTTCGGGCACGGCGCCGACGCGCGCACCCGCCGCGCCGCGATGGCGTCGATGGTTCGCGCCCGCGCCACGTTCGTCGCCATCGAGGTGGTCGAGGCCGCCGAGATCGACGCTCGCGTCGCCCACGGCGAGCTCAACGTGCTCGAACGCGAACGCGCCGCCCGCATGATCGGCCTGGCCCCGTCGTGCAAGCGCATCATCGCCGACGGCGCCCGCATGTTCGGGCAGATGCGCGCCGAGTTTCCCGCGCTGCGCGCCTACGATCGCGGCGAGAGCCGGCACGCCGCGGTCGCCGCGGCCTCGGTGATCGCCAAGGACGAGCGCGACCGTCGCTTCGCGGCGATCTGCGAGCAGTGGCGCGCCGAGTTCGGCGAGATCACCGGCGGCGGCTACCTCAACGACGCGACCCGCGCGTTCCTGCGGGCCTATCGGGCACGCTTCGGCGATCTGCCGCCGGAGACCCGGCGCTCGTGGGACTGCAAGATCTGATCGGATCGTCACGGTCGCGCTGAGCGCATGCGCCCGTCGTGCGAAGGCGCTCGTTGCGCATCTCCACAGGAGCCCATGGTGCGGCCCTGTTCGGTTCAAAGCCTGTCGCTCCATGCCGGCCGGTGACGCGATCCGCACCGGCGAATCCTCGACGGCGGCGCTCGTCGTGGCCGACGACAGCGCGATCCAGGTCGCCGACGTGACGATGGTCGGTGTCGCCAGTCGCGCCGGCGGCGCCGACCCGGCCTCGGCCGCCGCGGTCCTTACGCGACCCAACCTACAGACAGTTCTTCACCGCGGTGTCGCGGCTGAACGAATCCTTGTAGTAGGCAGCGTCGAGCTGGCGGGCCCGCTTGGCCATGACCTTCACCGTCGCGCAGTCCTTCTTGCGAGCGGCGGTCCGCGCCTGGCGGAGCAGGTTCTCGGCCTGGGACCGGTTGGCCGCTGCCTTCTTGGCCTTCTCGGCCTTCTCGGTCACGGCTCGATCGGTCGACGTGGTCGAGCCGCCGATGGTGACGGGCGCGTCCTCGTCGTCATGGTCACTGACGGTGCCGGTGTCGGGAGGAGGAGCAGGAGGTTTGTCCGTCCCCGTGGTCTCCATGTTCGTGACCACGCCGGCGGTGCCACCCACATCGCTGCCGCTTCCTGGTCCGGTGGTCACGATCGTGGTGGTGTCGCGACCGTCGGGACGATAGTGGAGCACGTCGGTGCCGGCGCCGCCCTGGCCGGCGCCGCCTCCCCGGCCGCCGCCGCTGCCCTCGCCACCACCGGCGACGATGTCGCCGCCTCCGCCTCCGCCCCCGCTTCCACCAACACGGGCGCCGCCGCCGCCGCGCGGTTTCGGCTGCGGATCCTGGATCGTTTCCTTCTCCTGGAGATCGCGGAAGCGCTCCTCGAGCGCCTCGGTAGTCTCGGTGTTCATCGTCAGGCCGCCGACGCCCGAGCCGAGCGCCGCTTCGGGCATCGGGAGATCGAGCGGGCGCTCGGGCGCCGTCGGCGTCAGCGTCGGCCCGGCCGTGCCGACACTCTGCCCTGTCACCGGCTCGGGGAGGCGGCCGCCGTCGCGCAGGTAGAGCACGCCAACCGAGCCGCCGATCACGGCGAGCATGGTGGCGCCGACGATCGACGGGCGCAGCAGCGAGACCGCCATCCACCGGCGCAGGCGCTCGAACGTGCCGACCCGCTCGGGCGCATGCTGGCGCGCGGCAGCCATCAAGATCGCGTCGATGCGCGGTGACGGCTCCTCGTCGAATCCTTGGGCGCGAGCCGACCGGAAGAGATCGCGCACGCCCTGGAACTGGGCCGCGCTGTCGAGGTCTTCGTCGTCCGTAGGCGTCATGGCGGACCTACGGCACCGCCTTGGCCAGATCTTTGTACTCGTCGAGATCCAGGCGGAGCTTCTCGAGCGCGTAGCGCATCCGGCTCTTGACCGTGTTTTCGGGCACACCCACCACGTCGGCGATCTGCTTGAACGGCATGTCGAGGAACTCACGCATGAGGAAGACCTCGCGTTGCTCCTCGGAGAGCGCGCCGATCGCGCCTTGCAGTCGCTGGTAGAGTTGCTTGTTCACGGATTTGCGGTCGGAGGCCATCTCGCTCGACGGGATGACGTCGAGCAGCGTTCCGCTGTCGTCGTCGGCCGCCATGGGCGCGTCGAGTGATGCGTGCTTCCGGTGTTTGCGTCGTCTTGTTTGATCAACGCACAAGTTCCTCGCAATGGTGTAAAGCCACGTCGTGAACTTGGCCTGACGCTTGTAAGCGTCGGCGCCCTTGATCACCCGCATGAAGGTCTCTTGCAGGAGATCCTCCGCCGTCTCCTTGTCACCGACGTATCGCAGGATGAAGTTGAAGACCGACTTGCGGTGCCGTCCGAGGAGGATCTCGAACGCGCGCACCTCACCCTGCTGGTAGCGAACCATCAGGTCTTCGTCGGCCTCCTGCGTCAGCATCGCGGCGCGGCGCGCCCCCTTCTAGTAAGAGATCCGGACGGTTGCCTTACGGGGATCGACACTACCCCACTTAGACCGTCAACGCTTCTGACACGTTGGACAGAAATAAGTAGCGCGCCCTTGATCGACCTGACGCCGGATCGTGGTCCGGCACCGCAGGCACGGCGTGCCGTCTCGCCCGTACACCAGCAAGAACTCGCCGTTCGATCCAGGCTCGCCGCCCGCGTCGACGAAGTCGCGCAGCGTGGTGCCGCCGTTGTCGATCGCGAAACGAAGCACCTCGTCGATGGCCACCGCCACCGCGCGTGCGTCCTCGGCGCCAAGCTTGCCGGCCTTGCGGCGCGGCGAGATGCGCGCCAGCCACAACACCTCCGATGCATAGATGTTGCCGACGCCGGCGACCACGCGTTGATCGAGGATGAAGGTCTTCACCTTCGCCGACTTGCCGCGCGCGCGTTCCCACAGGTGCCCGTCGGGGATGCCTTCGGCGATCGGATCGGGGCCGAGCTCGGCCAGCGCGGCGTGCTCTCGCTCTCGGCCGCGGGTGACGGTGTCGACCATCCCGAAACGGCGCGGATCGACGAAGCGCAGGTCACGCCCGTCGTCGAGCTCGAACACCACGTGGGTGTGCGGCGCCCACGGACGGTGGCGCGGCACGATGAGCAAGTTGCCGGTCATGCCGAGGTGCACCATCACCGACAACGGCCCGTCGATCTCGACCAGCAGGTACTTGCCGAGGCGGGAAACCCCGGTGATGCGGCGACCGCGCGCGGCCTTGCCCAGCACCGCGGTTGGCACCGGCGTGTTCATGCGCAGCGGCTTGCCGCTGGTGCGCACCCGCACCACGCGCGCGCCCTTGAGGCGGCGGCGCACCAGGTCGCGACGGACCGATTCGACTTCGGGCAGCTCGGGCATTCCGTCAGTGTTCTTCGACGATGATGCCGGTCTGCGACGAGGCGGGGACGGCCCGGCTCAGGGCGGCGAACTCGACGAGCGACAGGGTCTCTCCACGGCGGCCACCGTCGATCCCGGTCGCTTCGAGCGCGGCAGCCACAGCGTCCGGGTTGTAGATGGCGCGCAGCGCGTTGCGCAAGGTCTTGCGGCGCTGACCGAAAGCGGCGTGGACCACCGAGCGGTGGTGCTCCTCGTCCGGCAGTTCGAGCGCGGGCGGCGCGGTGAAGTCGAGCTTCACCACTGCCGAGTCGACCTTGGGCGCCGGTGTGAACGCGCCGCTCGGCGCCGTCACCACCATGCGGCACGCGGCGTAGCTCTGCAGCATGACGCCCATGGCGCCATAGGTCTTGGTGCCCGGCCCGGCCACGATCCGGTCGGCCATTTCCTTCTGCACCATCACCACCGCGCGCGCGACCGCGCCCCGCGCCGCGCAGGCGCGAAACAGGAGCGGCGCCGCGATGTGGTACGGCAGGTTGCCGCACACGGTGACGGGATCGCCGCGCCAGCGCGCCGCGGCCTTCAGGTCGTACTTCAGCGCGTCGCCGGGTTCGATCTGGATGTTGTCGAGGTGTCCGAGCTCGGCCTGGAGCACGGCCACCATGTCGGGGTCGCGCTCGAGCGCGATGACCTTGCCCTCGGGCACGCGTTCGGCGAGGCGCGCGGTCAACGTGCCGAGGCCAGCGCCGATCTCAACGATCCAGTCGTCGTCGGCGCGCACGGTGGCGTCGACGATGGCTCGGAAGACGCGCTCCGAGGTCAGGAAGTTCTGCCCGAAGTGCTTCTTGGCGCGAAGGCCGTGACGCTCGAGCAGGACATGCGCGGTCGGGAACGCCGGGCCACCGGGGTCAGCCATGCATGCTCCCCGTGCGCGCCCGCCGCGGCAGCGGCATGGTGGCGGTGGCGTTGAGGTCGAGGCCGTCGCGATCGCCGCGCACCAGTCGATGGTAGCCGGCGGCGGCGATCATCGCGGCGTTGTCGGTGCAACGCGCGGGCGGCGGCACGTGGACGACGAAGCCATCCTCGGTGCCGGCCGCGCGCAAGGCGGCGCGCAGCGCGCCGTTGGCGGCCACGCCGCCGCAGACCTGGACGTGATCGAGCTGCTCGCGGCGCGCTGCGCGCCGGGTCTTGGCGACCAGGACCTCGACGATGGCGGCCTGATAGCTGGCGCAGACATCGGCGAGGGGCTGGCCGTCGGGCTGACCGTGAGCGCGCACGTGGTGGAGGAGCGCCGTCTTGAGACCCGAGAAGGAGAAGTCGTCGCCGGTGTTACGGCCGATCATGCCGCGCGGGAAGTCGAACGCACGGGGATCGCCAGTGCGCGCCAGGCGATCGATGACCGCGCCGCCGGGATAACCGAGGCCGAGCAGCTTGGCGCCCTTGTCGACGGCCTCGCCGGCGGCGTCGTCGCGGGTCCGGCCGAGCTCGACCACCACGCCGTGATCCTCGACCTTGACCAGCGAGGTGTGGCCGCCGGAGACGATGAGCGCCAGGTGCGGCATCGGCGGCGGATCGGGCTCGAGGTGGACGGCCGCGAGGTGCCCTTCGAGGTGGTGGACGCCGACCAGCGGCAGGCCCCGGGCCCAGGCCAGGGCCTTACCGGCCTGGACCGCCACCAGGAGCGCGCCGATGAGCCCGGGACCACAGGTGACCGCGACCCCGCCGATCTGATCGAGCGTGATTCCGGCGCGATCGAGGGCGGCCCGCAGCACCGGCACGACGTTGACGATGTGGGCGCGCGAGGCCAGCTCGGGCACGACGCCACCGTAGGGCGCGTGGACCTCGTGCTGCGACGCGACCACGTCGGCCAGCACGCGCCGGCCGTCCTCGACCAGCGCGGCGGCGGTCTCGTCGCACGAGCTCTCGAGTCCGAGGACGATCACGCCCCACTCTACAACGTTATTTCGAGGAGCCGAGCAGCTCGCGGGCGTTGTCGGCCTGCGAGCCGGTCGGCTGCAGCTCCAGGAACGTCTCGAACACCGGGCGAGCCTCGGCGTAGCGACGCACGCTCCACAGGATCGAGCCCTTCATGTACCAGGCCGGCGCGTAGCTGCCGGTGACCGCGATCGCCTTGTCGGCGGCGGCGATGGCGTCGTCGATGCGGCTCAACCGGCGCAACGCATCGGCGCGCATCACGTGCCCGCGGGCGGAGTTGCGCAGGCGCAGCGATTCGTCGGCGAGCTCGAGCGCGCGGTCGGCGTCGCCGTCGTCGAGCGCAGCGCGGGACTGGGCGAGCTTGTCGCGCCAGTCGGGACCGGCGTCGGGACCGGTCGGGCGAACGCCCGCGTCGACGGCCGTGACCGACCCCGCGTCGACGGCCGTGACCGACCCCGCGTCGACGGCCGTGCTCGACCCCGCGTCGACGGCCGTGCTCGACCCCGCGTCGACGGCCGTGACCGACCCCGCGTCGGCCGCGAGCACGCCGGCCGACGCCGCGTCGGGCGCCTGCCGAACGGTCGCCGCGTCCGGCGCCAGCGCCACCATCGTGCCGGCGTCGGTGGACGCTCGCCCACCCGCACGTCGCGAGCCCTTGCCCGCACGGACGATCACGAAGGTCAGGATCGTCACGGCGAGCGCGCCGATGACGATCGCCGGCCAGCGCGGGCCACGCTGGTTGGGCGGCAGCGCCTCGTCGTCCGCGTCACCGGCGGGCGTGACCGGCTTGCCCGGCGGCGGCGGCAACGTCCGCGGCCGCCGCGGTTTGCCGACGCCTTCGATCTTCTTCGGCTCTTCGGCGGGCTTGACCGCCTCGGCCGCGACGTGCGGCGCACGCGCGGCGTCCGCCGCCTCCATTGCGGCTGCTTCCTCTGACGCCGCCGCGGCCTCGGCTTGTTCGAGAGTGACCACCGGGATGTCGCGGGTCTGGCGCTTGGGCAGGATCGTCACCAGCTCGCGGGCGGGATCGTTGGGCCCGCCCGCGCCGCCGCCGCGCTCGACCTCCCCGGCCGCCGAGGCCGAGTCGGCTCCCATCGACGTGACCGTCCGCGGCCCCGACGGGTCGTCCACGTCCTCGAACACCCAGGGCGGGGGAAGCGGCGTCGGTCCGTCCTCCATCGGCCCCGAGCGATCGTCATCGCTGACCGGCTGTGGGACCGCGCTCTCGGCCGCAGCCTCAGCCGCAGCCTCAGCCGCAGCCTCCTCCACGGGCGGCACCGCGATCGCGGGACCTGAGCCGAGGATCGTGTCGATGTCGCCGATGCCCATCCCGATGAGGTCGGTCTCGTCGATCGCCTTCTCGAGCAGGCTCTTGCGCTTGGGCTGGACCGGCGCCGACTCGCCCTCGGCGCTGGCGGCGAGGGTCGCGGCCAGACCGGGCGCGATCGGATCGGCGACGGGGGCATCGAGCCCGGCGAACGACTCCTCGTCGTCCGCCCCGCTGTACGTGCGCTCGTCGAGGATCGCGTCGCTGGCGTCGATCGAGCCCAGGCCCTCGCCTTCGACGTGGATCTGGTCGCTGCCCTGGCCCGGCGTTTCCTCGAGCACCGACGACGGCACCACCCACTCGTGGGCGAGCGGCGCCGTCGCCGGCCCCAGCTCGAGGAGGAGCCCCTCGAAGTACAGCTTGGCGATCACCTCGAGACACTCGAGATCACCGAAGTCGCTGGCGTCGATGACCTGCATGACGCTGCGCCGGGTGTCGAACAGGCGCAGGATGGCGTTGTGCTCGTCGGGGATGTCGCCCAGGCGCGACGTCAGCTCCTTGGCGTCGACCTCGAAGCGGGTGTCGAGCGACGGCAGCTGCTCGCTGAGGCGGCCCCATTCGTCGAGCCGGCGCATGCCCTCCATGAGCAGCGCCTGCGACGACACGCTGATGGCGTCGCGGCGTCGCACGGTACGGAACACGACCTCGAACTCGCCCTCGTTCCAGGTGAGCAGGCGGTACACGGCGTCCTCGGCCTGGAGCGGCCCGGCCTCGGCGTCGATCACCTTGCCGTCGCGGAAGTAGATCGCGGCCTGCTTGCCGCCCTCGCCGATGAAGGCGATCAGACCTGACTTGCGGCTGATCTCGACGGTCTGGATGAGATCCACGACCGGCATGTCGGACAGGCGACCGGCGAAGCGGGTCCGTCCGTCGCGCCGTTCCTCGATGCGCGTGCGCTGCCGCTTCTGCAGCAGGATGCGCGCACGCGCGACGATCTCCTTGATGTAGATCGGCTTGGTCAGGTAGTCGTCGACGCCGAGCTCGAGTCCCTTGATCTTCGACTCGATGTCGGTCTGCGCCGTGAGGAAGACGAACGGGATGTCGGCCCAGGCCGGGTTGTGCTTCAAACGTTGACAGAAGCCAAATCCGTCAATTTCGTCTAGCACGGTCTCAGCGATCACCAGGTCGGGCGCGGCCAGCTCGACCTGCTCGAGCGCGTCGCGGCCGTTCACGGCGGTGGTGACGTTGAAGCCCGCCTTCTTGAGGGAGACCTCAAGCACGCGGAGACTGCGCGGATCTCCGTCTACGAGAAGTAGGCTCTGCTTCGACACGGACCCGGCCGGAGAGATGGTACAAGAGTCCGTAGCTTCGGGCCATTCGGCGACCATCGAGCCGTGTCCACCACCCTCGACCTTCGCTACGGTTCGACGACGATCCGGGTGGTGACCCACGCGCGGGTCGCGGAGGTTGCGGCGCCTCGGTTCGCGGAGCCACCGCTCGGTGTGTCGGCGTTGCTCACCGCCGCGCTCGAGAGGCCGATCGGGTCGGCACCGCTCGAGGCGCGGGTGCGCCCGGGTGATCGGGTGACCGTCATCGTCAGCGACCGGACCCGGGACGAGCCGCGCCGAGAGCTCCTCGCCGCGGTGCGAGCACGGCTACCGTCGGTCCGGCTCACCCTGGCCATCGCGACTGGCACCCACGGCCCTTCGGGCGGACCTGCATCGGTGGGGCTGGCCGGGGTCGATCTGGCCGGGGTCACCGTCGTGGACCATGACGGCGGGTCGCCGGCCGACCTGGTCGACGTCGGAGAGACCGCCCGTGCCACGCCGGTTCGCGTTCATCGTTGCGTTGTCGAGGCCGACCTTGTGGTCGCGACCGGCGTGATTCGCCCCCACTATTTCGCCGGGTGGGGCGCCGGCGCCAAGGCGGTCTTTCCGGGCCTCGCCGAGTCCACCGCTGCTCGCGTGAACCATCGCTTCAAGACCCATCCGAGCGCGTTGCCAGGCGCGGTCGACGATAACGTCTGCAGACTCGACATGGAGGACGCCGCCCTCCTCGCCGCACCGCGTGCGTTCCTCCTGGATGGCGTGGCCGACGGCGAGGGCGCCATTCGCGGTGCGGTCGCCGGCGACCTACTCACCGCGTTCCGGACCGGGGTTGATCTCGCGAGGCCGTGGGTCACCGTGACCGCGCCGCGCAGCAGGCTGATCGTGGTGGAAGATCAGGCGCCGGTGACCGACAGCCTGTACCAGGCCTGCAAGCTTGTCGCAGCGGTCGCGGCGCGGCTCCTGCCTGGCGGTACGATCGTGCTGGTGGCGCCTTGCGCCGACGGCATCGGTCCAGTGGACGTGGTGAACCGGGCCATCTACGAGATCGGGCTCAAGCCTCGTCTGCCGACCGCCCATCGCATCCTGCTGGTCTCCGAGCTGGCGGACGACGTGGTTCGCGCGTCGTTCGCCGTGCCGCTCAAGTCGCTGGCCGACGCGATCGCCGGGGTTGACGAGTTGATCCTGGTCCGCGGCGCCAGCAAGCTGGTGGTGCATGGAGTTGACGCCTGAACTGGAGCGCTTCGTAGGGCTTTTCGTCCGCTGGAACGCGCGCATCAACCTCTCGGCGGCGCGCACGTCGGAGGAGGTCACGCTACAGGTAGTGGACTGCCTGGCGCTGCTACCCTACGTGGAAGGTCCCAGGGTCGTGGATGTGGGGAGTGGCGGGGGGCTTCCTGGGTTGGTGCTGGCGATCAAGGTGCCCGATCTGCGGGTGGTCTCGATCGAGCCCGTCCACAAGAAGGCCGCGTTCCAGAGCAGCGCCGTTCGTGAGCTGGGGCTCCGCAACGTCCAGGTGCTTTCGCGCCGTGTGGACCCGACCATCGACACGGGTTTCGATACGGCAGTGTCGCGGGCGACGTTCGACCTGACGGAGTGGCTCGAGCTCGGGCGTTGCCTGGTCCGGAACGGCGGCTTGATTCTCGGCATGGAGGGCAGAGAACAGCGCGACCTTCCACTGGGCGCCGAGCGGATTCCTTACGAAGCCGGAGATCGAACCCGCGCCGTGATTCGTTACCGCCCGTGAGACCGATGTTCCACGTGAAACATCGATGTGAGGCGGTCTAGCTCTGCAGGAACCAGGTGAACGGGGACTGAAGTGTGTGCCGCGATCTGCGCGCGGTTGCTGGCGGCAGTCCCCTCATCGGGATAAGTCGAAATCGCGATCGCCAGGAGCGAGGAGTCACGTGAGACCGCCTCTGCGGTCAGAAGCGTGTGATTGATGGTGCCCAACCGGGACGCACCGACAACCAGCACACCCGCCGCCTCCATTCGCTGGACCAGATGACTGAACAACAAGTCATCGCTTACGGGCACCATCCAGCCACCCGCGCCCTCGACGAGACAGACCTCGTGCCCAGCTGCCTGGCGATGCAGCCACGTGATCAACTCCTGCGCATCGACCCGCTGGCCCTCCGCTGCCGCAGCGACAGCTGGAGCGGCGGGCAAGCGGTAGTGTCGCCAGACCGTGGACCCTATCGAGCGACCTGACGCGACGGCGAGTTGCTGAGCGTCGGATCGGGGTTCGTCCCAGCCGGTCTCCAGCGGCTTCAAGCCGATCGCGTCAACGCCTGCACACCGGAGAGACTCGATGAGCCGAGCGGTCACGTAGGTCTTGCCGACCCCGGTATCAGTACCGGTGACGACGTAGAGACTCATCCACGTGTTCCACGTGGAACAAACCAGCCCTCGTCTGTCATGCGGTCGACAACCGAACCCACGTCCCTGATGTCTGAATCCGTCAGCGCCGCCGTGATCGAGAAACGAAGCCGCGCAGTCCCTTCTGGGACCGTAGGTGGCCGAATAGCCTGGATGAGCAACCCAGACTCAAGCAGGTGGCTCATCGCTGCCATGGCTCTGCGATCGTCACCGATGAGGAGCGGCACGATGTAGCCATCGTGGCCCAGGGTGCGGTGGTTCTGGAGCAATCGATCACGCAGCCGAGATCCCTCCGGACCGCTGACGAGGCGAACCGAGGCCAGCGCTGCGGCAAGCACCGGCACAGGCAATCCTGTTGAGAAGACGAGCGGCCGGGCGCGATTCCACAGCAAGTCCACAAGCGCCCGCGAACCCAGCACGTAGGCCCCCGCGACGCCAAACGCCTTGCCCAGGGTGCCCACCACGATATCGGCACCGGCGCGCCATCCCAGACCGCGGCCGTCGCCAATGGCACCGACGGCGTGAGCATCGTCGACCATCAGCATGGCGCCACGCTCGGCCGAGACCGCTCGGAGCTCGGCGAGGGGTGCAAGGTCACCGTCCATGGAGAACAGGCTCTCGGTGACCACCAGCCGACGCCGAGCCGGATGGGCGTCGAGGAGCTCGGCGAGGTGGTCGACGTCGGCGTGGCGGTACACCACGACCTGCGCGCGCGAGAGGCGACATCCGTCGATGATGCTGGCGTGGTTCAATTCGTCAGAGAATACGCAATCGTCTTTTTCGACCAAGACAGGAATCGTGCCGCTGTTGGCCGCGTAGCCCGAGGTGAACAGCCGCGCCGCCGGTGCCGCGTGGAAGGTCGCGAGCGCGCGCTCGAGGGTGGCCGCTAGCTCGACGTTCCCCGTGATCAGGCGTGACGCTCCGGCGCCGACTCCGTTCTCGGTGGCCGCGGTCGCCGCCGCCGCCGCGAGCGTCGGATGCGTCGACAGCCCCAGGTAGTCGTTCGACGAGACGTTGATCAGGCGCCGGCCATCGACCCAGATCTGCGCGCCGGCCCGGCGCTCGATCACCCGCGGCTCGCGGAGGCGCCCAGCCGCCGCCAGGGCGGCGAGGGTCTCGTCCAGGACTCCCATCCGGGGCACGCGGCGCACTCTACCCGTCCCTCGGCGCACGATGGGCGCCAATCGCGATTCACTTTCCGATACAGAACCGCGCGAACAGCTGGTCGAGCACGTCCTCGCCGACCTCGTCACCCTCGAGCGACGCCAGCGCCGTCGCGGCCGACCGGACATCGACCGCCACCAGCTCGAGCGGCGCGCCCGACAACCGCCCGGCGGCGCCGGCCTGGAATCCGCGACGGGCGAGCTCCGCGGCGGCGCGCTGACGCTCGGTCAGGAGCACCGCGCTGCCGGCCTCCGCGTCATCGGCCAGGCCGACGAAGGCGATGAGCTCCCGCCGGAGCTCCTGGATCCCCTGTCCGGTCACCGCCGAGGTCACCAGCATCCCCGCCGGCGTCACCCAGCCGAGGTCGCCTTTGCTCGCAACCCGCAGCTCGCCGCCGCCGGCCGCGGCCACGCCCGCTTCCGCCGGAATCGAATCGCCCGGGCCAAGCACGTGCAGCCGGAGGTCCGCCCGCGCCGCGCGCGCGCGCCCCAGAGCGATCCCTCGCCGCTCGACATCGGCCACCGCGGCCCGCTCGCCCGCGGTGTCGACCAGCGTCACCGCGACGCCGTCCCATACCGTTCTCACCTCCACGTAGTCCCGGGTCGTGCCCGGCTCGTCGGCGACCAGCACACGCTCGGCTCCCACCAGCGCGTTGACCAGCGCCGACTTGCCAGCGTTCACCGCGCCGACCACCGCCACCACCACGCCGTCGCCGAGGACACGGCCGGTGGCGAAGCTGCGCTCGAGCGTCGCCGCCGCCGCCGCGAGGCGCTCCAGCTCGCCGCCCAGTGCGCCCACGTCCGCCGGCGCCAGGCCTTCCTCGGGGAAGTCGACCCGCGCTTCGAGCTCGGCCAGGACCGTCGCCGCCGCCGCCCGCTGGGCGGTCACGACCCTCGCCAGCGCGCCGCCGAGCTGATCCTGCGCCAGCACCCACGCCCGACTCGACGGCGCCGACACCACCGCCAGCATCGCCTCGGCCTCGGCGACCGTGACCTTGCCGGCCTCGAGCGCGCGCCGGGTGAACTCGCCGGGTTCGGCCAGCCGGGCCCCCGCCGAGACCACCGCGCCCATCACGATTCCGACGTTGATGGCGCCGCCGTGCACGTGCAGCTCGACGACATCCTCGCCCGTGAACGAGCGCGGGCCACGCATTGCCACCGCCAGCCCGTCGTCGAGACGACGGCCGGCGCGGTCGACGATCGCCACCCTCACCAGCCGGCGATCGCCCCACGCCTCGGCGTCAACGCCGGTGACCGCCGACGCGATGACCAGCGCCGCCGGCCCGCTGACTCGTACGATCGCGACGCCGCCGGTGCCGGCCGCCGTGGCACACGCCGCGATGGTCTCGCGCGGGTCCGACGTCACCGAGCTACTTCGCCGCGGGCGCCTCGGGCACGACCAGGATGTGCCGGTCGTCGCCCTCGCCCTCGGAGCGGCTCGACAGCCCCGGGATCTCGGCGATCGCCATGTGCACGATGCGGCGATCATGCGCCGACATCGGCGACAGCTCGACGATGGCCTGGGTGGCCAGCGCCTTCTCGCCCATGCGCTGCGCCAGCGACTGCAGCCGCAACACGTGCTTGTCGCGATAGCCTCCCGAGTCGACGACGATGGGCTTGCCCTTCTCGCCGGCGCGCTCGCGGTAGACCACCTTGCTGACCAGGTGCTGGAGGGCGTCGACGACCTGGCCCTTGCGGCCGATGACCACCTCGGGATCGCCGGTCTGGATCTCGAGGACGATCTTGTCCTCGCCTTCGTTGACGTCGATGTCGGCCTGGATGCCCATGCGCTCGAGGACGCCCTGGAGAAAATCGCAGGCGCGCTCGGCGACGTCGGTCGTGTCGGTCGTGTCGGTCGTGGCTGTCGTGGCTTCGGTCACGTGACTGCCTCTCGTGGTTTTGGAAAACGTGTGGCGCCTAGCGGCGCTTGCCGCGGCGCTTGCCGCGACGCTGGCCCGGTCCCGACGGCGCCGCGCGCGCGGTGGCCGGGCCCTTGGCGGGCGCGGTCTCGGCCTCGAGGTCGTCGCGCTCGCCCTCGTCGCCCTCGTCCTCGTCCTCGTCCTCGCGCTCGGCGGCCGCCTTGCCGCTGTTCTTGTCGGCCTTCATCTCCGCCTTGGCCTCGGTCTTGGCCTCGCCCTTCACCTCGGTCTTGGCCTCGCCCTTCACCTCGGCCTTGGCCGGCGGCGGCTTCTTGTCGCCGCGCTTCATGTACATCGAGTGCATGATGCTGAGCATCGAGTTGGTCAGCATGTAGACGCCGAGGCCCGACGGGAAGTACAGGCCCATGACGCCGAACATGAGCGGCAGGCCGTACTGGAGCATCTTCTGCTGCATCGAGTCGCCGGTGACCGGCTGGATCTTCGACTGCAGAAACATGAGGCCGGTGAGCGCGACCGGCAGGATGAAGAACGGATCGCGCTCGGTCAGATCGTCGAGCCAGCCGGAAATGAAGACCGCGTGGTGGAGCTCGCCGGCGACCGACAGCATCTTGTAGAGCGCGAACCAGATCGGCATCTGCAGGATCATCGGCAGACAGCCGGCCAGCGGGCTGACGCCGTGCTGCTTGAACAGCTCCATCTGCGCCTGCTGCTGCTTGGTCTTGTCGTCGGGGTATCGCTTCTGCAGCGCCTCGATCTCGGGCTTGAGCGCGGCCATCGCGCGCATCGAGCGCATCGACTTGGTCGTCCAGTACAGCGTCGCCAGCTTGACGATCACCGTCAGCAAGATGATGGCGATGCCCCAGTTGCCGACCTGATCGAAGAGCCAGTGCAGGAGCCACAAGAGCGGCTTGGCGATGAAGCTGAACCAGCCGAAGTCGAGCACGTCGCGGAAGCCGGTCTCGTGGCCAGCGATGCGATCGGCGCCCTCGAGCTTCTCGAGGTAACGCGGTCCGACGTAGACGGTGAGCTCGCGCCGCACGGGCGGGTCGCCGGGCTTGAGCGTCGCCTCGGGGAACACCAGGTCGACCTGGACCCCTTCCTTGACGCCCTCGAGCTTGTAGGCGTTGCACGCCAGGCTCTCCGACTTCCAGTCCTTGGGCGAGATCGCGACCAGGTCGAAGCGGTGGGCGAGCCCCACGTATCGGATCGTGCCCTGGCGCTCGCTCGGCCCACGCATCAGCTCGCCCGTGCGTCGCGAGGAGACCCCGCCGTGGATGTGGCACTGCGCGCCCACCGGCACGAGGCTGCTCCGGCTCTGGCTCGCAGCCGGCGCGTGACCGAACACCGACACCGCCAGCCGCTGGCTCGCCGTCGCCTGGGTCGTGCCCGGCGCCATCGCGACCTCGACGGTCATCTTCATGACGTAGTCGTCGGGGAACAGCTCGTAGTCCTTGGTCACATCGAGGCCGTTGCCGACGTAGCGGTAGCGGACCTTGCGATCGGAGAGCTTCTCGCCCTTCCAGTCGGCAGCGATCGGCAACACGTTGGTCGAGTCGCGGAAGTTGACCGCGCCCAGGCTCTTGCCGGGCAGCGCGCCCGTCACCAGGTGCTCGTTCATCACCCGGCTCTTGACCGGGTCGTAGAGCAGCTCCCAGTCCTTCACCACGCCGCCGACGTTCGAGAACGTCACCTTGACGCCGCTGGTCTCGAGGACGATCGGCGACTCCACGACCGGCACTTCGGCCGGCAGCGGCGCGCCGTCCTTGGGCTTGCCGACCGGCGAGGTCGCGGTCGGTGGCACGCCGTTCTCGCCGGGGACCGCCGGCTTGGGCGGCGGGGTGTTCGACGGCGGGAACAGCCACTGCCAGGCGAAGAAGATCGCGCCTGCAATGACGACGAACAGGAGGATCCGCTTGCCTTGGTCTTCCATCAGCTATGCCTGTCGACCGGGTGATAGCCGCCGTGGAACAGCGGATTGCAGCGGCAGATCCGCCACATCGCCTTCATGCCTCCCACGACGACCCCGCGCTGCTCGATCGCCTCGATCGCGTACTCGGAGCAGGTCGGGAGATAGCGGCAGGTCGGCGTCGGCTTCAACACCGACAGGAACCGACGGTAGAAGCGGATCGGTGCCAGAGCGAGCCGGGTCAACAGCGGGCGGAGCATCAGCCGACCCTGCCCACGAGCCGCGACAGGTCGAGCGCGACGTCGGCCGAGGACGCCGACGCGGCGGCGTCCTTGGCGACGAGCACGACGTCACATCCCGACGGAACCCAGCCATTGCGGCGGAGCCACTCGCGGGCGCGTCGTTTGATTCGGTTGCGAGTCACGGCGTTACCGATGCGCTTGGTCACGGTCAGGCCGACCCGCCCCACCGGGGCCTCGGCGCGGTTCGCGACGACCATGGCCATGAACAGCTTGCCGTGGATCTTGCGACCTGCCGACTGGACGGCGACGAACTCCGGGCGGCGGCGCAGGCGCATGCCCTTGGTCATGCGCTGCGACACCGCAGCCTACTTCTTGGCGATCGTCACCGACAGGCGCTTGCGGCCCTTGGCCCGACGCCGACGAAGCACCTCTCGGCCTCCGCGCGTCTTCTTGCGGGCGCGGTAGCCGTGGGTCCGCTTGCGGCTCTTGTTGTGGGGCTGGTACGTGCGCTTCATGGAGTGACTCCGGGCGGGGCCGAAAAAGGAACGTGGATCGATACTCGCGACGACCGAGGGTGTCAAGGAGACCGCTACCTCATGCGTGCGGCACGAGGGCGCGGTAGTTATCCACATGTTCGGGACCCTCGGATTCACTCCCGCCACGGATTCGCCGCTCGGGAGTGATGTGAGATCGAAGGCTTCTGAATTCCTGACCTTTTGACCTTGCTCTGCGCTTTTACGCTCTGCTAGACACGCCCCACGCGCAGCGTCTCGGACGACGCACGCGCAGCTTTCTCGAGAGAACGATCGCGGAAGCACCCCGGGGGGAGCACAAGGCATCCCTACCCTGGGATAGGTCTGTGGACAACTCGTGTCTTGGTGTCGGTTAACTCTCTCTCGTTTCTCTCTCAAGCATCTGTCTTTCCTCATGGATCTATCGCATCAACGGTACAGGGGAGGCTCTCTGTGGATAACTTGCCGAGCCCGGCTCACGGGCTGCCGTGGGCACGAAGGGACTCATTGATGACGACGCCCGGCACGTCATCGATCGCCGGTCAGAACCTCTGGGAGACCGCTCTTGGGCGCCTCTCCAGCAAGGTGTCCCCTCAGAACTTCGACATGTGGCTACGACCGATCGAGTGCGTGGGGCAGGAGGGTTCGGTCCTTCATCTTCGTGCGCCCAACTCGTACGTGCGGCTGTGGTTCGAATCCAACTACCTCGAGACCGTGCTCGACGAGATCCGCTCGTCGACGGGCCAGCCCTACCGCGTCGAGCTCAGCGTCGACTCCGGCGAGACTCGACGCGCGGAGCCGGCCCCCGCTGAATCGGCGGAGACCGCGGCCTCGGCGGCGGTCGAGGCCCAGGCGTCGACCCAGACGTCGATGCCGCACGACGGCGGAGACCTGGGGCCGTTTCCGCTCTCGAACCTCAACCCTCGTTACACCTTCGAGACCTTCGTCGCCGGTCCGTCGAACCAGCTCGCGTTCGCGGCCTCGCAGGCCGCCGCCAACGCCTATCCGCCCAAGTACAACCCGGTCTTCATCTGCGGCGGCGTCGGGCTGGGCAAGACCCACCTGTCGCACGCCATCGGCCGGGCCCAGCTCGGCCTCCGCCCCGGCGCGCGCATCGTCTACATCTCCAGCGAACGCTTCATGAACGAGTACGTGAACGCGATCCGCTCGGGGAAGATGCACGAGTTCCGCACCCGCTACCGCGAGGGTATCGACGTCCTCCTCGTCGATGACGTGCAGTTCCTGGCCGGCAAGGACGGCACCCAGGACGAGTTCTTCCATACCTTCAACGCGCTCCACGACACCCACAAGCAGATCGTCCTCACCGCCGACCGCAAGCCGCACGAGATCAGCGACATCGCGGATCGTCTGCGTACGCGCTTCGCCTGGGGCCTGCTCGCTGACATCGAGCCGCCCGAGCTCGAGGTGCGCATCGCCATCCTCCGCAAGAAGGCCGCCGTCGAGCGCATCCACATGCCCGACGACGTCGCGATGTTCATCGCCAGCTCGATCAAGTCCAACGTCCGCGAGCTCGAGGGAGCGCTCATCCGCCTCGCCGCCTACGCCTCACTGTCGAAGAAGGAGATCAACCTCGCCTTCGCGCACGAGACGCTAGGAGGCGCGCTGGCGCGTCCCAGGGAGCACATCACGGTCGAGACCGTGATCAAGTCCGTGGCGAGCTACTACGGGGTCAAGGCGCTCGATCTGAAGAGCCCGCGCCGCCACCGCTCGGTGGCCGGCCCACGGGCGGTGGCGATGTACCTAGCCCGCCAGCACACCAAGGACAGCTATCCCGACCTCGGCCGCGCCTTCGGCGGCAAGCACCACACCACGGTCATCTCGGCGGTCGAGAAGATCGCCGAGCGTCTCAAGGACGACCCCGGGCTGCGTGGCGAGATCCACGCGATCGAGGCGACGCTTCTGCGCTAGAAGCGCCGTCGGACCGTCATGCTAACCCTGCGTGTAGGAGCGAGTGCGCCTGTGGACGGAGTTGTGATCACGATGGGGTGTCAGCCTGTGGACGAGATCGCACAACTTTGCGAGTCCACCGCCTGCCCACTCCCTCGCAGAGACACTTCGACGTTCTCGCTCACACCTGTCACGCCGATGATCGTAAGCATCCCCTCGACTTGCTCACTTAGCCACACCGTCCACAGCTCTACTGCTACTGATTCTGCTCTTTCCTATTTGATCTAAACAAAGAAGAAGAGAAGAGAAGAGAGACCCGTCATGGAGTTCCGGATCCAGAAAGCAGAGTTCATCCGTGGACTGCGACTCGCGCAGAGCATCGCCGATCGCAAGAGCACGATGCCGATGCTGGCAAACGTGCTGCTTCGGGTGAGCGGCAAGAGCAAGCTCCTGTGCGTCGCCACCGACCTCAACGTTTCGCTCTCGGCGGAGCTCAAGGTCAGCCACGGCGTCGAAGGTGGGCTCACCGTCGGAGCCAAGGCGCTCCACGACATCGTCGTGAACCTCCCCGGCGACGAGCTCTCGCTCAAGAAGGTCGAGAACAACTGGGCCGAGATCAAGGCCGGCAAGGTCAGCTACCGCGTCGTCGGCATGCCCGACCGCGACTACCCCAAGGTCCCCGACCACCGCGAGGCTCCCTTCGCCGACGTCGACGCCGGCACGCTGCGCGAGATGATCGACCGCACCCTGTTTTCGGTCTGCAACGACGAGACCCGTTTCCACCTGAACGGCGTCCTGTTCGAGGCCAACGGCTCCACCGCTCGCATGGTCTCGACCGATGGCCATCGCCTGTCGCGCGTCGATCGCTCGCTGCCGGGCGGCCCCCAGCTCTCGGCGGGCGTCATCATCCCCAAGAAGGGCCTGCTCGAGATCAAGAAGATCCTCGACGGTGCCGGAGGCTGCAAGCTGGCGGTGAAGACGCCGTACCTGTTCCTCGGCGTCGACGACCTGACCCTGGCGGTGAAGCTCATCGAGGCCCAGTTCCCGCCCTACGAGCAGGTCATCCCCAAGAGCCACAAGCGCTCGGCGGTCGTCGACCGCGGCATGTTCATCGACGGGATCAAGCGGGCCCAGCTCATGTCGAGCGAGACCCGCGGCGTGAAGCTCTCGTTCAGCGAAAACAGCTTCACCATCGCCAGCGACAACCCCGACCTGGGTGAGGTCCGCGAGGACATCGACGCCGACTACACCGGCGAGCCGGTCTCCATCGGCTTCAACCCCAAGTACGTCATCGAGCTCCTCACCCAGATGCACTCGGACCAGGTCGCCATCGACCTCGGTGGTGAGCTCGATCCAGGGCTCCTGCGGCCGCTCACGGGCGACGATTACGTCGGCGTGATCATGCCGATGCGCATCTAGCCGGCGACGCGAGGACGACGGCGTGCGCATCGTCGCGCTGGCTGCCCAGGGCGCCCGCAACCTGGAGCCGCTCCAGCTCGCGCCAGGGCCGCGCTTCAACGTCTTCGCCGGCGACAACGGGCAGGGCAAGACCAACCTCCTCGAGGCGGTCTACGTGCTCGCCACGCTGCGTTCGTTCCGCACCAGCCGGCTGGCCGACGTCATCCGGCGAGGTGCGCCCAGGGCCCAGCTGGTGGCCCGGGTGGAGAAGGACGGGCTCGAGCGCAAGTACCAGGTCGTCATCGAGCCCGGGCACCGCTCGGTCACGCTCGACGGCAAGGCACCGAGGCCACTGGCGCGCTACTTCGGCGGCTTCAACGTGGTCCTGTTCGCGCCCGAGGATCTGCAGGTCGCACGCGGGGCGCCGGCCGAGCGCCGCAAGTTCCTCGACCGCAGCGTGTTCTCGTGGAGACCGTCGTACCTCGAGGTCGCTCAGTCCTACGAGAAGGTGCTGCGGAGCCGCAACGCCATCCTGCGCAACGCCGAGGGCGACCGAACCGCGCTCGACATGCTCGAGGTCTACGACGCGCAGCTCGCGCCGCTGGCGGTGCTGATGGCGAAGACGCGCCGCGCGCTCCTCGACGAGATCGCCCCGATCTTCGCCGCGTCCTTCGAAGCCATCACCCGCACTGGCACGCCGGTCGCGCTCGAGCACCTCACCGCGGCCGAGCTGGCCGCGGGCGATGTCAGCGCCGTGCTCGAGGGACTGTCCCGCGATCGGCGCAAGGACCTCGCCCGCGGCTCGACGTCGCTCGGGCCTCATCGCGACGACCTCCTGTTCCGATTCGCCGGCGCCGACGCGGCGAACTTCGCCTCACAGGGCCAGCTCCGCGCCATCGTGCTGGCGTGGAAGACCGCCGAGCTCGATCTGCTGCGGGCGACGCACGGGGATCCGCCCATCCTGCTGCTCGACGACGTGAGCTCCGAGCTCGACGAATCGCGCAACCTGTACCTGTTCGAGCACGTCGCCCAGCGCGAGCTCCAGTGCTTCATCACGACGACCCATTCGAGGCACGTCCGCCTGGCCCAGGATCGTCTCGATCACGAGGTCCGTGAAGGGGTGATTTTCCCTGTAAAACAAGCTAGTTGAAACTGTCGTTCGGACTTCCGAACCCCCTCGGGATGTGGTACGAAGCGTGACCTCTTTCGAGCCCAGGGGAAATGGCAGAACCAACAGTCAATCCCGGCACTTCAGACGTCCCCGGCGCCGCCGCAGACGCCGGCGACTACACCGATGGCAGCATCAGCGTCCTGAAGGGCCTGGAGGGCGTCCGCAAGCGACCCGGCATGTACATCGGTGACACCGATGACGGAACCGGGCTGCACCACCTCGTGGGCGAGGTCGTCGACAACTCGGTCGCCGAGGCGCTCGCCGGCTTCTGCAATCGCATCGAGGTGATCATCCACATCGACAGCTCGGTGACGGTGAAGGACAACGGTCGCGGCATCCCGGTCGGGATGCATCCCATCGAGAAGCGACCGACCGCCGAGCTGGTGATGACGGTCCTGCACGCCGGGGGGAAGTTCAACCAGGACAGCTACAAGGTCTCAGGCGGTCTGCATGGCGTCGGTGTCTCCGCGGTCAACGCGCTCTCCGACTGGCTGCGACTCGAGATCAACCGCGATGGCCACGTCTACTACCAGGAGTACGCCCGCGGCATCCCGACGACGGGGCTGGAGAAGCTGGGGCCGACCAAGGAGCGCGGCACCTCTGTCACGTTCCACCCCGACCCGACCATCTTCAAGAACGTGGTGCAGTTCAGTTACGAGCAGCTCAGCCAGAAGCTGCGCGAGCTGGCCTACCTCAACAGCGGCCTCACCATCCACATCCGCGACGAGCGCACCGACAAGTCGCAGGAGTTCAAGTACGAGGGCGGCATCCAGACCTTCGTCACCGACATGAACGCGACCGACACCACGCTCCACCCCGACGTGATCGCGTTCTGCGCCGAGGCCGAGGGCAACATCACCGTCGACGTCGCCCTGCAGTGGAACGAGGGCTACAACGAGCAGATCGTCTGCTTCACCAACACGATCAAGAACCGCGACGGCGGCACCCACCTCACCGGCTTCCGCCAGGCGCTCACGCGCACGATCAACGCCTACGCCACCGAGTACAAGCTGCTCAAGGACTTCAAGGGTGCGACCCTGTCCGGCGAGGATCTACGCGAGGGCCTGACCGCGGTCATCTCGATCAAGGCGCCTGATCCCAAGTACTCCAACCAGGCCAAGGACAAGCTGGTCTCCTCGGAGGTGTCGGCAGCGGTGTCGACGGTGGTGGGCGAGAAGCTGGGCGAGTTTCTCGAGCGCAACCCCAAGGAAGCGCGCATCATCATCTCCAAGGCGTCGCTGGCCGCCAAGGCGCGCGAGGCGGCGCGCAAGGCCCGCGAGATGGTCCAGCGCAAGGGCGCGCTCGAGCTCACGTCGTTGCCGGGCAAGCTGGCCGACTGCCAGGAGCGCGAC
>SXGT01419067.1_pt1 | contig 23634 bp, 15 predicted proteins | sample 3176221 | NCBI WGS metagenome assembly SXGT01 (sample SAMN11356862, study PRJNA531348) | freshwater metagenome | isolation source: freshwater sample F1-120 | place: China: Fuxian Lake, Yuxi | collected 2017-12-25
CGACCAACCCACGCCGAGCCTATTGCCCGACAGCACGTGAGCCGTTTCCTGCCGGCATTCTTCTTCATAACGTGACTCTGGCTACTCTCGAACGCCGCCCGTACGCGCCGTCGTCGGTATGCGGCCGTGAACGGCTACGAAATCATTTGCCCAAGATAGGACTTTAATTTTCATATTGTGGTTACCTAACCGTTTTGCTCCATTGGTTAATAGGGCAGGACCCGCGGGGAGCAGCCAATCGATAAGGCGACCTATGCCGCGCCCGTCAAAGTTGAAGGCCGGCTCTTGCAGTCCACTCGGATCCGTTGCCCCCGTCGGCCCATTATTCACATACCGATAAAGATTGCTGTCCCCCGCATCGAACCCCATCGGGTCCTGGCTGATCCAGCGGCCGGTGTTCTGGTCGTAGTAGCGGGCGCGGTTGTATTGCAGGTCGATCTCGGCGTCGTACTCGCGGCTCGTCCACAGGTAGCGGTCGGAGCCGCTCGCGGATTCATACGTCAACTTGCCAAAGACCGAGTAATCCAGGTGATCGATCAGCGATCCCGTGGCGCCGAACAGATCGCGCGTCGAGCCGAGGATGTCCTGCCCGTACCAGTTCGTCGTCCCGGAGACGATCTTCGCGATCAGCGCATCCTGGCCAGCGCCGAAGATGTGCCGGCCGACCACGGTGTTCGTCCCCGTGAAATCGACCCAGGCGTTGCCGAAGGCATCATACGCGAACTTCGTCGTGGTCGCGCTGCCCGAGCCGTCGCCGTCGGCATCGACTGTCTTCGAGATTCGATTGCCGATGACATCGTAGCCGAATTCCACGCGGAGATCAACACTCCCCGACGAACTCGGCTTGTGCTCGGCCTTCAAGAGATGGTTGTCGGTGTCGTAGGTGTAGAGCCAGACTTTGCCGTCGGCGATGTTGTCCTTGCGGGTGAGGTTGCCTTCGTTGTCGAAGGTGAAAGTGTCGAATTGCGAACCGTTGGGAGACGGTGCGAACGGATACAACTAGCCGCGGCCGGATTCGAACCGGCACGGGAGTTACCTCCCAGGGGATTTTAAGTCCCCAGTGTCTGCCATTCCACCACGCGGCCTGATTGCATTGGGGCGTAGGTCATCCTAACCGGTGTGACGCTCACGTCAATGCGGAGCAGACCACGTTCGATAAGCGGGCGAGGAATCGGCCTTCGGGTTCTTGGGGTTGCGTGGTGAAGAGGATGAAGAACGCCTCGCTATCGGGGTCGATCCAGCACAGCGTGCCGGTCGAGCCCCAGTGGCCAAAGGAGCGGGGGCCGAGCAAATCGCCAAAATTCGCGGAGTGGGCGGGCCAATTCAAGCGCCAGCCCAGGCCCCAGGGACGGCAGCGGCGTTCTTCTTCGGGCACGGTCGGCATGGCGGCGAGCTGGTTCGACGTCATCGCGCGAACCGACGCCGGGCTGAGGAGCCGCACTTTTCCAAGGGCGCCGCCGCCGAGCATCATCAGGCAGAAGCGGGCGAAGTCGGCGGGGGTGGTGATCAACCCGCCCCAGGGGACTCCCAGGCCGAGCCAGTAGGGGGTGTTCCAGTTCCAGTCGGCTTTCTCCAGCTCCGCGGGGACGCGCACATGAGCCACGCGCTCGCGCCGCGCGGCCGCCTGGATGCCGAGCGATGTGTCGGGCATGTCGAGGGGGCCGAAAACCTCCTTGGCGAGAAAGTCCGGCAACGTGACGCCGGTGACCTGATGAACGATCTCGGCCAGCATCAGGATGCCCATGCTTTGGTAGTTGACGCGGGTGCCGGGGGGGAACATCAACGGCAAGCGGCACGTTTCGCGCACAAACGCCGACAGCGGTTGGTGGGCTCGGCGCAGCTTCTCGTTAGCGGGGACCATGTCAGGCAGGCCGGAGGTGTGCGTCAACAGATGGCGGATCAAGACATCGCGTTTGCCGTTGGCGGCAAAGGCGGGGATGTAGTCGGCAACGCGGTCGTCCAGCGCGAGCCGGCCGCGTTCGAGCAGCATCATGACTGCGGTCGCGGTAACGGGCTTGGTGATGGAAGCGACAAGGAAGAGAGAGTCCTTGCGAAGCGCGGGTGCATCCTTGGCCGGGCGCTGGCGGCCGACGAGGCGTGGCTCGATCATGCGTCCGCGTCGACCGACGGTCCAGCCTGCGGCGGGGATGCGGTCCTCGCGCAGCCAGCCTTGCACGAGGTCGTCCGCCCGGCGCAGGGCAGCGGGATCCAAGCCGATGGTGTCGGGGCGGGCGATGGGGATTGCGGACATGTTGCGGCTCCGGCGGCGTCGTGATTCACCTTTATTGCCATGTGGCAAGGATTTTACCACCTTCGTACTCCGAGTCGAATGAAAAGCGTGCTTGGGGCGTGAGCCGAGAGTGAACCGACGCCCCGACGCACTCCATGCGCGACGGGGAGACCGGAACCAACGGAGATGCGATCGCGCGGCGCCCTGAGTCAGCGTCGCGTCAGGGGCTGTGCAAGGCGAGGCCGAAGTTCAGGCGGTCTTGGACTTCATGCCGACGATGACCAGAACGAGGCCCGTCACGACGGCGACGACGCCTGCGACAGGGTGAATAACGATCGTGTGCGGTCTTTGCACGTCGATTTGCAACGGTCCAACGTCCACCACGCGCTCCACCGTGACATAGGTGAAGCCCTGGAACCCCAATGCAACAAGGCCGACGAGAATGAGTAGCACACGAGCCGCGACCATCAGCAAGCGGAGATCCCGCGAACTCCAGATCAGGAAGTTAATTCTCGAATGTTAGCGCTGGAATGCCCGAGCGCAGTGCCCGAATTCGATGGGGGTTCACTCCCGTTCGAAGGATTGAATGCGGTTGGGAAAATAGTTATACGTTGTTATACAATCGGCCCCCCCCTACCCCCCCCAACTGTTGAGAAATCACCAAAATCCGTGTCATAACTGATTGATTTCAAATCAGTTAGGTTGAGGCAGTGATTTCCACATGATTTGATTCCTCAGATGGTGGAACGAGACTTTTATTAAAGTGCCAGCGCCAGATCGGCCCGCGCTGCTCGGTCCGCTCCTACCGTCACATCCAGCACGGCACGGCGTTGCGACTCCGGCTTCACACACACCACTCGATAACGGCCCGGAGTGAGCTGCGTGAAGACATAGCTCCCGTCCGCACGCGTCTTGGTGCGGGCGATCTCCTTGCCCGCTTGATCGAGCAGCGTCACCAGCAGGTTGGGCTGGGGCCGCGGGCCTTCATTGACCTGGCCGTGGATCTCGCCCAGCCCCGTCTTGCCGGGCTCGCGATCGGTAACTTCGAGCGTGATCGTTTCGATGCTGGCCATGCCGGCATGATTGACGACCTGGACGCTGACGGCCAGCGGGCCTTTGTGATCGGCGGGGACCTGCAGCCCGCCTGTCCAGAGGGTATTCTCTCGATTGGTCGGCACCGCCTTGATGCGCGGCGCGGCGAGCGGGATCTCTCCCTTGTCCGGCCGACCCAAGAAGAAGACAACCTGGGCAACCCCCGACTCCGGGTCCACGCCGTTTGCCTCCACGCGCAGAACGCTGCCGCGCTGGACCTGGCCCCGCATCGGCGCAAAGCGGGCGATAGGCGGACTATCGTCGATCACCATCGACTGCTCCATGTGGGCGATCTCCTTGCCGGCCGAATCAAGCAACCGCGCCCGCAGCGCCCGCGGCCCGACAGCAGCGCGCGTGTCGAACGTGGCCGTCCAGTCGGCAATGCTGGCGTCGAAGACGAGGGCGTCCTTCGTCGTCTCCATCCCGACTCGCCGTTTCTTGGCGTCTGGAAATTCTCGAACCGTCTCCGGCTTGAACGCGCCGTCCTCCAGCAGTCGGCCGAGGGCAACATCCAGCTTCGCGCCTGCCGGAGCGTTATCGACCTCGACATCGATCAGGCAGTTGACTCCTGCCATCACGCACGGCGGCGCCACGATGCGCACGGCCGGGCGCTGATCCGCCTTCGGCACGGTCGGATCGCCGACGCGTGAAAAGGTGGTGCGATAGACAAACGCCCGGGCCACGCCGTCGATGTGCAGGTACACTGGGCCTTCCTCATTGAGCGACGGGAGCAACCGCAACTTTTCCGCAAAGAGCGTGCGCGGCGCCTTGGAGTGCGTCGGCAACTCGACCTTGAGCGTGCCGCCGCCGATACTCATCAACCCCGGGATGCGCTCCACGGGCAACACGAGCTGAGCCGCGATCGCAGGGCCGACGATCGGCTTCGACGCCTGCACCTGGATCGCCCATTTGTTATCGCCGATCTGCCCCGGTTCGTACGACGCGTCGGCCGTCTGGACATACTCTCGCGGGTCGAGAATCTCGACACGCAGCGTACGCTGCTGGAGCACCCTGGCGCGGTCTTGATCGAGCACGCGCACTTCGAGCGGGCCATGCAGCTCCGCCGACGGCGCGATGGTCGATTGGTCGAACAGTACCTTGCGCACGGCATCGGGCTCCAGGGTCATGAGCCGGCCCTTGTGCATAATGGTCTTGCCCACGGCAACCTCGACGTTAACCTTCTGCGTGCGATTCGTGAGATTGCGCAAGTAGACAAAGTGCGGCTGCTTCATTTTTCCGGGTCGGACGCGGATGTCGTTGACCGTGGTCGCGGGTTCGTCGGGATCAGCACTGACGAGAATTTGCAAGTCTTGCGTGCTCGGCGTGATGGGCACCGTGATGGCGCGGTGATAACTGCGCCCCTCGAACTTCGCCTCCACCAGGAACCCGAGCGGCGGCGGCAGCCCCGTGCGCTCCGCCTTCGGCTTACGCACCGCCTTGAGCGGGATCTTGCTGGTCAACGTGCGCGGCTCCTTCGAGGCCGAGAGCGCTGGCAGTGTTGCCGACTCCGGCGCGACTTCAAGCCAGGCGTCGTCCGTACGATGCACTTGCAGCTCGACTGGACCAAACGCTCCAGGCGGCACGTGGCGTGTCACTTCCAGCCAGACTTGAGCATAGGGCTGCCGCTCGGTCAGCGCGTCCACGGCAGCGCTGACATTGAGCCGAACATACGCGTCAGGCCTGGTATCGACGCGGGGCTTCCGCGCGGCGTGCAAGTAGAACTCGCACGCGGCGATGATGCCGGGGCTGTTGACGTCGAGCCCCTCCAGGTCGCGTGCCAGGTAGCGGTGATGTTCGTGCAGCCAGCGATCGCGAAGGTCCTTTTGCTCGCGCAGGTGCGCGAGCATAGGAGCCGCCTTCTCCCCATCGACTTCTCGCAGCAACGCCAGCGGCGGCATCGCCCAGGCGAGGCGCTCCTTTGCTCGCCAGTCGGTTTCTTGTTGCCACTGCTGGGGCACCTGCTTGTATGCCAGAGCGTGAATCTCCGCCCCCAGCTTGTACTTGTCGCGCGAAGAGCGCAGCGGCTGGAGGTGATCGTCGGCGACTCCCGCCAGTTCGAACAGCGCGATTTGCCTGCGGGCACGCGCGCTTGCCCACCGACTTTCATCTTCAACGGACGGCCTGGTCACAGCGGTCGGCGTGATTTGATGCGCGGAGTCATCCTGACGGTCCAGCGCCAGCGTCTCGTCGTTGAGCCGACGCGCCAGCGATTGCGCCGCCTGCCAGAGCGCGATGCGGTCGTCGGCACGCAGCACCGGCGCGGCAACGCTCAATATCGCCTCGGCGGTTTGGCGAACGGTCGCGTCGGCGTTCGGCGCCCGGCATTGCCGTTCCAGACGGGCCAGCGCCGCCTTGCTGAACGGAGCGTGCAGCGCCTGGCGATGCTGCTGCAACATTCCCAGGTGCTTTTCGGCCACGTCGATGTGTCGGGCTATTGACTCTACCCGAGCCGCCCACGGCGCCTTTTCGGTCGGCGTTGGTTGGAGCGTGTCGGCCAAGGCCCGCGCGGACGCTGCCGCCTTCTCCCATGGCTCGCTCAGCTCCGGCAGCGCTTCGAGGGCTTCGAGATACCACGGCAACTCGGCGGACGCTTCATCGAGCAGACGAGCGCACCTTCCCCAGCGCTCGTTCAGCTTGATCAAACGGCCGAACTGGTTCTGCGCGTCGGTCAGAAGCTTTCTGGCATCATCGAGATTGGCATGCCCGCGCGTGTAGAGCCGCACCTCGCCGGCATGTTGTGCCATGGACGGGTCCGCGAGCAGTGCGAAATAGCCCGGCACGTGCGGCGTTTGCTGCAACGCCTTCGCGCCGAGTTCGGTCGCCCGCAGTAACGCCTCGATGTGGTCGCGCGGCCACGCCTGCACTTCGATGCGCATCGCCAGATCGGCGAGTTGCCGCAGGCGCAGGGCTTCCGCTGTGCGCGGCATCGCGTTGGCCGCCGGATGCAACATCTGGTCAAACATGCGCAGGGTGCCGGGATCGAGCCGCGGGTCGGCCAGCACGTGCGCGAAGACGGCGGCGTCGATCTCATCGCCCGGCAGCCTGGCACGCATGTCCTCGACGAAGCGCTTCTTGAATCGCTCCGCCTCGGTCGGCTTGGCGCCCACGAGTTGCTGATCGAGCAGGCGACGCTGCTCGTCGAGCAGCTTCTTGGTGGATTCGGGATAGGGCGGCGGAGCAAAGCTCACAGCCTGTTCACGGCCCAGCGGCAGTGGATTGTGGATAAGCAACGTCCCGATCACCTCCTCGGTGCTGGCTCGATTTTGCTCCATCCAGAGATTGGTCGCTCGGCGCCATTGAAATTCGCGTGCCGACAGTCGGGCGTCGGCCGACTCCTGCCAGGAGCGAACGAGCATCTCGCTGTATCTGGGCTCGGCAGATGCAGGGGCCGGTTCCTTGGTCCGGTTAGGATCCACGGTAGTCAGCGCGAAATCGTTTCCGGTTCCCAGGAGCGCCGGCGTCTGCCGAGCGCCGCGATTGCGCTGCGCCCAGCGGTCGACACGGGCATGCAGAAACGTCGCCAGCTCTTTGACGGAGATGCGGCTATCGCGCGCGTCGCCGTAGCCGTCGGCTCTGCCGGCCCATGCTTGCTGGAAGTAGTGAGCGAACGCGCTCTGCCCCAACTCGTGGGAGTAGTGCGTTTGCTGCCCGGCAGCACACGCGGTCAGCACGAGCCGATGGTCGTCAGGCACCGCCTCCAGTTCGCCCGGCAAGACAGCGGCGATATCGTGATGGATGCTTCCAACCCGGTCGAGCGCCGGCGGCGGCAGCCACTCAAACACCAGCAGCTTGCAGGGCGAAGGGCAAGCCTTGAGCTTCTCAAGAATCTCGGCGAGCGGCAGCCAAGTGGCGGGATCGGCCGGCGTCCCATCGGAAGGGACAACGAGGACGTTGCCCGATGCACCGTGCAACGCGATCGCACTCAAGTGCACAACCACCGGCTCGGAGGTGTTATGTTTGGCGAGGCCATCCAGCGTGCGGCGTATTTCCGCCCGCGTCAGTTTGTTATGGTCGGCCTGGCGAGCCTTCGGCACCGACCACATCGGATACGATGTCACGCGCAGGTCCACCAAGATCGGCTCACGCGGCGGATCGACCCACGTCAACAAATACGCGAGGCCCCCTTGCACTAGCAGGATAAGCCCGACAAAAGCGGCAATGCGCCATCGGCGCGAAGTGTTGGCGGAACGCAAAACCGAAGTGGGCGTATCCATACGCGTGGCCCCTGATTACTTCCATGCGAAGCGAATCGAACAAACAGCGAAATGATACCACGAACGCGCCGCCGCGAACAAGGCAGGCCCCTGATCGGTGCGCCCCCTGCGCGATCCCGCAAGATGTCGCTCTTGACAGGATTGGCTGCTTTGGTTAGACCCAACGCGTGGTGATGCGCTTTGCGGAACACTTTGCGTCCACTGGGACGTTGCGTTAACCGTTTACCCTAATAAACCCATGACCAAACCTTGTGGCAAGAGTATCGCGATCACACCGTTTCGGCGCATGGTGATCGATTTGATGCACTTCAGCGCCAAGGTCCCGAGCGTCACATTCGACCGCCGCATGAAGCTTGGCCCGCTGGTGGCCGCCCGCAAGCGTTGCCTGCCGCGGCCCATGTGGTCGTCGATGTTTCTCAAAGCGTTCGGGCTGATAGCGGCGCGTCAGCCGCTGCTCAGGCGCTGCTACATGAGTATTCCGTGGGCCCGTTTTTACGAACATCCAAGAAACATCGCACAGGTCAACATCAGTAGGCGGGTTAACGATGAAGACATCGTGCTCCAGGCGCTGATCCGGCGCCCGGAGAACCGCACGCTTACCGAGTTGGACGCGATTTTGCACCACTACATGGAAACGCCTGTCGAAGAGTTCGGCGCGTACCGCCGGGCCAACCGCATGGGGCATCTTCCCGGACCGCTTCGGCGTTTTGTGATGTGGTTGACGTTGAACTGGCTCGGGCGGCGCCGGTGCCATAATTTTGGAACGTTCGGGATAACGTCGGTCGCGGAACGCGGCGCCGGCGTTCTAAACCTGGTGCCGTTATTGACGTCCACGCTTCACTACGGACTGTTCGATGACGAGGGGAATCTGGACGTCCGCTATGCGTTCGATCATCGCGTCCTGGACGGGGCACCCGCTGCCGAAGCGCTGGCCGCCCTTGAAGCAACGCTGCTGGGCGAGATTCTCGACGAGGTGAAGGCGCTGGCACGACCCGATACCCTGCCGATGCCAGGCACGCTCGCGGCATGAGCGGTCCCCATGCCGCTCACCACCAAATCTCTGTGCGAAAATAACGCCATACCCGATGACTGAGGTAGCCTGCCAGCGACGACCGGTGGCAGTAAATCCGCGCGTAGCCAGTCATGTTGGTGACCAGCTCCGGCGTGGAAACGTCCAGATGGCACACGACGTTGACGGTGCTCTGCACCTTCCCGACCGTCGCCTGCGGCGCGACGCGGTGGACCTTGGCGCTGATCGTTTGAAACGGCAGCGAGCGCGGTTTCAAGTCGACGCGCAGGCCCGCTGCGACGCGCTCGATCTCCTGCTCTTCGAGCGGAATCTCGATCTCCATGCTGGCAGGCTCTTCGATCTCGCAGATCAGATCCCCTTCCTTGAAGTACTGACCAATTTTCTCATGCAGCCGAGGCGTGATGATGACGCCGCCGACCGGAGTGATCAATTTGAGCCGTTCCTGTTGCTTCTCCAGATAGACCCGTTCCTCCTTGACGCGGGCCAGGCGCGCCCGCTCGGCATCAAGGTCTTCGGGCCGAGAGCCCGCTTCGAGCAGCTTCAAGGTGGCGGCAGCATCGGCGTGATCCTTGGCTCGCTTCGCCAGTTCGCTCTCCTGGTCGAGCAAACCCACTGCCAGGCGTTCGCGCTTCTGCGCACGAACCTGCGACACGTGGGCTTGGGACAGAAGGACCTGCTTCTGCGCGTCGTCGAATTGATCGCGTGGCAATGCGCCTTTGTCTACCAGGCGCTTGGCCTTGATGAATAGCCCGCTATTGAATTCGAGCTGCGTTTGCGCCTGGACGATCGCGTCATCGAGCCGGTTGAGTTCCTCGCTGAAGGCTGCCTTCTTGCGGAGCAGGTCCTTCTCGGCCAGGTCGCGCCATTCCTGGGCTCGTTGCAGTTTCTTCTTTTGCTCGGCGATTTCCTCGGGCCGTGCGCCGACGTGGAGCAGGCGCAGCTTGGCTTCGACCTCGCGTTCCTCGGCCTGCTTTTGCGATAGCCGGCTTGTGAGGTCGGGGATCTCGATGACGCCGATCTGGGCGCCAATGCTGATGCGCTGGCCTTCGTCGCAATAGGCGACGCGCAGGAACCCGTTGACAGGCGCCCGGATCTCGGCCCGCACCGTGGCGCGGGTCTTGAAGGTGCCGCTGACCCAGTCGTCCATCTCCACGAAAGTGAGCAGCGCCGCGATGCCTGCTAGCGCGCCAATCCAGATAGCCGTTCGTTTCCAGCGAAAGCGCAACATGTTGAGTACCTCCCCTGCAAAAAGGTCGGATGTCAGTCCCGGTAGGATGAGCCAGGCCAATCCCACCACGAGAAATATTCCAAAAGCGCCCATCGAGCGCAGAAAGTAGTGATGCATGCCGATGAGCATCAAAGTGACGTAGAACAGTGTGAAACACCAGCTCAGCACGCCGAAGCAAAACAACACCGTCCCACGTGCCGCGGGTTCCGGTCGCGGCGCTCCCCACAGCAGCCAGCGCAGACGCGCGCTGACGTAATCGTAGGAGCGCTGCCGCAGGTTCGGGATCTCCAGCCAATCGCTCGCCAGGTAGTACCCATCGAGCTTGATGAGCGGGTTGATATTGATGAAGACGCGGCCGCCGCAGATGGACATCACGATCCAGGCGACGTGGTACGGCAGCGAGTAGGGCAGGGTGACCCGCCAGACGACAACCGCCAGTGCCCAAAGGCAGAGGTCGAAGTACGAACCGGCGAGCGTCACCCACAGGCGGCGAGACTTTTCGCGGATCAGCCAGGCATCGCTGACGTTGCAATAGAAGCATGGCATGAACAGCATCATCATGAAGCCGACTTCATGCACCTCGCCGCCGTAATGCTTGCATGTCAAGCCATGGGCGAATTCGTGACCCGTCGTCACCAGGGCGAGTACAACCCAGGCGAGCAGGAGCGTCTCCCACGACAAGGTCTCAGGCAGATAGCCAGTGTATTCGTGCCAGTTTCCCCATAAGAGGAATCCGGCGACAGCGATCAGCGCCAGGGAACTCCAGAAGAAGACTGCCGACCAGACGAACGTAATCTTCGGCGCCAGCCAAGAAAACAAGCGATCGGGGTCAAACGCGCTTGAGCGCCAGAACAGAATTTTTTTTGCGAGACGCAGCGGAGTCAACGACTTGCTGGAGGCAGCACTGCTCGGCGCGGCAACTTCGTCGGAAGTCGCGGCGTTGGACCGGGTCGGAAGAAAACCTTGGGAACGGGCCAGGTCGACGAATTGTTCGACATCCTCCGGCGTCAGTTTTTCGCCGAAGCGATTCTCGAAGGCGGCGCAGATGCCGCCGCTGGTCTGTTGACCATCCAGCTGGAGCAGCAGGAACGCTTCCTGGGCCGGAAGATTGAAATAATCGCCAGTCTGCGGATCCTTGACGACGTGCTCCCCATCGTTGCCGATCGGCTTGATGAGTAGCGCGGGCGAGCGCGCCGGCGGAATAGATCCAGGATCAGCAGCCATGGTGAATCAAAGTCTCGTAGGTTGCCAGCTCACGGGCCAAGCGCAATTACCGCTGCATTCCGTCCACATCGCGCAGGCGATGAAACGCACGATCGAACGCTTCGAGGGTTTCGTCGATGATGGCGTCGTCGTGGGCCGACGAAACCCAGCCGTGCAGAGGATGCGTGTCAACACCTTCCACGAGCAGGGCGCGACGCAGGAGTGCGAAATAGGCCTGGCGCGCGCGATAAAGCAAAGTGACATCGAGCGACGGTGCGAGCGGCACTCCTTCCTTGCGTGCGCCGACCAGCAGGTGGTAAATCGATGTCCCGTTCATGTAGGCGAAGACATCGACCTCATTTTCGTCGGCCAGGTCGTTGATCCCGTCTACCAGCCGTTCAGTGGCGATTTCCGCACGGTCCTGATGGGCGCCATCGGCGATATTTTCCAGCATGGCGATGCCTGCGGCAGCTGAGAGCGGGTTGGCGTTGAAGGTGCCGGTGTGCGGTGTTTGCGCGTAACGATCACCCCGCTGCACGCCGTTGCCAAAGACCGCCATGACATCCGCGCGCCCGGCGACCGCTCCGCCCGGCAGCCCGCCCGAGAGGATCTTGGCGAGAGTCGTGACGTCGGGAACAATGCCTGTAGCCTGTTGCACGCCGCCGGGGGAGTGGCGGAAAGCAGTGATGACTTCGTCGAAGATAAGCACGGTCCCGTGCTTGCGGGTGGCTTCGCGCAGGGATTCGAGCAGTTCCACGCTCCAGGGCAAGCCGCCCGAACCGCCGCCGCCCGGTTCCAGGATGACCCCAGCCACGTTGCCGCTGGCAATTTGCTCCAGCGCGGATTCAAAAAATACGGGAGAGGCGACAACGACGTGCTCAACCGCGCCGGGATTGAATCCCGCGCGTTCCTGCGGGAAGAAGTGCGACATCGCCTCGTCGTGCCAGCCGTGGAAATGACCTTCGAACTTGATGATGACATTCCGTCCGGTGAAGGCTCGCGCGATGCGCATCGCCAGTTGGGTGGCTTCTGTGCCCGAGGCGGTGAAACGCACGCGCTCCGCGGATGGAATGAGCTGGCTTACCAGCTCGGACCAGCGCACTTCCATCGGATGGCACGAGCCGAAGTGGGTGCCGCGCAGCATCTGCTGCGTGACCGCATCCACGACAGGCCGAAACCCGTGGCCACACAGGAGGGAGCCGTGCCCCATCCAGTAATCGATGAACGCATTGCCGGCGACGTCCCATTTGCGCGCCCCGGCCGCGTGATCGATGTAGACGCCGAACGGCCCGAAGCTGCGGCGATCATGGGTGTTGGCGCCGGCAATGATCTTGCGCGCCCGGAGAGAGTAGGGGAGCGAGGCGGCGTATTTCCGTTCGTAGTCGAGAGTCGTCGGTTCGTGTAGATCGGTGTCGGGTGCGTCGAGCGGCGGGGTCGATGGACCGATCAAACTGTGCCCTGGCTTGTCCGGACTGCGCACGACAATCGCGCGACTTTCCTCTTCGGTAAGGAGGTAGGCATGAAAAGGCACCTGATCGCGCAAGCAGCGAGCCGCACGGTGATGGCCGTCGATCAGTAATTGCGCCTTGACGACCTCCCCGTCGTCCGTGCGGAAGTAGACGAAGGAGATGATGCCCGGCTTACTCGGATCGACATGGCCGACGTGGTCGTCGTGGATGGTGCTGTTCTCGATTGCTTCCGTGACGCTTTCGTCATCGACTTCGACCGCTTCCCGCCCGTCCTGGGTAAACACGCGGGCGCGGTCGACGTCGAATTCATACATGTTGTGCATGTAATGGTAGACTTCGTGTCCGCCCTGACAGCGTGGACAGCCGGCGACGCGGGTGCTTTGTGGTTCGACGAGGGTTGCCATCCGTTTTCTCCCGTGGAGCAATTTCCTGGCGCACGACGCTCAAACTTAGGTCAGAAACACTGCAAAGGGGGGGGATCAGCGCAAAAAAACGGGGAGAAAAGAACAAGGTGGGAATGATTCCCACCTTGGAGAGGATTTTGGACCAACGGGCCGAAGTTAGCTGCAGGGCTGGTTCTTCGGATCACAGACCGGCGGCGGCGGTGCGCAACGGACCGGTTTGCACTTGCTGCCACCCCGGCTGCTTCCACCCTTGTGGCTTCCGTTCTTATGGCTGCCGCCCTTGCACTTGCTGCCGCCCTTGTGGCTGCCGCCCTTATGGCTGCCGCCCTTATGGCTGCCGCCCTTGCACTTGCTGCCGCCGCCATGCTTGCTGCCGCCGCGATGGCTACCGCGACCGCTGCCGCCACGGCAACCGTGGAATGCGCTGGGGGCGAGGCGTTCTTCGAGCCTTTCAATGCGGAAACGGGCGGTTCGGGGTTCACTCATGGATGGATCCTTTCGATGAAAAGTAAAGGCGTTTAAGAAACACGTGTGGAGGACAGCCAATAGCAGCTGGTGTGCCCAAAACGGTAATTCAGGATTGCCCGGGCATAATAACGTTTTTTGGCGGGTTTTTGTGAAGGGCGAGAAACGGAACTGGCCACGGACCAGGGCAGGCTGGGCCGATGGTGTTGCCAAAAGTTTACAGGGGTTGCGCTTCACTATTTCCTACCACTTACATGGGTTGACACTGAAATACACTTGATCACGCTCAATCGAGGCGAGGTCGATTGGAACTCATGTTTGCGGCGCTGGGCAACCGCAGTTGACATTTGTGGCCTGTGACGGTATCCCCCTGTGCTTCTTAACCTGACGCACTGAATCCGTTTCGTGGAGGTGAGGCTTGCGGAAGACTCACGCGCGGCTGACGCTATGGCGTGCGGCGTACATCCTGGCGCTAATAGGTGCAATCTGCTGCCAGCTCCAAGCAATGGTGCTTGGCCAGCAGCCGTCCGGCGAAGGGCCACTCCCCGTCCCCGCGGCGTTCCGAGCTCCTGCGACGATCGACGACCCGGACACCGTCGCCGCCGCGAAGGAACACGTGCCGCCCAGGTCGCCTGACGACGGCATGCGACCCGCCTTTGGCAAGGCGCGCGGGCTGACGGCCCCCGACGTGACGCGTGTTCAGACCCCGGTCGGGGCCAAATCACCCGAACCGATCCGCCTGCCCCCCAAAGAAAAACCTGCGCAGGCCCCTCCCCAGGTCAAGCCGATTCCATCCATTCGAATTCCCAGCGACGACTCCGGCATGCTCTATCCGCTGCAACTGACGCCGCCGGGAAATCAGCAGCTTTTTCAGCTCGAATCCGAAGACGCCTTTCGCGAGCGCCTGCGGAACGAGGCGCGGAATCGCTCCGCCACGCATAGGCCGGAGTTCCCTGATAGCGCCCCAGTCCGTTCCCGACCTGCGATCAGCCGTGCGTGGACGGGTTATACCATGAATGTCGAACCGAGCTATGTCGTCTCGCACCGTCTGTTCTTTGAACAACCTCGCTTTGAGCGCTATGGGCACAGCCTCGGTATTCTGCAGCCGACGGTCTCCTCGGGGATTTTTTTCTGGGATACCCTCCACTGGCCGTTGCGCCAGCTGGCGCAGCCGTGCCGCTGGCATCAAGTCAACCTGGATGGCTATTCGCCGTACTTCGAAATGGTGGGTACGCAAGACAGGAACAGCGACCGCTGAATTGGTACGAGAAACCGCATGAAGTTTCGGATTCACCCCCTGCTGCTCTTCGCCGCCCTGGTCGCACTGACCAGTCTGGCGGGCTGCGCGGGCCCCTTGCTTTTTCAGCCGCCAGACGGAAAGGCCTTTGACGACCCGGTGGTGCTGCCTGGCAAGATGGAAAGCACGCTTGAAGCCCTGCTGCTGCCGGCCATGCCGAACGCTGCAACGCCGGCGACCGTGCTGGATCCGGAGCGCAAGCCGCGGCACCTCAGTCTCAATGAAGCCGTCGCACTGGCCTTGGAGAAAGGGACCATCGGCATCCAGTCGGTCCGCGTCCCCGGCCTGGCGAGCGAGGACCTGGGCGGATTCACCGGTCAGGGGATATTCGGCTCCGACAGCATTCGCGTTCTCTCGTTTCAGCCGGCCCGCCTGGGCACCGCCATCGAGGCCGGCCTCGCCCGCTTCGATCCGTTCCTCTCCACCGGCATCGGTTGGCGCGCGACCGATGAACCCACGCAGGGGCTTTCTTCCTTCAGCAATGGACACGGCGCCAACTTCTTCTCCTCGCTCATCAAGCCTCTTGCCAGCGGCGGCTCGGTCGGCATGACTTTCAGCACCGATTATCAATTCCTCTCCGATCCACCCGGCGGCTCGTTCTCCGTTCTCAATCCGTCCTACCAAACCAGGATGCAGTTCGGATTTGAGCAGCCTCTTTTGCGCGGGTTCGGCACCGAGATCAATCAGCTCCGCAGCAGCTTCCCCGGTAGCAATCTTTACTCGGCTATCAGCGGGCGCGCCTCGTCCTATGCCTCCGAAGGAATCTTGATCACGCGCATTCGCCATGATCAGGCCCGGGCGGAGCTGGAACGCAATGTCAACTTCCTGCTCCTCAACGTCCAGGCTGCTTACTGGAACCTGTACGGCGCTTACGTCAACCTCCATGTCACCAACCAGAGCCTGAAGCAGGCGCACATGTCCTGGTCCATCGGCCAGGAGCTCGAGAAGGAAGGGCGGATCGATAACGGCCAACTGTCGCAAATTCGCGCCCAGTACGAGCAGTTCCGCGGCGATCGCCTGCGGGCATTGAGCAATGTCCTTGACGCCGAGCGCAATCTTCGCATACTGTGCGGCTTGGCGGTCGAAGACGGCGAACGCCTGGTTCCCATCGACACGCCGGTCACCTTGGCCAGCGCGCCCCATTGGCCCACGGCGGTTCACGACGCTCTGAATTTGCGTCCCGAGCTCGTCATGGCTCGTCAGGATATCATGACCAAGCAGATGAATCTGACCCTACGCAAGAACGAAATGCTCCCCGATCTGCGCCTGCAGGCGACGCACACGACCATCGGTCTGGGCTCGCGTCTCGACGGCAACGGCACCTTCCTCGACGCCAACGGCGATGCCGTCACCAGCAATGCGCTGCGCTCGCTCACTTCCTCACACTTCAATAACTGGCAGGTGGGCCTGAACTTGAATATCCCGCTCGGCTTTCGGCACGAGGCAGCGCAGATTCGCGACGCCCGGCTCGCTCTCACCCAGAGCTATCTCGCTCTCAAAAATCACGAGCTGAAGGCTACCAACTTCCTGGCCAAGCAACATAACCGCGTTCTTGAAACGTCCAAGCTGATCGACATTCGCCGGCAGCAGCGGCTCGCTCAAGGGACCCAGGTCGAAACGCGCTTCCGCAAATTCCTCGAATGGGACATCAAGGAACGCTATCCGCATCTCGAATTCCTGCTCGACGCCCAGCGGCAATGGGCGTCGGCCTTGAACCAGGAATACCAGGCGATCATCGATTACAACATCGCGCTCGCCACCTGGGAATTTGCCAAAGGAACCATCATGCAATCGTGCCGGGTGCGCATCTCGGAGGCTCCTTTACCGGCGGGCGTGGCGATGCGTGCGGTCGAATTCGAACGCGAGGCCAGCGATCGGCAGGTTTCGTTCGAGCTGGATCGAGCGGCACGTCAGGATTTGAAGGCATCACCGCCCACCACGAGCGTACTGCACGAGTACGCCGTCCCGTCGCTGGCTGTCTTGAATCTGGCGACCAGCGAGGACGTGAAGGTTATTCGCAAGGCCGAGGCGCGCCCGGAACCCGCAGCCCTGCTGCCAATGCCGATAGCGTCACCGCGTCAAGAATCCGGGCACCCGGTTTCGCTGCCAGCGCTGGGGGAACCGGTTGTGCCGGTGCGATTCGGGGCGCCGAACTCGCTCGACAAGGACCGCTGATTTCGCTGGCTGTGCCAGGGCCGAATCGTGGCGCGATGAGAGTCCCAAGACCCGCGTCAATTCCCTTTCGCTTCCTTCATCAAAGCGTCCACCGCTCGGTCGAGTATTTCATCGCGCACGTGTTTGAAGCGGATGACCCCCTTCGTGTCGAGCACATAAACGGCCGGCCAGCCGAGAACGTTCCAGCGGCTCGCAATCGGTCCCTCGGTATTGGGGCCGTCGTAGAATGAACGCCAGGTGATGCCTCGTTTCGCCAGGACGGGCTTGAGCTTCTCCCGATCGGCATCGCTATTGACGCCGAGGATGGCGAAGGGTTGCCCTTCGAGCCGTTTGACGAGCGCTTTCTCCTGTGGCACCATCGCCATGCAATGGCCGCACCAGGTCCCCCAGAAGACGACAACCACGACCTTGCCGCGATAGTCGCTGAGCTTGAATTTCTTGCCGTCGGTGTCCTCCCCTTCGATGTCGGGCGCGGTCTTGCCGACGGCCAGGTTTCGCAGTTCGAACAACTCCGCGTCCGCAGCTTTGCCGAGCACGGTCCGTTTGTAAAGGACGAGGGCGCTATCTTTTTTCACGCGTGCAAACACCTCGTCGGCGTGACGCAGCTTCTCGGCGGTATCGGTGTTCTTGAGCTGCTTGAACAGGTCTGGTCCGACGAAGAGTTCGACATTCTTGGCCATTTCGGGCTGACCCCGCAGCTGTTCCACCGTGGCGCAATAGTTTTTCAGGTACAAGCCGAGGTGGAACCCCGCCCGGCCGCGCGTCGCCGGACTGGGGTGCTTCTCATGGACCGCCTTCAGGTATTGCCCGGCGGAAGCGAACGGCGCCTTGGCCAACTGCTCGAAGAGCTCTTCAGAGTCTGGGTGCTGGGCGTATTGGTCGGCCAGGAGCGCGACGGCCTGGGCGTACGGTTTGTCCGCAGCCGCTCCGAACTCACTATTCTGCACGATCCAGGTCAAGCTCGCATACGCTGCTGCATCTTTGGGATGGTTCCGCGCGATCTCGAGAAAACGCCCGGCGAACGCGGGTTGCGGGTTCTCCTCGCGGAAGATCTTGCCCTGCGCCTCAATGCCGGAAACGCTGTCCAGGCGTTTGAAGTAGGCGGATTCCGCCTTGTCAAATTCCTTGACGAGGGCGTTGAATTTGGCCGCCGGTGAATCCGGAGTGACTTTGTCCCGGGCGTCGGCGGTGATTCCACACCCGCCGATGAATGCAACAGTGACGACAACACCCAAAAGGTTGCGACGCATGGCGGTTACTCCCAAGGAAATGTCAGGCGTGATCTTCATTGGCGGGCCTGCAAACCATTCGTTGTCTCGGTAATCATAGGTGTATCCACTGCGCATCGCCAGTTCTTACCTGACACCCGGAGGCAGTCATGCGGAATTCTCAAGTCCTTGCTACCACAGCACTCTTGGCGGTTTGCATGGTACTCAGCAGTTTGTTCGCAGCGTCGCAGGGCACGTCGGTCGTGCAGATTCCGGACACGGTCTCGCCGGTAGCGAGGAAATACCTGAAGTCGCTTGCCGACCCCGCCACCTTGCCGACTTGGCCGGCGTCCAATGATCTCCCGGGATGGAAACGGGCATGGGACGAGGCAGAAGCTGCAAGCGAACCTAAAGTGAAAGCAACGCTGGAGCGGCACGAACCAACCGTGGTGGCGCGGAAGATCGGCGGCGTGCCGGTGCTCGACATCAAGCCGAAGGGTTGGCAGAAGAGTGCCAAGGTGCTCGTCCACGCCCACGGCGGCGCCTACACGTTCTACAGCGCCCGCTCTCGCCTGGTCAGTAGTGTGCCCGCGGCCGCCGCCACGGGCCTGCGTGTGATCTCGATCGATTACACGGTCGCGCCCGTGGGCAAATGGCAGAAGGTGACCGACGAAGTGCTGGCGGTTTTCGCCGGCCTCCAGAACGAGGGGCATCAACTCAAGAACCTCGCCATCTGCGGAGAATCGGCGGGGGGCGGTCTGGCGGCAGGCTCGGTTCTCAAGATGCGCGACAAGGGCCTGGGCATGCCGGCCGCTGTCCTCCTCTGGTCGCCATGGGCCGACGTCACCAACCGCGGCGACTCCGCCATCACACTGAAACACTTCGAGCCGACGTACCTTTACGATCGGCACCTCAAGCTGGCCGCCTACGCCTACGCCGACCCGAAAGACCAGAAGCACCCGTACGTCTCCCCCGTCTACGGCGATTACACAAAGGGCTTCCCGCCGACTTTGATCCAAGGTGGCACGCGTGAGATCTTCCTGAGCCACTTCGTCCGGCTGTACCGAGCACTGGACGAGGCCGATAGGCCGACCGTGCTGGACCTCTATGAAGGCATGCCGCACATATTCCAGCTTCGCCCCGAGATGGCGGACGCCGCGGAGACACGAACCGCCATGAAGAAGGCGGCCGCTTTCTTGCAACAGCATCTGCGCAATTGATCGGAAAGTTGTTGCAAGCCCCGACAGGATGCCCTACAAGATATTCGGTGGTGGGTGGCTTTGAAGAAAGTAGGCCGCACACTCCGAGTGCGGATTCCGGCACACGGAGTGTGCCGACTACAAACTCACCTGGAGGAGGTCGAAGTACGATGGCTCCGAACAAGGACTGGAAAGAGATCGTGTCTCCGGACGAAGACGCACGTTTCGCCGTCTTTGCCAATCAGCTCGTCGAGCTGCAGCGTATGCACACGATCGAAGGCCGAGCGGGCCGGGCGCTGCATCACAAGATGCATGTCGGCTTCGAGGCGAGCCTGGAGATCCTCACTGATCTGCCCGAACCAGCCCGGCACGGACTGTTCGCCATCCCAAGGACCTACGACGCGTGGGTTCGTTTTTCGAATGGCTCAAGCCTGGTGCAATCGGACGACAAGGCGGATATCCGCGGCCTGGCGGTCAAAGTGCTGGGCGTTGACGGCCCGAAGGCAGTCGGCACGGCGCGGACGCAAGACTTCCTGAGCATACTGCAATCGGTCACGCCGTTTCGCACTGCCGACGAATTCATGGCCGTCGTGTGGGCGTCGCGCAACAAGTGGCTGGCGCTGCCGCGCATGTTCTTCGCGCTCGGGTTTCGCCTGTTCCCGATCCTGTCCGGGCTCAAGCGGGCGACAGGCGGATTCGTGGCGTCGCTGCTCGAGCACTCGTTTTTCAGTTGCCTTCCCATGCAGTGTGGGCCGTATGCGGCTCGCTTCGCCTGGGTGCCTCTCGCTGCACCCTCCGTCCCCACTCCGAACGGCGCCAGCCGGTTCGCGGACGACCTGACAGCCCGCCTTCGCCTCGGCGCGGCGTCCTATGCGCTGGAATTGCAGTTCTTCGTCGATGAACAACGCACGCCGATCGAAGATGGCTCAGTCGATTGGCCCGAGGCCGTCGCTCCTTATGTCCGCGTCGCCAAGCTCGTTATTCCTCAGCAAGACGCTGCGAGCGAACACGGGCAGCGCGTGGCCGAGCGAATTGCGCAAGCATCGTTCGACCCATGGCATGCCCTGGTGGAGCACCGCCCGCTCGGTGGCATGATGCGGGCGCGCAAAGTAGCCTATTTCGCCAGCGCAAAGGGCCGCGCTGCAAGAGAGGAGCCAAACGGAAAAATGGGGTGATGAGCAGCAAACGAAAGGTAAGAGACGCGTAGTGATGGATGTCCAAGCCCGAACGGCAAGAGAGAAACACCCATTGCTTCTCGCCTGGCATTCGGGCTCGGACGCCGCAATCTGGCACAAAGCCGCCTCTGGGATTCGAACCCAGGACCCCCGCTTTACGAAAGCGGTGCTCTACCGCTGAGCTAAGGCGGCCAGCGTGGCGTAATCTTAGGGGCGAGCGCTCAGGCTGTCAATTCGAGGTTTGCGCAGGCAAGAAGCCTCCCATCAGGAGGCTTCTCGTGAAGTATCGGTTCGCGCGGCCGGTTCAGTTGGCGTCCTTCTTCTCCATGTCCTTCTTTTCTTCCCCCTTCTTTTCGGGTTCTTTCGGGCGCGGATCCGGAACAGGGGCCGCGGCCCCAGCGCCGATGCGCTCGGTGCCCGCGTACGGCAATCCAGGGCGGAAGCCGGAGGCCTCGACGCTGTTGCCGTTGCGGGCTTTGCGATACCCGATCACCGTCGCAAAGTTCTCGGCCGAGATCAAGAGCAAGCCACGGTCGATGGCTTCGGTCCGCAGGGCCTTGCTCGATTTGTTGATGGTTTCGTTGCGCTCGGCATTGGGCTGGGCTTCATTGGCCTTCGGCTCCTTGTCTTTGTCCTTTTCCTTGTCCTCGGCGGCAGGCTTCTCGGCAGCGACCTTGAGATCGTCGCCGCGAATCAGGTAGCGGGTCTTGGGCGTGATATTCCCGCGCATTTGGCCGTCGCGTAGATCAACGTAGGCGTCCACTTGCATGCCGTTGCGTTTGAGCAGATACATGAAGTCTTCCATCTGGCGCATCTGCTCGGCGGGATTGTCGGACGGTTCACCAGTCATGCTGACGTAGCCGGCGATGGCGACGCGCGTGCCCCAGAAGAGATTGAAGAGCAGGTCCCCCTCGCGAATCGGCGCCTCGGACTCCCGCAGCACGCGGGCCTGCAGGCCAACGTTGAGCGGGATCTCACGTGCGTCGGCATCATAGAGCGAGGTAATTCGGCAAAGCGAAGTGGTCGCATCGAGGACCTTGATGACTTCGATGGTTCCCTTCATTTGCTTCTCGGCACGTCCCGTCGGGCCGGCGCCGAAGAGGTTGAAGGTGAGCTCCGGAACGACGCCATGGGCGGAGCCGAGGTTGATGGCGACCTGGCGGTGCTCGAGGTCGATGCGGACGATCTTGCCGACGGGCGCGTCCCAGAGCGGTTTGCCCGGGGTGAGATCCAGAACGAGGGGGAACGCGTCGCCAACCGGACGGTTCGCATTCAGTGCGCCGCCGCCGGCGCCGGCGTTCTCCTTCAAGGCGGCATCAAGAAGGTTGATCTTGCGGGTGAGCTTCTTGACTTCTTTCTCGTTGTCTTCCGTGGCTTTGAGCAGGTCCTGATTCTTGCCTTCCAGGTCTTCCTTCAGCTTGGCATGGGCCTTGCTCAACTCTTTGAAGGCATCGGTCTGAGCCTTGGCGGCGTTCAGAATGGCGGCGTTCTCGTTCTTGATCTGCTTGGCAATGTCGGTTTGGAAGGCATCCTGCTTGGTGGAGTAGGCGCGGGAGATCGTCTCGAAGCGTCTGTTCTTGGCGACCTCGTCGGCATGGTCCTTACGCAGCCGGGCCGCTTCATCCTCGGCCACCTTGAGTTTTTCTTCGAGGCTTGATTTGTACTCGACATTATTGGCAGCGACACCCAGCCGGTCGCGCAGCTTGCCGACCAGTTTCAGGGTCGTCTCCTTATCCTTGGGGCCATTGCTGAATTTGCCAAAATCGGGCTTCATGAGTTCTTCGATCGAGGCAATCATTTCTTCTTTCGCCACCTTCTCTTCGTCGTCAGCGTTGAGTTGATCGCCGAGTGCTGCGGCGCGAAAGTTGTAGTACAGGGTGCGGTAATAGAGCGCGTCGCGCGCCTTTTGCTCGGAATCCTTGACGGCGGCGACTTGCTTGCGCCGTGCTTCCCCCTTCTCGTCGAGGCCGTAATAAAAAAGAGCGCCGAGTGTGATGGTGGCGAGGATGAAAAAGATCAGGAAGACCACCAGAACGATGTTGGGGCTGGAGCTAGGTTCTTTCTTTTTCTTCTTGAGACCGGCCATCGGATCACCTCAACAAAGCGACACTGGTTCAGGGACATGCTCGAGAGCGCAGGCGCCGAGGGGGCCGTCGCTGCTAGGATTCAGTTTAACCAGTTCTACGGTCCTGTCAAAGCATTTGCTGTGGAAAGGGCTACGGGTGGCGGGAACCTTGCCGAACGTAGCGGTCGTGAGGGTTGGGCGTTTGCCAAGTCTTCGTTTAGCGCCCGATAGCGTCATGCGGGCGCAAAACTCAGAGGGGGAACGAATCTTGACGGAAAAGTACACATTAATAGAATGATGCTAGTTCTATCTTTATGGAGGATTTCGCAATGAAGATCACGGCTCAGGAGGAATATGGCCTGCGCTGCGTTCTACGCCTCGTAAAAGCCGAGAGTGGATCGATCACGTTGCCGGAAGTCGCTGTTGCGGAAGGACTTTCGCTTCCGTACGTCGCCAAGTTGATGGCGGTCCTCAAGAATGCCGGGGTGCTGGAAAGCGCTCGTGGACGTTCCGGCGGCTACCGCCTGGCACGGCCCGCGGACGAGATCGGGCTCGGTTCACTCCTCCTGACGCTTGGTGAACCGCTCTTCGAGGAACAGGAGTACTGTCAAAAACACGCCGGTACCGAAGCGCCGGGCGGCGTGTGCCTGAACCATGCGACCTGTACACTCAAGTCGCTATGGCAAACCTTGGAACACTGGCTGCGACGCACGCTTGATCAGATCACGCTTGCCGACCTGGTCCGCCACGAAGGTCGCCTACCGGAGTTGCTGCGCGAGCGCCTTGCCGCTGCAGTGTTGGAAGATGAGCCGCAGCTGGTGTCGCTGAATGTTATCAGATAGTATCTTGCCGCTTGCGGCATAGCACGTCATGCTACGCCGCAAGCGGCGAGGAGGTTCTAATGAGCACCGCCACCGAAACCATCGAGCAGTTTGCCAATAAGGAATACAAGTGGGGCTTCACGTCCGACATTGACGCTGACGCGCTTCCGAAAGGGCTCAGCGAAGACATCGTGCGCCGCATCTCCGCGTTCAAGAAGGAACCGAACTGGCTGCTCGAGTGGCGGCTCAAGGCGTATCGCCACTGGACGACGATGGAAGAGCCGCTTTGGTGGCCCAACGTCTCGTTTCCGCCGGTCGATTACCAGAACATGATCTACTACTCGGCGCCGAAGCCGAAG
>SXGT01902020.1_pt1 | contig 23629 bp, 22 predicted proteins | sample 3176221 | NCBI WGS metagenome assembly SXGT01 (sample SAMN11356862, study PRJNA531348) | freshwater metagenome | isolation source: freshwater sample F1-120 | place: China: Fuxian Lake, Yuxi | collected 2017-12-25
CGGAGTAGATCGTGGTCATGAGAACAAGGCTCGTAAGCCCCTCGGTCGGGTACATGGTCTGAGCACTCTGGATGAGCTCACCCATCGTCGTCAGAGCGGAGCACTCGAGCCACAGGCGACGCTGGAGATAGTGACGGTCAACGTGCATCTGGACTCCTCTTCACGGCTGCGGGCTCGGCGACGAGCGCGCGCAACGCGTTGGCAATCTCGGTCGGGTCGTGGTGAAACAATCGGGGTCGGATGAGGTCTTCATGCGAGGCAGACCGCGACGCCAGCTCGAGGTATCGCCCCAGGTGATAGATCGCGGCCATGCGCGCCGAGTCGAGGTGGTCGGGGTCGATACCCTGAAGGGTACCGACCATCTCCGCCATCGTGGCCAGGCTGCCGGAGTTGAAGGCGGCGGTCGCCCCATGGACAGCGACCTCGCGACGCAGCACCCGCGGGGCGGGCTGGCTCAGCAGTCGGCGCGCGGCCCCGAGCACCTTGGGCCAGTCGGACAGCGACGACGCCGCCCGCGCCATGGTGTGCAGTGCGTGAGGAACAGGTGGCATCGACTCGGCGATACGCAGGTTGCGCTGCTCCTTGCGCGCGAGCGTCTCTCGGTCACGGTAGCCGGTGTGCTCCATGACGACATCGGAGAGGAGGACATCCTCGCCGTGCACGTCGAGTTGCTCATGAACCGGAAACGTAAAGCGGATCCGGCGGTCGGTGCGGAGCAGCCGTGGGGCCTGCAGCGGAACCTCGCGACCGTCGGGGTAGCTCAGCGCGAGGCGGACGAGGAGGATGTTCGGAAGCGTCGCCCCCCCATTGACCGCGTCCAGCAAATGACGGCGGGTCTCGGCGAAGTCGCTCGATACGACGCGCTCGTCGGCGTCGATGACGAGTGACCACCACCCACGCGCCAGGTCCAAGGACTCGTTGCGGTGGAAGGCGAAGTCGTCGCGCCACGGGGACTCGACGACGCAGGCGCCTAGCCGACGCGCGATGGCAATGGTGTCGTCGCTGGAGCCGGTGTCCACGAGGACGACTTCGTCCGCCAGCCCCCGAAGGGCGATGAGGCAGGCCTCGATCCGCGGCGCCTCGTCCTTGACGATGAGGCACGCACCGACGAGGGGCCGATCGGACGCAGCGTCGAGCATGAGGCGCACGGTAGACCGTGGCGTGACGGCTTGTCCACTGCAATTTGCTGCAAAGATCGGACATGACCCCGAGGTCGCTCTGTGGCAAGGTGCGCGCCGCCTGAGCCCCGGAGGTGCGCCATGCCCGCGACCGTTGCCCGTGCCCTCGTCGAAGCCCTGCCCTACGTCCGGCGCTGGACCGGCCAAACCGTCGTGGTCAAGCTCGGCGGCGCAGCCATGACGAGCGACGCGCTGCTCGAGGCCATGGCGCAGGACCTCGTGCTCTTGCGCATGGTCGGCGTCGAGGTGGTGCTCGTTCACGGCGGCGGCCCGATGGTCTCCGAGATGGGTCGCCGACTCGGCCTCGAGCCCCGTTTTGTGGACGGACTCCGCGTGACCGACGAGGAGACGATGCGTGTCGCGCAGCTCGTGCAGGTGGGCGGCATCAACCGCGACCTGGTGGCCGCGATTGGACGGCACGGCGGGCGCGCGGTAGGGCTCTCGGGTCACGACGGCGGTGGTTTCTTGCGCGCCGCACTCCGCCGGCACACCTCGCGCACGACCGGCGAGCTCGTGGACCTCGGCCGCGTCGGGGACGTGACTGCCGTCGACGTGAGCTTGCTCCGGGCCCAACTGGACGGCCGACTCATCCCCGTCGTCGCGCCCGTGGCCGTCGACGACGCCATGCGACCGCTGAACGTCAACGCCGACTCGGTGGCCAACGCCATCGCCGGCGCGCTACGAGCGGCCCGGCTCCTGTTCCTGTCGGACGTCGAGGGCATCCGCGGCGCCGAGGGGACGGTCGTCAGCGAGGTCGACGCCGCGACCCTGCGGGCCTGGATCGCGTCCGGCGTGGTGAGCGGCGGGATGATCCCCAAAGTCGAGGGCTGCCTCGACGCACTCGCCGCGGGCGTGGACCGGGTGAGCATCGTGGACGGCCGCGAGCCGCACGCGCTGTTGTTGGAGCTCCTGACCGACGCTGGCCTTGGGACCCTCGTCCGCGCGGGCTAGCCCAGGTCCCCGAAGCGGTGCCGCAACAGCGCAAGCACGGTGAGCGGCGCCGTCTCTGCGCGCAGAATCGTGGGGCCCAGCCCGCAACGCGCAAAGCCGGCCCTCTCCGCGGCTGCGACCTCGCCGTCGGTCAGCCCGCCCTCGGGACCGGTCAGCACGCGGAGTCGCGTGGGGGCCTCCGTGGGCAGCACCTGGCGCAGTGGCGGACCGCCGACGGCGAGCACGAGGCCCAGGTCGGTCGGCTCCACCACCCGGTCCGCGAGCGACACGTTCAGCGGGACCGGCGCCAGCACGATCGGCTCCCAGGCGCAGCCGCATTGGCGGGACGCCGCCTGCACGATTCGCTCCCATCGCTCGACGGCGTCAGCACTCGGCGCGCGGACGGATCGCTCGCACAGCACCGGACGCAGCACGGCGGCGCCCAGCTCTGTCGCCTTCTCGAGCAGCCAATCGAGGCGATCGCCTTTGGGTGGCGCGAACCACAGCTCGACCGGAGGGCCCGCGGGCATCGGCAATGACTCGACCGAGGAGAGCTCGAGGTCCGCGCCCTGGAGCACGCCGTCGCAGCGCGCGCCCTGGCCATCGCAGACGTCGATCAGCGCACCGTCGCGCAGCCGCCGGACGCGCCGGAGGTAGTGGAGCTCGCCCGCAGTGAGCGGGAGTACGCCGCCCGTGAGTCGGCCGGAACCGACGATGAGCCGCGTCATGCCAGGTCAAAGCGAAGGCTGGCCCAGTCACCGTCAGTGTCCGTCACGGCTTCGGGCGCACCCGCGGAACGAAACTGCTCGGCGACCCATCGGACCTCGTCGGTCAGAATCCCCGAGAGGAGCAGCACGCCGCCCGGCGCCACGTGAGCCAGAAGTGGAGCGCGCAGGTCGACCAAGATGCTCGAGAGGATGTTGGCGATGACCACGTCGAAGGTCCCCGGCACGGCGCGTAACGGCGTGAGAGAGACCTCGAAGCGGGCAGCGACGCCGTTGACGGCCGCGTTCTCGTTCGAGACGCGCACGGCAGGCTCCTCGATATCGAGGCCCTTCGCTTGACTCGCGCCGAGCTTGATGGCCGCAATCGACAGGATCCCCGTTCCGCAGCCGACGTCGAGCACCGTGCCGCCACGACGGCCGGACTCGCGATAGAGCGCATCCAGCGTGCGCAGACACAGCTTGGTCGTGTGGTGCGTGCCCGTGCCAAAGGCCATGCCTGGCTCAATGATGAGCTCGACGTCTCCCGGCATGAGGTCGTCGAAGTGCTCCCATGGCGGCCGCACGACGACGCGGTCGCTCACGCGCGCCGGCCGGAAGAACGCCTTCCAGGTGTGCTGCCAGTCGTCGGAGACATACGTCGTCTCCCGTTGCACGGCGGTGGGCAGCTCGCTCAGATCGAGGGTCGGCACCTGCGCGACATCGTGAGGCACATAGGCCCGCACGAGCACGCGACCGCGCGGGAGCGCCGCGGCACTCGCATCGAGCTCCGCGGCTCGCTCATCGACGATCTCGGTGCCCGACGCGCCCGTGGCCTCGGCCAACAGGACGGCGACGAGCTCCTCGTCCGCCGCGTCGGCCTCGACCTCCAGGCGCAGCCAGGGCATGGGCGTGTGAGGAGGGCGCTACGCGTCAGCGACCACGAAGACCTTGACGGTCGCGTGGACGTCGCCGTGCAGCTTGATGTCCACGTTGTGGATGCCGAGGTTCTTGATGGGCTCCGCCAGCTTGATGTGCCGGCGATCCACCTTGTAGCCCTCAGCCGTGAGCGCGTCCTCGATGTCTCGATTGGTGACCGAGCCGAACAAGCGGTCCTCGGCGCCAACGGCCTTCGAGATCGTGACCGAGACGCCCGTGAGCTGCGAAGCCAGATCGCGCGCCGACTTGGCGAGCTTCTCCTGCTTCTTGGCGATCTGACGCTTGGTGTGCTCGAGCTGCGCAATGTTCTTGGTCGACGCGAGCATGGCGAGCTGGCGCGGAATGAGGAAGTTGCGCGCGTAGCCGCCCGCGACCTTCACGACGTCGCCCATCTTGCCGAGGCCGGGGACCTCGTCTGACAGAATGACTTGGATGTCCATGGGGCCCTCCGTTACTCGCCCGAGATCGTGGTGTACGGCAAGAGCGCGATGTTGCGGGCACGCCGGATGGCGACCGCGACGGCGCGCTGGTTCTTGCTGCAGACGCCCGAGATCCGCTGCGGCACGATCTTGCCGCGCTCGGTCACGAAGCGCCGGAGCAGGCCCGGGTCTTTGTAGTCGATGACGAGCGTCTTGTCGGCGAGGAACGGGTCGACCTTGCGACGGCCGAAACGCTTCTTCTTGTTGGGTCCGCCGCCACCATTGGGTCCGCCACGGTCACCCCGGTCGCCACGATCTCCGCGGTCACCCCGGTCGCCGCGGTCACCACCGCCATTGGGTCCACTGGGCCTCATGAGCGCTCCTCCTCCGGCTCGATGGCGTCATCGTTGCCGCCACGGCCACCACGGTAATCGAAGTCCTGTCCGTCGGTCTGCCAGTCGCGCTCGAAGCCGCGCTGCTCGGCCGCAGCGGCCTCCTCCGGAGTGAGGAAGAGCGGCGTCCGCTTCTTGCGCTCGCCCTCGAGGTCGAACTTGGCCAGATCCACCTGGTCGGCGAGGCGCACCGTCTGGTAGCGCAGCACGCTCTCCATGAGGCGCAGGTTGCGCTCCATCTCGGCGACCGCAGTCTGCGGCGCGATGAAGCTGCAATAGCTATAGATGGCGCGCTGCTGCTTCTGGATCGCGTAGGCGAGCTTGCGCCGCCCCCACGTCTCCCAGCGGACCTCGACGCCGCCAGCGCCGGTGACGATGTCACGGACGCGTCCGCGCATCGTGTCTTGACCCGCGTCGGTGACGTCGGGCCGCAAGAGCACCACCACTTCGTAGTGGCGCAGGATGGGCTGAATATGGGACATGTGTCTCCCTCTGGACTGCGGCCCCCCGCGGCGGCGCCGTCCATCGGCGCACAAGCGAAGAGCAAGGAGTGCGCAGGTGGCGAGTCCACCCGCAAGGGCGCGGCTTGTAGCGGAGCTTGCCGGGACAGTCAATCGAAATCTCGGGTGGCGGCGAGCCTCAGCTACTTCTTCAGCGCCTGCTTCTGCTGCGATTTGATCTTCGACAGCTGGGTGATGACCGCCTCGAGGCCGCCGCGCGCGAACGTCTCGGCGGCGTCGGCGGCCTGCGCGATGAGATCTGGCAAGACGATGCGCTCGTCCTTCGAGAAGTCGGCCAGCACCCAGCCAATGGTGTTGCCGAACGGCGGTCGCCCAATCCCGAAGCGCAGTCGCGCGAAGGTCCCCGGCGCGAAGTGCTCGAAGAGCGACCGCAGGCCGTTGTGCCCTGCATGCCCCCCGTCACGCTTGGCGCGGACGTCGCCAAACGGCGCATCGAGCTCGTCGTGGATGACCAGCGTGTCGGTCGGCGTGATGCCGTAGAAGCTGGCGCAGAGCCCCACCGAGGTCCCGCTCAAGTTCATGTAGGTCTGCGGCTTCAGCAGCACGACGGGCTCGCCCGCGAGGGTTCCCTTGGCGTGTTCGCCTTTGAACTTCTGGTTGAACGAGAGTCCGGCGCGACGCGCCAGCTCGTCGAGGACCATGAAGCCCGCGTTGTGCCGCTGCGACGCGTGCTCCCGCCCCGGGTTGCCGAGGCCGACGATGAGCTTCATGTGAGCGACAGGTGAGGTGCGCCCAGGCCGCTACTTCTTGGCGGGGGCCTTGGCCGCGGGAGCCTTGGCTGCCGGAGCCGCCGCAGCCTTGCCGGCCGGAGCCGCCTTGCCCGCGGGAGCCGCAGCCGCCGCCGGCGCCGCGCCGTCAGCCGCCGTCTCCTCGATCTCCTTGAGCGCGCCCTCGCCGTGGACGACCGTGAAGTTGTCCTTGAACACGTAGGTGCAGCCCGCGGGCGCCGGGAGCTCGGCGATGCGCAGGGTCTGGCCCATGCCGATGGCGGTGACGTCCACCGTGACATCGATCGGGCAGTCACCGGGCTTGCACGAGAGGTCGACGGACTTGCGCGAGACGAGCAGACGGCCGCCGAGCTTCTCGGCCTGCGACTTGCCGCTGGTCTTCACCGGCACGCTGAACACCTTGGCTGCGTTCTCATCGAGGCGCTCGATGTCGCAGTGGACGAGCGTTCGCTTCAGCGGATGACGCTGAAAGTCGATGACGCGCGCCATCGTGACCGTCTCCCCGCCCGCGACGGCGAGAGTGAAGATGCTGTTCTTGCCGCGCGGCGACATGAGGAGCTCACGCACCTTGGCCGGCTCCACGGCGATGGCCACGGCCTCGCCCTTGTTGCCGTACAGCACCGCCGGGATGAGACCCTTGCTGCGGACACGGCGACCTGCGCCCTTGCCGATACCAACCCGTCTACGTGCTTCGATCGTGTGCATGTGCTGCCTCTTCGTCGCTTTCATTCCGTCTCGCGGTGGTGGCCTCGACCGGACACCCATCCGCGGTCCTTATTGAACCCGTCGTTGGCTGGGGCGCTAGGACTCGAACCTAGATATTCAGAATCAAAATCTGAAGTCCTGCCTTTAGACGACGCCCCAATTGGCCCGCACTCCCACGGCGCGGGACATCGGGGGCCGGACGTATAGCCGGCCGTCCCGAGCCTGTCAACGAACGATTGCACTCCCACGCATCGCATGCGGCGGATTCATTGCGAACCGCGGCTCTCCGTGCTTCCATGGATGCCCTTGAAGGAGGGGCCCATGGGAACGGAGTCGTCCAAGAAAGCGCTGGTCATCGACGACGACGTGTCGACCGCGGCGGTGCTGGCGGCGTGCGTGCCCGGGTTGCCGGTCGTATCCGTAGCAGATTGCGAGCGCGGCGTGGCGCTGGCCATGGAGCGGGCCCCGCGGCTCATCGTCCTGAACGCGGACCTGCTGAACGGCTGGACGCTTTGCCGGCGCCTCAAGAAGGACGCGACGCTCAAGGACGTCCCGCTCATCGTCGTCTCGGCGCTGGCCACGGCCAAGCAGTACCTCGACCATGGCAAGACGGCCGCGCACGCCGACCTCTACTTGCACAAGCCCATCGCCCCGACGGATCTCGCGCGCTTCGTGGCCGAGCGGGCCATCGCGCCGCCCCCGGAGGAGGAGCCGGACGTCGAGATCGCGCTCGACGAGGACGTCATGGACATCTCGGACGCCGACGTCGAGGAGGTCGAGGCGCTGCTGCCAACCGGTGAGGCGGTCGACGCGCACGCGGCGGTTCAGGACGACTCCTTTCACCGCTCCCGCGCAGAGGTCTCGGCCCTCAAGATGCAACGGCTCAAGGACGCCGCGGAGCTCGACACGCTGCGGTCGGAGGTGCGCCGTCTGCGGGCTCAGAACGCCGAGCTCACCGAGTCGCTCGAGCGCGTCGAGGAGGCGCTCCAGCTGGCCAACGAGATCGTCAATCGCCACCGCGAGCTGTGGGACGCCGCGAAGAAGGCCCCGCCCAGCTAGTCCGCGAGCAGGTCGAGCTCCAGGCCCTCGTACGCCACGACCGTGTCGCCGTGGCCCTCTTTGGCCTCAACGGCGATGCGATCGAGCTGTTCGTCCGAGTGGTCCGGGTCGTGATGAAAGATGACCAGTCGCCGCACCTTCGCAGCCTGCGCCATGCGCACGGCCTCTTGCCACGTGGAGTGTCCCCAGCCGACGTGGCTCATGCCGCGGTCCCCGTGGTACTCGCCATTGGTGTAGGTCGCATCGTAGTCTAGGACGTTGGCACCGTCGGCCAGCTTGCGTAGCGGCTCCCAGATCGAGCCGTCGGCCGGGTGCTCGTGATCGGTCGCGTGCACGAAGGACTTTCCGGCGTACTCGATGCGGTAGGCGGTGGCTCCGCCAGGATGATTGAGCGGGGCCGTGCGCACGTGGACTGGGCCGAGATCGAAGCTCCCGTCACGTTCCACGACGTGAAACCGCATCGTGGCAGCCATGTCGTCCATGTTCACCGGGAAGGTCGGCTGCGCCATGTGCCCGCGCAGCACGTCGAACAGCGTGACCTCGATGCGGTGCTCGCTCCAGAAGTCGAGCTCGGTGCCACGCACGAAGGCCGGCGCAAAGAACGGGAACCCCTGGATGTGGTCCCAATGGAGGTGCGTGAACAAGATGGTGGCACGCACGACGTCGGCCCTGGCCTTGGCGCGCTTGAGCAGGTCGTTGCCGAGCAAGCGGATGCCGGTCCCTCCGTCGAGGATGAGCACCTGATCGCCGCACTGGACCTCGACGCACGACGTATTGCCGCCATAGCGCGCGGTCTCGGGGCCGGGCGTGGCAATGCTGCCGCGCACGCCCCAATAGCGAACGAGGAAGCGGTCGGGGGGCATCGCGGGCGCGTTCTCTGGCATCGCCGCGGGAGTATACGATCAGAAAACGGGCCGGCGCAAAATCGTGGACGGCGAGCGCATCCCGTCGTGTCGCGCCGAGGAACGCGCCGGCGCGCCGATCCCGGTGTATGCTCCGATGGATGGTGCGCCTGCTCCTCGCTGCGATTTTCGTGACCCTCGTGGGCCTCCCCCTGACGGGCGCCCGCGCGTGGGAGCGGCCGAAGGTCATCGATTTTCATGCGCACCTCGACCCCTCGGCGGGTGCCCGCATCAAGGGCATCCTGGATCGCAGCGGCATCGAGCTCATCGTCAACCTGTCGGGCGGAAGCTTCCCGTGGGAATGGAAGGAGGCGCAGGCGCTTTCGACGGAGCTCGGCGGTCGCGTCATCAATTTTTATACGCCGGACTGGGACGAAATCGATGACCCGGCCTGGGGCCTCGCCGAGGCCTTCCGGCTCGATGCCGCTGTGAAACGCTTTGGGTTCGCAGGGCTCAAGATCGCCAAGGCGCTGGGCCTCTACGTGCGCGACGCGGCGCAGGTTCTCGTCGACGTCGACGATCCGCGCCTCGACCCGCTGTGGGCGAAGGCGGGCGAGCTGGGCGTGCCCGTGTGCATCCACGTCGGTGATCCCAAAGCCTTCTGGCGGCCGTCCACGCCTGACAACGAGCGCTACGAGGAGCTCCAGGTCCACCCGCGCTGGTCCTTCTACGGCGAGCCCGTGCCGTCCCAGGAGGCGCTGCTCGATCAGCTCGCGCGCGTCGTGGCGCGGCACCCGCTGACGACCTTCGTCGCGGTCCACTTCGGCAACGACCCCGAGGATCCCGGCTACGTGGAGCGGATGCTCGAGCGCTTCCCGAACTACTTCATCGACGTCGCCGCGCGCGTCCCCGAGATCGGGCGACACGATCCGGCGCGCATGCGGGCCCTGTTCACGCGCTTTCAGGACCGCATCCTGTTCGCGACCGACCTCGGCGTGGGCCGCTACGGGATCATGCTGGGCTCCACCGGCACCGACGCGCCGACCGACGACGACGCGGCCCGGTTCTACGCCACGCACTGGCGGTACTTCGAGACCCATGACCGGCAGTTCGAGCATCCGACGCCAATCCAGGGCAAGTGGAAGATCGACGCCGTGGGCCTTCCGCCCGAGGTCCTCGACAAGATCTATCGCAAGAACGCGCTGAAGCTGCTACGACGCGGGCCCGCGTAGGAGAGCCCCATGAGCGTGACCACCACCACCACCACGGCCCACCCGCTCTTTCAACTGACCGACGAGGCGTACGCGCTCGTCGAGGCCCTCGAGCGCCTCCAGGCCGACGCCGAACGCGCGGCGCGGGAGCTGCTCGACCGCTACCCTCGCATCGCCGAGCGGCTCCAGCAGGCGCGCGAGGCGGTGGCGGCCAAGCGGCAGGCGCTGGACGCGTCGCTCGATCGCCTCGCCGAGACGATGCAGCAGGCGCGGGCGCGCTTGACCGAGGCCGTCGGGCACGTCGACTCCGCGGCCTTGCTCGAGACGCGTGCGCGGCTGTCCGACAGCTACGAGCAGCTCGTCACTGCCATCCGCGCGGCGCACCTGCCGGATCTGGCGGGCGCGCGGCCCAGCTCCCTGCGGCCGACGAACTACACACGCAACCTCTTTCACGTCACCAACGCGCTGCTTGGCGCCGGGCTCTACCAGTGGGTCTTTGGACGCCTCGGCTGCGTAGTGACATTAGGCTCGTTCCTGCTCACCTACGTCATCCTCGACCGCGCGCGCCGCATCTGGCCGAGCTTCAACGAGGTGATCATGGACAGCTGGTTCAAGGCCATCGCTCGGCCCAAGGAGCGGTACACGATGCCGGCGGCCATCTGGTACGCCGTCGGTGTGCTGGGGGTCCTGCTGCTCGCCTCGCAGACGGTGGCTCAGGTCGCCGTCCTCGTCGTTGGCCTGGGCGATCCGGCGGCCTCGGTCATTGGCAAGCGCTTCGGGCGCCACAAGCTCGTCGGCAAGAAGTCGCTCGAGGGCACGCTCGCCTTCGTCGCCGCCTGCCTCGTCGTGCTGGTCCCCTTCCTCGTCGGGCTCCGCGGCCTCGCGCTCGGCCCGGCGCTGCTGCTCGCGTCTGTAGCGTCGGTCGCGGGTGCGGTCGCGGAGCTCTTCGGCGATGACCGCATCGACGACAACTTCACGGTGCCCGTAGTCGTCGCGCTCGCCGTGGGCTGGATGGCCTAGACCTTGAGCATGCGCGTGACGGTCGTCGATCACGGGGCGGGCAACCTCCGCAGCCTCGTCCGCGCGCTGGAGCACGTGGGCGCCGACGTCGCCGTGACGACCGAGCCCTCGGACGTCGCCACCGCCGCACGCCTCGTTTTGCCCGGCCAAGGCGCGTTCTCTGACTGCATGCGTCGCCTGCGGCACGCGGGCCTCGACGACGCGGTGCGCGCCCACGTCGCTGCCGAGCGCCCGTATCTCGGCATCTGCCTGGGGCTCCAGGTGCTCTTCGAGCGCGGCCAAGAGCACGGCACGCAAGCGGGCCTGGGTGTCTTGCGCGGCGAGGTGCTGCCGCTCGAGCGCGCCGCCGGTCTCAAGATCCCGCACATGGGCTGGAACCAGGTGCGCTTCCCCGGAGCGGCGCTGCCCGGGCTCGAGGCCGGCGGATACTATTACTTCGTGCATAGTTATCACGTGGTCCCGACGGAGCCTCTGAACGGCGCACTGAACCTCGCGCTCACCGAGCACGGGGCGTTGTTCGTCTCGGCCGTGCGGCGCGGCGCGCTCTGGGCGACCCAGTTTCATCCTGAGAAGAGCCACCGCCTCGGTCTGGCGCTGCTCGGCGCGTGGCTCGCGGACGCTGAAACATGAGCGCCGCCACATGAGCCCTGCGCCGTTCACGGTCATCCCGGCCATCGACCTCCTCGGTGGACGCGTCGTTCGGCTCGTCCGCGGGGACTACGCCGCGGCGACCGTCTACCACGCCGATCCCGTGCCTCTGGCGACCGAGTTCGCCGCCCGCGGGGTGCGGCGCCTCCACGTGGTCGACCTCGACGGCGCGCGTGACGGTCACCCCACCCAGGCCGCGCTCGTCGCCCGCATCTCCGCCGTGCCAGGGCTTCAGGTCGAGGTCGGTGGCGGCCTGCGCTCGCTCGACGCCATCGCCGCGGCGCTGGACGCCGCACAGTGGGCCATCGTGGGGACCGCCGCGCTGCGAACACCGGAGCTCGTCCGCACGGCGGCGGCGCGTTGGCCCGGGCGCATCCTCGTCGGCGTCGACGCGCGCGACGGACACGTGGCCGTCAACGGCTGGCTCGAGACGTCGGAGACCACGGCCGAGACGCTGTGTCTCGCGCTCCGTGACGCGGGCGTCGCGGGCGTCATCTTCACCGACATCGCGCGGGACGGCACCGGGGACGGCCCCAATGTCGAGGCCACCGCGCGCCTGGCCGAGGCCACGGGCCTGCCCATCATCGCCTCGGGCGGCATCGGCTCGCTGGCGCACGTGCACGCGCTGCGCGCCGCCGCATCGCGGGGCGTCGTCGGCGTCGTCGTCGGCAAGGCGCTGCTCTCGGGTGCGCTGAGTCTCGACGCTGCGTTGGCCGTGAGCGTCGCGCCATGAGTGCCGGCACGAACACCCGCATGAACAACACCGAGCCGGTCCTATCGCCGCGCCGAGCGACGCTGTTCGGTCCGCTCATCCTGGTCGCGGGCGTGGCCATCGGCTCCATCACCATCTACGACGGCGTGACCTCGGGCTCGGTGCTCACCATCATCGCCGGCCTCGTGCTCGGCGGCTGGTTCGTCGCGGGCGGCCAGATGCTCGCCGCGCCACGGGGCGGGGTGTGGGCCGGCCCCACGGAGCTGCGCCTCGGCGGAGACGGCGTGGATGATGGGCTCACGGTGCCGGTCGCGCGCGTCCGCGGCCTCCTGGTCCACCTGCAGCGCGAGACCGTGGGCGAGCTGACGCACGCCTCCACCGTCTGCGATGCAATTCTTGACAACGGAGTCCGCGTCTTGGTGGCCGAGGGCGACGACGGCCACGAGGTGCGCCACGTCGCGGCCCAGTTGGCCCAAGGCACCGGGCTCGAGGTGCTGTCCGAGCCGCCGGAAGCGGCGGAGTCCACCGAGGCGCTGCTCGACGCCCGTCTCACGGTCCGCGTCGGCGCCGGCGGGCGCAACGCGCGGGTCCTGCTGCTCACCGCGCTGGTCCTGCTCCCGTTGTCGGTCGTGCTGTTCATGGACGTCGTGAACAACAACGTCATCGGCTTCCTCATCGCGCCCTTCCTCGGCGCCACCGGCCTCGCGCTCGGCCTCGTCCCCGTGGCCAAGTGGCTCACGCAGGAGGAGCTAGCCGTCGTCGAAGGCGCATTCGAGCACGCGCACTTCATCTTCGGGCGCGGCTTCAACGCGGTGCGCCTACCGCTCGGGCCCGGCGCCCACGTCCGGCTCCGACAGCGCGGCTTGCTCGGCGTGGGGCTCGAGATCATCACGGCCACCGACGGCACGATCCGAGCGACGACGGGCGGCATCCACTGCGGCACGTCGGTCTCCACCCGCGACGCGCTCGACCTCGCCGCGCGGGTGCAGCGGATGATTACGCCTCACGCAGACTAGAGACTAGAGCGCCTCGGTCTCCAGGGCTCGGGCCAGATGCTTCCGGTTCAAGAGATGCGTAAACGTCACGCTGTCGGTCGTGGAGTTCGACCCGAACGTGCCACAGCCGAGCGTCAGCGACGGCGGCAGCCCGCAGCCGATGCCCAAGATGCCCTGGCTCGCGCCCGTGTTCGCGATGATCCGGCTCGCGGGCATCGCCGCGGCGAAGCGCTCGATGAACGCGTCGTCCGACGTGTGAATCGCGCAGGTGTGGCCAATGCCCTCGTGCTCCAGCAGGCGACGGCAAAGATCGACGCCCTGATCACGCGTCTCCACGGTGAACACGGTCGTGATTGGCGCCAGCGTCTCCTTTGCAAACGGGTTCCCGATCAACGGCTCCTGCGTCGGCACGACGATCAGCCGGACCGGACGCTCGCGCGTCGCGCCGATGGCACCCAGCAGCACGCTCGGGCTCTTGCCGACCGCTTTGGGCAGCAGCTTGTGCGTGGTCGGGTCGAAGGCGTCCGCTCGAAACCGGGCGGCCTCGTCCGGCGTGAGGACCGCGGCGCCGTGGGACTCCAGCGCGTCGAGGAAGGCGTCGCGGACGCTCGCCATCACGACGAGGTGGTTCTCCGACGCGCAGATGACGCCGTGGTCGAAGCCCTTGGACGCGACGAGGTGAGCTGCGGCCGCGTCGAGATCGGCGTCCTCGCAGACGAGACACGGCGCGTTGCCGGGCCCGACCCCGATGGCCGGCGTTCCGGAGGAGTAGGCGGCGTGAACCATGGCCGAGCCGCCGGTGGCGAGCACCAGGCCCACGTTGGGATGCGCCATGAACGCCGCGGTCTTCCGGCGACTACTGCGGCGCCTCACCCAGCCGAGCAGATCGGGCGGCGCACCGGCCTTCAAGATGGCGTCCTGCATGAGCTCGCACGTGTGATTGCCGACCTTCTGGGCGCCACGATGAAACGACAAGATGAGCGCATTGCGCGCCTTGAGCGCGATGAGGGTCTTGAACACGGCCGTCGAGATTGGATTGGTGACCGGGACCAGCCCAAAGACGACGCCGACGGGATGCGCCAGATCCGTGAGCCCCCGCGCGGGATCGCTCCCGACGACGCCGTGGCTCGACTTGCCCAGCAGGCTACGCAGGACCCCGCGGCTACCGCCCTTGTTCTTGGTCGTCTTGTCGGCCACGTTGCCATAGCCCGTCTCGGCCACCGCCTCGATCGCGAGCAGCTCGGCGTTGGCGTAGATGGCCTCGGCGACTGAGGTGATGAGCTGGTCGATGCGCGCCTCGGGCCAGTCGGCAATGCGCTGCTGGGCGGCGTGCGCGACGGCGACCATCGAGTCGACCTCGGGATCGGCCGCGCCCGCAAAGAGGTGATCGGCGAGCCGCGAGTTGGTCTCGCGCAGCTTGGTCGCGGCCCCCCGGCCGAGCGCGCGGATGAGCTTGACCGCCAGCCGCGGGTTCTGCGTCTCGAGGTGCTCGATGGCCCGCGACGGCAAGCGGCGCGCGACGACGGCCGTATCCGCGATGGCAGACGCGGACCGGGGCCGCTGGTCGAGCAGCGCCAGCTCACCGAGGATCTCGCCAGGGCCCATGACCTGGAGCACGCCCTCGGTGTCGACCTCGGGGACGTCGACCTCGAGGCGAACCTCGCCCTCGTCGATGAAGTAGCAGGAGTCCCCGTCGGAGCCCTCGCGGAAGAGCATCGCGCCTGCCGCGTAGCGCACGGTCGTGACGAGCGAGTCGAGGAGGTCCATCTCGGGAGCGTCGAGCGCGTCGAGCGGGGCCGGGTAGCGTGAAGCGGGCGTGGCCGTGAGCATGGCGGCGAGTGTGGCGAAGCGGCGCGCGCGACACAAGGGCAGGTGAAAGCCGCCGTGGTTCAGGTCTCCTTCGCCGTCGCAGCGGGCAGGTCAGGCAGGTCGCTCAGCTCGGCCTCAATGGCTTCGACCGTCGGCAACGCCTGCTCCAGGCCCTCGGGCAAGAGCCGAGTAAGCTGAATGTCCGCGACACCAATGGGCTTGTTGAGGTCCCGGAGGGCGTACTCGGCCACCATCCGGTTCTTACCCCGGCACAAGAGTAGGCCAATGGTAGGGCCGTCCTTGGCCGGATCTCGCACAAGGTCGTCCACTGCAGACAGGTAGAAGTTGAGCTTGCCGGCGTGCTCGGGCTGGAATGCGCCTGCCTTGAGCTCCACCACGACATAGGCGTGCAGCCGCAGGTGGTAGAAGAGAAGGTCCGGGAAGAACTCGGCGCCAGCCACGTCCAGGCGCATCTGACGACCGACGTAGGCAAACCCCACGCCCATCTCGACCAGCGTGTCCCGGATGTGGAGGGTCATTGCCCGTTCAATCTCACGCTCGTGCGCTTCGTCCCCGAGGCCCAGGAAGTCGAAGACGTAGGGATCCTTCAGCGATTGGGCGGCCAGGTCCGACGTGTTTGCCGGTAGGGTCCTCTCGAAGTTGGTGACGGCGGCCCCATGGCGCGTGTGGAGGCTGCGGTCGATGTGCATGGTGAGCACGTCCCGGGACCAACCGAGAAGCAGGGCCTGGTCCACGTAGAACTGCCGTGCAGATGCTTCCCGTGCGCCGTCGAGGATCCGCAACAGGTGTCCCCAGGGCAATCGTGCAGCGCCCTGCTGCACAATTGCCTCGTCGGGCCACGCGGCGGCGAACGCACGCATGTACTTCAGGTTCCTGGGCGAGAAGCCCTTCATATCGGGGAACTCGCGCCGCAGGTCTCCGGACAGCCGGTCGATCACCTTTGCCCCCCACCCCAGCTCGGCCTGCCGCGCGAGGATGTCCCGACCGATGCTCCAGTAGAGTCCGATCAGCTCCCGGTTGGCGGCCTGGGCTGCCGACAAGCGAGCCGTGCGCACCCGCTCCTTGAGGCCCTCCAGGAAGGTCCGGTACTCGGCCGTGGTGGGCAGGTTCTCGCTCATCGCGGATCCTTCAAGCGCCTGGTGGGGCCCGATGTGGCGCCGAAAGTCGTCATCCCAGCACCTCGACGAGCTCGGCGAGAACGACACGGTCCGCGTCAGTGAGCCCGGACAACGTAACCAGGCCAAAGCTCGGATCGGTCGAATCGGGCCGCAAGGTCACCGTCCAGCTTCCGTCGGTCTGCGCCTTCTCACTCTCGTAGACCTTGACTGTGAACCCGGCACCCAAGTCGGGGTCCTGGATGTCCCGGTGCTGGGCGAGGACGACCTTGCCCAAGCGGGCCTCTCCGCCACGGTGCTGCCGCCAAAGGCACCACGCACCGTCCGCGATGCGCGTGTTCATCGACTGACCGTGGACCTGCGCCACGAATAGCCGACGGTCCGGTTTGACACCTGCCGGGAGCTCGGCCCAGTCGAAGTCGTCGGGATTCCGAATGGCACCGTCGTCGGGCACGCCCTCCACGACGCGACCGTCGGGCCACGGACCCGCGGCGATCTTGAGGTCCGCGTACACGGGAATGCAATTGACGAAGGGCTTCACCGCCGTCCCGGCGACTCTGCGGAACGGCAGCACCGTTGCGCCGGCCGTGGGCCTCGCCGCCGTCACCGGCGGGTTCTCCGCCCAGTCCTTGCACAAGGCCTCTGCCTGCTCCAATACCGTCACCACTGCCACTGCCTGCTTGTCGGGCGGGTACCCGTGCTTGCGGAGGAGCTTCTTGACCTTGCGCCGCATGTCCGCGCGGACGGCTTCCTTCTGGGTCCAGTCGATGCTCACCGACGACCGGATCGCCTCCACGAGCTCATGGGCGATGGCAGCAAGCACCGTGTCCCCCATGACCTCCTTCACGTTTCCGTGATCTACCAGGGCATCATAGAAGGCCAGCTCGTCCTCGGTCAGTCCCAACGTGTCCCCCCTCTTGGGGGCATCCCGCACCTCCTTGGCCATCGAGATGAGTTCCAGGATGACCTGGGCTGCCTCCAGGGTCCTGTTGGTGTAGGCGAGCAGAGTCTTCTCCAACATCTCCGAGAACTTCTTTCCCTGGATGACGTTTCGGCGGGAGACGGACTTGATCTCGTCGTTGAGGAGCTTCTTGAGGAGTTCCAGTTGCAGGTTCTTGTGCGGCGAGGTCTTCACCGTCTCCAAGAACTGGTCCGACAGGATGGAGATGTCGGGCTTCTTCAACCCGGCGACGGCGAAGATGTCCATCACCCCTTCAGAGGCGACAGCACCGGAGACGATCTGCCGGATGGCGGCATCGAGTTCTGTGCTCGACTTCCCCGATCCACCCGTCGTGTACTTCCGCAGGTTGCTCTCGACCGCCTGGAAATACCCCACCGCATCCCGCAGGTGCCGTGCACCTTCCAAGTGGATCGCGATGCCCGCCGCCTTGTTCAGGGCCGACATGGCGTCCAGGAACCGCTTCTTACCCTCGTCGAGCCCGCAGATGTGGTTGGCCCCGCCGGACAAGGCTGCGAGCCGAGCAGTGGCCTTCGTACCGAAGTACGGCGTGTAGTCGAAGCCGTGAAACATGTCCCGGACCACGCCGACCTTCTCCTCCAACACCCCCAGGGCCACTTCGACCGGGATGCCGGGCCGGTCCCCACCTTGTCCGCCTCCGTAGGTGCCCACCGCTTTCCGAAGCTGATCAGCCAGGCCAAGGTAGTCCACCACGAGCCCCGAGGGCTTGTCCTTGAACACCCGGTTGACGCGGGCGATGGCCTGCATGAGGCCGTGCCCCTTCATGGGCTTGTCCATGTACAGGGTGTGGGCAGACGGGGCATCGAACCCGGTGAGCCACATGTCCCGGACGATGACCACCCGCAGTGGGTCCTTCGGGTCCTTGAACCGCTTCTCGATGCCCTTCAGCCCGGTCTTGCTGCGGATGTGCTGCTGGTAGCTGCCCGGATCGGTGGCGGCGCCGGTCATCACGACCTTGAGCTGGCCGTCCTCGTCCTTCGCCCCGTGCCAGGACGGTCGGAGCGTGACGATCTGGTCGTACAACTCGACAGCGATCCTGCGGGACATCACGACCACCATCCCCTTGCCGTCCAGGATCTCCGTCCGTCGCTCGAAGTGTTCGATGATGTCCCTGGCGACCAGCCCGAGCCGTTCCTCGGTTCCGACCATCGCCTCCAGCTTGGCCCACCGGCTCTTCAGCCTGCCCTTGGTCACTTCCTCCTCGCCTTCGGTGACCTCCTCGAAGTCGTCATCGACTTTGGGCTTCTTCTCCTCCGGCAAGGCGATCCGAGCGAGGCGGGCCTCGTAGTAGATGGGGACGGTCGCCTTGTCCTCTACGGCCTGGCTGATGGGGTAGGTGTCGATATAGTCGCCGAACACCGCCGGGGTGCTCTTGTCGTCGAATTCGATGGGCGTGCCCGTGAACCCGATGAACGAGGCGTTCGGGAGCCCGTCGCGCAGGTTTCGGGCGAAGCCCTCGATGAACTCGTACTGGCTCCGGTGGGCCTCGTCGGTGATGACGACGATGTTCCGACGTTCTGACAGCCTGGGGAACCGCTCCCCCTTGGGGACCCCGAACTTCTGGATGGTCGAGAACACCACCCCGCCGCTGGCGACTTGTAGCAGCTCCCGAAGCTGCTCTCGGCTCTCCGCTTGCACCGGTGCCGGAATCAAGCCCTTGGCGGCGCAAAATTGACTGTACAACTGTCCGTCGAGGTCGAGGCGGTCGGTGATGACCACGACGGTGGGGTTCTTCATCTCCGGCTGAAGGATCAGCTTCCCCGTGTAGAAGGCCATCGAGATGGACTTCCCCGAGCCCTGCGTGTGCCAAATGACCCCGATCCTCTTGTCTCCCTTGGGGGAGGACGCCCGGATGGTGTGCTCGATGGCCTTGTTCACCGCATGGAACTGGTGATAGCCGGCGACCTTCTTCGTGAAGCCGTCCTCGGTCTCCCAGAAGATGAAGTGCCGGAGGTAGTCGAGGAACCGCCGCTTCTCGAAGATGCCGCCCAGCAGCACCTCGAGCTTCGGCGTGGCCTCCGGGGCGAGCCCGGTGCCGTCCACGGTGCGCCACGGCCCGAACCGCTCGTACCCCGCCGTCAGGCTGCCGACCTTGGCCTCCGTCCCGTCGGAGATGACCAGGAGCTCGTTGGTGTCGAACAGGGCGGGGATCTGGTCCTTGTAGGTCTGAAGCTGGTTCCAGGCGGCCTGGATGGTGGCGTTCTTGTCCTCGGGGTTCTTCAACTCGATGACCCCGAGAGGCAGCCCGTTGACGAAGACCACGATGTCGGGCCGTCGGTTGTGCTTCCCCTGAACCACGGTGAGCTGGTTCACCACCAGCCAGTCGTTGTTGTCGGGGTCCTGGAAGTCGATAATCCAGGCGTGATCCCCCCGGACCTGGCCGTCCTTGCGGACCTGGACCTCGACCCCACGGGTCAAGTGTCGCTGGAAGGCCAGGTTGTTCTCCAGCAGGGCCGGGCTCTCGGGCCGGAGGATGCGCTTGGCCACCCCGTCGAGGGTGTCCCCGTCGAGGCGGGGGTTGAGGCGGCCCAGGGCGGACCGAAGGCGGCCTGCGAGGATCGTGTCCCCGTAGGTTCCTCGTTCGGGAGCAAGGCCATCCGGGGCGAGGTCGGGGCCGAAGACGTGGGTGTACCCCAGGGCCCCCAGGTACTCGATGGCGGCCTGCTCGACCTCGGCCTCGGTCATGCTCACCCAGCCCTCTCGTCGCAGTCGCTGCTGACGCGCCTCACAACGACTCCGGGCCGACGGCGTCGGTGACGTTCATGGAATGGTCTCGCCACCCGAAAGGCACACAATGGTGTTGACGAGCGCCTTGAGCTCCGGACACGCTCCAATCGCGACTCGAAGGTCGTTGCCTTTCAAGATGCGGAGCGCGTCCCGCGGCTTGACGTAGCTGTCTCGACACCTGCCAAGTTGGAAGATCTCGTTGACGCGATGGGCAGGTGGCTTGTCGTGGTTGACGCGCTCGGGCGACCCACTCGGTGCCGTCTTGTTGTGCTTGGCGAGCTTCTGAATCGTCGTCCAGTATGGAAGCAGCCACGCTTCGAAGTCGTGCAGCGCCACGTGTGGATGAAACCGCGAATCACCTCCCACCCACGCGACCATCTTCGCCTTGGCATCTGCGGCATCCACAAAGTCGTCCGTGCCGGTGTATACGTCGGTAAGCGCCACAACCGCGTCACACGTTGGCCTTCGCGTGAGCAGGTCATTGACCACGCGTCGCAACTTGTCGCCCTTCGGGATGCGTCCATCATAGGGGCGTACGACGAGCTTCGGCATCCGCTCCCCGAGATGGTCTTTGAGAAAGGCCCGCAGTGTTGGCATGAACACCTGCTCGGTCTTGCCCTCGACGAGGAGAGCAACCCTCACGCCGCGCTCCCGAGTCGTCGCGTACGCCACAGTTCGTCGAGGCTGTAGTCTGCCAGCCAGTCGCCAATCTCCATCGTGTCGGCCCAAGTCAGTTGAGCCAGCCCATTCTCGGTCTCGCCCACCAGCAGCTCATGGGGCTCGAGGAAATGGACGAGTCGCTCGGAGTGCGTCGCCACGATGATCTGACTGCGCGATGACGCCTCCCGGAGCAGGCTCACGAGCAGTCGCTGCAGCTCTGGGTGAAGGCTGACCTCCGGTTCGTCGAGCAGCACAATCGGCGGCAGGTCTCGACTACACAGGAGGGCCGCGAGCCACAAGAAGCGCAGCGTGCCTTCGGAGAGTTGATGCATGTACATCAGTTTCGAGTAGTTCTTGTCCTTCCACGCCATTGCGAGCACGCCAGCAGCGACAGGCGGGAAACCTAGCCGTTCGAAGTCCGGAAATGCGGCCGCAAGCGTATCTTCGAGGACCTCAAAGCGGTCCGGGTCGCTCTCACGAAGCGAATACAGGCACGGAACCAGATCCTCACCCTGCGGTCCTGGCAACGAGACCGGTCTCATTTGCTGCGGCGACCGGATGGGGGAGCGCGGTCCAACGTTGAGCGATGCGTAGAACGCGGTCGCACCAAGAGTGGCACGAAGCGCCTCCGGCTCCCGAAACATCTTGGGTACCTGTGAGAGCGCCGTCTCGAAGGCATCGAACTTCCAATCGGGTTGCACCAGCGCCTTGGTCTGGGTGTCATAGTACCGAACGGTTCCGTGTGCGCTGTCAATGTGCTTGAAGGGTACCGACTTGCCCCGCGATTGCGTCAAGGACTCACGCGGAATCCAATAGCCCTGGCCGCGCGGCTCGAGGACCAGACCGTAATCGACGGGCTCTCTGCCCTGGACCGGCGATGACACCTCGATTTCGATTGACTGCGACCGCTCACGCGTCACGATGTCAGCGATTCCGCCCAAGTCGGAGATGCGACTGGACAGCTGCCCGTTGCAGGCCGCCGACAGCAGCGAAAGCACTTCGAGAAACGACGTCTTTCCGGACCCGTTGGCGCCAATGAGCACCATGAACGGCTTCATCTGCAGGTCGATGTCGTGGAGGCGGCGGTAACCACGCACGTGCAATCGATTGAGTGTGGTCATGGGACCTCGCAGAGAGTCGGGGGAATCGATGCGGTGTGGAGAGGGTGCGATGGGTCGACGATGGCGGCCGCGGCCTCGGGGACGCGGATCTCGCCGGAGATGAGCTTGGGGAGCAGGACGTCACGGAGGGCGGCTAGGGTGCGGGACTGGGCCTCATTCTGGGCGACCCGTGCGAGCAGCGGATCTACAGCCCCAGCGAACGAATCCAGGGTCGCTTCGTCGGCCCGAACAGCGTCCGTTCCCGACACGAGATCCGGTCGGACCGCCGGGTAGGCCCCCCCGTCAGCCAGGTGGGCAAGCCGCTCGATGTTGTCTTCCCTTGTGGCAGCGAGGTACACGAACGAAGCGTAGGCGACCTTCCGTGGTCGAAGGACGGCAAATCCCGTGCTGCCGGTGAGTCCGCCCAGCAAGATCAACGCATAGGAACCGTTTCCCGGACGCACCGTGCCAACGATTGTGTCTCCGACACGCAGCACTCGCTGTGCTCGGCTCGGGGCGTCCTCGGCTGCGTAGGTCGTCGTGCTCTCGATCCGGCCCCACTTGGTGTTGGACAGGTCAACGTACTCCAGCGTGGCTGGGCGGGTAGACTTCCCCCAGACTTCGGGGTTCAGGTCGGCCAACTGACCGAGGCTGGTCCTGTTCCACCCCTTCGGGATCGGCCCACAGTCGGTATCCACCATGTCGGCCGGGTCGTGGCCGTCGAAGTCAACGAACCAGGATTTGAAGATGGCCTGGGCCATCTCCTCCAGCGTCCGGTTCATCCTCCGGTTCAACTCGATCTTGTCGTCCAAGGCCCCCAGGACGGCGGCGATGCGGCGCTGCTCATCGATGGGCACGAGGGGAAACGGGAGCGACCTGGCAGCCCCGATGTTGAAGTGGATTTGAACCGAGCCGACGTTCCGAGCATGGACGAGGTGCGCGCCCAGGGGTGAGTTGATGTAGTAGGCCAAAAAGCGAGCGTGGACTCGTCCCCCCGGTCGAATCACCACGAGGTCTGAGCAGTTCGCATCATCCAGCCAGTCCGGGACCACCGCCGCAGTGCCGGGCCGCCCGGTTCGGGCAACCACGACATCGCCGGTCCGCAACTTTGACTTCGAAATGCGGTCGTGGAACTCAGGCCGGATGAACTTCAGGTCGTGCGTGGAGATCGAATAGGGCTGGATGTTCAGCGTGCGCAGGAACGGAACACCTGCGGCGACGTACTCGTCGGCCATTGGTCCGACCCAACCCACGGTGATGTCCGCGACCAACTCGCCGAGGGGCGCGGTCCTCACAGCGTCCACCCGATAGATGCAAGGCCGTGACGGATCTCCTCGTCCAGCTTGTCCCCCTCGGCCATCTGGGCCGACAACTCTGCTGTCAGCCGCTCCATCTTCTCGGCAAACGCCTCGCCGTCGTCCTCGACCTCTTCGGCCCCGACGTACCGGCCCGGCGTCAGCACGAAGTCGTGCCCCGTGATCTCCTCCAACGTCGCCGACCTGCAGAAGCCCGCCACGTCCTCGTACTTACCCCCCGTGTTCCGCCACCCGTGGTAGGCGCTCGTGACCTTGGCCAGGTCGTCGACGTCCAGCACTCGGTGCACCCGCGTCTCCATCCGGCCGAGCTTGCGGGCGTCGATGAACAAGGTCTGCCCTCGACGATCCCGATGAGCGGTGGCCGTCTTGCTCCGGGTGATGAACCACAGGCAGACCGGGATGGTTACGGAGTAGAAGAGCTTGTCGGGGCAAGCGACCACGCAGTCCACGAGGTCGGCCTCGACGAGCTTCCGCCGGATCTCGCCTTCTCCCGACTGCTGGGACGACATGGAGCCGTTGGCGAGCACGAAGCCCGCCGTGCCCGTGGGGGATAGATGGTGGATGAAGTGCTGCACCCAGGCGAAATTGGCATTCCCCGAAGGCGGGGTGCCGTACTTCCATCGAACGTCGTTCTCCAGGCGCTCACCACCCCACTGGCTGACGTTGAACGGCGGGTTCGCCAGGATGAAGTCGAAGCGGCGCTCGGGGTGCAGGTCCTCGTGGAACGTATCGGCGTGCTTTTGGCCAAGGTTGGCCTCGATTCCCCGGATGGCCAGGTTCATGGCAGCCATGCGCCAGGTCGTCCGGTTGCTCTCCTGTCCGTAGATCGCCAGGTGACTCGGCTTGCGCTGGCCGTTGTGGGCCTCGGTGAACTTCAACGACTGCACGAACATGCCGCCGGA
>SXGT01510818.1_pt1 | contig 23627 bp, 21 predicted proteins | sample 3176221 | NCBI WGS metagenome assembly SXGT01 (sample SAMN11356862, study PRJNA531348) | freshwater metagenome | isolation source: freshwater sample F1-120 | place: China: Fuxian Lake, Yuxi | collected 2017-12-25
ACGCCGGAGTAGTCGAACCCGCCCGCCTGCCCGATGCTGACGGGACCGGCGCCGATGACGAGCACCGACTGGATGTCCTCGCGACGAGGCATGGCGACCCTCTCCTCGGTGACGACGGGCTACTTGCGACGGACGACGCCACCGGCGTCGATGGTGTAGTTCGCAGGGACCACGGGCTCGACCTCCGCGGCGTGGTCTCCCAGACTCCACTCGCTCTGGGCCAGGAGCTCCATGATGACGTTCTTGAGGCGTTGGCTGACCTCGGGGTCGACGAGCTTCCGGACCGCGAGCGCCACGACCTCCGCGTCTTGGCGGATCATCAGGCCATCGATGGCGCGGAGCACGATCTCCTCGTCGTCATCTTGCGCGAGCGCCTTCAAGCGGTCGTAGACCCGCTGGTCGCTCGCGAACGCTCGGATGTTGTCGACCAGCTGGTTGAGCCGGTCGCGGTTCTTTCCGTAGACGTCCGTAAAGCCGGCAATCGTGTCGAGCAGGTAGGTGGCCGTGCGCTCGTCGCCCGCGATGCGACGCAGCGCCTTGATGGGCCAGAAGAGGTTGGTCTCGCTCCGGATGTAGGCCAAGATCGGCTCCACGGCCGCTTCCCCGAGGCCAATCAGCAGGTCGTGGACGTGCTCTTTCTCGTCCTCGTCATTGGTGTGGTTCTCGATGCGGAACTCGAAGCGGCGCAGCAACGCGGCGATGGCCTCCGGAGTGCCGACCTTGGCCAGGTCCTCCGCGGCTCGCTTGCGCTCCTGGGTCTGCTGAAATGGCTGCATCAAGGTCTTCTGCAGGCCGGTGATGGCGCGCTTGTCCTTGGAATCCTTTGAGAAAAAGCTGAACAGACTCACCGCGAAGCTCCTAACGGACCATCGACTCAGGTCGCCGCGACCCGCGCGGCTTCTAGCACGCCGCACGGGTGACTCACAAGGGTTGCGCCTCGCGTCGTGCCGTGGCAGCTTCAGCGCCGCCATGGGCCTCCCGACCCGCGTTCACCTGTCGCACGTCCCGTACCTCGTCCCGCGCTACCGCGATGGCCGAGCCTGAGCGGTCCAGACCGTGTGAAGCGCGCCGTCTACGATCTCACGCCGTTGGCCACGAACTCGCGCTTTCGCGGGATTGGCACCTACACCTGGGACCTGGGCCGGGCGTTGTGTGAGGCGGCCGTTCGAGGCGAGCTGCCCGACGGGCTGTCGCTCGAGCTGCTCGTCGGCACGCCCGGTCGCTACGCGCTCTGGACGCCAGCGGCGGCGCTCGACTTCTCGGCGGTCGTCGCCGCATGCGGAGGCGAGCGCACGGTGGGGTATCAAGCCTACTACTGGGACAAGCGCTCGGCGCAGCGCGCGTTCCTCGAGCGGTCGAGGATCGACCTCCTGCACGCGCCCGATCCCAAAGGGACCGCGACGTCACAGCGCTATCGTACGGTGGTCACGGCGCATGACCTCATCCCCACGGTGCTCGGCTGGCCCTATCGCAGCTATCCGCGCGCGCTCAGCGCCTGGATCGATCGACGGCGCTACCTGCCGCACGATCACGTCATCGCCATCAGTGAGTGGACCGCGCACGACCTGGAGCGCGTGCTCGGGCTCCCGCGGGCCAAGATCAGCGTGGTGCACCACGGCGCGGACCACACGCGGTTCGGCCCTCAGACCGGCGCGGCGCTGCCAGATGCACCGTATTTCTTTTACGTCGGCGGGTTCGACGAACGCAAGCAGGTCATCCCGCTCATTCGCGCGTTCGCGTCGGTCGCTTCTGGCCTTCCCGAGCAGCTGCTCATCGCGGGACGGCCCTATCCGGCGCAGCGTACCGCGATGGAGAAGGCCATCGCGCGGGGCGGCGTGAGCGGGCGGGTTCGCCTAATGGGCTTCGTCCCGAGCGAGGCGCTTCCGGGCCTCTACCGTGACGCCACGGCCCACGTGCTCCCCTCGCGCTACGAGGGCTTCGGGCTCACGGCGCTCGAGGCCATGACCGCGGGCTGTCCCGTGGTCGCGCTTCGGGCCACGTCGCTGCCGGAGGTTTGCGGAGATGCGGCCGAGTGGGTCGAGGACACCGGCTTGGACGGGCTCGGTCGCGCGCTCACACGCCTCTCGCGGGACGCCACCCTCCGATCGGACCTTCGCGCGCGCGGCCTCGCGCGAGCGGCGCAATTCACCTGGTCACAGGCCGCGCGGCAGACGCTCGCGGCCTATCAGCGGGTGCTGGCATGAGCGTCGGCCTCGTCGGGTTGGTGGTGTGGTCGTCGCTCGTGGGAGCCCCACCGCGGGCGGCCAAGACCCGCACCTCGAAGCCTCCGGTCTCTCACCGCCAGCCGGATGACCCGTCTGCGCCGCCACGAATCGGCGCGCGCGCCGCGACCGTGGTGGACCTCACCACCGGCGAGGTCCTCTACGCCCGCGCTGCGACCGAGCCGCACGCGATCGCGTCTATCAGCAAGCTCATGGCGATGCGCGTCGCGTGGAAGCGCGGGCTCGGCGCCAAGCTCGCCGAGTCGACGACGATGGCGCGCGTGGACGCCGACACGACCTGGGGAGGCGCGCGCAGTCGGCTCATCATCGGGCGCGAGTACCTCAACAAGGACCTGCTGCATGCGGCGCTGCTCGGCTCCGACAACCGCGCCGTGGTCGCGCTCGGGCGGGCCGTCGGGCTAGAGCCCGACGCGTTTGCTCAGGCGATGACGGCCGAGGCCAAGGCGCTGGGGCTCGCTCATACGCGCTTCGTGGACCCCACGGGCATCGATCACGGCAACCAGAGCACGCCCGCCGAGTTGGTGGAGCTCTTGCGCGTCACGTTGACTACGATGGAGCTCGCGAACGTGACCCGCACGGCCAAGCACCTGACGAGCGCCAAGGAGCGCTCCGGGAGGCCGCTGCTCTATCGCAACACCAACGCCCTCGTGCACGACCCCGCGCGCAAGGTGTTGACTGGCAAAACGGGCTTCAACTCCAAGGCGGGGTGGTGTGTGGCGTTCGCTGCTGAGATCGGGCCCAACCGTCGGGTCGCGGTCATCGTGCTCGGGACCAAGTCCAAGCACCTGCGCTTTGCCGACGCCAAGCGCTTGCTGAACTACGCCGCGAACCGGAAGTCCAAGCCAGCACCGCCCCAGGACGAGCCCGCGCCCGAGTAGACCGCCTACTGCGGCTTGAACTCGGGGGGCTCGGCCGAGCCGCCGCCGAACAGGAAGGCCTCCATCTGCTCGACGATGAAGGCCTGCGCCTCCGCCGTCCCCAGATTGAGCCGGTACTCATTGATGAGGCGCTTGGCGTGCTCGAGCCACTCCGACCAGGCCTCGCGCGAGATCTGCTCTTGGACCCGGACGCCGATGGGGCCAGGCCACGGGGCCTTCTCGAAGCCCTCGAGCTCCCGACCGAGCTTCGCACAGTGAACCATCTTGGGCATGGAGCTCCTAAAATTTGCCGCAAGCGTCGACGACGACCTCGCGACCGTTGGGTGACGTGCTGAACCAGCCCTTGGAGAAGCCGAAGCACTCCTTGGCAGCGAGTCCGGGGTGAATGGCCGAGTCCGCCGTGTTGAACGTGAGGTCCTCGACGTCGAAGGTATCGCACCCCAGCGCGTCGATGGCCATGGGGATGAGGCCCGCGTCCTTGAATTCGCCACCATGCGCGCTGGGGTCATCACAGAACCAGTCGGACAAATTAGACGCGGTGATGCTGAGGCCGACCGCGGTCGTATCGAACGCACCGCACACCCCCTCCTTCTCGGTCTGGAGGCACTTGGCGAGTGCCTCGAGCACGAGCGCGTAGGCCTGCGTCTGGGTCGTGTCCTTCGGCAGGCTCAAGACGGTCGTGCACGCCCCGTGGACGCAGGCCTCACTCGCGCCGCACGTGGTCTTGGTCTGCCAGCCGACCGTGGCGTCCGAGCAGACCTCGATGACCCCGGGTTGCGTGGGGCTGCACTGGCTCACGCCCAGGTCGCAGAGCTGGCACTGCGGCTCACCGCCCTTCATCGCGCAGCCGTACTTGCACGGCTTGTCGGGCGTGGACCCCGAGCCGTCGGACTTGCAAACCTCGATGCCGTCCAGGCCGCACGACTTGGTCCCCGGCGTGCACGCCGCCGGGTTGCACACGCCATTGGTACAGCCGGTCGCGCATTTCGTGCCCTTCTTCCAGCCCGACTGATCCGGCAGGCACACCTCGACCGTGTCCAGAGCCTCCGGTGAGCACCGCCGCTCGTCCGGCAGGCAGAAGGCCTGCTTGCACGTGAGCTTGCCGGTGTCGCACCCGAAGGGACAGTCGGTCACGACCTCGGCGCCCTGGCCGTCCGTGTGACACTGGAGGAGGAGGTTGCCCTTGGGCTCGCAGAACAGCGCGTCGGGCTTGCAGATCTGCTTCTGGTCGACGCACTTGCCGTCCTGGCAGTACTTGGGACAGGGCGTGAAGGTAGCTACCCCATTCGCGTCGCACACCAGCGCCATCGTGTCGGTCTTGCACGAGGTCGTGCCCTTGGCGCAGTTCTCGGTGCACTTGCCGTTCGAGCAGCCTTGCGTGCAGCTCACCTCCGCGTACCCGGACTTGTCCGCCTTGCAGAGATAGAGAGTCTTGCCGCTACAGAACGCTGCGCCGGAGCCGCAGCCGACCGTCTTGGCGTCCCCTTTGCCGTCCGTCGTATCGGAGACCGCGTCCGTCGCGCCGGGCACGTCCTGGACCGGACCCGTGTCGGTGACCTGAAAGCCCGCGTCGCTCGTCGTGGCATCGGGCACGACATAAGTGCGCTCGTCGAGGGTCGCGTCACCGCACCCACCCGCGAGCCCCGCGGCCAGCGCCAGCCAGGCGACGGCTCCGACCGCCCTCACTGCGCCACCGCGTGCGTGAGCGCCTGATCCAGCAGCTCCGCGACGCGACGTGCGAGTCGGCCCGCATCCGGTACGGGGCTGCCCTCGGCCAGCAGTGCCTGGTCGAAGAGCGTCTCGACCCAGGCCGTGAAACGGTCATCCGAGCCGTGCCGCACCTGGTGGGTCTCGAGCCGCGCGACGACCGCGTGCTCGGGGTTGATCTCCAGGATGCGCTTGGACTTGGGCATGTCCTTCTCGTGGTGCCGGAGCAGCCGCTCGATGTGCGCCGACATGCCGCCCTCGGGCACGACCAGGCAGCAAGGCGAGTCCGTGAGCCGCGCCGAGACGCGCACCTCGCTCACCTCGGACGCGAGCACGGCCTGCATGGCGGCGGTCAGGTCCCGGTAGCGCTCCTTGGAGGCTGTGAGCTTCTCATCGGCGCCGAGCTCGCCATCGAGCGAGAGAGAGGCCGAAGCCGCCGAGACGAGGGGCTTGCCCTCGAATTCCTGGAGCGTCGGCGCGACCCACTCGTCGATGGGGTCGGTCATGAACAGGACCTCGTAGCCCTTCTTGCGGAGGGACTCGAGGTGCGGGCTGCGCTCGAGCACCGCGCGCGACTCCGCCGTGAGGAAGTAGATGTCCTTCTGACCCTCCGGCATGCGCGCGACGTACTTGGCGAGCGAGGTGAGGCCCTCGCCGCGCGAGCTGTCCCAGCGCGCGAGCTTGGCCAGCCGCGACTTGTACTCCGGTTCGAAGTGGAAGCCCTCCTTCAGGACGGCGCCATAGGCCTTCCACAGCGTCTCGTAGTCCTCCGGCTTGTGCTCGGCGACCTCGTCGAGCAGATCGAGCGTCTTCTTGGCGATCTGCTTCTTGATGGTGCGCGAGAGTCTGGAGAACTGGAGGATCTCGCGCGACACGTTGAGCGGCAGGTCATCCTAGTCGATGACGCCGCGCAAGAAGCGCAACCAGTCGGGCACGAGCGCGTCGCAGTCGTCCATGATGAACACGCGCTTGACGTAGAGCCGGACGCCCTGGCGCCGCTTCTGCATGAACAGGTCGAAGGGCGGCCGCCGCGGGATGAACAGCAGCCCCGTGAACAGCTGGTTGCCCTCGATCTTGAAGTGCGTGCGCGCGAGCGGGCTCTCGAAGTCGTGCGAGACGTGCTTGTAGAACTCCTCGTACTGCTCGTCGGTCACCTCGGACTTGGGCCGCTGCCAGAGCGCCCGTGCCTGGTTGACCTGCTCGAAGCCGGGGGCCTCCTGGGTCTTGTCCGCGGCGGTGTCGGCGCTGCTTGGTGCGACCTTGGCCATCTCGATGGGGTGGCTCACGTAGTCCGACCAACGCCGAATGAGGTCCTTGAGCTCGAACCGGTCCAGGTAGTGCCGTTCCGACTCCTTGAGATGCAGGATGACCGCCGTGCCCCGCTCTGCGCGCTCGGCGGGCTCGACGGTGAAGTCGCCCTTGGCGTCCGACAGCCAGCGCCACGCCTCGCCCGCAGAGGTCACCGAGCGCGAGATCACCTCGACATGGTCGGCCACGAGGAACGCCGAATAAAAGCCGACGCTAAACTGGCCGATGGCCGTGGGCTGATCCCCCGCCGCGGCCGTGGCGCGCTCGACGAAGCTGCGCGTCCCCGAGTGCGCGATGGTGCCGAGGTGCTTGATAAGCTCGTCCTTCGTCATCCCGGAGCCGGTGTCGTCGATCGTGAGCGTGCCCGCCTCTGCGTCCGTTAGCACGCGGATGCGCAGGGCCGTGCCGTCCTCGATGAGCGACTTCTCCGTGATGGCCTGGAACTTGAGCCGGTCGAGCGCGTCCGAGGCGTTCGAGATCAGCTCGCGGAGGAAGATGTCCTTGTTGCTGTAGAGCGAATTGACGACGAGGCCCAGGAGCTGATTGACCTCGGCCTGAAACGTATGGGTCTCACGTGCATGCGTGCTCATGGCGTTCTCCTTGACCAGCGGTTCACCATCGCGTCGGATACCGAACGGCGGCGAAGGGTTAGGAGCCTGCCGCGACCTTGTCAAGGGCCTTCGTGAGCCACGCGGCGATCTCGCGCCAGATGGGCGTCATGCGCGGGTCCGTCACGAGGCCCATGTGGCTGACGCCCGTCGGATCCCCCGGATGGGTCCCGACGACGCGCGTGGTCTTCTGCGCGCGCACGGCGTGGGCGAGCCAGACCTCGGCCCACGACGGCCGGCACAGGTCGTCATCGCCGGTCGCCGTGACCGAGAGGAGCGGTAGCGTGAGTGAGCGCATCGCCGCGAGGTAGTCGTAGCGACCGTCGCGGGAGCCCCAGCGGTCCTTGCGCGCGTTGTGGACGAACTGGAGCACGTAGTCGAGCGACTCGTCGTCGGTCCCAAAGCGCAGCCGGCGGGCCTCGAAGCGCCCGGTGAGCCGAGAGACGACGCCCCAAGCCTCGAGCCGCGCCCGCTTTTGGGCCCACACGAGCGGATCGGGCTCCAGTCGCGGGATCCACACGTTGCCGCCGAGGCTCACCATCGCGCGCACGGGGAGGCCGGGGACTGCGCCGAGCGTCGCGACGCCTGTGTGCGCCGTGAGGCTATGCCCGACGAGCGCCAGCGGCAGGTCGGGATGACGCGCCGCGATGGTCGTAATCAGGGCCGGGAGATCCTTGAGCACGAAGTCGTCGTAGTCGAAGCGCACCGTGCGTGAGGCGGCGGGGCCGCTCTCGCCGTGCCCGCGGAGGTCGACGAGGTAGACGTGAAACCCGCCCTCGGCGAGCGCGCTCCCGAGCCCCGCGCCACGCGGTCGATCGAGCGTGCGGCGGTTGCACATCATCGCGTGGCCACACACCACGACGCCGCGCGCCGGCGCTATCGCCGCGATGCGCTCGACCACCAGCGGCCACCCGTCGCTTGCCAGGACCCGGAAGGTGGGCCGTGGACCGAGGGTCACGCGACCGGGCGCCGCTCGACGGTGAAGTGCGACAGGTAGTACTTCAGCTCGCCGATGGACTCACGGACGTCGTCGACGGCGCGATGCTGGCCCCGCTTCTCGTACTTGAGGTGGAAGCGCTCCTTCAGCAGCACCTTCCAGCTCGAGACGTCCAGCATACGGTAGTGCAGCCGTGCCGTGACCTGCGGCCAGCAAGCCTCGACAAAACGTCGGTCGGTCCAAATGGAGTTGCCGGCGAGCACGACGCGCTCGTTGGACTTCCAGTGGCGGTCGATGAACCCGAGCAGCTCTCGCTCGACGTCGGCCTCCGGCTTGCCCTTGGCGACGGCGGCGGTGAGCCCCGACTTGCCGTGCTGCTGCGTACACCAGTCGTCCATTGCGGCCAGCACCTCCGGTCGCTGAAACACGATCTGGTGATAGCTCTCGATCTCGTTGAGCTCCAGATCGGTCACGATGGCCGCGACCTCCAGGATGCGGCAGGTCGACACGTCGAGCCCGCTCATCTCGAGGTCGAGCCACAGGTAGCGCCGGATGACGTCGGACGAGGCGCCACTCGCCACGCTAGGCCCCGAGCCCTTCGCCCATCGCGATGTAGGCCTTCATGGCTGCTTCTTTGGTCAAGCCCTTCTTCTCGGCCCACGCGTCCCACTTGGCGCGACCGCGGAAGTCGAGCGCGCCCGGCCGCGAGCCGGTCGCATCGCCGACGGTGGACTGCTTGTAGAGGGCATACAGCTTGAGCATGGTCTGGGGGCTCTGATCGCCGAGGCCCATCACCCGCTCCGACATGTCGTGAAACTGCTCTTCGAGGCTCATGGTCTTTCTCCGTCCCTGATGACACCGCGCGAACGAACTCTGCGGTTCGGCGGGCGCGGAGCATAGTCCTGGCCCTCGCGAGAACGCAACCGGCGTGGTAGGAGGCCGCGATGAGCGACACCTGCTGGACTGTCACCTCGTGGAATGTCAATGGCCTCCGTGCCGCCGCGGGCAAGGGATTCCCCGAATGGCTCCACGGTTTGGGGCCGGGTCCGCACGTGATCGGGCTCCAGGAGGTTCGGGCCCACCCCGATCAGGTCCCGCCGGCCGTGGCGCGTCCGGACGGCTTCGTGACCCACTTCTTTCCGGCGAATCGGCCTGGCTACAGCGGGGTCGCGCTCTATGCGACGCGGACACCGGACTCTGTGGGGACGACCCTCGGTGTGCCGGAGTTCGACGTGGAGGGCCGGGTCCAGCTCGCGCGCTTCGGACGCTTGCTCGTTGCCAACGTCTATTTTCCGAACGGCAACGGACAGGACCGCGACAACAGCCGCGTCCCGTTCAAGCTCGCCTTCTATCGGCGCCTGCTCGAGGTCATGGACGCGGCGCGCCAAGACGGGCTGCGCGTGTTGTGCGTGGGGGACTACAACACCGCGCACCGGGAGATCGACCTCGCGCGACCAAAGGACAACGTCAAGACCTCAGGCTTCCTCCCCGAGGAGCGCGCCGAGCTCGACCGCTGGGTCGCGAGCGGCTGGGTCGACACCTTCCGGCATCTTCACCCGACGGCGCGCGATCGCTACTCGTGGTGGAGCCAGCGCTTCGGCGTGCGGGCCAAGAACATCGGGTGGCGTCTGGACTGCGTCTTCGCCGCGCCCGAGGCGCTCCCGTACGTGCGCTCCGCGGGGATTCACTCGGACGTGATGGGCTCCGACCATTGCCCAGTCAACGTGACCGTGGATGCCGCCATCACGGACTGAGGCGCACCAGGGTCATCCGGTCGCCCTCGACGAGGCGGAGCACGACCTCCATCCCGCGCACCACGCGGCCGACCACCGGGTAGGTGCCGAAGAGGTGCGGCATGGGACCCAAGGTCACAAACCACTGCGAGGTCCCCGTGTCCTTGCCCGCGAGCGCGATGCCCACGGTGCCGGTGAGATAGGGCTCCATCCCGTTCTCGCAGCGGAGGGTGCCCGGTGAGCCGCCCCAGCCGTCGCCGCGCGGATCGCCGCCTTGGACGACGAAGCCGGGCACGACGCGGTGAAACGTGAGGCCGTCGTAGAAGCCTCGAGCGATGAGCGCACGAAGGTGGCTCACGGTGCGTGGCGCCAGCGCGGCGTCGAGGCGGAGCGTGAACGTGCCGGCGTCTGTCGTGACCTCGACGTGGGTGGGCTCTTCGGTCACGCGCAGGTCCAGGCTCAGCGACTCGGGCACCGCGACCCGGGGCGGGAGCGGCCCACCGAGGACCTCGCGCGCGGCTCGAACGAGCGCCAGGTGACCGGTCGCGCGCGCCGCGGCAGCGCAGTCGTTGGCGGCGGTCGGTGCGATGGTCTTCATCGCGCCAAGCAGCGACAGCGCGACCTCGAGCTCGTGACTCGAGATCGCTCTGAGGCAGCGCCGGGTGAGCGTTGGCCCGAGCTCCGGAGAGCGGTGGGGCAGGGCCGCCAGCGCCTCGGCCGCAGCCGCGGCGACGGGACCGTCGGGATCGTCGAGCAGCGACTTCAGGCGCACGTGCGGCTCAGGGCCGCCCCGCGCGACGATGTCAACCGCCGCGAGCCGTACGGCGGCGTCGGGGTGCGCGAGCGCGGCGCTGAGCCTGGTCGCGTCGGTCGGAGCCAGCGCGTGCACCCGTTCGAGCGGCGTGCAGCTGGTGGTCGGCGCGCCCGAGACCAGCGCCAGGAGGCACCGGAGCCGCGCCTTGCGCCGAGCCGAGGCGGGATCGGGCGCGGGCAGGGCGGCGAGCATGGTGTGGAGCACGTCGACCGACGGCGCCGCGACCCCGGCGTGTCTCTGCTGGGCCACCAGCGCCGCGGCGGCCGCCAGCGCGGCCTTGGTCTCGCCATCGACGAGCGTGGACCGGCGCCGGTTGAGCGAGGCCACGGCCTGGCTCAGCCAGCGCACGAGCAGGTCCCGCGACTCTTGAGTCGCCACTGTGCCGAGCGGCCCCGCCAGCGCCGCGCGCTCCTCCGAGGAAAGCATCGAGCCCAGCGCGCCGAACACCTGGCTCGCATCCGGCGCCCGCTCGAGCGCGAGCAGCCAGGCGGGGCGCTTGGCGAAGAGGCGGACGGCGACCTCCCGCTCGGCCGGCTGGCCGGTCACGAGCGCACGGCCTGCGACCTCCTGCACACGCGCGCTCACGGCAAGCTCGGCCGGCGCGCGCGCAAGGACAGAGAGGGCAGCCGCGCGTCGCTCCGGATCGGTCGACTCGAGGTCCTGCTCCGCGAAGCGCGCGAGGGCCGCCTTGTCCGGGATGCGGCCCTGCGCGTGGGCGACGGAGCGCACGGCATCGAGCCGCTCCTCCTCCGGTGCCTGCGCCGCGGCAGCGAGCGTCAGCCCCCCGCCAATGCGCCCGAGTGCACTCCACTGCTCGGCGCGGACACCCGGGTGGCGCTCGCGGGTCATGGCGGCCAGCAGCAGCGGCTCACCGCTCGCATCTCCAAGCTGGCCGACCGCGAACGCCAGCGCTCGACGCACGGTCGGGTCCGACTCGTCGCGCAGCCGCGTAAAGAGGTGCGGCAAGCTGGCCTCGGCGTCCTCGTTGCGCCCGAGCGCAAGCGCGACCCGCGATCGGACCGCCGGATCCGAATGATACAGCGCGCGGCGGAGCCAGTCGGTGCCTGTGCGATGGTCCTCGAGCCACCGCGTGACCGCCTGGGCCTGCTCGGAGGGGAGGGTCGTTGGCGTATCGGTCAGCGCGATGCGCGTGACGCCGCACGCTTCAAGAACGAGCACGAGACCAAGAAGCGCCGGCGCCCAACGACTCACGGAGCCAGCAGAGCGCGCTGACCACGCACGGTTGACAGGTAGCGGGAGGGCAGGACGCGTCCGAGCTCCTGCTCCATGGCGAGGCTCGCGTCAGCGAGGGCCCCGAGGTCGATGCCGGTCTCGATGCCCATCGCGTCGAGCATGGCCACGAGGTCCTCGGTGGCCAGGTTCCCGCTCGCGCTCGGCGCGTACGGACAGCCGCCGAGCCCGCCCGCGCTCGAGTCGATGATAGAGACCCCCGATTCGAGCGCGGCGAGCACGTTCGCCAGCGCCCGGCCGAAGGTGTCGTGTAGATGGACGGCGACCTTGTCCAGCGGCACGCGGCGGGAGACGGCCTCCAGCACGTCCCACATCGAGCCGGGATGACCCACGCCGATGGTGTCGCCGAGCGAGACCTCCACGACGCCGAGGTCCCACAGGGCGCCCGCGACGCGCGCGACCGCCTCCGGAGCGACCCCGCCCTCATACGGACAGCCAAAGCACGTCGAGACGTAGCCGCGGACGGAGAGCCCCTCGTCGCGCGCGCGGCGGGCCACGGGCTCGAAACGCTGGAGGCTCTCGTCGATGGACGCGTGGATGTTGTGCTGGTTGAACGTCTCGCTTGCGGCCGTAAACACCGCCACGTAGCGCGCGCCTGCGGCCACGGCGCGATCCATGCCGAAGAGGTTTGGGACCAGAGCGGAGTACGTGACCCCGGCGCGTGGGGTGATCCCGGCGAAGACGTCCGCTGCGTCGGCAAGCTGCGGCACCCAACGGGGCGAGACGAAGCTCGTGACCTCGATGTGCTCGAAGCCCGCGGCCGTGAGGCGATCGACGAAGGCGATCTTGTGTACGGCGGGGACGACGCGCTTCTCGTTCTGGAGCCCGTCGCGAGGGCCGACCTCGACGACGCGTACGCGCTGGGGGAGGGAGTGTGACACGGTGCGGTCCTTCCTGGCGGCGCGAGCCGCTGGGGCGACGGTAGCACAAGTCCCTCGCGGGATAATCGAGTGCGCTGGCAATGTGCTAGCCTCCGCGCGATGACGCCCCGTCCCCACGCCTACGCCGCCGTGCCCGACTCCACCTGGAGCGACTGGCGCTGGCAGCAACAGCAGCGCGTCACGACGCTCCAGGCTCTCGAACGCGTCCTGCGGCTGACCGAGGACGAGCGCGCCGCCATCGAGGCCACGGCCGACCGCTTCCGCATGGCCGTCACACCGTACTACCTCTCGCTCGTGCATCCCGAGGACCCGGCCTGTCCCATCCGTCGGCAGGCCATCCCGAGCCTCGCCGAGCTCCGACGCAGCCCCGGGGAGCGCGACGATCCCCTGGCCGAGGAGGCGCACTCGCCCGTGCCCGGCCTCACGCACCGCTACCCCGACCGCGCGCTGCTCTATGCGACCCACAACTGCGCGATGTACTGCCGCTTCTGCACGCGCAAGCGCAAGGTCTCCGACCCGACGAGCGCGCTGGCCCGATCCGAGCGCGATCAGGCGCTCGACCACATCCGGCGCACGCCGGCCATCCGCGAGGTCATCATCTCGGGCGGCGATCCGCTCTCGCTGTCGACCGAACGCCTCGCGGAGCTGCTCGACGCCCTGGCCGCCATCCCCCACGTCGAGATCGCTCGCCTCGGCACGCGCAACCTCGTGACACTCCCGCAGCGCGTGGACGCCGAGCTCGCGGACATGCTTCGGGCTCACCAGACACGGCATCTGGCCGTCTGGGTCATGACGCACTTCAACCACCCGACCGAGTGCACCGAAGAGGCGTGGACGGCATGTGAGCGCCTCGCGGGCAGCGGCGCGCCCATCCAGAACCAGATGGTCCTGCTTCGGGGCATCAATGACGCGACCGAGACCGTCATCGCTCTCAACCGCCGGCTGCTCCGCATGCGCGTCAAGCCATACTACATCTTGCAGGCCGACATGGCCGAGGGCATCGGGCACTTCCGCACTCCGCTGACCGCCGGCGTGGCGCTCCTTCGCGGGCTGCGTGGCCATGTCTCGGGGCTGGCCGTGCCGCAGCTCGTCCTGGACCTGCCCGGGGGCGGCGGCAAGGTGCCGCTCGTGCCGCGGTACCTCGAGCGCGAGCACGCCGAGGGCTGGGACTTCGCCAACTATCGAGGCGAGCCGTTCCGGTACGTGGAGCCCGGACGGGTCGCCTCGCTCGATGCCGAGGGGGACTGACGTGCGGCGCCGGAACCTCGCGACCACCGCGGCGCTCGTCGTCGTCCTCGGCTGGTTCGTCCACTTCTGGCCGGGCTTCCACACCGCCAACGAGTCCATCCGCATCTACTTCATGCAGGCGCTCGTCGACTACGGCACCGCGACCGTCGATCCGGTGCTCAAGCGCTACAAGACCCGCAACGTGGACGCCGCCGAGTTCGATGGCCACGCCTACCTCGACAAGGCCCCCGGCCTGTCGCTCGCGCTCGTGCCGGCCTATTGGTTCGGCACGCGCGTGCTGAACCTGCCGACGGGCTACCGCGACCTCCCTCCGCTGGGCTACCTGCTGCTGTTCTTGGGCGTGATCCTCCCCTGCACGGCCGCGATCCTGCTCGTGCGCGACCTCGCCCGCGATCTTCCCGGCACGGGCAGCTGGGAGGTGGCGCTCGCGTTTGGCCTGGGCACCCCGTTCTTCATCTACGCGACGCTGCTGTTCGGGCACGCTCCGGCCACGGCCTGCGCGGTGCTCTCGCTCTGGGCGGTGTTCAAGCAACGACCCGCGCTTGCGGGCGCAGCCGCCGGCATGATGGTGCTCACCGACACGCCGACGGCCTTGCTGGCGCTCGTCCTGCTCGGCGTCCTCGCGTGGCGCGCCCGGCAGCAATCCACCGTGCGCGTCACGGCCACCTGGCTCGAGCCCGCGCTCCGCTTCGTGCTCGGTGCGCTGCCGTTTGCGGCCGTGCAGCTCGGTTACAACACCTGGCTGTTCGGTGGGCCGCTCGACTTCGCCTACGGGCACAAGGCCAACGCCGATCTCGCCGCCATCCATGGCCAAGGGCTGTTCGGCTTTCGCGTCCCCACGACCGACGCGCTCTACGGCCTCTTCCTGTCTGCGCGTCGCGGCCTGTTCTTCCACGCGCCGGTGTTGCTGCTCGGCGTGGTCGGGCTCGTGACCGCGTGGCGCTCCGCCGATCCCGCCCGCCGCCTCTGGGCGCAGAGCCTCACGCTCCCGGCGCTCGTCTACGGGCTCGCGATCGGCGGCTTCGTCGACTGGCCCGCGGGCGACAGCTATGGCCCGCGCCACCTCATCCCCATCATTCCGTTCCTGGCGCTCGGCCTCATCGGCCTGCCGTCACACGCGGCGTGGCGCTGGGCGCTGGCAGCCACCGGCGGCATCGGCCTGGCCATGGCGCTCATCCCCATCGCCTCGTTCCCCTACGCGCCTGACTCGTACGCCTTTCCAGTCGCCCAGCTGGCCGTGCCAATGCTGCGCGACGGCATTACAGCGCCGAACGTCCTCGGCCTCACCTCGGTCACGGGGTCCCTGGCGGGCATCGGGCTCGCGTTGCTCGTTTTGGGGCTTCTGGCGTTCGGACCGGGGCTTCGAGCGCTCGGCGTGCTGGGGGGCGTCGCGCTGGTGGTCGGGGTCACGCTGAGCGTCGGCCCGCGCTCAAAGGCCGATGTCGAGCGCGCCATCCTGTCCTGCATCGTCGGCCGCCCCGAGCTCGGGACCGACGTGTGTGTCGAGGGCTATGGCTGGGACCCGCGTCGCTGCGCGTGTCGGCGTCTCGCCCGACCTAGTCCTTCCCCGCCTCCGTGAGCGGCGCGCAGCGCCACGTGATGACCGGAGAGGCGGCGCCGCTGCCGAAGTCGCTCACGGCGATGGCCGCGCCCGCCGCGCCCTCGAAGCGGTAGGCGATGGTGCCCGCCAGCGAGCCCTTGCCCTTGACGACGAGCTGGCTCGTCTCCGCGACGAGCGCGTGCGTTCCCAGTCGCGAAGAGAGCCCGTCGATGGCAAACGCGACCGCGCCACTCGCCGCGACCTCACCGATGGCGGCGACCTTGCCCTTCGCCTCATAGACCACAGAAACGCTGTCATACTTTACGTCCATCGCGACGTCCGACGCGACGACCAGGCTCGCGAGGGACTCGAAGGCGCCGAAGCTCGTGCTCTTCTTCCCCAATGCGAGGGAGGCAAAGTCCATCAGCGAGGCCTCGAATGTGACTGGGTTCGGCAGCGGCGTGCCAGCGTTCAGCACGTGCGAAAGCGGCCCAAGCGACTTCCAGTGAAACGCGAAGTGGTTCTTCTTACTGGGGGAACCCATCATCTCGGGGTAGCTCATCGAGGTCTCGACGGTCGCGCCGACGAGGTAGGAGTCCAGCGTAAATGGGTCCTCGAGCAGCGCGGTTTGTCCCGCGAGGTCCTTCGGTGCGTGAAACGTCAGATTGAACCACGAGTCGCCCTGCGCGGCGAGGTTCATCTCCCACACGCCGTCAGGCGCACGCACGAACGGCTGCTTCGACAGGAGCCCGAAGGCCGTCAGCAGCTTCGTGAGCTGCGCGTAGCTCTCCGGCGCAAACAACGTGGGGTTGGACACGAACAGGCCCACCAGCATCGACTTCGCCAGTTGGATCTGCGCGCCGCCGCACGTGACGAGCTCGTGCACGGCGTCCTCGGTGCGGCTGAGCAGCGTACTCGCCGCCGTGACCTCCGCGGGCGAGAGCGCGCAGCCCGCGAGCCCCGGCGGTGTGGGGGCGGCGGGCTTCTTTTGGAGCGAGGTCGTCGTGCTCGCGGGCTTCGTCGGGGACAACGTTCCGCTCGACGTCGGCGTGGTCTTGGTCCCGACCTGAAACAGGTCCAGCTTGCCAAAGCAGCCGCTCATCAGGAACGGGACGCTCCAGAGGGCCATCATCCCAAGCCGCTTCTTCTCGTGTCGCATCGGTTCCTCCCAGGCGGGGTGCTCGTGGCCGCCGAAGAAGGGCAGAGCAGGCGGCGTGCCACACACGCGAGGCAGCGACGTCGCGCGAATGACCACCGAGAGTGGATGACGCGGGCTCCATGCGGGACCGCCGGACGGGGAACGTCACTCCACCCCGCGCGGACGCTTGCGTGGCCCGGGCGTTCGAGCCAGGATCGGCAACATGTCGCTACCCAAGGATGCCGCGGAATGGGCCGTTCTCGCCCACGAGCTCGAGTTTGCAGAAGAGCTCCCCGTCGAGACCCTGGAGGACGTCGAGGACGGCTGGGACGCCTTCCAGCCGCACGTGCTCTCGGTCGTCGCGGCGGCCGCCCGCGACCCCGAAGCCTGGCTCGACGAACACGAGTTCACGCTGTTGATTGCGGCTGTGAGTCTGCTCGCGTTCAAACGCGACGCGGCGGCCGCGCCGCCCATGACGTCGCTGCTCCGGCTCCCCCCGGAGGACCTGGACGAACTGCTGGGCGACTTCGCGTTCGACGGCCTGGACCGCTGCGTCGCTTCCGTAACAGCGTCCCAGCCGTCGGTGCTCGACGCGCTACTCGACGATCCGAGGCTCAGCGATCTTGGGCGTTCGGCGGCTGTCGGCGCCGTGGTGGCCCAGGCCGTAGCGGGCGACCGCACGATTGCGTCGGCGTGCGACCTGCTTCTGCGAGCGGGTGAGCGCATCGCGTTCGAGCGCCGCGGACCCGAGCACGCCGAGGCACCTGACATCATCTCTATCGCAGACGGGCTCCTGGCGCTGGACCCGGAGGCGACCCAAGGTGCCGTGCGCGCCTGGGAGGCCAATGGCGTTCTCGTCGACGACTTCGTCGACTGGTCCTTCGTCGAGCACAGCGTCCAGCTCCCCGTGTCCGAGCGGCTCGCGCGCTTCGGCACCGGCGGCTACGTCAGTGATGTCATGGAGTTCCTCGCCCCGTGGTACGACACCGGCGACGCCGACGACGACGTGCTCGACGATGACGAGCGCGAGGTCCAGGTCCCCTTCGTCCGCGAGCTGCCGAAGCTCGGCCGCAACGACCCGTGCCGATGCGGCAGCGGCAAGAAGTACAAGAAGTGCTGCCTGCGCAGCGAGTAGTCCGGCGTTCCTACGGCGTCAGCAGCTTTACCAACGCCGCCTGGAGCTTGCTCGCGAAGCGGTAGGACAATGACACAGTCTCCTCATAGTGGTCCCCGTCGGGGAGGCCGTCGACGAGGAAGTTCACCTTCTTGTTGAAGTCCGGCTCCGGGATGATGTAGCCGAGGTGGTCCTGCACGTTGCCGATGAGGAAGCGGTGCTTGGCCTTGAGCAGCGTGACGATGGGCGGCAGCGTCGCGTCGACGTTCAGGGCGTAGGGGACCGCGTGGACCTTCGTGCAGTCGCAGTCGCCCACGGCGACCTCTGGGATGCACTGCGCGTAGGGCACGGCGTCGCAGTCGGGGTCGTGCTGCGGGAAATAGACGCTGCCGCGGTCGGCGCCGCGCTTGGCGACGGTGGTCGACTCCTCGGTCCAGCGGGGATCGGCCTCGGGGAAACCCCAGAAGAGCTCCGGGAGCAGTTCGCCCGGGGCCGTCGTGAACTCGACGTCGGCGAGGCGCACGTGCCAGAGCGTGATGGGCACGCAGCCGGGGTGCGTCGAGTCGGGCCCGAGCCATTCGGGGCAGAGCGCGGGATCGGTCACGGGGAGGTCGCTCTCGATGTCGAACAGGCCCCCGAGAAACAGGATCTGGAACGCACCGTTGTCCACCGCCGGATAGAATGGCGCCGTACGAATCTCGAACGGCGCGAGCGACTGCGGCTTGGCCGCCTTGATGACGTCGATGGCCGCGTCCGCGACGTGCACGCCCACGCTCCGCGCGAAGTCGAAGGTGTTCTTGGGCGCCCACACGGGGATGGCGTCGCCGTCCTTGTCGGTCTTGACCAGGCCGCCAGCGTCCGTCTCGTAGACCCACGCGCCCTTCTCGTCGACGAGCGGTGTGGGCGCACCGAGCGCGCTCTGCATCCCGCCGAGGCTCTCCGGGACGAAGACGGCCGTACCGCCGAGCGCAGCCTCGACGTGCTTGCGCGTGTAGTAGACATAGTCTGCCGAGAGCGCATTGTTCTCGTCGCCGACGACCTCGGGGTGGCCCGAGAAGTTGATGAGCGTGGCCACGCCCTCGCCCGTGCCCTTCTTGCGGGCGTGCAGCGCGAAGACCTGATCGCTGACGACGATGGGATCGCGCCCGTCATGGGTGAGCCCGAGGACGGTCGCCTTCGTGTTCTTGCCGCCGAAGTTGGCGCCGTTGAACCAGTCGCTCCGATCGCGTAGGGGGACGCTGCCGGTCAGGATCTCGACGGGTACGAGCGTGGCTGCGGCCTTCTCGACGGCCTCCACGATGCGTGTCGTGACCCACGCGTTGTAAGCCGGGTTGACACCCGACCAGAGCGAGCCGGGCGTGGGATCGCCCCAGAGCCCGCGCACGTCGGGGCCCTGGTGGGTGTGGCTCGAGGACACGAGGATGCGACGGCGATCGAAGCCCTTCTTCTCGAGCGCGAGCTGCGCGTCCTGGATGCGCTGGACGCCCAGGCCAATGAGGTCGACGCCGACGATGACGAGGTACGTGTCGCCCCGCGCGAGGACCATCGCACGCACCTCGATGGGGTCGTGAACCGTGAGCGCCGGTCGCAGCGCGTCGTAGCCGGCGATGAAGACGGCGTCGAAGATACCGTTCTTGTTGGCGTCGTCAAACGGCTCGTCGCAGCCCTTCTTGGTGCCTGACGGGTCGTCCTTGCAGCCGTCGAAGAGGTGGTTGCCGTTCGTGTCGGTGAACGTCTCGGTGATGGTCGGCGTGGCGTCGACGACCGCGACGCCGACGCGATCGTCTGGCGAGGTCGCAAAAGGTGGCGGCGGCACCGGCGGCTCGCCGACGTCGGCGGTGGCGTCGGCGATGGCGTCGGTCCCGGTCTCTGCGGTGGCGTCTGCGGCGGTGGTGTCTGCTGCAGTGGTTTCCTGAGCTGCCGTGTCTTGAGCGGCCGTGTCCGGCGCGACGTCCATGGGCCCGGGGTCCGTCGGCGGCCGCGCGTCGTGCGGCAGCGCCGTATCCGAGGCGTTCCCGTCAACCACGGTCGCGCTATCGGCGATGCCCGTGTCGACGGCGTGAGCCGCCGTCGGCGTCTCGGTCGTGGAGCACGCGAAGGGAAGGGCGCTCAGCGCGCCGAGGAGGAGGGCGGTTCGGGTCCAGGTGCGCATGCTCGGCACGATACTGCCTTCCGGCCGCGGTCTCTACTGGCCTCCGAATTGACGCTCCCCGCTCCCGGCCCTAGCATCCCGTCGATGCGCGCCTGTCTCCTCTCCGCCGCTCTCCTGTCGCTCCTCGGTGGCGCCGCGGCCTCGGCCGACGAGCCCAAGGACGCGCTGCTCCTCGCGGGCTCGGGTCCCGGCATCGAGACGGACCTCACCGACGACGTGGGCGAGGCGGTCACCTTTGCGCTCGGCGGCGACAAGGGCTTTCGCGCGCTCCCCAAAGAGAAGGTCCAGGCCAAGATCGGCTACCTCGGCCCGAACAAGCCTGGAGACTGCCTGTTCGACACCGAGTGCCTCCGCAAGGTGCACAAAGAGCTCGGCACGCGCTGGTTCGTGGTCGTTCGTCTCTCGGTCGAAGACGGCCAGTATCGCGTCGTGGTCACGCGCATCGCCGACCAGGGCAACCTCGACGTCGCCGTCTCCGCGCTCGTGCCGCGCTCGACGTCGGACCTCATCAACAAGCTCCGTGCGCTGGTGGGCGGCGCGCTCGCCGAGCCGATGACGATGCTGACCATCTCCATCAACGAGAAGGACGCGCTCGTCGAGGCCAACGACGTCAAGCTCGGGCAGGGCTCCATCAGCCGGCGCGTGCGCGCGGGGAGCTACCGGATTCGGGTGAGCAAGGCGGGCTTTACGACCTTCGAGGCAACGATCTCGTGCGTCGTGGAGCAGCCGTGCGTGGTTCCGGCGACCATCTTTCGCGAGCAGACCCCGCTCGAGCGACCAACGACGGCCTCTGGGGTGAGCCCCACGACGAAGACCGCGCTCGTCGCGACGGGCTGGGCCGTCACGGCCATCGGCGTCGGCATGCTCGTGACCGGCGCGGTCTTTGGCGCGCGCTCGACGGCGCTCAACAGCGAGCTGGCCGAAGTGTGCCCAGCTGGCGGTGTGTGTACGATCGGGCGCGCCGAGGCCGATCAGAAGGTCACCGATGGTCGCGACGCGGCCAAGCTCTTCAACGCCGTCGGGATCCCGGGGATCGTGCTGGCCGTCGGAGGCCTTGCGATGGCCCTGACCGGGCACCTGCTCACGCCGGCGGCGGGGCAGGGCGGGGTGACGGTCACGGGTGTGGCGTCGCCCGGCTTCCTCGGGCTCCAGGCCGAGGGTCGCTTCTAGACCTCGTCCGCGGTCGCGCCGATCTCTTCGGGCAACGCACCCGTGGCCTTGGGGGCAAAGCGGGCGCGCGCCTGAGCTGGCTTGACGAGGAAGCTCCACGCCGCGACGACGACCGCCGCCATTCCCGCGACGGCGCCCGAGAGCAGCGTAGCGAAGCCGGCCGTCGTGGCGCCGAGAGCGACGCCCAGGAGAATGCACAGGAGCAGTGGCGCGACGGTGGCTGCGATCGTGAGGTAGACGCCGATATTGCGCTCGTTCTTGGCGATCCGTCGCCTCAAGCGCTCACGGCCCGAGAGCGGCCGCGCATGGACCTCCGCGCCATCGTTGAGCCGGCGCAGGTCGTCGGCGAACTCCCGCGCCGAGGCATAGCGCTCCTCGGGCTTTTTGCGCATGGCCTTCTGCACGACGGCCCAGAGGTCGTCACTGATGGGCTCGAGCGACGGCGTCTTCTCGCCCCTCAGCGAAGGCGGGTCCTGCGTCGCCGCCGCGATGAGCACCTTGTGGGCCGTGTCGGCCTCGAACGGCGGAGAGCCACGCAGCGCGTGATAGAGCACCGCGCCGAGCGAATAGACGTCCGAGCGCGGCCCGACCTCCCCGAGCTGCGTGCGAAACTGCTCGGGCGCCATGTAGTGCGGCGTGCCGATGGCGAGCCCCTGCCGTGTGATGTTCTCGCGGCCGCTCATATCCGTCGGCTTGGCGATGCCGAAGTCCACCAGCGTCGCGACCCAGCCCTTCTCCACGATGATGTTGTCGGGCTTGATGTCGCGGTGGACGACGCCATGGCCGTGGGCGTGATCGAGCGCCTCGGCGATCTGGCGTGCCACATCGACCCGGTGACGCACGGTGAACTCCGGTGAGCCCATGAGCCGCGAGAGCTGCGTGCCTTGGATGAAGTTCATCGCGAAGTAGTGGACGCCGTCGATTTCGCCCGAATCGTAGACACGCACGACGTTCGGGTGGTCGAGCCGCGCATGCAGCTCGGCCTCGCGCTTGAAGCGCTTGAGCATCGTCTCCTTGTCGTCCAAGTCGGGAAGCACGACCTTGAGCGCCACGATGCGCTTGAGATGCCGGTGGAACGCCTTGAACACGACGCCCATGCCGCCTTTGCCGAGCTCGTCGAGGATGTCGTAGTCCCCAAACCGACGCTCGCGCACGATGCGGTCGAGCTTCTCCTTCTCCGACTCGGTGCGGCTGACCTCGACCTCTTTCTGAATCTGCTGATTGACGAGCTTCTGATGATACGAGGTCTGGACGCGGCCTGGCCCATCCAGCTTGGGGATGCGAAAGCGTTGCTGGCACTTCGAGCAGGTGACCGACAGCGGCCGATCCGGGCTCTGCTCGGCGGACTCGATGTTCGAGCAATGCGGGCAACGGAAACGCTTGGCCACGGCCGGAGCCTCGCCCGTCGAGTGACGCCTGTCAACGGGCGCCATGTGAGCCCTTGCAGCGAGGAATTGACTTGCGTCGCGCTTGCGTGCAACATCCCGCAACCCCAACGGGGGGCGGCCAGGGCTGGGAAAATGTCAAGGAGTCGAGGAACATGATTCGAAATATGGTGAAGCTGACGTTGGTAGCGGGTCTCGGGATCGGAACCAGCGTCTACGGATGTGCGAAGGCGACCGAGACGGGCGCTGCGAAGACTGACGCAGGTACGGGTACGGGCGGAACGACCGATGCCGGTACGGGCACGACGGGGACGCCGGATTCGACGGGCACGACGGGTACGCCGGATTCGACGGGCACGACGACCGGCACGCCGGACTCGACGGGCACGACGACGGGTACGCCGGATTCGACGGGCACGACGACGGGTACGCCGGATTCAACGGGCACGACGACGGGCAGCGATGATGGGACCGGCACGACGACCGGCGACGACGGCGGCGGCGGAACGACGACGGGCGTCGTCGACAACTGCAAGGACACCGAGAAGTACTCAAAGTCTACGGGCCACATCGTCAAGCTCTTCGCGCCGAACGCGGCCGAGGACTACAAGTGCGACTCGAATGGCGACAAGACCGTCGACAAGGCGGACGGCTCGCTCAACGACTTCCTCGTCGGGCCGCTGATCTCGGGCTTCATCAAGGTCAACGACACGCTCAAAGAGTCGGTCGACAAGGGTACGCTCAACTTCCTCCTCGACCTGCACTGCTACGAGGCCGGCAAGGACGGCACCAACATCCGCACTGACCTCCTCGTCGGCAAGGACAAGGACAAGCAGGTCGATCCGACGTGCTCGGACCTCGATGGCAAGACCATGTGCGAGTACTACGTCGATCCCAAGTCCTACGACAACCAGGGCAAGGCGCTTCTCTCGGTTCCCAACTCGACGGTGACCGCGGGTCACCTCTCGGGTGGACCGGGCGACTTCAGCTTTAGCTTTCCCATTTCCGACGGCCTGGCCATCGCGCTCGAGGTCAAAGAGGGCCGTTTCGAGGCCGACGTGAGCGGCTCGGTCGCCGCAACCAACGGCCGGATCTGCGGCAAGGTGTCCAAGCAGCAGCTGCTCGACGGCCTCAAGGCGGCGTGTGATTCGCCCACGGCGCCGAGCTTCTGTGGCACGGTCAAGCCGCTCCTCGGCACGCTGGGTGGCCTCATCAAGTGCGACGGCGACGTCTGCACCGTGGTGCTCGGCTACGACGCGGTCCCGACCAAGGGCCTGAAGGACGCGCCCCAGTAAGGCGCACGGACGAGCGGCGTCGGCCTCGGCCGGCGCCACGTCTCCAGCAGCGGGCGGCTCCTCACGGGGTCGCCCGTTTTGCTTTGGTGCGGCTCACTCGGGGGTCGCTGGGGTCGTCCCCCGCACCGACTCGGGGGTCGCGGGGGTCGTCCCCCGCACCGACTCGGGGGTCGCGGGGGTCGTCCCCCGCACCGACTCGGGGGTCGCGGGGGGCGTCCCCCGCAC
>SXGT01219521.1_pt1 | contig 23616 bp, 16 predicted proteins | sample 3176221 | NCBI WGS metagenome assembly SXGT01 (sample SAMN11356862, study PRJNA531348) | freshwater metagenome | isolation source: freshwater sample F1-120 | place: China: Fuxian Lake, Yuxi | collected 2017-12-25
CTGCCCCTGCTGGCCCCCCTGCCCCTGCTGGCCCCCCTGCCCCTGCTGGCCCCCCTGCCCCTGCTGGCCTTGGCCCTGCTGGCCTCCCTGCCCTTGGGCGCGCTGCTGGAAGACGCGCAGGCGCTGCATCTGGCCCTGCCCCCCCTGACCCTGCTGACGGAGCATCTGCCTTAACTCGTCGAGCTTCTGCTTCAGCTGTTGTTTCTCCTCCTGGCTCATCTGCTCCCGGGCCATGCGGTTGATGTCCGCTGCGGCCTGGTCGAGATCGGTGGCGGAGATGCCAAGATCCTTCAGGAGATCCTCGGCGGCCTTCTCGAGCTCGCGGTCAAGGCGGTCGAGCTGGCGCTGCTGGGCCGTCTGTTGCTCCTTCTCGCGATCGAGGCGCTCCAGTTCGCGCTCACGCTTCTCCAGGAGGCTCCTCTCCTGCTCGTTGGTCCCCCCGTCGCCCATCTTCTGCTTCTGCTGGAGGAGGCTCTTCTCGAGCTCGTCGCGGCGCTGCTGGAGGGCCTCGGCGCGCTTCTTCTGGTCCCCCGCCGCGGCCTTGAGCGCCTCTCGCATCTTGTCGAGCTGGGCCTTGTCGATCTTGCCGCCCTGCTCTCGGAGCTTCTTGGCCAACTCCCTCATGGCCTTCTCGGCGTCGCCCATGTTCCTGTGATCGAGCGCCTCGCCCACGGGCTTGGTGAGCTCGGCCTTCTTGAGCTCTTCGCCCATCTTCTGAAGCGCCGCCTCGAGGGCTTTCTTGTCGGCCTCGTTGCCCTCGAGGAGCTTGTTCTCCAGCGCCTCCATGCGACGGAAGGCCTCCGTGCGGTCGAGCCGCTTGGCGGCCAGATCCTCGATGAGCTGGTTGAACTCCTGGGTCGCGGCCTTGGCCTCGTCGGTCTGCTGCTTCTTCTCGAGCTCCTTGAGGAAGTCTTTCATCGCGTCGATGTCGTCGGCGGTGACGTCGACGGCGTCGATGGTCTGAGCGTGGAGGATGGCCTCGTGACGCCGTACCTCGAAGAGCGCGATGACCACGATCATCACCACCAGGCCGAAGGCTGCGAGCGCGTCCGGCGGCAGAGGGATCGGGACCGCCTTCTTGGGATCGACCTTGACCGAGTGGGCGTGAGCGTCGTCGATGGCCGCGTCCATGAAGGGAGTCCGCTCGGAGTCAGGGAGCTCCTGGAACGAGAGAGCGCTGGCGATCCGATCCGCGAGGCCGTGGTGGCGGTCGAGCGCGATGGCTCCTGCGCGCGGCGGGAGCCTGCGGAGAAAAGCGATCAGGGCCGTGATCAGAGGGGCAGCGCCTGCCAGACCGAGGGCGATGCGGGTCGCCTTCTCCGGGAGGACCCCGGCCTTGCGGAGCGCGAGGGCGACCGCCGCCAGGACCAGAGCCACGCAGAGCGCTGTGGTGCCGTGAGCGAGGGCGCGGGCGACTCGCATCCGACGTTCGGCGCGACGGACAGGGGCATCGAGGGAGGAGGGGCGGCTCTCTCGTGGACGGTCTTGGGTGGGCATACGCTCTTGGATCATCGAGGCCTCGTGGCCCGGGTGTGGCCCGGGCCGCAGCGGTGCGGTGAGACGTTCGACCGTTGGGAAAGTTCCGGCCTTGGGGTGAAGGCCCTGAAACAAGGTAGCAGCTCGCCCCGACACCGAGCGGCGTTCCGCTCGCTACGCCCGGGCAAGGGTTCGCATTCCTTCATCGTCGGCCGAGGAGCGGCTCCGCGTCCTCGATGAAGGGATGGGACTCGTACCACGACCTTGAAGAGCGCCCTGCGAGCACCCGGACCAGCCCCAGCGCCAGGAGCGAGAGCATCGTGAGGAGCCCCGCCGTGACGTAGCTCACCGTGGGGACCGGCCCCAGCATGTGCTGGCGTCCATGACGGACGCGGGTGACCCTGACCCCGGAGGATTCGGCGATCAGGGCGGCGAGCTCGGGCCTCGCGGGCTCCTCCAGCGCCGGTCCGTCCCCGCAGTGGCCGTAGACCATCTGGGGGGGGCGGCGCAGATGGCGCGAGTGGACGGGAGAGCTGCTCACGCGGGTGACAGCGCAGCGCTCGGAGACGCCGAGCAGGCCGAGCACGTAGAACGGCGCGAAGAGGAGCTGGGCGATGGCGAAGAGCGCGGCGAAGAGCGCCGCGTAGACCGCGAAGAAGCGTGCCTTTCGAAGGAAATGACCCTCCAGCGAGTCCCCCGAGATCCACAGGCCGCTGCGCGGAGATGAGGCCAGGACCCAGCCGCCCTCCGCGGCGCGGTAGGTGGACGAGCCGCGCGGGTTGAAGCCGCGCCCGAGGATCCCCGCCGCGATGGCGCGCTCGCCGCTGCGGAGACGGGCCACGCGCGTGCGAAACAGGCCCAGGAGCGGCTCCGATGACGGAGCGGTGGCCAGATCGGCCAGCAAGGTAAGCTGCGTCCCAGGCTCGATGCGGACGTGCTCCCCGTCGGCGGTGCGGATGTAGAAGGGGGCGGCGTCGACCTGGCGCTTCACCTCCCGCGCGATCCGGCCGTCGATGCGCTGGACGAGAGAGACCCGCACGGCGACGCCGGGCTCCGGGACCTCGGCCTCGTCGGTGAGCACCTCGCCGACGATCACCGCCGGACCAGCGCGCAGCTCGAGCGTATCCTGGAGGGAGGCGAGCCGCGCTCGACGAGCCCAGGCGCGAGACGCCAGCGCCCGACCGAGCGACAAAGCGAGCCCCAGGCCCGGGACCAGCAGACCGAGCACGAAGACGACCGCCACACTCGGGAGGAAGCCGACGTGGCCAGGAGGGACGAGGAGGTTCGGATCTTGCGGAGTCACGGCCGGGCCTTTGCAACAGGAGTCAGAGGGCGAGGCGGCGCTCACGCCCCAAGGGAGAGCGTTGCACGACGTGACGCCCAAGCAAAGCGGAGCAGCACGCTTGTCTCGCGAGGGGACCCCTCCTACGCTGCCGCTCCGTGCAACGACCTCGTGGGCTCCCGCCTCCTCCGCGCATCCTCGTGGAGGTCCTGCACGAGCGTCCCAGCTCGGGGCCAGGATTCCTCTCGCTGCGCCGCATCGAGGCCTGCGCAGCCTACCCGGCCGGCGGTACGAGCGAGCCCTTCGTCTACGACGTCGTCCTGCGGAGCGCGATGGACGCCGTGGTCATGGCGGCCACCTTCCGCGAAGGAGGGGTAGTGTACGTCCTGCTGCGCTCGGCGGTGCGCACGCCGCTCGCCCTCCGCGATCCTGGCATGGCGTCGCTGTGGGAGCTGCCGGCGGGGCTCGTCGAGCAGGGCGAGGAGCCTAGGGAGGCAGCGACGAGGGAGTTGCTCGAGGAGCTGGGCGCCAGGGTCGATCCCGAGGCGCTCCGTACGCTCGGCCCACCCACGGCGCCAGCGCCGGGGATGGTCGCCGAGGTGCAGCACTTCTTCCACGCGGAGATCGAGCAGGGCGCGCTCCAGGCCCCGACGGAGGACGGCTCTCCCCTCGAGCGCAACGCAAGGATCGTGGCCCTGCCTCTGGACGGGGCCCTCGAGGAGCTCGGGCGCCACGGTCTGGTGGACGCGAAGACCGAGCTGGGGCTCCGCCGGTTGGTCGAGGCCCTGGCGTGACCCTGCCGCTCGTCCATCAACGCGTCCTCGTCGTGGCCAAGAAGACGACCTACCGGAAATTCGTCGTCGAGACCTCCGACGCCCGCATCGGCGAGCTGCTCTCCCAGAAGGATCCCACGGTCCGCAAGCTGCTGCGCTCGCACGAGGATCACGAGGCCGCCATCCGCGAGGTCGAGGAGGCGCTGACGGAGCTCGGCGTCCCATGGCAGCGCGTTGACACGTGCGAGCTCGTGCGGACGAGAGAGGGAGATCTGGTGGTGACCGTGGGCGGGGACGGCACCCTCCTCAGGGCGTCCCACGAGCTGGGCGCCGAGGTGCCTGTGCTCGGCATCAACAGCGCCCCCAGGCACTCGGTGGGCTTCTTCTGCGGTGGCAAGAAGGGCACCGCGCGCTCCGTGCTCGCCAAGGCGCTCCGCGGCGCGCTACCCAGGATCTCCCTCACCCGCATGCGCGTCGAGCTGAACGGCGTGGGCATCTCGGCCAGGGTCCTCAACGAGGCGCTCTACTGCCACGCTTCGCCCGCCGCGACCTCGCGCTACATCCTCCAGGTCACCGGCAAGGACGGCAAGTACGTCTCGGAGGAGCAGCGCTCGAGCGGCCTCTGGGTGGGCCCCGCGGCGGGATCGACGGCGGCCCAGCGCAGCGCGGGGGGCCGTATCTTGCCGCTGCTCGGGCGTCACCTCCAGTACGTCATCCGCGAGCCTTACACCCCGGTGGGAGCGCGGTTTCGCTTCCGTCGCGGGCTGATCCACCCCGAAGGTCGCCTCACGCTGCTCAGCAAGATGCGGGAGGCCAAGCTCTTCCTGGACGGCCACGAGCGGGTGTTCGACGTGGGCATCGGCGACGTCGTGGTCATGCGCCGGGCCGACGAGCCGCTCACGCTGCTCGGACTCCTGCCCACCCGCGCACGCGGAGCCTCCACTGGAGGTCGTCCCGGAGCGAGGGATTCGACAAAGAGTTTGCCACTCGCGTGAGAGTTTCACTAAAGCCGAGGGATTCGAATGGGCTTCGAGATCATCGGCACTGGGCATTTCGTTCCTGGAAAACCGGTCACCAACAGCGATCTCGCGCGCGTGATGGACACGTCCGACGAGTGGATAGCCCAGCGCTCGGGCATACGTCAGCGCCACTTCGCGGGCGAGGGCCAGGGGGCGAGCGATCTGGCCCTCGAGGCCGCCAAGCGCGCGATCGAGAGCGCCGGCATCTCTCCGGGCGAGATCGATTACATCCTGTTCGCGACCATGACGCCGGAATACATCTTTCCGGGCTCAGGGGCGCTCCTGGGCGCCAAGCTGGGCCTCGAGGGCGTCCCGGCCCTGGACATCCGCCAGCAGTGCGCCTCGATGATCTTCGGTATCCAGCTCGTCGACGGGCTCATCAAGAGCGGCGCGGCCAGGACGATCCTCTTCGTGGGCGCGGAGGCCCACGCAGGCTTCATGCCCTGGGATGACTGGGACGTCCTTGCGGGCGAGAGCGACAGCGAGGTGACGCAGGAGGCCCGCGACCGCGCGAACGCGCACAGGGCGCTCGCCGTGCTCTTCGGTGACGGGGCGGGCGCGCTGCTCTTCAGGGCGACCGATCGCAACGCGGGCCTGGTCGCCATCAAGGTCCACACCGACGGCCGCTTCGCGGAGACCATCTACGTGCCGGGCGGCGGCTTTCGCACGCGCCCCTACTGGAAGGCCTCCATGTACGACGAGCAGCTCTATGTCCCTCGCATGCAGGGCCGCGATCTCTTCAAGTTCGCCGTCACCAAGCTCCCCAGGACCGCCCGTGAGCTGTGCAAGGAGGCCAAGGTCGACATCGGCGACATCGACTGGTTCCTCGCGCACCAGGCCAACCAGCGCATCAACGAGTACATCCGCGAGAACCTGGGGGTGCCCGCGGAGAAGATGCCCATGAACATCGCCCGCTTCGGCAACACGAGCGCGGGCACGATCCCCATCCTGATCGACGAGGTGACCCGAGCCGGGAAACTGAAGAAGGGCGAGCTCAACATGATGCTGGCCCTGGGGGCCGGGATCCACTGGGGTTGCGCCCTCGTCCGCTGGTGACCGCCGCGCCGCGCGCCTGGGGCCTTAGCAAGACCCGACGGCGCTGCTACACTCGGACGATCATGAAGGCTCGCCGGTCCCTTCTCTTCGCGCTCCTCACCTCCCTCGCCCTGCCCGCCGCCGCCGTTTCTCATGCCTCCGACGCCAGGGCGGCGGTGTCCTTCGCCATTACCTACGACGACATCGTCAAGGACTCCGAGGCCGTCGCCATCGTCACGCCGCTCGAGCAGAGGAGCGTGTGGGAGGACAACCGGATCGTGACCTACACCCGGCTGCGCGTCGAGGAGGGCGTCGCTGGCTCCCTGGCCACCGGCGGCGAGACCTGGGTGCGCACCCTGGGCGGGGCCGTCGGGAAGATCGGGCAGCTCGTGGAGGGCGAGCCGGTGTTCGTCCAGGGGAAATCTTCGCTGATCTTCGCGCGCGCCGGGAGGCCCGGGACCTTCTCGGTGGTCGCTCGGGCCCAGGGGCAGTTCCCCGTGCTGGTCGACCCGGCGACCCGCAGGCGCTCTCTGCTCAGGAACGCCAACGTGGGCCTCTTGCTGGCTCGCGCCCAGCCCACCCAGAGCGGGGGCGTGGCGCCAGCGGGCCAGGGGGCCATGGCCATCGCCGTGGTCGCTGTGGATGCCCTTCACGGCCGCGGGCTCGAGGACGTCACGCGCGAGCTGGTCGTGAAGTGGCGCGACCTCCACAAGTGACGAGCGTCCGGTGAGCCCCTCTCTTCGCTGCGTCCTGGCTGCGGCCGCGCTGCTCGCAGCTCCTTCCCGCGCCGACGCGTTCTGCCGCTCCAGGACTGTATCCATCGATCCGGCCTTCAACCCATCGGACGCAGGCCGGTGCTTCGAGGAGGGGGTGCCGCTCTTCTGGAGGAACGCCTGTGTCGGTTACAGCATCGACAACCGCGCCACCAAGCAGATCGCCTACGAGGACGTGGCCAACACCATTGCTCGCTCGTTCACCCGGTGGACCGGCGCCAGCTGTTCCACGGAGGGAGCCCCCTCCTCGAGGGTGAGCATCGACGTGCGCGATCTTGGCCCTGCGCTCTGCCAGAAGGTCGAGACCGCGCTGGACAGGCCCAACGTGAACGTCATCCTGTTCCGTGACAACGAGTGGAAGACCGCGGACGGCGGGCGCCGCTCCGACGACATCATCGGCCTGACCACCGTGAAGTTCAACACGGAGACCGGCGAGATCTTCGGCGCCGACATGGAGATCAACACCTTCGTTCACAGGCTCACCAGCGGAGTTCCGTCGGCCGATCAGTACGATCTTGCCAGCGTGGTGACCCACGAGGCCGGGCATTTCCTCGGGATAGCGCACTCGGAGCAGTCCCAGGCGGTCATGTACGCGACCTATGACAAGGGCCGATACAGCGCCAGGGAGCTCTTCGCGGACGACGTGCGAGGCATCTGCTCGGTGTACCGCCCCGACGGCTCTCGCCCGGTCCTCGGCGGAAAGGTGACCCCTGGCAAGGCCTGCGATCCCACCCCCTACCGGGGCCTTGAAAGGGACTGCGAGACCCCCGCGGAGACCAAGTGCAGCGCGGCCCCTGGCGTGGCGGCCAGCGGAGGCCTGGGGTCGGCCCTGCTGATCGGGGCTCTGGCGGCAAGGGCCGCGCGAAGGCGAAGACGCGGAGCGTGACGTTCAACCAACCTGATTGGCTTTCAGGGCATGATGGGCTTCCTCTTGAACCACCCGCCATATCCGATACAGGATAAAACGGACTTTTCCGACGAACTCCTTCACTCGGGTCGAGGGTGGCTCGTCTCCAGTACATACTCTCCCGCGCCCGTCGTGAGTTGACCAACCCTGCGTCAAGGATGGGAGTGCGCAACACCTATTCGTGCCTGAGCGCCGCCCTGAAAGTCACCCGAGCGGTCACCCTGGCGTGCTTTATCCCTGTGAATCATGGGGAGAACCAAGAGTGGGATGGCCACGCTCCCGAATTGAAGGTCGGTGTTCCAGGGCCGGGCGGCGAGGGAGGAGCCGAGGCGCGTGACCCCGTGGTACCTTCGACGCCCGGATGAAGCCCACCTTCGTCGCCCCCTCGGCCCTCGGTCTCGCTGCGCTGCTCGCGCTGGGCGGCTGCCCTCGCGAGCCAGCGCCAGGGGACAGGGACGCAAGGGCCGCGCCTCCGGCCTCGTCGACCCCTGCGCCGGTCTTCACCCCGGCGATCACGCCCTGGGACGAGAAGGTCCGGGAGGACGCCATCTCCGCCGGGGCGAACGTCCTGCGCAAGCACCAGTGCACCCGATGCCACGTGATCGACACCCTCGAGGCGCCCTCGAGGCCGCTCCACTGCACGGGCTGCCACCTGTTCCTCAAGGGGCTGGATCCCGGAAAGGAAGAGTGGGCCAAGCTCGAGAAGAAATACGGCAAGGGGATCCTGGAGCGCTACCAGCACAACATCCAGCACCTCCAGCAGCTGCCCAGCCTCACCCTGCTCGGCAACCGGGTGCGGGGAGACTGGGTGCTGGCCTTCCTGCGCGAGCCCTACGACCTGAGGCCGGTCCTTGGGGAGAGCATGATCAGGCACGCCCTCTCGCCCGCGGAGATCAACACCCTCGGCCGCTACTTCGCGGCGGTCGCCCGGGCCCCCGATCCTACCGCCCCGGACTACGCTCCTCCGCCGGCACCTCCCGGACCGGACCAGGCCCGCCTGGAACAGGGCAAGAAGCTCTTTTCGCAGAAGGGCTGCGCCGCCTGCCACACCTTCGGCAATGTCTCCTTCGGGGTCACCGCCGCGGAGCTCGAGGCCACCAGGGCCACCTCCGCCCTGGCGCCCAACCTACGCCACGTGAGGGATCGCACCAGGGCCGACGTGCTGGTGCAGTGGATCGTGGATCCCAGGAGCCTCTCCTCTCAGACCACCATGCCCGCGATGGGCGTATCGATCGCGGAGGCCGAGATCCTGCGAGATTTTCTCCTCCACTACGATCCTGCGCTCCAGCCCACGCCAGCGCCGCCCGGTTTGGAGCCGCCCAAACTCCTGGATCGCCCTATTTCCTACCAGGAGGTGAAGGAGCAGGTCCTTGGCAAGATCTGCGTTCACTGCCACATGAACGACCACGAGAAGGATCCAGGACCTGGCAACCGAGGAGGCCTCGGCTACGCGGGGGTGGGCCTCCAGATGAGGACCTACGAGGCTCTGGTGTGGGGCGCCGTGGACACCCGCGGAAAGCGGAGCTCGATGCTGGTGCCCCGGCAGGGCGACAAGATATCCCCCATCGTCGCGGCGATGCTACGAAGACGGCTCGAGGCCCCTCGCGATCAGGTCGCCCCGCTGGCCGATCACGCCCTGCCCCCGTACCCCAGGGGCGGCCTCACCGGTATGCCGATGGGGCTGCCCACGATGAGCGAGACCCAGATCGCGCTCGTCTCGACCTGGATCGCCCAGGGCTGCAGGGGGCCGACCGCGGTCACCGGCACGCCAGGCGTGTTCGACGGCTACCTCGTGCCGGACGGACCGATCGCCAAGAACGAGGGCTGCGAGCTCAGGGCGCCCGACAAGAAGCGACCCGCCTGGGCCGTCGAGACCGAGAGGGCCGCGGCGGCCGCCCAGAGCGCCTCGCCCGGCGCGAGCGCCGGCCCCGCGAAGAAGCCTTGAACCGCCTGCTGGGAGTCGGCGAGGGTGAGGTTCGACGGGCCCTGCGTCAGCTCGCCCTCGTCTTCGTCGCCTCGGCCGCGCTGGTGCTGCTCAAGGCCGCTCAGGGAGGGATCTTCCTGGCGGCCTACCCTCGCTCGGCCATCCCGTGGGCGTTCGCGGCCTCGGCGCTTACCCTGGCCTCGCTGTCGGCGCTGGCCGTCGCCGGCGCGGCCCGCCTGGGCCCGGTCCGGCTGGCGGGCATCACCCTCTCCGGGGGGGCGATAGGGAGCCTGGCGCTGAGGGCGCTGCTCTCGCTGGCCCCGGCCGGAGCGCCCTTCGCCGTCTACGTGGTCATCGAGGCGACCGCCGGGCTCGTGCTCATCCAGACCTGGAGCGTGGTGTCAGGCACGGTCGATCCTCGCTCGGCCAGGCGCATCCTGCCGATCGCAGGCGTGGGGGCGAGTGTGGCCTGGGCCCTGGGCGGGCTGCTCGTCCCTCGCCTGGTGGCCCTGGTCGGCGCGCCCGGGCTGCTGATCCTGGCGCCGCTGCTCCTGCTGGGCGCCGCCGCCCTCGTCCGCACCGTCGCGAGGATCGATCTGGCGGGGGCCGGGGCTCGCCAAACCTCGGCCAGGACGGGCCTGCTCGAGGGCTGGAGGAGCGGCCTCTCGTTCGTCGCCGAGGTGCCCCTGATGCGCGTCTGCATGGCGCTGAGCGTGCTCGCCCTGCTGGCCGAGCAGCTGATGGACTTCCAGCTGCTCTCGAGCGCGGGGGAACGCTTCTCCTCGGAGGCCGAGATCACCGCGTTCTTCGGGCGCTTCTACGGGGTGACCAGCGCCCTCGGGCTCGTCTTCCAGGTCGCCCTCTCGGGGCGCCTGCTGGCCCGCCTTGGCGCGGTGCGAGGCCTGATCGTGACCCCGGCCACGACCGTGCTCGTCGCGCTCGTCGCGCTGGTCGTGCCGGGCTTCCTCCCGCTGATGTTCCTGCGAGGCAGCGATCGCGTCCTGAAGGGCGCGCTGTTCTCGTCGGCGATGGAGCAGATCCAGACCCCTCTGCCCATGGTGAGGCGCGCCCAGGCCCGGGCCCTCTCGAGGGGCGTGGTCGCGCCGCTGGCCTACGCGGTCGCCGCGCTGGGCCTCGCCGCCCTCGGTGCCCGCTCGGATCCACGCTCGCTCACCCTGCTCACCCTGCTCCTGTCGCTCGTGATCGCCGCGGTGATCCTGCTCGGCCTGGGGCGCGCCTACGTGCTCGCGCTTCGTCGCACCATCGACGATCGTCGGCTACGCCTGGATGAACCTCGAGGCGAGGCGAGCGTGGCCCCGCTGGACGCCCGGGCCGCGGAGGCGCTGGCCCGCGATCTCGATGGCCAGGACGAGGGCCGGGCCCTGCTCGCCGCCGAGCTCCTGGGCGACGCCGACCCCGCCGTGGCCGCTCGCCCGGTGCTCGAGCCCCTGCTCGAGCGCGAGGTGCAGACCGGCTTCCGCTACCTCTCCCTGATCGCCGGCGTCGCCCACGACGACGGCACGCCCGACTGGGAGATCTCCGCAGAGTTCGACTTCCTGGGGAAGGAGCTCGAGCTACGGTTCCGGGCCGCGCGCGCCCGCGTCCTCCAGCTCCTGTCCCTGCTGGCGAGCCGCAAGGTCACCGGCAGCGTCGAGGCGGGCCTACGCAGCGCGACGACCCTCCCTTATACCCCCATGGAGGCCCAGGTTGCCGAGCTCCTCGAGATGGCGCTGCCCGCTCGCCTCGCCCGGCGCGTCGTGCCCCTCTTCGACCGGCTAACCCTCAAGGAGCGTATTTTCGCCGCCGAGCGGGTCGGCCTCTTCGACCGGCAGGCGATGCACGATCCATTGGAGTGGATCGTGAGCGAGGGCGATCGCACGCTGCGCCTCTGTGCCATGGTCAGCTACGGAGCCCGGGCCGCCGAGCGCTACCCGGGAGTCCACTCGGAGGACGTCCACTTGATTCCGCTCTTCGAACACATGCGCTTCCTCCGTAGCGTGCCGCTCTTCGCCGAGCTCCTGGGCGACGATCTCAGGAGCGTCGCCGAGATCCTGGAGACTGTGGACAAGGGGCCAGGCTCGTCGGTCTTCCAGAAGGGGGAGCCCGGAGAGGACATGTACGTCATCGCCCACGGCAAGGTCGTCATCCGCGACGGCGCCGCCGAGATCGCCACCCTGGGTCCCCGCGAGTTCTTTGGCGAGCTCTCGGTCATCGATCGCGAGGCCCGCTCGGCCTCCGCGGTGGCCCTGGAGCCGACGGAGCTCCTCCGGCTCCGCGCCGCCGACCTGGGCGAGCTGATGGCCCGGAGGCCTCGGATCCAGGAACACATCCTGCTGGTTGTCGTCCGGCGGCTCCGTACCTTGAACGCCCGCGTCGCCCAGTAACGCGAAGGCGCGTCGCTTCATTAAGTGAACCGCAACTTATTTTTTCGTATTTTCTTGCATACCCCCCATAAAAACGGGCAATAATTCAATATTAACGTGGCAGATCTATTTCGCAACGGGTGGCGACGGGGACTGCTGGTGTTGGCTGTGGGAGGTTGGGGAGCATGCTCGAGCCGAGCCGCCGCCGAGGCGCCTCCCGTGGCCCAGCACGCGACGCTCGGGGGGGCGCACGCCGTGGGGGGCGTCCAGGCGAGCGAGTTCAGCCTGGGCGTCCATGCGAGCGGCGCGGTCGAGCTACAGCTCCACCGCAACGTGGGTGTGGAGGCTTCGCTGGGCCTGGCCGCGCTCTCCAAGGGGGATCCTCCCTCCCAGCCCAACGTCGCCGAGCGGCAAGCCGGCACGGCGCTCCTCGCCATGCTGGGCGGCCGCGTGCACCTCCTCGGGCGCACCCGGCCCGACGGCCCCTGGCTCGCGGGCCGCATGGGCCTCGCCCAGACGGGAAGCCTCTCTCGCCTGGGCTTCCAGGGCGAGGTCGGCTGGGACTTCCGCACGGGGAGCTCGCGGTTCGTCCTGGGACCATTTGTGGGATACACGCATATCCTCCAGCCCGATGACTCGTTCCGCCCCGACGACGCGCGCCTGCTCGCGGCGGGCATCCACGTCGCGGCCGGGAAGGCCGACGAGCGCATCGATCGCGACAACGACAGGGTGTTCGACGACGAGGACGCCTGCCCCGACGTGCCTGGCCCCAGGACCGACGACCCCAGGACCAACGGCTGCCCCCCTGATCACGACAACGACAGGGTGTTCGACGACGAGGACGCCTGCCCCGACGTGCCTGGCCCCAGGACCGACGATCCCAGGACCAACGGCTGCCCCCCCGATCGCGACAAGGACCAGATCCTGGACATCGAGGACGCCTGCCCCGACGTGCCTGGCCCCAGGACCGACGATCCCAAGACCAACGGCTGCCCCCGCGATCGCGACAAGGACGGCATCGTCGACGCCAGCGACGCTTGCCCGGACGTGCCTGGCCCCAGGACCGACGATCCCAAGACCAACGGCTGCCCCCCCGATCGCGACGGCGACGGCATCGTTGACGCCAGCGACGCTTGCCCCGACGTGCCCGGTCCCAAGACCGACGATCCCAAGACCAACGGCTGCCCCTGGCGCGACGAGAAGATCCATGTCGAGGGGGATCACATCCTGCTAGACGACGTGATCCTGTTCGACACCAACAGCCCTCGCGTGCGGCTCGCGAGCTGGGGCATCATCAAGAAGATGGCGCAGTTCATCAAGAAGACGCCTGATATCCTGGAGGTTAGCGTCGAGGGGCACGCGGACGCGACGGGCAGCGAGGAGCGCAACCGGGTGCTCTCCCGCGAGCGCGCCGAGTCCGTGATCGCCCTGCTTCAACGCTTCGGGGTGGAGGCGTCGCGGATGAAGGTCCAGTCCTTTGGCCGCTCTCGCCTCAAGGTGAACACGCAGGGCGCGGAGCGGGCCAACCGGCGCGTGGAGTTCTTCATCACGCGCGCCAGGGTCCAGGGTACGCCCAAGGGAGCAACACCATGAAGGTGAACCGTCGCATGACGCTCGCTCGTTCGCTCGCCCTGAGCGCGCTGGCGCTTGCGCTCACCGTGGGCGCGGCGCCGGGCTGCGGCATAGAGAACTCGCTGGTGGGAGGCGAGTGCAAGACAGGCTTCACGCCCTGCGGGCAGGAGTGCGTCGACCTGTCCTCCGACGCCCGCCACTGCGGGCGCTGCGATCGCGCTTGCCCGCCCGGCGTGGCCTGCGGCTCGGGCGTGTGCGGCGGTCCGGCCGACGCCCTGGCCGACGGAGCGGTCGATGCTCCGTTCGACGCCCTGACAGACGCCCCGACAGACACCCGGACGGACGCCCCGACAGACGCCCCAACAGACGCCCCGACAGACACCCGGACGGACGCCCCGACGGACGCCCCGACAGACGCCCCGACGGACGCCCCGACAGACGCTGGCGACGCCGGCGACGCGTGCCCTCCCCCGCCCTACAACACCCCCACGCACTGCGGCGCCTGCTTTGCCCGGTGCGTCGCGCCAAACACCGAGTGCGTCCCCGAGGCAGGCACCTTCGTATGCCGCCCCCAGTGCCCGCCGCCGCTCGAGTTGTGCGGCGGCATGTGCGTCGACAAGCAGACCGATCCCTTCAACTGCGGGGTATGCGACAAGATCTGCCCGACGCTCATCTGCTCGGCCAACGTCTGCCAGGGCGTGAATCCCGGCCACGTGGTCGTCATCGGCCACGACTACTCCAACGCGCTCGTCGGCTCGGCGCAGGCGAAGGTCCTCACCAACGCGGTATTTCTCCCCAGCGCCAATCCCCTCGCCATCCTGTCCTTCGAGAAGTGGGCGGACGCGGCCACCGTGAGCCGCGTGAAATCGATCATCGCCTCCGCCACGCTGGGCCGCACCGTCAACTACAGGGTCACGAACGACGAGGCCGAGCTGCGCGATCCTCTCAGGCTCTCGCGCGCCGCGGTGGTGCTCCTCTACGATCAGGGCCGGATGACCGCCGCCGAGGCGACGGCGACCGGCGTCGCCTCGCTGGTCCCCTTGCAGACCTTCGCCCGGGAGGGCGGCACGCTCGTGGCGCTCGACGGCGCGGATGGCCTGGGCCAGATGCCGCTCCTGCTGCGCTCCGCGGGGGTGCTCGACCTCACCTCTCACACGGCGCTCGCCAACGCCTCGCGGGTGCGGGTGGTCGCCCCCTTCGACCAGATCGGGCTCGCCGTGCTCAGCCCGTACGCGGTCGCGGCGCGGAGCGCCACGCTCCAGTCCAACGAGCCAAACGGCGGAGACGTCACGTGGGTCGTGCGCTCGGGCGCGACGGGCACGGGCGATCCGGTGGTGGTGCACAAGCTGGTCCCACCCCTCTAGAATACCAATCCTGTCGCCAGGCCTGCGGAAGACGACGGGATTCAACAGGATTGGTGCTCTAGGATTCAATCACGCGTCAAGGTCCTAGCGCGATGTCCGCCACGTCGCTCCCCAGGTGGCTCATGCGCTGGACCTTCGCCCGATCCGTGGCAATCGAATATACGAGATCGTCCAAGAAGACGCTGCGCTTGACCATGGACTCCGCCTTGGACCACCACGCGCTGCAGCTCGCGCCCCTGGTGCCGTGGTCCACCCCTCCCAGCCGCGTGAAGCCACGGGCGACGCTGACGTCGTAGACATAGAGGCCGCTGAAGGCGAGCTCGTTGCCGTTCACCCCGTCGCCCCCCCCTGCGCAGACCGTCATGGGCACGGCCAGGAGCCCCCTGTCGGCGAAATAGTTGAAGGCAAGGTGGTTGGTCGCCGCCTCCGAGCTCGAGCCCCGGCTGCCGATCTTCTCCTTGTGGAGGAGCCTCGGCTCGGTGGGCTGCTTCACGTCGAAGAGCTGCAAGATCACCCCGTCGAAGTAGGCGAAATCGCCGTGATCGTTGGCGTCGAAGCCTATCGAGATCAGGTGTTCGGGATCGATGCGGTGGAGGTAGGTCGAGAAGCCGGGGATCTTGAGCTCGCCGAGGATGGCCGGCTGGTCCGGCTTCTGGAGATCGATCACGAAGAGCGGATCGGTCTTCTTGAAAGTCACCACGTAGCCTCGATCGTCGTCGAAGCGCACCGCCCGGATATCCTCGCCAGGCGCGATATTCTCGACGGCGCCGACGCGCACCAGGTTCCCATTTTCGCCCTTGGCCAGGATCGACACCGCGCTCTCGACGCCCGGGTTGGGCACCCGCCCGCGGGTGGTGGCCACCCGCAGGTAGCCATACCACTCGTCCATCGCGACCTGGTTGAGCACATGGCCGGGGACGGCCCCGCTCCCCACGTACCGTGTCTCCCGGGGGCTCTCGCCTATACGGAAGGCGTGGATCTCGCTGACCTCGTCGACGGAGGGATAAAACGAGTACCAGCGCCCGCGGGCGCCTCGCTTCTGGTGCACGACGGACATGTAGAGCGAGCTCGCCGAGGCGAACACCGCGCCGGGGCGGCTCTGGAGGGTCTGTGTGACGGAGGGAGTCTCGTCGTCGCGGATATCGAAGGAGACCACGGTCGTGAAGGCCCGCCCGTCGCCGATCCCCGTCCTGAGCAGTCCTCCGCACAGGGGAATGGGAGCGCCCTTCTCGCGGATCGTCGGGAACCAGGTCCTGGCCAGCAGCTTGCGCTCGTTCTCGGCCTTGAGCTTGGCGAACCTGGCCTTGACGACCTTCTCGTCGACGCCGCACATCTCCATCCCCTCGGGCCAGGTCTCGTAGGCGGGGAGCAGGGCGTCGCCGTCGGCCACCACCGTGTGGACCACGCTCCCCACCCGGCGCGCGGCCATCAGGGAGCCCGAGAGCTCGGTCTGGCGGACGATCCTTGGCGCCGAGCGATCCGTGATGTCCAGCACGGTGATCCGGGTCTGCGTACCGTCGCCGGCGAACACACAGTCGTAGCCGTAGGTGCAGGGCTTCTTCCCGGCCCCGCTCGCCGTGTAGACGACCGCCCTATCCCCGAGGACGAAGAGCTCGCGCACGTTCCCCGGGAGCCTGGTCACCGAGACCACGCGAGGCCGCAGGGCCTCGACGATCCTGAGCGCGCCGTTCATCGCGAAGTAGACGTAGCGCCCGTCGGTCTTCACGATGTCGGCCTCGTCCACGCCGGCGATCTGGTTGTTGGTGCCCGAGGCGCTGGCCGCGCGATCGGGCCTGGTCGCGCCCGCCCGTATCCTCGGGGGCGAGGCGGCGCTCAGGCTCACCGAGCCATAGCCGCTCGCCGAGCCCAAGCCGCTCATCGAGGCGCTGAGAGCGCCCGATCCCATACCGGCGCCGCTGCCCCACAGCGCCCCTGGCCCCGGCATCGACCTCGGGCGAAGGGCCTCGGCGCGCTGGCGATCCTCCTGCCAGCAGCCAGGCTGCGCCTCGTGCCAGCTCTGGTAGGACGCCTTCAGCTCCTCGTGCATCTGCTTGATGCGAGCCTCCGCCTGCTTCCGGGCCTCCACCTGGTAATTGTCACAGCTCGAAGCGACCAGGCGGGCCTCGCCAAGCGCGGCGCCCGCCGGCTCTCCCTGCATCGGGGTGGTGATGACCGGGGGAGGAGGACGGGGTGTCGAGGGAGGCCTGGCAGCCTCCGCCTGGGAACTCGGCGCGATAGCCGAGGGCGTCGGAACCCTCGAAGGCGTCGGCGGCGTGGGAGCGCAGCTCAGCGCCAGCGCCAGGGTGATCAGGACGAGTGTTGGGGGCGTCGCGAGCCGGACGGAGATCATGAGGGGCCTCAGGGGCACGGGTTCTGCGGTGCGGGTCTGTGACAACCGCAGCGCGCGTATGTTTCCGATCGCCGCGCTCCTCCGAGGATCGCGCCCCAGGCTGGTCTACCCTCCCTGGTATCATGCAGACCCTCACCTCGATCCGTCACACCCTGCTCGGCGCCGTCGCGTCCGGGCTGGCGATCCATGCAGGATGCAAGGACATGACCGCGCCGCCCGAGCTGCCCAGCGCGCCCACGGCCCTGGCCCCGTCACCCGAGAGCGCGCGCGTCAACGCGACGGACGCAGCGAGCGCTCCTGCGGCCACGAGCGCCGAACTCGCTCACGTCGAACCGCCGGCTCCCACCCCGTCCGTCAAACCGCCGGCTCCCGCCCCGTCCGTCGACGGGCCTGCCCCGAAGGCGCCCGGCGCCTGGGCTCCTGCCCAGGTCGCGCCTGAGCCGCCCACGCCCAGGCCGGCCTGGTGCAAGACCACCACGCGCTACTGCCTGACGCCTCGCACTCCACCTCCCACCCACATGAAGCCGCTGCCTCGCGCCCCGGGCGAACCGGATCCCACGGTCTACGACGCCCGAGGGTGCGTGCCCCGCTCCGGGGTCCCGACCTCTTGCAGCGGGATGACCCTCCTGAACGGCCCGACGCTCCGGGGAGGCCAGTGTTGCTACGACGCCTGCCAGGGCCCTGTTCCTCCCTGCGGGCGCCCGCTCGTCGTCCTGGGCCTGGCTCGAGTGGCGCCCTGCGCGCCTCGCGCCGACTGGCAGATCTCCCCGGGGAGCGAAGAAGGAGAGAGCCTGGACGCGACCACCCGGGCCAGGCTGGGCGCCGCGTGGCTGGAGGACGCCAGGCTGGAGCATGCGTCGATCGCGTCCTTTGGCCGCTTCGCCCTCGAACTGCTGGCGGTCGGGGCCCCTCCCGAGCTTGTGATGGATGCTCACCTGGCCGCGATGGACGAGATCGAGCACGCTCGCCTCTGCTTTGGCCTGGCGTCGAGCTACGGACCTCTCGAGGACGACGCCCGATCCCCTGCGTTGGGTCCTGGCCGGCTCCCCGTCGATGGGCTGATCCTGAGAGGCGATCTGGGCGCCGTCGCCTCGTCTGCCGTGAGGGAGGGTTGCCTCGGGGAGACCTTCGCGGCCCTCTCGGCCAGGAGGGCGCTCGAGGGGTGCACCCACACGCCGACCCGGTCCGCGCTCTCCAGGATCGCCCGCGACGAGCTCCGGCACGCCTCGCTCGCCTTCCGCTTCGTCGCGTGGGCGTTACGAACGGGGAGCGAGGAGGTCCGAAGCACCATCATGATGGCCCTCGACCAAGCGCGAGAAGCGCTCCTCTCCTGGGAAGAGGCCTTCGGGCGAGAGAAGGAGACGAGCCCGGCGCCCCCGGCGGCCTGGCGCTCACGAGGTCGACTCTCGCCAGGCGATCTCCTGGAGGTCGCTCGCTCGACCAGGACAGAGCTCCTCGGACCCTGCGAGGACGCTCTCCGCAAAGCTCACTTGCCAAGGCCGAAGTTCACCTCGGGAAAGAGCTCCTCTCCCTCGCTGGTCTTGCGCATGGCGTCCATGGTGGCAATAACCACCTCGTAGGGGATCTGAGGGTTGGCGCTCAGGGTCGCGGTCTTCTCGCGGGCGTTGGTCGGGATCCGGGTCTTCAACTTGGTGGCGCAGGCCCTGAGCGCGTCATAGTCGTAGTCGGCGCCTCGCTTGGGGACCGCCAGGCCCGCGCCGGTGTCGCTGCACCCCGAGGCCACGTTCCCGCCCTCGGCCTTGAGGCTGAAGCCCTCGGGGACGACCAGGACGGTGAGCCCCAGGGCCCGGTCCGAGGGAGGACGACGCCCCGAGAGGCGGGGGAGCGAGGTGTCGATGGTCGCGGTGAAGGTGACCGAGACCGTCGCCAGCACGAACATCAGGACGTTCGTGATGATATCGAGGAAGGGGACGACGTTGATCTCGCCGCCTTCGCTCTCCTGGGAGGGGGCGTCCCCCCCGGTGATCCGGCGGATCTTGCTTCGCTGAAAGGCGCTCAGCGGCCCGTTGTTCTTCTCGGTCATGGGAGGACATGGACAGCGCACCATGGCCGATGTTCCCGCCCGGGCCGAAATCCTTCTTGAAATCCAGTTTATATCTCGAGCCTCGTCGAACCCCGGGCTCGCCGTGCGTGACCGTATCCGGTGATGTGCTTTTCCCGTGAGCCTTCACGCTGATCCCTCGCGGCCTCTCGTCGGGCGGCGGCTGGGGTGGCGAGGATGAGTCTCAGCCTGAACGCTTGCCAAGACATCGGCTTCGTCTTGGTGAGGTTGTCCTTTTGCCCCTTCGCGCGCTTTCGCGCGAGACGGGGCCCCCGGAGCAAGGAGTCGATACGGCACTTCACGAACGGCGAGCTCGGGGTTCGACGGAGCTCTGGCTAGGATCCAGGGAGCGGGGCCAGCTCCGTGGCCCAGTTCAGCTTCTGGATGCGAGCGTCCACGAGGCGCCCTTCCCTGGCGAAGCGATCGGCCTCCCTTCGCGCCCAGGAGACGTCGACGGCGGGCACGGATCTTATCTCCCTCGCGCTGTAGCGCCCGTGGGACGAGGAGGCCACGGCGTGATCCGCGAGGTTGCCCAGCACCAGGTGCCGGTAGCGGAGCATGTCCCTGCGGATGAGCGCGGAGCAGAGCCCCGAACCGTCCTCGAACCGGGCGAGGGCGTTGGTCTGGTCGATGCGGGCGACCAGCGCCTCGAAGGCGTCGATCTCGCGAAAGAGCTCCTGGAGGAGCTCCAGAGGGGCCTCGGGCGGGGCGATGCCCTCCTCGGTCTTGGCGACCGCGTGGAGCCTCTTCTTCAGGCTCTCCATGCGGGTCTTCGTGTCCTTTCGTTCCATGAGAGCTTCGGTGAGCAGCATGTCCTGGTCGGGGGGACGGGGTTGGATGTCCCTCTACCCAGGGGGCTCCCCACACCCACGTTGGCCTGGTGCGATCACGCGACCCTCGGGGTTCTCCTCACGGCGACCTCGAAGCGCGCTTTACCATCCTCAGCTTGCGGTCGGCCACTTCGCCGATATCGTCCGGCAGCTTGCTGCGGAGGTCTGTGTACTCGGCCTTCTCCTGCCTGGTCGCGGTGCCTGAGACGAGCTTGAGCTCGAGCGCAGCCAGTCGCTCTCGGAGCCTCTCGGCAAACGGTGTGCCTCGGTCAGAGAAACAAGCTCGCATCGGGCAGCGTGCGCCACCGCTTCCACGCGATGAAGTCGACTGCGAGTAGGCCTATGCGCCTCGCGTAGCTCTCCTCGGGTGTCTTTGCGTGTTCGTGGAATTGCGCCAGGAATCCTTCACGTACTTCGGGGTTGTCGAACACCCACGTCAGGCCCCGGTACTCGATAGTGTGCGCGTACCACTCGCGCGGGGCGTCAATCGGTGGTTGCCAGAGCTGCAGGAAGCACGGCGCGAGTTTCTCTTCGCCGTTGGCGCCCCGCATCCCTCCGTGCAATCGCCCGAGATGCTCGGGCTCGATGGCGCCATGCCGATAAGCGACGTACACGGCCAGCGCCAGCAGCGTGCTTCCCCCCTGCTCGAACCCCGGCGCCCTCCGGAGCCCCAGCCCATGCGCCGTCGCGAGCGAGCGCAGATCACGATCTGACATCGGAACACCCGCCCGCTGGTAGAGACCAGGCAGCGGTAGCCCAAGCAAGCGGCGGGCGATGAGGCGGTTGACGAGGCTGCTGGCCATCTCGCCAGCCCGCGCCCCTCTGTCGAGCCTCAGGAGGAGCAACCAGACTGCACTCAGCTCAATCCCCTGATCGTCGGTCACCGGGCTCTCGCAGCCAGCATCGTTGCTCCGCCACAGCGAGGACACCCCATCAGCGAACAGGCGAGCCTGATCCTGCTCGCCCAACTCGAGGCAGGCCAGCCCCGCCACAGCCAGGTAGCCCAGCAGTCGCAGGCAGCGGAGCGGGTAGTCGACCGTCTCGCTCGTCGATGCCACCGCCAGACCATACGGAAGATCAAAGAGCGGCTCGAGCCTCGTCAGCAGCGAGCGAGCCGCGCGAATGTACTGACGAACGAGCGCCTCGAGCGTGTCGTCTACAGCCTTGAGGTGGCGCGCTCGGTTCTGGATCTCGTGCCTCTGCGCGTGCTCGGCGACGCGACAGATGCAATGCTCCAGGGCGTCCAGTGTGGGCAGAGTCAGCCCTCCGACCTCGACGCCGGATTCGGCTGCCACCATGGCGGAGAACAGCGGCACCTCGGCCGCGCGACGACGCAGCTCGAGCGCATTCATGGGCTCGCCAGCCTCGATGCGCTCGGCCGCCCCTTCCCGGACCGGGCGCCGTACGAGCGGGAGCCTTTCCTCAAGGTAGTCGTCGACCGCACGAAGATCGAACGTGAACGGATCTCGTCGTAGCGAGTCCAGCGCCAGCCTGACGAACGGTCTGATACCCGGGGGAAACAGTCCCGCGTCCACTCCCTTCTCGCCGCCTTGCCCGGTCGAGAGCAAAGGCGTCGCCAGCTCGACCAGCGCGCCAGCGTCCCACCAGAGCAACTCGACGTCATTATTCTTTGCGAGGCGCGTCTGGAGCTCGAGCAGAGAGGCTCCGAGAGCCTCCACATCGAAGTCTCCGTTGTGGATGGCCACCACCACCACCCGCTCGGACACATCTTCGCCCAGCCCTGCGTCCTCAGCGTCTCGTTTCCGGGATCGTCCGGCGGCAAGACGGACGTCATGGACGATGTTGCCTTCTTCTGCGTCGTTGCCCCAGACCGACTTGGTGACCGGTCCCTGCTTCAGGACGAACCTGTGCAACTGTGGCCTGCCGTCCGGGTCCTCCTTGGAAGCGAGAATGTCCACCCCGAGCTGAAGCCGTCCTGCACTCTTGGAGCGAGCGAAACCCTGGTGCTTGAACGCCCGGATGTGGATGCAGAAGCCCAGACGTTCGATCAGCCAGTGAACAAAGGTGCCGAGGTCTTGAAGCGTCTCGGGTGCCGCGGCGTCGTGCTCTCGCTCGGCGAGGCCCCTGATGAATCGCTCAAGCTCCGCCTTCACGACAGCTCCACGAGGGCCAGCAGCTCCGCCGCCTCTGCCATGTGCTGTTGCTGCTCGACCCGAAGGGTCACCGGATCAATGAACCCTCTCGCGGGCAGCTCGACGCTCATCTCGTGGTGGGAGAATGGCAACGGGCTGGCCTGACCCTGACGTAACATCCCCTCGCCTCGAGCGATCGGCATGCGCGTGGCGAGCTGCCGAAAAAGGGAACCCGACTCGGCGCTCTCCGTGCTCTGCGTGAGCACCTCTTGCTGGATCTCCATCGAGGCCCTGTAGGAAGGGGAAGTCGCGCGAAGCTCGGGCACGCCCTGCCGTGCTTCCAGCGCCGCGTCTCGCCGCCGCAATGTCTCCGTGACCTGCCTCGCTAGCTGCTGAATGAGCTCCCCATGGACGGACGGCCCCGCAGCGGAAATGTGTTCGGCCCACCTGCGGCTGACCCCAGGGTAGTCGACGCAGAGCTCTTCCAGAACAACCTTGCTGATCAGCGCCGTCACGTCGCCTCGCGTCGTCAAGACATCGTTCAGGATCTCGAGCCGCCTCTCTCCAGGCACCATGCCAGCGCAGAGCATGTGCACGAGCGCCGACGCCTGCCTCGTCGTCAGCGCAGCGACCGCCTCGGGGCTGATCCGCACGCGCCATCCCAAACCGGCGTTCATCGCAGCGTAGACGCGCAGTGATTCGTCTCGATCCACCAGCCAGCCGACCAGCCACCTCCCCGTCGACTCCATCTTCGCCTCGTGGGTCAGCAGCTGGAATGCGTCCTCGAAGAGCGTCCCGTCCACGTACAACTCACCAGCATGGGCACGAAGCCATCGTGCCAGGAAGTCCTCGGCCACGTCGACTCGCCGCTGCCATATATCCGTCAGAAGGTAATCGAGGCTCGTGCTCTGCACGGCGGTCGGTGGAAACACCAGCAGCTCCTCGAGGATCGGCAGGATGCCCGCTGGAAGGCTTGCCTGGTCCTTTCTGCTCAGCACCCCTCGCCACGCCACCTCGGCGACGTCGACCAGAAGCTTCTCGAAACGCTCCTGGTCCGGGTGTGACTGGCGGAGCAGCCCCACGAGCTCGAGCAGCGTGGTCAGGGCTCGATCCGGCTCCTCGGGCATATCTCGTAGCAAGGCTGTCAGGGCGGCAGGGGCCAGCTGTTCGGGCGAATGCCTCACGAACGCCAGCAACGCGCGATGCCTCACCTCAACAGGCGTGCCCGGCGGCCAAGCCGAAGACGCCAAGTACACAGCCTCGCGCCGAACGCGCTCGTCCGGATCGTTCCACAACGCATCGAGCACACGCTCACGCCATGCTTTCGGATCCTCCGGTCCAGCCGCCATGCCAACCACCACCCCCTCGATCAGCGGCGAGAGCGCCTCGATGGGTAGAGGCCGGGGATCTGCAGTAGCGTCAATCCACCCTTCGACGAGCGCCCTGGCGACATCGAGTTGTGACGAGGCCCAGCGCGTCAGCGCGCGGGGGCTAATCGGCCTCGCCGTGTCCCCCTGACCGAACTCCGCCCATCGCTTGAGCAACGCGCTCGCAGCAGACGCGTCGAGCAAGAGCGACGGGACGAGCAGCTCGAGCGCGGAGAACGTGCCCCACTCGTCGATCGTCGAGAAGAACGCCACCGCTCCCGATGAGTTCGCCGAGAGCAGCGATCGCAGCAGCGCCGTAGCGAGCTTTCCCTCTCCCGCCGCGGTTGGGACCTCGTTATCGAGGTAGAGCTTCGTCATCGCAATAGCCTTCGACCAACGCTCGGGCGAACCCGACAGCCAAGCGAC
>SXGT01787642.1_pt1 | contig 23615 bp, 22 predicted proteins | sample 3176221 | NCBI WGS metagenome assembly SXGT01 (sample SAMN11356862, study PRJNA531348) | freshwater metagenome | isolation source: freshwater sample F1-120 | place: China: Fuxian Lake, Yuxi | collected 2017-12-25
GTCTTGTATCACCTCTGGAGTGATGTGAGTCAATTGATTCGGAAGAGAAATCAGCTCCCATGACATCCATCTTCATGTCAGCAAGATACTTGACGAAGTATCCCGGGCCACATCCGTAATCGAGTATTTTTCCATTAAGCAGTCCGGCGGCGTCGAGTATGGTAGTAAGTTGACCTGCGACCTGCCGGGAGAAGTAAATCTTGTGGAGATTGGGGTTGCTTGAGACCCATTCCCAATAACGACGAACGTGTTCTGGCGACCAGTCATTTCGCCCGTGGAAAATCCATTCGGGAGGGAGTTCAAGTTTCATAGTTATTTTCCGCCAAAGTGTGATCTTGTCTGTAGGTGTTCCAACTGAGCTGCGGGCGGATCATTCCCTGCCAGATTCCTAAGTAGTCGTCGCGCATCGTTGCTGAATCATGTATTGTCAACTGGATTCCGGATGTCTCTGCAATTGTATTGTTTGAATTGTCATAGATGCGAAAAGTAATAAAGTAGTCACCATCATTAAGAAAGTATCCAGGGAGTGTGCAGTCACAGATATAAACACAGGGATCCATTGGAATTTTATAGAATGGATCTGGGGTTTCGCTAGCACCGGGGCGATTCACAGAACTGAAAAGTAATTCCCCCTCACGATAGACAGCCAGGCCGATTGAGATCGTGATTTGTGGTTGCGAAACTCGATAGACGAGCTTTAGAGTGACTCGATCATCTGTCGTTAACAGTCGTTCGTCGGGTAGATCGACATAGGCGTTCAGGATGTGAATCTGTGAGCCCAAATGAGCGGCATGATTTTGGATGGGCTGTCGAAAACTGTTGCTGTACTCTTTCAGGCAATGATCCGTGTCGCCAAAGAAACGGGCGATTCCGTTTTGAAGTAAGAGCGATTTGTTGCACATGGATCGCACTGCTGCGAGATTGTGACTGACGAACAGAATCGTCCGGCCGCTTTTTGAGACTTCTCCCATTTTCCCTACGCATTTCTTTTGGAACTCGGCGTCGCCGACGGCGAGGACTTCGTCGACGATGAGGATTTCGGGTTCCAGGTGGGCGGCGATGGCGAAGCCTAGGCGGACCTGCATGCCGGAGGAGTAGCGTTTGACGGGGGTGTCGAGGAATTTGTCGGTGCCGGCGAAGTTGGTGATTTCGTCGAATTTGCGTTTGATCTCGAATTTGGACATGCCGAGGATCGAGCCGGAGAGGAAGATGTTTTCTCGGCCGGTCAGTTCGGGGTGGAAGCCGGTGCCGACTTCGAGGAGGGAGGCGACTCGGCCTTTGATGCCGAAGCGGCCTTCGGTCGGTTCGGTGATCTGGGAGAGGATTTTCAGGAGGGTGGATTTGCCGGCGCCGTTGCGGCCGATGATGCCGACGACGTCGCCTCGTTTGACTTCGAAGTTAATGTCTTTGAGGGCCCAGAATTCGTTGGGGGCATGGGCAGGTATGTTGTTAGACGCGTCTGATGATGTGCTACTGGAGAAAAGACGTTTTGGAAAGGCTGCGGCGTGTCTGGCCAGGCCGACGATCGCTTCGGATAGTCGGTAGTACGGCTCACTGGTGCCGAGTTTGAATTTCTTGCCGAGTCCTTCGACCCGGATGACGACATCGCTCATGTCACCTTCAGGTCAAATGCGGTCGGAGAAGAAGCGTTCCATGCGTCGGAAGTAGAACATGCCGCCAAGGAGGAGGAGGAGTGTTCCGGACAGAGAGATCGCGAGAGAGCTGAATGACGGGGCGGGTAAGCCGAGGATCGACCAGCGGAAGAGTTCGAGGACGCCAGCCATGGGGTTGAGAGAATAAAGCCAGCGCCATTTTTCGGGGATAATGGCGTTCATTTCGTAGACGACGGGGCTGATGAACATGCCAATTTGCAGCATGAAGGGGACGATGAACTGAACATCGCGGTAGATGGCGTTTAGGGCGGATAGCCACAGCGAAACAGCGAGTGAGACAGCGAGAAGTCCAATGAGTACCAGCGGCAGTGCGAGCATCTTGATGCTGTAGGCGACGCCGAAGAAAGGCATCAATACTAAGAGCAGACAAAAAGCGATGGCGAAGTCGACTAAAGGAGGGATGAGTGATGCCAGCGGCAAGATCATCTTGGGGAAGTAGACTTTTTGGAGGATGTTCTGGTTCTGGACGAGCGAGGTCGTCGATGCAGTAATCGTGCCCTCAAACAGCTTCCAGGGAATAAGCCCACACAAGCAGGTGATGGCATACGGAATGCCGCTGGAAGTCGGCTTTGCTGTAAGCAGTCCGAACAACACGGCAAAGATAGCCATGGTGAGCAACGGCTGGAGTATCGCCCAGACGGCTCCGACGGCGGTTTGTCGGTAGCGGATCTTGAGATCGCGTTGGGCGAAGGTCCAGATGAGTTCACGAAAACGCCATAGCTCCGCGACATCGACCCACTGCCAGTTGGGACGTGGGCCGTAATAGCGGAAGCCGTCTTCGGCTGTGTTCGAGCTCACTTGTATTCCTTTGTGTCGAAACGATTCGAGTCAACGACGACCCGGAACCGACGTGTCATTGTGCAAAGCAAATTTTAATGAATGATGAAGACTCAGTGTTGATGTCGGAATTATTTTGACCTTGGATCGGGTCGTTCGTCCTTCCAGAAGCGATTCCCCAGGAAATTGCTGCCTTCATTGTTCTTGCCTTTATAGAGAAAGGCGAGGTTGTGATAGAAGTGGATGGAAACGATGTTTCGGTCGTAATAGGTCGGCTGGTAATGGTCGTCGACGTATTCTTCGAAGTTCAGGCCGTCGACGAGGGACTTGAGGAAATTCATACTGGTGAAGGGGGCGTTGAGGTCGTGTGAGCCACCCCAGTTTTCGCCGGTCAGGTTTTCCCAATAGGAGGTCTGGAGATCTTCGATGGCATAGATCCCGCCGTCGCTGAGGAGCGGGAAGAGGACGCGGAAGGATTCGAGGACGTGCTGGCAGTAGTGACTGCCGTCGTCGATGATGATGTCGAAGGGGCCGTACTGGTCGACGATCGATTTCAGGAACTGCTCGTCGGCCTGGCTGCCTTTGAGTGTCTTGATGCGAGGTTCGTCGAGAGCGGATTTATCGAAGATGTCGAGGCCGTAGATCTGGGCGTGGGGGAAGAAGGCTTTCCACATTCTCAGAGAATGCCCGCCGACGTCTGGCTTCTCGTGGCCACCGACTCCGATTTCTAAGAGGTTAAATTTCCTCTCGCGAAATTTTTGGAAGTGCTGCTGGTAATGCTCGGCGTAGAAATGTTTGTCTTGTTTGTCGGTCTGGTAATAACGAGCAAGGTGAACCAGCGATCCTTCGGGAGCGGCTTTGGCGACCGTGAGGGCATATAGGCGACCTAAGCGAGCCAGCGTGTTGTCACGCAGGTTTCCCAGCCAGTATCGAGTTCTTAGTAAAGGTGATGGCATTGGAGTGGTTTATGATGGCGTTGAGAAGTTGAGTGATTGAGGTTGTGAGTTCAATGCTGTTTGATCGACCAGTCGAACATGGGCCTGATGACTCCTGGCCATGGTCCTTCGTAGGGGCCTCGGACTCCCTGTCCTCGTGACTGATCGACGATCTCGAAGGTTAGTGCATTGAGGTCGATGGCGTGCACTGTATCGGGATTGTACGTCGTCACGGCGATGAGCACATTGTAGAACCCCTCGTTCATGAAGTGCGCGGGAATGGTGCAGGTACTGGTGATGTGGCCACGTTTGCGAGGTGTCGACCACCATTGCTGGTTGTTGAAGTCGTGTGAGGAGAAGACGAGAAGCCCCTGCTCATTGGTGATGTGAAAGGCGGCGGTCGTTCTCAGGTCCGGTGAGAGGCTTTCATAGTCGATCTCGATCTTGAAGGGTTGTGCGATATTGACGGACGGCTCCAGCTGGTCGTTGGCATTCAGAATGCGAGCACGCGACAGTCTGGCGACGTCGTTGCCGATTGGCGGGTCCCAGGTTTTCTCAGCAACGAGTCGTCCGCCTTTGGAGAGGTATTGGTAGAGAAGATCTTCGACCTTGCCGATTTGAATGATCTTTCCCTGTTCGAGCAGAATGCCGCTGTGACAGAGGCGCTGAACGGCGCTCATGTTGTGACTGACGAAGAGGACCGTTCGTCCGCTTTGTCCCATCTCGGACATTTTCTGGACGGACTTGGTCTGGAAGTCGGCATCTCCGACGGCGAGGATTTCATCGACGATCAGAACGTCGGCTTCGAGGTTGGCGGCGAGCGCGAAACCGAGGCGGACCTGCATGCCAGAGGAATAGCGTTTGACGGGGAGATCGATGAATTGTGAGACGCCGGCGAAGTCAACGATTTCGTCAAAGCGTTTGCGAATCTGGGATCGCTTCATGCCGAGGAGGGATCCGGAAAGGAAGACGTTCTCGCGCCCAGTCAGTTCCGAGTGAAACCCGGTGCCGACTTCCAGGAGAGAGGCGACTTTGCCTTTGATGCCGAAGCGACCGGTTGTCGGTTCAGTGATGCGGGAGAGGATTTTCAGGAGCGTTGATTTGCCGGCGCCGTTGCGGCCGATGAGCGCGAAGACTTCGCCTTGTTTGACTTCGAAGTTGATCTCCTTGAGAGCCCAGAACTCGGATAGGGCAGCGGCATTCTCTTTCGACTCGTTTGCATTTTTCCCCGTCAACCATGACGCCGGGGCACGTAACGCCCCGAATGCCCAGTTCTGCAGCGTCTCGGAAAGACGATGATAGGGCATGTGGCTGCCGAGTTTGAATTTCTTGCCGAGTTCTTCAACCCGGATGACGACGTCGCTCATGATGAAAGTCTACGCTTTGTGTTGCGTTTGTCGTTGTTGTGTTCCCGAAAATCGGCCTGACCCGTTCAATATAGGCTTTCATAACCGTCACGACCTCATCTCGACGGTGCAGATCTCGTCCTTCCAGAAAGTCAAATACGGATCTCCCTGACTGCGGATTCCATGCTGGCTCGAGAAATACCGCGCGTTTCACAAACGGAAAATTAAACCTCTCCACCAGAATTGACCAGAAAAGCAGCGTTGGGTTGACCGCGTCACGGTTCAGGATCGCTGCGACGATCTCTGGAGAATGCCTTTGGGATAAGATCTTTTGTGCAGCTTCGATCAGCACATCGGTCTTAAAGAGGGGTTTGAGTTCGATCCCTTCGTCTGTAAATCGTTGCGAGAGGCCGACTTCATAACGGTTAATCACCTCCTGCTTGGGCAGCGTCGATTCGACCTGACTCCAGAATTCGCGGAATGTCTCACTGGCGATTAACGCCGATGGAAAGTACACGAAGCACGATTGCAGGTGATGTCCCTTCTGGTGGCTGTCATTGAGTCCCCATAACCCATTCGATGCGGTTTTTAGGCGGGCCAGCAATATCGAGAACGTACCCAGCGGACCTGTCAGGCTGTCGTTCATGATCAACAGACCTGCGGCCTGATCGAGGTGTCCCAGGGATTTCAGGTACTCGATGCCGGCTTTGTACGAGTAGAAGTCATGTCCGACATTTTCTCGCGAGATCACTGCTTCGCAGATCGGTTGGAGTCTTTCGACGTCTGTCTGGGACATGGATTCGGACGTACTGACGAGAACGGTGCGAAATCCGGCGACTTTCAACTCGTTCAGAACCCGGAACACGGTCTCATCAACGATCGACTGCGGATCCCAGGTTGAGTAAATCGTGTAGAACGACGACGATTGATCGCGGCAGTCTCCTTTGACAATCTTCGCCCTCTCATAGGCTGGTGCATCGTCCCGGGCGTGTCGGGTTTCCTTTTTCTTCAACAGCCCGGGTGCGACCTTTTGAATGATACTTTTGAGCGCTGTCTTGATCGGGTAGGTCTTCGCGGGAGGCGTGGGATTGTTTAACTCCGCGAAGTAAGGGGCGCTCATGACCGCCGCGTGAAAGTCATCAGATTCTTGATCACGACTGGGCATCAGAGGATTTTCTATCGCTTCTTCCAGAGTCCAAGGCGCTTTAACTTCCGGTAGACGGCCAATCCCGTTCTGCCGATCATGGAGTTCTGGATCCTCTTCAGCTGGTGCTGATATTCCCGGACTTTATCAAACACGGCTGAGTCTTCGACGACGGTTTTGAGAACGGCATCTAGTCGTAGTCTTGGATCTTCAATCTTCGAGCGATCATACTGCTCGATAATCTCGCCAATGAAGAGTTCCTTGCCTTTTTGGAGGTCACCACTTTCCAGGATGGATGAGATCTCGTAGTTGGACAGCCAGCGACGAAACGCATTAAAGTCGGTCTCATTCCCTGGCCCGATTTCTTGCTCGAGCATTGGCAGGTAGTGACGCATGACCGCGACGTGATGACTTGCCTTCGTCCCCGACCATGCTGCACTCTGATGAACACGATAGGCTGCCATGTGTTCTGGCAGGAAGCCAATCTCGCCACGACTTGCCAACAGGATATACGTCGGCCAGTCCGGCAAACCAATGGTCGACATCCATCCCGGCAGCGTCTGGAGACAGCGTCTTCTGAACATGACCGAACAGGTCTGCATGAAGTTCTGTCGGATCAATGCTGAGAGCGTGAAGTCTCGCCAGTTCTCGGGGGGATTCGTGACGCCTGTTGGCTTGCCTCGCTCGTCGACATAGTCGGTCACGTGGATGCAGAGTGACGATTCCGGATGCTGATCAAGATAGGCGACCTGACGGGCGAGTTTGTCATCGGACGTCCAGTAATCATCGCCTTCGAGCAGTGCAGTATACTCGCCGCGGCAGCTGTGATACGTGTCGATGAAATTGGGCAGCATGCCGATGTTGCGTTCTCGCAACAACAGACGAATCTTGTTCGGAAAACGCTTCTGAATCGCGATCAGTTTTTCGCGTGTCGCATCCGGAGAGCAGTCTTCTCCTACAACCAGTTCGAAGTCAAAATTGGTTTTCTGGCTCAGCACACTCTCGACGGCCTGTTCGATGAACCGTTCGTGCTGATAAGTGATCATGCACACGCTGACTTTCGGGGTGTTGGTCATCGTGAGTCGGCTTGAAAGCAGGTGCAGAAGTGTGAATGAAAGATGAGGAATATCACGGCAGGTAACTCAACATGTCAATCGAAAGATCAAGACCTCTTGATTTCCATTTCGAAAATTTCATGAGTGACTTGCGTCTGTCCTGAAGCGCATCATATGAACTGCTTTCCGCTTTTACTATCACAAGTCATAAGCACAGGTCCCAAGACGACACCTTCGTTTATCCTCCGGAGTGAGAATTTCATGCTTCACGTTATGATTATGGCTGGCGGTTCTGGCACCCGCTTCTGGCCTGCCAGTCGTACCAAGATGCCCAAGCAACTTCTTCAGCTGGCGGGTGATGGCACCATGATTCAGCAGACTCAGGCTCGTTGCGATGGTCTGGTCTCTGCTTCCCGGATGTGGGTCGTGACCAACAAGCTGCAAAGCGAAGAAATCGCGCGCCAGATTCCGAGTCTTCCAGCTGACCACATCCTCGTTGAACCGTGTGCGCGCAATACCGCTCCCTGCGTTGGCCTGGCTGTGCTTCATCTGCTTGTCAAAGATCCTGAGGCGGTCATGCTGGTGACTCCAGCCGATCAGGTGATCAGCCCGATCAGCGAGTTTCAGTCAGCAGTTCAAACAGGGCTATCTCTGATCAAGGAAGATTCCTCGCGCTTCGTCCTGTTTGGTATCCCGCCTCAATATCCTGCGACGGGCTTTGGTTATATCGAAGCGGCTAAGGAGACAGTTGTAGAAGGTGTGCATGCCGTCGAGTCCTTCAAGGAGAAGCCCGACCTCGAAACGGCCAAGGCCTACCTCGCGTCGGGACGTTACTTCTGGAACTCGGGGATCTTCATGTGGAAAGCCCAGACTCTTTGGGATACGCTCGCCCAGCATGAGCCGACGATTACCGAGGGTCTGCTCAAGCTGAAGGAACACATTGGTAAGCCCACCTACGATGCTGCCCTTGCGGAAGTCTTTCCGACACTCAAGTCGATCTCGATCGACTATGCTGTCCTCGAACGAGCTGACAACTGTGTGATGATCAAAGCGCCGTTTGAATGGGATGACGCCGGCTCGTGGCAGTCTCTGACTCGACTCAATCCGCAGGACGCTGACGAGAATACGATCCTCGGCAAACACCTGGGGCTCAAAACCAAAGGCTGTATCATCCGCAGTTCTGGTGACCACCTGATTTCGACCTATGGCGTCGAAGGACTGATCATCGTCCACACACCTGATGCGACACTCGTCGCTGACGCTTCGGATGATCAGGCGGTCAAGCAGCTGGTTGAGACGCTTAAAGAGCGCGGGCTGACGGAGTATCTTTAAGAGTGTTTTCACCACAGAGGTCACGGAGTCACACAGAGGCACACAGGGAAATACAAGAAAGATCTGCAATCGTTGTGAGACAATGTGCGACGTCTTTTTTCACGAGATCAGTTCTCTTCTCCGTGAACCTCTGTGAAACGTAGTGTTCTCTTTGGTAATATGACCGTATGTCTCCACCCGGCCAGATTAATGTTCCGCTCCCGATTGAAGGCTCTCTGCTTGGAGTCGACTATGGGACGGTGCGCATCGGCCTTGCCATCTCGACGCCTTCTCAATCGATCGCGTCTGCTCTCGAGACCTACCAGCGACAAAACCTTGTTCAGGATGAAAAGCGGTTTCGCAAGGTCATTGAGGAATTCCGCATTAAGGGGATCGTCGTCGGCTCGCCGATTCACGTGAACGGCAGTGAAAGCCAGAAGTCCGCGGAAGCAGAGACGTTCGCCCGCTGGCTGAATCAGTTTACCGGGCTGCCGGTGGCTCTCCACGACGAACGCTATACGTCATCGCTGGCTGCTGATGCCCTGGTCGAAGCGGGCTTCAAGCCTCACAAGCATAAAGGCAAGCTCGATAAACTGGCAGCGCTGTTGATGCTGCAGAGCTATCTGGATCGACGTGCGGAACTTCGGAAGCAGGCGGAAGAGACTCTGGAGACATGAGATTTCTGCGTTCGCTGCTTGCCGCCTTTTTTCGTCATTCGAGAAAACGAATGGTGCAACACGCGATGGTTACTGAATCATGAAGATGGCAGGAGTTTTTAGTTCGCTGACGAATTCAAGAAAATTCCCTGTAACATCACCGCTGATCAGTCGCTCTAGTCCCTTGCGGGTTTGATATTCCCTCAACACAGGAGTAATGACAGCAATGACGACAGTTTCAACACACAGCCAGTCCGCCACCACACCAACGCTGACCACCGAAGAATTGATGGAGCGATTCGTCGGGGACATGAACGCCTCCGCGCGACTCATTATGGTCTCGCTGGGTCACCGCACGGGACTGTTCGATGTGATGTCCACAATGGGGCCAGCAAACGCAGCGCAGATTGCGTCGCGTGCAGGTCTTCATGAACGGTATGTCCGCGAATGGCTCGGCGCAATGGTGACATCGCGGTTCGTTTCCTACGACCCTGACCAGAAGACTTACCACTTGCCCTTGTCATCAGCCGCCTGTCTGACCCGCGCTGCTGTGCCGCAGAATTTCGCTTCGATGGGCAATGGGTGTCTGTCCTGGGAGCAGTTGAAGGACAGGTCCTCGAAGCCTTCAAAACTGGCAAAGGCGTGCCCTATTGCGCCTATCACCGGTTTCATGACGTCATGGCAGAGGAAAGTGATCAGACCGTCGGAGCAATGCTGGAGAGCGCCATTCTTCCTCTCGAACCAGGTCTTATCAACCGTCTGAAATCTGGCATCGAAGTTCTCGATATCGGCTGTGGAGCAGGTCGTTCCATCACGAAGCTCGCCAGACTGTTTCCAGAGAGTCGCTTCACGGGATACGACCTTTCCGAGGAAGCAGTCGGCATGGGCAATTCCAATGCTCAGCGTAAGGGTTTGAAGAACATTCAGTTCATCATCAAAGATGCAACGAATATCGATGACATCCAGCGATTCGATCTGATCTTCGCCTTCGACGCCATCCACGATCAGGCTTACCCTGACATCGTTCTGGGAAATCTTCATCGAGCACTGAAAGACGATGGGTGTTTCCTCATGCAGGATATTTACACCTCTTCTTATCTCGAAAAAAACATGGATCACCCCCTGGGGACATTCCTTTACACGGTTTCGTGCACGCACTGTATGTCCGTGTCACTTGCACAAGGGGGAGTTGGGCTCGGTGCCTGCTGGGGGGAGGAACTTGCGCAGACGATGCTCAAGGCGGCCGGGTTTGCCAAAATCGAGATATATCGGTTGGAGCACGACATCATGAATAACTATTATGTTTGTCATAAAGGCTGATCGCCAAACGACATCAATTCAAAACCGATGGACACTGTTCATCGGTTTTTTTGATGCGCTGTTTGATTTTGCTCATAGCGCGGGTCGGGATTTGCCGATTATACCGTTTGTGCGTGGCCAAATGCGTATCGCGGGACCGTTACAGACTTTCCGCAATGCTCGTTTTTTGCAGGGACTCCTGCGATCGGCTTCGTCACAACATCCCTGCCGGGATGATCTTACGATTTGAGATGGATCTCGAATCGCTCCGGCAGACGTTGGAATGAAAAGGAAGTCGTCCCATGAAGACCCGACTGACACTCCTGACGTGTCTGATGGGAGCATTGTCACTGCTCCTGTCGTGGCACCTCGTCTGCGGGTTCACCGTAACGGCTCAGTCGACGCTGACTCCTCGCCCGAATCAGCGCAGTTCCACCATCGATATGTCGGCTCTGTCCAACCCGAAGATGATCCTCGGCGTCATGGGAGCGGTCAAAACTCCGGGTGTGTATCATTTTCCGGGCGATCAAGTCACCATTAAGCAGCTGCTTGAACAGGCAGGCCAGACAACCGAGTCAGCCACCGGTTCCATCCGGATCGTCCGTGGCAGCTATGTCAACATGAAGCTGTTCCTTCCGTCGCAGGAAAACTTCGTTCTCAAGCCATCTGACCTGCTCATTGTCGAATCGAAATCGCCGACGACACAGAAGATTATTGATCTGTCGAAACTCCGACAGGCTTCTCACGAGACTCCTGCTTCGAACAACGTCCAGATCGGTCTGGTCAACCTGCTCGATTACCCGATGCTCGTCACCCTCAAGCCGGGCGATGCGAGCCTGAAGACCGTCTTTCTTGACCTGCTCAAACAGTCGCCCGATATCGTGAAATCGACTCAGTTGATTGAAGCTGTCGCACGTCCTCGCAACGAGCCGATCACTCCCGAGTACCGTCTGACGGATGGGGCTGTCCTCGTGTTCGATGCACGCTCGGTCAATCGGGATGCTCTTCCGGAGTTTCCGCAGCCTTTTGAAGTCAAGCTCGCCTCTCATACGCAGCCCGCTGGCGAAGCCTTCATCCCGCCCGCGCTTCCCGAGATCACCCCTGGTGCACCGGAAGCGAATCGTCGCGTTGCCCACTCGTTCGAGTCTGCTGATTCGGTTCTTCCGGACTCATCGACCATGCTTGCCCCGCCGACGGCATCAGGCCCGCAGCCTTATGTCCGCCAGGGCGACCTGCTCGAGATGAACATTCCTCCGCTGACGCCTTCGCAAGCCACACCGCAGATGCAGCAGCCCTATTCGGGCATGACGATGACACCTGCCATCGCCTCGAAGCCAAAAGGTCCTCAGGCATACGTCCGTGATCGCAGTGAAAATATTCAACAGCCCGGACAAATGACGCCTCAGATGCAGGCGATCATGGCGCAGCTGGCGTCTCATCACGGTCAGCAATTGTCCCCTGAGCAGATGCAGGCGATGCAGATGGCATCGATGCAAACGGCCTCTGCGGAAATAAATGCCGGGCACATGAATGGCGGACAAATGAATGCTGTGCCAATGCGATCTGCTCAGCTGCCCGCCAACACGCCGATCGACCTGACGGCACAGATCGAACAACAAGAGCGTTCTGCAGATCCATCGAGTTGGAACCTGCCGGTACCTGATCCTGTTTCCTCGACTGACATGACTGGCCAGTCTCCCGTGCAGACTGCTTCGGTCGATAACCGCGTTGCGCAGTTTGATCCTTACGATGATGTCCGTTCTGATTTCCCGAGACGTCAGTTCCTTCAGAATCTTCCGGAGAACGAATCGGCTGCTGCAGCGGTCAAGCCGCCGGTGGTCCACGATCGTCTTGATAGTGCCGATGCGACCATCACGCAGCTTGTTCCGCTCCCGACCGACGATCCTTTCGATATGCATAAAGAAGCCTACGCCGCCCAGCAGTACCGCTGGACAGCAATGGGCATTATTGGGCTTGCTGTCATCTGCGTCGCCACTGCTTCTTTGTGGATGAAGTTTGGAAGCCGGTTCACGGTGAGCAGGCTTGTCCAGACCAAAGCTGCGACCAAGCCATCGCTGCAGCTTCATTCTGCACCAGTAACGAACATCGTGACGAGCTCATATCAACCCGTCCAGAAGATGACCCTGACGACGTACGATCAGCTTCAGGCTCTCATCGAGAACCAGCTGCCGATCGTCGAAGAATCGGCCGCTGTCAGCATGGGGCAGACTCTCTACGGCGAGCCGAACGTCAGCAAGCTGTTCCGCTATGACGACTCTCATGTCGATCCGCAAAGCGGCGATGTGAAGCTGTCTGGGCCACACTTCAAGATCAAACCCAGTTCGACTCAGGCTCAGGCCGGAGTCAATCAATCGTCGATGTCTGCACCTCACTTCAAGCAGCGTCCAAAACCGCCTGCAGAAAAGGTGACGATCAGCGAAGAAGCCCAGATCCCTATCGTTCCTCAGGAACCTCAGGCTGAGCCAATCGCATCGTCAGACGTCTCATCGGAACCGCTGATGTTCCGTGTCGATGGCCCTGAGTCGCCGATTGCTGATAAAGCCAAAGAGAAGCCTCATCACTTCGAAGTCTCGGCCCAGGAACTTCTCGAACGTACCCGAGCCTACATCCAGCGGGAGAAACAAAAATGAACATTGCACTCGACTTAGGGAGCATGTCGTTTCGCACGCTGCGTCGCACTGGTGCCCAACTGACTGCTCGACGTCTCACGTCTCAATACATCTCCGTGCCTTCGCATTCTCCTGCCGCGAAGCTCGCCCGGAAGACCGGCGTCTCGACGAATTCTGCGGAAGGATTCGAACTGATTGTTGGCGATGACGCCATCGAGATGTCGCAGTTCGTCCAGGCTCCCCTGACACCCTTTCTTGATGGTGGAAAAATTCCTGCCAACGACCCGATCGCCCGTCAGCTCATCGGCAATGCTCTCGATGCATTGTTGCCGACGATCACAGGGGATGCAGGACTCTGCGTTCTCGCGCTCCCGGGCGGTCACCTTGATCTGGCGAGCAATCCTGAAATGGATTACCTCTCGCGTGCCATCGGGCTGAAGAACTACACGATCATGCCGCTGCATGCCTCGTTGGCTCTTGGCCTGGCTGAGCTCGGCGATTCTTCCTTTACGGGCGTCGCCTTGACGCTTGGAGCCAGCTGCTGCGAACTCAGCGTTATCCGCTATGGCGTCGAACTCGCCTATGCTTACCTGCCGATGGGCGGACTGTGGATCGAAGAACAACTCGCCCAGAAGCAATCACGCTTTACCTTCACGCCAACCGGCGAACGATTTCTGGACGTCCTGTCGGTCCGCAACTGGATGAGTTCCGAACAACCCAACCTGCATCGTCCCAAGACTGACGAAGACAAGCAACTCGCCGAAGCCTTCAATCACCTTCTCGCTCAGGTTGAAGATGAGATGGGCACTCAACTCGGCCACCAGAGTGAAGCCCTCTTTGGTATCGGGCATCCGCTGCCACTCATTATTGGTGGCGGCTTGACCATGCTCGATGGTGCTGCACCCATGCTGATGAAACGCTTCCGGGAATCCTTTGGCCCGGTCGTCCTCTCGAATGCCCGGGTCGTGAAGCATACGCCATTCACGATCTGCAGGGGCTGCCTGATTCACGCAGAACTCGAACGCACTTACGCCCAAAGCCTGAACGCGGCGTGAGGATTCGCTGTCCAGTGAGTGTTCCGACAAATTCCGATTTACGAATTGCGAATGACGTACTCTTACATTCTCAAATTCTGAACCTCGTTAAACGCATCGACCAGTTTGTTGCGAATCTGCACCATCGTCCTCAAAGACATATCTGCTTTTTTCACCGCTGTGAAGACCTCAGCATTGGTAATGTCGTTCCCGGCGAGTCCGTCCTGGATGGCCAGCTGAGCGGCCTGTTGACCGGAGTTGGCTTCGGAAATGGCACCCGTCAGCATGTCCTGAAATGAGACAGGACTACTGGCGGTCATGGGGCTACTGATGCCAGACATGGCCTGCGGCAAACTGCCAATCTTGATCGGCTGGATCGGGTTCATGGTCTAATCTCTCTGTTGTGAATGCAAGTTTGTGTTTGTCATGTGACGGCTGGGCAAAGCCCGGTTTTATCTCAGAATCTCCAGCGTGGTTTCGCCCATCTGCTTGGATGTGTTGATCGCGGCGATGTTGGCTTCATAGGCCCGGCTGGCTTCCAAGGCATTGACCATCTCGGTCACCATGTTGATATTGGGAATGGAGACGTAGCCACTTTTATCTGCATCGGGGTGGCCGGGTTGGAACACCTTACGAGCTGGTGTTGTCTGGTCGATGTCGACTTGTACCTTGACGCCGACGCCTCGTCCGTCCTGGTCGGCGTTCGTTTCCTGTTGTTGAAAGGTGACGAGTCGACGTTGAAACGGCGACAGATTCCCCTCTGCATCACGCGTGGTATTCATGTTCGCGAGATTCTCAGCGATCGAGTTCATCCGCTGACGCTGAGCAATCAACCCGCTCGTCGAGATATCAATCGATTTCAACATGGTCTTCTCTCTTGAATGTTCCTTCTCCCTCGGGGAGAAGGTGGCCGAGTCTTCGAGGTCGGATGAGGGAACGCTTGATGACCCTCTAAAGTTTCAATTCAAATCACGCTTACGCACGCTCACTGATCACGGCATCGAGACTGCGAAACTGAGCATTGAGCAACTCGACAGCAAATCGCTGAACGGTTGAGTTCTTGCCCATTTCCATCATCTGATGCTCAATACTGCGATTATTGCCATCCTTAAACAGGACGTCTTCGGACTTGGCAATGTCGGCTTCGAACAACTCCTTCGGGAAGTAGCTCGCCAGGTCGACACCTGCTTCGGGAATCGACGGCTGTGTCGGCGAACCTGGAGTCGATGGAGACAAAAGTCCCAGCGGATCCGAAGAGTTCGCATAATAATGGGCATTGGGATAGCCCGGGATCGAGGCATTCGGCGAAGGATCGTTGGCGTAGGAACTGGTTCCTGTCGGCCCGCTGACGGAACCACGCTTCAGACGTTCGATGGCTGAGGACATCGCGGCTTTGAAATCCGACACAGGAAGATCCCGCATCAGATAATCCGGCGTGTCGATATTGGCGATGTTGCCGGCGAGCACCTCCTGGCGTCGTTCGGCGAAGATCGCGGCTTTCTCGAGCAGCGGAGTGGTGGATGTCGACAGCAGATCGTTGATCATCGCGATATTCCTTATCGATTCAGATCCAGTCGCGAACGCGAAACTGGTTCATCGTGATAGGCGGAGTGAGCCCGTGAGCCCACCGTGATTTGTTCCATTTGATTCTGAAGTCCGAACTTGCGGTTGTTCAGCTGATGCGACGTCGATTCTTCCGACTCGATCAGTTCACGCAGCGCCAGTTCCATGTCTTCCAGAAGAACCTCGCAGCGTTCACGGACATCGCGTTTCAGGCGGTTCCGATCATCATGCCAGCGAGAGACCAGTTCGGGGTGCTCTTGAGAAAACTCCTCAAAACGCCCCAGGATTGTTTGCTTATAAGTGAGCAGTTCCAGCAGCTGAGTGTAGTCCTCGGCTTCGAGGGCATCCTGCTGATCACAGGCAAGACTGGCCAGTGACTGCAGATACGCGCGACGCTGCTGAAACAATGCTTCATAATCCAGTTGAACCATTTTTGAAATTTCTTTTGTAGGGAACGAGGATCGACGGACCATCGTCTCCCGGTTGGTTAGTGACGGTTAACATGGGGGGGTAGGATCTGCCACAAACGCGGCGAAGACAGGCTACGGACGAAATCGCCCTGGGTGAAAAATGAAGTGAAGTAAAGAAGTGGTTAGATCTGTCTGTGTCCCTTTTCCCTTGAGGGAAGCGGGCTTTCGTTCCTTCTCCCTTTGAGGAGAGAAGGTGCCCGGAGGGCGGATGAGGGTGAGCGCCAGGCACTTGCAGACTCTCATCTGTATCTCCAGTCACAGGCCATCAGTTCGAGTTGTTTCCTCCAGCGACATTCTGAGTCAATCGATGAACTTCAATCGCCTGATCCAGAATCGCCAGCCATTCTGCCAGCGTGTAATTGGTGGAATCCTTTGTGAACTGTGCCTCGGAGAACGTCTGTAAAATCACCTTCGCCCGCTGCAGCTGACGAACCGATTCATCCGGACGATCAAGTCGGTCATAACAGTGAGCAATCTGGTAATAGGCCAGGACAACCTGCGGATCAGTGGGGAACTGGTTGATCGCCTGGCCGTAGGTCGCGATCGCTTTGCGGTACGTCACTCCCGATTCATCGAACTCGCCGAGTACAAACTCGGCATGACCCGGCTCGAAGTAGGAATCACGTAGAATCTTCATCAGGCTGGCATCCAGCAGATCCATCGTCCGCATGGGCGTCAGTGTCAGTTTCAGTGAGTTGTATTGCGCGATGCTGTCTTCGAGCATGGCTCGCAGTTCACGAATCAGCTCGGCTTTGGCATTGACGGTCTCGGCGTTTTCGAGCTGCCAGCGTGTGAAGTCGGTGTAACGCGTCAGCCCTTTGGCGAGCATCCAGCGAACCTCATTGGCCGGCTCATGATCGGGATAGCGCATCAGGAATTCGTCCAGACGCGTGATCGATTCTTTCAGCTTCACATAACCACTCGGAATTTCCTGCTGTGGCTGTTTGACTTTGCTCTTCTGCGACGACGTCATTCGTTCTGAGACGAGCATTGCTTCCGCGGTGTGATACTGCGTCCGCCCCAAGCTGAGCAGCGCCATCTCCCATTCTTGGGCAGCAGGCGTCAGGTTGGACGACTGCAGCAGCTTCCGCCACGCAGCGATCGCATCCTCGGTTCGGTTTTGTTCCAGCGCCACCTGCCCGAGCAGGAATTGAGCCCGAAAGTTGATCGGGTCATGCTTGTGCTGGGTGACGACATTCTTGAGGATGTCCTCGGCAACGGTCAGCTGTGATTCTTCCAGATAAGGATCAAGGTTGATCATCATCTCCGCCTTCCTGACAAGCGCCGTCGCGAGCAGTTGATCAGGACGCGAGTTGATAAACTCGTCAATCATCACCAGCCCGCTGCGGAAATCATTGCCCTTCAGATACGCCTGAGAAGCCTGCCAGACGGCATTGGGGTAATCAGGTTCTGACTTGCGTGTCTGGGCCAGCTTTGAGAAAGCGACTCCGGCCGCCAGATAGCGTTCGCGAATCTTGGGTGTCAGATAAACGCGATGCGAGATCGGGCTCCGGGAATACTGAGCTTCCAGCTGATCGGCCCAGCGGACGTTTGCCATCGCTGTCAGTTCGTAGGCGTAGGACGTCTTGAATAAAGGGGTCATCGATTCCGACAGAATGATCGCCCATCGAAATCCATCCGTCTCTTGTTCTCCTGAGATGGACCATTGATCCCAGGCACGACGAATTCTCTGCTGAAGTTCTTCGATTGCAATCCATTGATTGTTGAAAGTATCAGGATCAGTAATCCGCTTGAGCATCTGACGATACAGATCAAGCGCCTTCTCATGCTGCAGCTTCACCACGCGCAAGATATCCGCGAGCTCTAAAGTGGCGACCAGAGCTTCGTCACTTTCAATATGCGATAGCAGGTGCTCATAGTATCTGATCGCCGAGTCATCATCTTTCAACTGCTGATAGCAGCGACCCGCAAGTAAACAGGCTTGTCGAGTGAACGAGTTCTCCAGAACAGGGTAGTCGGATATGACTTCTTCGAATATCTTCACAGCGCCAGCCGGGTCTCCGCCAGCCAGCAGGCGTCGTCCCCTGAGAACGCGTTCGATTTCTTTCTTCAGTCGCAGGTCAACGTGCTCATGATCATCCGAGTGATCCAGTCGATCGAGAATCTCGCCATATTCCTTGAGCGCCTCATCAGCAGCGACCAGATCACGATTCTGAATCGCGACCAGCGCCTTGATCTCAAAAGCCTCGACACGTTCTGCCGTGCTTAAGTGACCACTCGCGAGTGCTTCCTCGGCAAATTCACCGGCTCGCTTGATCTTCCACGCAGACCGCTCTTCAAACGACAGCTTGCTTTGTGGCCGCGTATTCGGATTCAAATGCAGCATGCCAAGCATGACCGCAATCGAAGGGTGTGCTTCCTCATTGATTTCGTAAGCTTCCGAGAGAACTTCGAAGGCTTCGATTGTTTTGTTCAGGTGATAAAGACTCTTCCCAAGCGCGTAAGTCAGCCGCGGGTAATACTTCTTGATGATCCCCTTCCGCTCCGATTCCCGCAGATAGTTGACCGTCATCTGATACATCTTCTGCTGACTGGCACCCTCCATCAGCTGGGCATCGTGAAAAGCAATCATTCCGACGATGTAATCAACACCCCCTGAGAAATCGACGTCAAGGTAATTTAGCGTCTGCAGCGGCCTCACAAGCTTGAGGGCCTCAGCGTGCTTTCGCTGTTCGAGAGCTTCCATCGACTGGTCAAACAACTCTTTTTGAGTCGGTGGCGGTTCCTGAAACGACGTCACCACGACCCACGGAATTCCCACCACCGACAGCATCAGCAACACGCCGAGGACGAGCAGCTTCGACCAGATCGCTTTGGCAGCGCCGGCTGGCTTCTTCTGTGCATCGTCTTTTGGGGGTGCTTTGGCCATAACGGAACCGTCCCTGGTGGATCACCAGGGTCCAGCATCGAACCTCAACCGGGCGGTGCACGGCTGTGATCAATGTCGAAGATCGTCGAGGTGGTTGAAGAGGAGAAGGGAGAGAGTCGGACAGGTGGGAATCTTGAAGTGAGAGAGGAGGTGATCACTGACAGGCAGGCCACGTCGGGCGCTTGCCAGCGGGCGCGTATTACTCCAGAATCACGTTTTTCTGTCAAGACCCGCACTCTAACTGCCGACAGCCTCCGCAGCCCATGCAGCCGCCAATTCGACATAAACCCCGACATTCCAGCGATCAACCGCGATCCAGGCCGTTGTAATTTTCACACGCATGACAGGCTCCGCTCGCTTAGCCCGCACCCGAACTCAAGAAACATCCTCACTCCCATGACACAAACCACCCTCGTCATCGCGTCCCGCAATGCCAAGAAAAGTAAGGAAGTCCAGGCCCTCCTCGACGCCTTTGGCATCTCCTCTCAAGACGTTCTCGTCAAGAATGTCGCTGAGTTCGACGGCGTCCCGGAAGTCATTGAGGACGGCGTGACTTTCGGTGAGAACGCAGCCAAGAAAGCCTCTCAAACCGCCAAGCACCTCGGGCTGTGGACGATCGGCGAAGACAGCGGACTCATCGTCGACGCCCTCAACGGCGCCCCGGGCATTAATTCAGCCCGCTTCAGTGGAGAAAACGCGTCGGACGAGTCCAACAACGCCAAGCTCATCGAATCCCTGCAAGACGTCCCGCGTCACAAACGGACCGCCGCCTACCTGTGCCACATTGCCCTCTCCGACCCTCAGGGCACTATCCGCCTCACCTCCGAACGCACTTGCAAAGGCATCATCACAACCGAACCCCACGGCACCGGTGGCTTCGGCTACGATCCGTACTTCCTCATCCCCGAGTACCACCAGACCTTCGGCGAACTCCCCGCTATCGTCAAACAATACCTCTCCCACCGCGCCCGAGCCTTCGCCAACTTCCTCCCGCAGCTAATGCCCCTGTTAAAAGGCGAGCGGGCGGGAGCAAGGAGTTGACTCTTGCCGAGAAGGCAAGAGTCAACGACGCGGTAGTCTTCTCAGGAAAATAAACCCCCTGTCCCCTGTGCTATCAATCCAAATCGCCACTCAGAGTACGACACACGCATAACTTCTCGCCTCATGAAACTCTTCCCTGTCATTGCCCCCCTCAATCCGGTATCCTACCCCTACCCGAGCCTGTCAACAGCATCAAGCCCGATGAGGACTTCATGACTCTCCCTCTCTCTCGACGTGACGTATTGAAAACGACCTGTGCCGCCACTGCTGGCCTCATTGCTGGCGCTCCCTTTGTCAAAGCCGCCGACAAGTCGGAATCAAAGGCCCTGATCACTGGCCAAGGAGACTATCAGTACGAAGTCATCCATGGCTGGGCTCAACTCCCCAGCGAGTTCACCTGGCAGACAACGCAGGCGGTCGTCGTTGATAAAAACGGACACGTCTACCTCAACCACACCGGCGACTACAACAAGAAGACACACCCGAACGTCTTCGTCTTCGATGAAAACGGCAAGTACATTCGCTCCTTCGGCCAGTACTTCCAGGGCGGTGCCCACGGCATGGAACTCCGCGAAGAGAACGGCGAAGAGTTCCTGTACTTCTCGAATCCGAACCCCGTTCAATCGATTGTCAAAACCAACCTCAAAGGGGAGATGATCTGGGAACAGTTCGCTCCGATGAAGGCCGGGATTTATCCGGAAGGGGAAGACACGCTTCCTCAACGCATTCGCTCGGGTGAAATTCCGCTCCAGGGCGTCGGCGGCCCGAACCGCTTCAAGCCAACGAATATCGCTTTTCTCAATGATGGGGACTTCCTCGTTGCCGATGGCTATGGCTCGAACGCCGTCCACCGCTATACCAAAGACGGCGAGTGGAAGCTCAGCTTCGGCGGCGCCGGACAAGGTCCTGGCAAGTTCGCGACCTGTCACGGTCTGGCTCAGGAACGACGTGATGGCAAAGACACGATTCTTTACATCACCGACCGCAGCCGCAATTCCATCCAATGCCTGACCGCCGAGGGGGAATACCTGTCGCGTTTGGAAGGCTTCGAGCAACCCTGCCACATCGACTTTTATAAAGACACGATGCTCGTTCCCGAGCTCCAGGGCCGCGTCACCCTGCTCGATAAGGACAACAAAGTCCTTGCCTATCTGGGCGACGACCACGAGCGTATCAACGCCGACGGCAACCGAACCATCCGCAGAGATCCCAACCAGTGGCTTCCCGGCAAGTTCGTCCACCCACACGATGCGACGTTCGACCTCAACGGCAACATCATCGTCAGCGAATGGGTCGAACCCGGCCGCATCACGATGCTGAAGCGACTCAGCTAACATCTGAAAAGGCGAGCGGGTGGGAGCAAGGAGTTTACTCTCGCCGAATAGGCGAGAGTAAACGACGCGGTAGTCTTTTCAGGGAAGCAACCCCCTGTCCCTTGTGCTCGCAAATCACATCGCCACTATAGGTACGCCACCCGCCCGATTCTCGTCTCGTATGCCACGGCTGTGTCAGCCGTGCAACTGCGCATCACGCCCACATCACCTCACGGCTGACACAGCCGTGGCACACGCTTCCTACTCCCCGCGTTTCCGGAACTCCAGCGATGGCGGTGCCACCGTCGGGTGGCGATTCCCCGCAAACGCATGCACCAGGCTCGACGACCCGACGCCCAGCGTGTCCCGGGCAATCACTAGAGTCACCAGTCCGTTCGTATCCTGCTTCAAAAACTCCGTCAGCTCCGGCGTCGCTAACACACGGACTCCTGTCGTCTCATCGCGATCAATTCGGAATCGCGCGAGCGGGACGACCAAGCTTCTGTTCAAATCTTCTTCGCCGTTGATCCCCGGCGCATTCTCCCAAGTCAGTCCCGAAGCCGACCAGCTGTCCGCTTCTTCATTGAGCAGACCATACACCGTGAAATCACAATCCGGCATCGTCGAGGCATATCCGATCCCCGACGGCACAAACGACAGTGTCAACGACACGGCGTTGTAATCCTTTACTGTCTCAGGCAGCTTCGAGACATCAAACCGCAGATAAGCAATCCGGCGCCAAGACTGTTCCGCCTGATGTTTCACCAGCAGCAGCGTCTCGGACATGTTGTTGTAGCTCCCCGGCGAATACACATACTCCGCCGCTCCGTTCCCCTCGCTACTGGGAATCCGATGGCGCGACTTCATCGCCACTTGCGCGGCTCGCATCTCTTCCAGCGAGGGATACTCTTTATTCGGCTGCTTCTCGACGTCAATCCGCGTCGTTGTCATCGTCGTTGCATGCCCCTGAAACAATCGCTCGGTCTCTTTCAGGTTTTTCGAAGCCACTTCAACTTCGCCCTGGAAGACCTGCACGTGAGCCCGACCCTGCTCGACCCGCATCCCGAACTCGGTCCCGTAATCAATGACATCACCCGTCGGCGACTCAATCGTAAATCCCTGTGCCGAGGCGGGCACGGACATTGTGACCGCACCCGACGCAAGTCGACACCGCATCGGCGACACCAAATCGAGAACCGCTGGCCCTTCCAGTTTCATCTTCGCACCATTGACGAAAGACAACTCCGCTACCCCTGCGATCAGCTCAACGGTCCCTGCATGAAGCGCCGTTCCCACAGACGTTGGCTGTGCATTGCTGCCCCACTGACATCGTCCCACATGGGTCAGTATCGCCACGACCGGCGCAGGCGCTGACAGCGGAGTATTTTTCTCTTGACTGGCGACTGTCTCCGCAGTTCTCATCCAGCGGGCACTCGTCTGATACGTCACAGCAAACATCGCTAAAATAGCAATTACGGAAACCACGGAAAACAACCACGGCGGCACCGCCCCGCTCGCTGTCCCTGATTTCTTTATCGGCATCGCGAGCGCCTGTTGCAGTTCACTGCCGTCTGCCAGCGACACCCCCTGCAGCGTATGACCAATCATCCCGTTCAGGTACAAGCGCTCAGCAAACTGCCTCTTTCGGGCTTCGTCTCTCGTAACCTGGGCCATCACCTCCGCTTCGAGCGCCTCGTCTACAGCGCCGTCCAGCAGTCGATCGACTTGCGCAAAGAACTCTTCGTTCTCTAGTGAATTCAACCCGGACTCCTGACTGTCAGACGATCGACTCATAATGACACCTCGGGATGTTCCTGTCGCTTGATCGCGAGCTGAAGGCACTCCGCCAGCCGACTTCGCAGACGACTCAGCAGTCGATAAACCGCTTCCACCGTCCGCCCCGACTGATCTGAAATCGCTTCCACAGTCATTTCTTCGTAGTAACGCTTCTGGAGAATCTGCTTGTTTTCCGGGCTCAGTCGCTCCAGACAACCCGCCAGCAGCGACGCCGGTGCAGACTCAATGAAAGGATGCTGCTCGATTGCCTCATTGGCGATCGCCAGGAGTTCATCCGAAAGAACCAGGCGATCCCGCTTCTTCCGTTTTCGATAGGTGAGAATCTGATGAAACAACACTTTCCTCGCCCAGGCATGAAAATTAGTCCCGCGCTGGAACGAAGTAAAACTCCGCCACATCACGAGTTTCCCCTGCTGCAAAATGTCGTCCGCATCCTGAGGATGCCCTACCAGCGCCAGGACATACACCGCCAGCGCATGCTCCGACCGCGACAGCAGGCTGATGAACAATTCCGTATCATTCAAGGGTGTTGAGGAGTCATCCATCCGAACCTCAGTCCATTTTCACGAAACATTGGACGGTAAAAACAATTCTTCCATCAAAAAGGCGAGCGGGCGGGAGCAAGGAGTTGGCTCTTGCCGAGAAGGCAAGAGTCAACGACGCGGTAGTCTTCTCAGGAAA
>SXGT01019050.1_pt1 | contig 23614 bp, 18 predicted proteins | sample 3176221 | NCBI WGS metagenome assembly SXGT01 (sample SAMN11356862, study PRJNA531348) | freshwater metagenome | isolation source: freshwater sample F1-120 | place: China: Fuxian Lake, Yuxi | collected 2017-12-25
CTTGCCCGCAAGCCGGACGCTCAGGTGCTTATCTGCGGCTCCGAGCGGGCGGCGGACGCGGCGGGGGTGCTCCTGCCGACAATGGCGGCGATTGCCTATCCTGGAGGTCTCCGGCGCCGTTCTCGCCAATCAGGCCAACGATCTCGCTTGGCATGATGTCGATCGATACGTTCTTTAGGGCGTGGACGCCTGGGAAGGTCATTTCGACGTCGATGAGCTGAAGGGCGGGTGTGCGAGGCGCGTTCATTTGACAATCCGCATCATCTTTCGGTCAATCGAAAGGGCAACGGCCGCGATGATCATCAGGCCATTAACGCCGATCTGGATGCTCGGCGGGACGCCTATTAGCACCATGCCGTTCGATAAGACGACGACAATGAGGACGCCGACCAAGGTCTGATGGACTCCGCCGTGGCCCCCCGATAGCGAGGTGCCGCCGACGACCACGCCCGTGAGGGTGGTGAAAAGGCGGCCAACGCCGATCTGGCTGTAGCCGTTGCCAAGCTGCGCCGCGGCGAGAATGCCGCCGATCGCATAAAAGATACCCGCCAGAGTGAAGGCCATGATGCGCACCCGTGCCGCCGGGATGCCGGAGAGCGCGGCGAGCTCCTCGCCGCCGCCGAGCGCGTAGATGTACCGACCGAGGCGCGTGTAGTTCTGGATGAACAGTGCGATCAGGAAGCACACGATCGCGACCCACAAGCCCCAAGGCAGGCCGAATACCGGGTCTCGGGCGATGGCGAGGGCACGGATGAACTGGTCGTTGATGCGGGTGGCGGTTCCACCGAGGATCGCATTGGCGATTCCGACGCTGATGAACCACGTGCCAAGCGTGACCATGAAAGACGGCACTTTGAGGCGGACGTGGAGGGTGCCGTTGACGAAGCCGATGCCAGCGCCGACGAGAATAGCGATCGGGATCGCGAGCAGGCCGAGCTCGTTTGCGTTTGCCCCGTTGAGGACAAGCATCGACAGGATGACCGCCGAGAGCGTCAGCACGCCCTCTAGCGACAGGTCAACCGAACCCATCAGGATTATGAAGGTCGCTCCGAGGCCAAGGACGAGCGGGATCATCACTGCCTGTGAGATGCGGACAAAGTTGCCGAAAGTCAGGAAGTTCGGACTAACCGCCGCAATTCCTAAGCATACCAGCACCAGCACGATCACCGGCGCCCACGAAGCGAGGCGCCAGCGGCGGGCGACAGACACTTGCATGGTGTTCAATGCCACTCTGGGGGCGTCGTTTTGATGGGACGAGTGGATAAAAGTATTGTCCGACTGGCAGCGACCGATATCGATAGTTGCCAGTCGGACAGGGAAGGGAGTAGTCTGGAAGCAGCCAAGCTAGCCGCTTTCGACGCGGCCCGACTAATATTGAATCTGCCCGCTGCAGCGCCCCCAAATGTCGTTGAAGTCGATCTTTGGCTCCGCCTTGATGTTGCTGTCGTAGTAGGATTTGGCGTTTTCGGAAGTGATGACGATGCCAGTGCCGTAGAACTCGCGATGGTCTTTTGGCTCCTTTGCGGGATCAAACTTACCGATTTTCGCGTTGTAGGCGATTGACAGGCCCATACCGCCCTGCCAATACGGATCCCATGCGACGGTGCCGGCTAGCTCGCCGTTGAGGATCCCCTCGACCGCTAACTGGATGCCGTCGATGCCCGTGACCGGCACCTTACCGGCTTTACCAGCGGCGCGAAGGGCCTCTACTGCGGCCATCGCCATGCCGTCATTGGCCGCCCAGATGCCGGTGATCTCGTCTCCGAACTTGGTCAGCCAGGCATTGGTCTTCTCGAGCGCCTCGGTCTCTGACCAGTTGGCGACTTGGAAGTCCAGGAGCTTGATGTTCGGATTGGCCGCAAGCGCCTCGTCGAGACCGGTCTTCCGCTCGATGGCCGGGGTGTTTGCTGGCATTCCGCCAAGGGCGCAGATGCTGCCCTTGCCGCCCATCGACTTGAATAGCGCCTCGCCCATCGCCTTGCCGTAGGGCACGCCGCTGAAAGAGATGTGGGCGACGTAAAAAGGATTAAAGTCCCACGGATGGAGATCTTTCGGCTTGTTCCACTGTGTAACGACGTAGGCGCCAGCCTCCATGCAGGCTTCTACAATAGGGCGACAGTCGGCATCGCTGTTCGGATCGATATTGATTACACAGTTGCCACCGGTCTTGGCGATGATGGCGCGGATGTCCGCTATTCCCTTCTCGCTGTTGCCTTCGGTGACGAGCGGCGCGTAGTCGGCTCCGACCGACTTCGCGAAGGCCTCGGCACCCTTGTTCCACGTCGCGTGGTAGGGATTGGAGAGTGAGCGGATCGAATTGACGATCGTGGGTTTGGCCGGCGCTGCGGTTGCAACCTGCGCAGCCGGGGCGGGCGGCGCAGCGCAGGATGCCACAAATACTCCAGCCGTGGTGATCGAGGCTTTCATAAAGTCACGGCGGTTCAATCTCATTTTTTTAGACATTTGATTCCTCCATTTAAGGTGCACATCACACCATTTTTTGGCAGGTGTACTAGCCAGTTCTACGGATATTTATTGATGATTGCTACTTCTTGTTCCTCCTAGCTTATGATCCTGTGCGACTAGCCTTCAAGACTGTTGTTGGTGGTGTTGGCGCCGATTACCCTGACAGCAATAATAAAGGGTTGAGTCTAGTTTGTCAAGTCAGAAACCTGCACCAAAATTGGAAATTATTGGTCAAATGCGATCTGTTACCGGAAAGCCCCAAAGTATTTCGATGCGGACTCATTACCTCTCAAACCACACTCGTAGCGGATTGCATCTAAGTTGCCGCCCAACAACACCATTGCTGGTGAATCAGTGTGGTCTCCAGCCGGGGCACGCGCTACACAGTTTCACTGGAGATGCAACAAACAATAAATTCCAGTCTTCCACGATCACACCCAACACCACGCGCATGTCACCCTTCAATTTTTGCTATCCACCGCCCAACCCCTGCCTCATTTTTCCAAGGCTTACGAAAATGATCTCACAATCAGGAAACTAAAGCGCCAATCCGTGCCCAAAGGGTACACCTATACCACTCGACCCTAGGGTGTCATTGCTCTCACCTTGCCATTGGAATGATAATAGGGTCAATGACTACTTTTACTCGATTTTCGGAGAGTATTGATTGGCGAAACAAGCGGAAACCGCCCAACTTTTTTGAGCCGACATTAGCAGTCCAGAACACTCAGGCCACCCCACTAGCGTATGAACAAAACCTATCCATGCTCCGCTACATGTGTTATTTTTCAAGAACAGATTTGCTACCCTAATGTCTGATTAAACTCCAGCGGTCAGGTAATCAGAATGTCGTGATCAATGCCTTCCCCACGGGTGAACTTGAGGAGGTTTGGCCTGTGTCGTGCACTTAGCGGTCGGATGCATAGCTCCGCTCGCATACCAAGTTCAACTCCCGCGCGAGCGTGTCGAGATCGGTGGCGAAGATGTTGGGTTATAGCGCTTGAAGACCGCAGCGCTCGTAAGTTCTAACCGTCTCTACAGGCAAGATGCCACAAGGACCTTGCCTAGAGCCGTAAAGTTGGCGGGGGCGTAAGCATCCACACGGGATGCCATCCGTGCAATCGTACGAAACTCCAGAATTGTCGCGCGATAGACCACTTTCAGGTTCTCCAGAACAGCCAGATGTACCGGCTCAAGGTTGTGATTCCGGAGCTCCTACAAGATCGGACCCGCAACGCCGCGCACGTCCACGCTATCTAGATAGGCCTGTCCCAGGCGCAAACAAGCCAAACTAACCTCAATTGGGCCTCGCTCGCATACCGTCGAATGCTTCCTCGGTAATGGGGCGGATGCAGCCAGCGGAGTGTGGTCTGGATGCTCAGCATTATCGCCCGAGAGATCTCGCTTAGGCTGCGCGCCTTGCCGTCCGGCATGACGGAGCTCAACAGATTTTGTTAGTTGAGGCGACTTGTACGTTGGCGACAGGTGTTGAATTTCCAAACACAAGTGTTTGTTAGTTCAGTTTGATATGTAGGCCCTAACGCAAATTGATCAGGGCAAGAATTCAGTCTCAAGAATCAAACGTGAGTTCGCCAACTTCTAGCGCGATGAGTGTAATTGAGATTGATCTACCTGCTCGAAAAGATCGGTTTCACGAACCCAGCCAAAGAGCTGGATTGCATCGTCTGTCGAAATGCGAGTGTCATCTAGCAACACCACTTGGCAATGATTGCCGGCTGCTCAATTAATTGGCCCCGTTTATTTTCGATTAAGGACACCAGCCGACTGTGTGGTCTCCCGGATTGGTGGTAATGGATGACGTGCAGATAAGCGCTGTGAACCTGCAAGGAGGCAGGCCCGCAGTTTGGATTGGTTTGTGCTCGCCGGAAACGCAAGTCCGCATTGCCGGCTAAGCGGGTCCAAGTATCGAATGTGAGGATCACGCCCGTAAGTTATAAATTCAAACTACGCCTTGAATGGGCAGTGCTGGTGGTATGCTGGAGACAGGCGCAGCCAGTAATTGCAGATTGATGTGGGTTGGGGTCTATCCACAACTGCAGCCAGAACAGAGTCCGGGGCGACAGTCCTGCGCTGTATAATTGGAACATGTGGCGGAGCGAGGATCGGTGTGGACCAGACGCTGTTGGGGTGTGGTGAATGTTTGGACTGCTAGTGTAGGTTTGTCTAAGTTGTGCAATGATGATTTGCTAGGTGCAACAATTCTTGCTGAATGTCAAACAAATGTAGTCATTGACCACAAGTTTATGTTTGCGCCTAGGTTGGGGCAAAGTGGGGTGTGGCAAGGTAAGCGGGAAAAATTTGGGCAAGTGCAGACGATTGAACTTCTTAGGTCTTAACGGGATTTCAAAATGAATTATGAACCGTTGGAAAAGGTGCGCAAAGAGTTGAAGGTGAAGTGGTTGCGCCCCAAAATCGATCAGGACAAATTGCGCCAACTCAGCAAGCCCAGCGACTTACAGGGCTGGACTCAAGCCGGCGGTCATCTGGGTATTTGGCTGCTTACAGGAATATTTGTTTATTATTTCTGGGTGCAACACAATTGGATTGTCTTCTGCATGATGCTCTTCTGTCATGGCACGGTCGCAAGCTTTTTTATTCCTGCAGCGCACGAATTGGGACACGGCACAGTCTTCAAGACAAAAAGCCTCAATAAAATTTTTCTTTACATTTACAGTTGTCTCACTTGGTGGGACATGTTTGACTATGCGGCAAGCCACACTTATCATCATCGTTACACGCTTCATCCGGCTGCTGATCGCGAAAATCTGCTTCCGCTGTCCCCAGTAGTAGGGCGTTTGTTTTTGTTGCAGTTGTTTACGATCAATCTGCTTACCCAGCCGGGGCGCACCTTTGGTAAAGGCGGGTTACTCTCGACTATTTACTTAACTTTTTTAAGTGCCAAGGGAAGTGTCGGCTCACTGAAAATTCCAGTTCACGAATGGCAACAAGCACTGCATGTAGATCAGCCGGAATCGCACAAGCGCTCCATCTGGTGGGCGCGTTTCCTTTTGCCGTTCCACAGCATCGTAATTCTTGGCTCGCTTTTGAGCGGATACTGGGTCTTTGCCTTGATCATCTCGTTTTCGCCATTCATCGCCAACTGGCTCTCCTATGCGCTTGGAATGACCCAGCATTGTGGACTGAAAGAAAATGACGCCGATTTTCGCAAGTGTGTGCGGTCAGTTAAAACCAATCCGATATTTGAGTTTCTTTACTGGCGGATGAACTGGCACACAGAACACCACATGTTTGCGGGTGTGCCCTGCTACAATCTGAAATCGCTCTACCAAGTAATCGCGGTTCAGATGCCGGAACCGCGCACACTGGCCGTTGCCTGGCAGGAAATGCGGGATTCATGGGTCCTCCAACAAGCTGACTCCGACTACTGGTTCGACACGCCCGTTCCGCCGATGAACTATGACCGCACGGGAGTCTCGCGTGACGATGCAGTAGAAAGTTCAATCGGTGATTTGGCCCCCAAAGGATTGCTGTAGAAATGGCATGTTTCACTTTGAATAGCTTTCTTTAAATGGTTGGGGCGAGTTCGATGTTCTATAGATACAGTCGGTGCACAGTAACGCATCTTTCCCCGTACATTTTTTGTGTGGTTATCTGAAGTCAAACCCTTTGCTTGGCCGGTGGTTTTCTTGGTTTGGACAAGCTTGGGATTCATCGATCCACCGATGCTGGGCTGTTCTGGGCTGGAGGTATGGCGCAGGTGCGCTACCGGCTGCCTTGGGTGGCGTTGCAGGGGCACTGGCCTGGGCTGCAAAGATCGATAGACCTGCGCCTGAGAACAAGCGAGTTTCTGGATTGGGTTGCGTTATTGATACCGCCACCGCGCAAGCATCGGCACCGCTACTTTGGACTGCTTCCACCAAACTCGCCGTGGCGCGCGCTGGTGAGGGCGCAGGCTGGCCAGAAGCTGGCGGCGGGGAGCAAGCCACCGCGGACAACGGCGGTGCGCGCGGGCTGCGGCGCTCGGCGGGTTGAACCCCTGGAGCGATATTTGTGGGCGCAGTTGCTGGTGCCCGTCTACGGATTGATACAGCTTAAGTGATGCGGTTGCGGTGGGCGGGTGCGCCTTGTTGCGTTCATCACAGAGCCGGCGCCGGTGGAGGAGCATGCACGTTAGCTGATTGCTCCAGAACCGGTAGAGGCAATCCCCGAACTAGAGTGTGACTAGACGGCCAACCTGGAATTGGAATCTCGGCATGATTGGTGGACGCACCCCGCGGGTGGGGATGCAGAGCCGATCCTCAAACTGGAGTTTTATCAGACGATGGGTTGGTAATTCTGCGTTGCAGAAAAGGCACTGCGCCGAGGCGAGGGCGGGCGTGGTCTAGACGGTGGCGGGGTGCGGTAAGTGTTGTGGACTGCCAATGCCGTAATGTGGGCATTGTGCAATTTACTTTGTTTGCGTGGCTCATATCGCTCCGAACCTCGAAAATTGTTATCTATTGCTATGAAAGTATTTATGGGGTGGTGATAAGCTTAAAGTGCTACTTGACATGTGGGCGAACAACGCATACGATTCCGATCTAGGATTGAACTCGGCAAAAGCCCAGTTTCTTATTTTCTTATGAAGATGAAAAATGTAAAGGCGCTCGGTGCCGAGGTGTCGGCAGTCGGGTTCGGATGCTGGGCAGCGGGCGGCGCCACCGTCTGGAACAACGCCGATGATGACAGCACCATAGGTACGATTCAGCGCTCTATCGAGCTGGGAATCAACCTCTTTGATGTCGCGCCGGTCTATGGCTTTGGCCATGCTGAAACGATACTGGGGCGGGCACTGGGTGCTCGCCGCCAGCAGGTCATTATCGCTACGAAGTGCGGACTGCGGTGGGATAACACCTACACCACGGTCAATAACCTGCGCCCGGAAAGTATCATGCAGGAAATTGAGGATAGTCTGCGGCGGCTGCAAACTGATTACATTGATATCTATCAGATGCACTGGCCTGACCAGGCCACCCCAATTGGCGAGACGATGCAGGCGCTTTTGCAGATTCAGGCTACAGGCAAAATTAGGCATATCGGAGTGTCTAATTTTTCGCGCACATTGGCTGACGAAGCCCGCACTTTCGGCCAGATCGTGTCTCATCAGGGGTTGTATAACATACTGGAACGCAACTCCACGCGCTACCACGACCGCCTGCTGACCTACCGCGTCGAAAGCGAAATCCTGCCGCACTGCCTTGAACATGGGATGGCCTTCTTTCCTTACAGCCCGTTGCTCCAGGGGTTGCTAACCGACCACTTTAGGGAAGAAAATCAGTTTAATTCGAAAGATGTGCGTGCGACCAACCCCAAGCTCAACGGGGAGTTGTTTAAGGTGTACTACCAGATTCGGGCTGAGCTACTTGCTTTTTCGGCCGACATGGGCAAACCTCTGGCACAGGTCGCAATCAACTGGTTGATTGACCAACCGGCTGTGACCTCAGTGATCTGTGGTGCGCAAACGACTGCGCAGGTGGAAGAAAATGCCGCAAGTGCTTCTTGGACGATGACTCCGGCAATGCACGCTGAGATCGATCGCATTTTGCAGCCCTATCATCATTTTCTAAATTCCTAATCGCACAAAGAGAGCGAGTCCATAGTGCTTGGCTCCCGCGTCACCGCATTACAACATCTAGGCGTCCCCGTTAGGGACATCGCGCGATCAAAAGCGTTCTATACCTCGTTAGGCTTTCACGAGGCTATGGTGATGTCTCTTCATACGGAGTCAGGGGATATACAGGTTGCCATGATGCAAACTGGCGCGTTTGTGTTAGAACTATATCAGCTTCCGAACAACGCATTGGTGGAGATTACCGCCCGCGGACACGGCCACATTGACCATTTTGCGCTAGATGTGGAGGATATTCAGAAGGTCTTTGATACTGTGAAAGCCGCAGGACTTGTGCCGCTGGAGAACGCGCCTGTATTCCTTCCGTTCTGGGACAAAGGTGTGTACTATTTCAATATCTACGGACCAGATGGCGAAAAGGTCGAGTTCAACCAGCGTGTGACATAAACCGTAGAACACCATGTTCAATTCCCTGTTTTGATCCGCTCAGTCTATGTCCTTAGGATGGCGCGATTGCACTTGCCGCAGGTATCTGCGCATTCTTCAAGCAGATGAAACTCTTGGTTATACGATGATGTAGCCGCGCAATGACGCCTATTTTTCGGTGGGGAATTATCGGAACGGGCGGTATCGCAAACTCATTCGCCCGCGATATCGCTTTTGCTGACGGTCATGTTGTTTCTGCGGTTGGGTCGCGGTCACTGCAGAAAGCTCAAGAGTTCGCGGCGCAATTCCAGTGTGCTGCGCTAGGCAGTTACGAAGAGCTAGTGCGACAAGAAATTGACGCCGTTTATGTCGCTACCCCGCATTCCATGCATGCGCCTAATACCATATTGGCTCTAGAACATGGCAAACCTGTTCTTTGCGAAAAACCAATTGCTATCAATGCTCACGAATCAGCAGCCATGATTGCAGCGGCACAACAGAAAAATCTTCTCCTCGTTGAAGCACTGTGGAGTCGTTTCCTCCCTCACTGGAAAAAGATTAAGGAATTGATTGATACTGGAGAATTTGGCGACATTATTCTGGTTTCTGCCGACCATGGTCAGTCCCTGCCCCTACCTGAGTACTATCGACTCCATGCCCCGGAACTCGCAGGCGGGGCTCTCCTTGATCTGGGAATTTACCCCATCTCCTTTGCATATCTCGCTCTCGGCAAACCCAGAGAAATTTCTGCGCGTGCTGAGTTCACACCAACCGGGGTTGATTCACAAACATCAATTATTTTCCAATATGGCAGTGGCGCTCATGCAAACTTAACTACGACCTTATTGGTGAAGTCACCGTGCACCGCCACAATTGTAGGAACCAAAGGTTCGATCTTTATTGATGCAGACTTTCACACGCCTACTTCGATGAGACTCAAGCGGGCATCTGGCGAAGTAATTAATTTTCCTAATGAGTATCGAGGACATGGGCTTCGTGAGCAGGCTGTCGAATTTGCACGTCTCCTGTACTTGGGCAAGAAGGAATCAAATTTCATGACCCTAAACGATACTCAGTCCATCATGGAGACTATGGACGTAATTAGAAAGCAAATTGGTTTGAAATATCCCCTTGAATGAAACTCTGGTCTGACATCTCTTAGTTTCGACCCGTACCATGCAATTCAAAAGAGTTTATGTCATCTCTCAGAGATACCGGAGCAATAGCAAGCATTCGGTAAATTGGATTATTCAACTTGTTTCAGCTGCCTCCAGTGCACCACATTGGTTGTAATAGAGTTGAAATTCACATACTGGTGGAAAGTACTCTTCACAGATTGAGAAATCCACAGGGATGTTCCCAGACCTCCGCTCTTTTGATGCAGTGACCGAATACGTTGCAAAATACAATGTGTTTTCATCATCCACGGTGCATAGTCCCTAGTAATGGTTTATATCATTGTTTTAAGAATGACGGGAGAGTATATGACCCCGTCCGTCGATACTAGGGCAGTACCACGCGCTTCGTTTTTAGCTTCACGATGGCGTACCGTCTTTGCAAAGGTCCATCCTATATCTCACCGGTGAGGTACGGCATAGCTTTATGCGGAATTCCCATTGTCACCCCGATTCCGACGGCTAAGAATGGCAGTGATATTGGTTAAATGGGGGTGCCAAATGCACTGATGGCAATAACCATTGCTACTGTCTCACTTGCGTTGTATTTGTGTACGTTTACGCTTTCACCGCAGGCAGTTTGGAGGCAATCACCTTTTTGCTTGAAACAATTTCCTTCATGGAAAATCATATTTGGCAGGTCGAGTATGGACTGGACGAAGGTCAGGTAAGTCATGCTTGGCGCCCCACTAGCAACTCTCCCGGGCAAAATAGAAACATGCATTGCTGTGAAGTGATGATCGCAGCGTCTCAGGCGGCTAGCAATATGAGGTTTCTACATTGCGCTGAAACCATCGCAATATCCATTGCCCAAACACAAGTAGCGCAAGCCAAAGGATTTATTCAGAGCACTACGATAGCAATTGGTAAATGGATTTGCGTTACAAACTCGACTACAAATCTCATATGCTTCGCAAGTGGGGATTTCGGTCGGGGCACTTTACCGAGTGGGCTCAACTTTTCACCGGATTAGAGGGCTTTTCGGGGCATTTGCAAGATAATAGCACCTGGCTCATACCGACCACTCAACGGTGTTTCACTGTCCCCCTTGAAACCGCATGGGATAAAGACAACGGTGGTATCTGCTTCTGTTTGGCCTTAGATATAAACGTTTGTGGTGGCGACAAATATTTTGGGCAACCGGCTGAGTTGTTTGCTGCTGCGGGTCCTGCCAATCCCACTGGAAACAACAACTATCGGCCATCCTACGACAAATCTGGCAATATAGCTGTATGCACTCTATTGATCATCAATATGGTGCTTGGCTTTAAATTTTGACACGCGACAATCTCAAGATCTTCGATTAGAAGAGCCCAGCTGGTAAAAGTTACCATAGACGATCGGGGTTCTTATGAAGTACTTAAGGTTTTAGGTGAGTACGGGATAAATGGTTAATTCCCAGCGATCGGTTGCTGCAGCTTTTGAGCTCTCCGACACATAACGTGGTTGCCCAATATTGTGGTATACCGCATTAGGCTGAATCTTGAAAATTCCTTTTCAGGTTACAATAATTAATAGGGTTTCCAGTGTGCTTTGGAATTAAGTGATTTATCGTAAAGTGATGGTTATTTTTGATTATCTACTCTATGGTGAGTACCCTGACTATCCTGGAAGGGCATGGTCAATTCCAAAGTCGGCGGAAGCTCCAATAGAACCACAAGATTCTGGCCTGTTTTTTGTATCTTATCCAGACACCTGGTGGAGAGACGGGTGCCTGAACTCTAAATATCTCCATCATGGGTCCTGGACAACCGATGGGGAGCAGACAGCGGGATGAGCCAACTGACAGATGGTTTGCCGCACCGCGACGCCTTCCGTGATGCGTGGCCGCTCCTAGCAAAGTGTGCTAGCGGACATCCTGCACCACGCTTCGTTCGCCCAAATTCTGGCGACGAGATCCCAGCAATCCTCCGCAATGCCGGTGCCGCTGGCAAGATAGTGGTTGTCGCTGGCGGCCGGTCAGGGGTGTCGGGAGCTCTGGTAACCTCCGCTGCCGACATCGTCCTCGACATGACCGGACTGGACCGGGTCATCGAGATTGACGAAGATGCCCGCACGGTGACGGTCGAGGCGGGCATCCTCGGCGGCGTTCTCGAACAGAGGCTGGCTGCGCAAGGCTTCACCTGTGGTCACTATCCGCAGTCGCTTGCCATCTCCACAGTGGGCGGGTGGCTCTCCACGCGCGGCACAGGAACCTTTTCGAACAAGTACGGTGGCATCGAAGATCTGGTAGTGGGCTGTGAGCTTGTGCTGGCGGACGGTGAAGTTGTCCGGCTCGGCGGTGCCCCGCGTTCGGCCGCCGGCCCCCGCCTGATTGAGCTCTTCCTAGGCAGCGAGGGCACTTTCGGGATCGTCTCCCGCGTCACGCTCTGCATCTTTCCGTTGGCCGAATCTCGCCGCTTCGATACGTGGGCGATGCCCTCTCTGGCCGCCGGAATTGAAGCGAGCCGGACGTTGTTTGGTCGCCATGCAGCTCCCGCTCTTCTTCGCCTGTATGACGCAGCCGAGTCGCGCCACCTGTATGTCAGGGCCGAAGTCAGTGGCACCGACCCGCTACTTATCGTGGGACACGAGGGCGCCAGTCAGATCGTCGAGGCCGAGGCAGCGGTGGCGACAGAGGTCCTCCAAAGCCACGGCGGTCGCCCACTCGGACCAAGGATTGGCGAGGCCTGGAACGCAGGGCGGTACCGGGCTGATTGGCTGGAGGAGGGCAACGCCCACCCAGATCGCATTGCTGACTCCATTGAGGTGGCGGTCGCTTGGCCAAGACTGATACCGCTCTACGAGCGAGTCATGATCGAAATTGCGCCGTATGCTTCGTGGTCCATGGCGCATCTCTCACACTTCTATCCCACTGGGAGCATGTTCTACTTTATCTTTGGGATCGAAGATAGCGACGGCGCCCGCCGCATCGAGCGCTACGGTCTGATATGGCGTACCGTCGAGCATGCCGCGCTCGAACTGGGCGGCACCACTACCCATCACCACGGGGTCGGCGTAGTTCGCGCCGACAGCTTCAGGCGCGAACTGGGACCTTCGGCCCACGGGATGCTGACCGCGATCAAGCGCGCGCTTGATCCAAGTGGCGTCCTCAACCCGGCCGCCCTCGGTCTTTCCGTAGGTTGACAGCCACGGCAATCTCAATAGTTGAACAAAACTGGGGAGAAGGAAGGAAGCGATGACTGACAAAGCCGAGACCACTCCGCCCGTGCACTTTCCTCCGCCCGATCGCACCGATTACCCCCGCCGGGCACTGACCGCATTCAATCTCGCCTTCGACCGCGGCCTCGGCAACCTTGCTGGTTGCAACATGACCTTGCGTGCTGGCGAGAATCGCGTTTTTATAACCCGCACCGGAGCGACCAAGGCGTGCTTCGGCAAGCTCGAAAGGAATGATCTCATCCTCGCTGATTTTTACGGCAACATTCTAGAAGGGTGTGGACCGCTGTCGGTCGAATACCTCTGCCATACGACCATCCTCAAGACCTTCCCCGAGGTCGAGATGGTACTCCACACCCACTCGCCTTATGCGACCCTTCTCGCGGCGCGGGCGGAGTGCATACCGCCGTACATCGATTCTATGCTTGGCTTCGGCGACACCGTTCTCGTGCCAGACACCCACAAGTATTCGACCCCCGGTTTTATTGCCGACATCGTTGACATCATGCGGCGACACCCAGCGATGCGGACCCGCGGTGGCTGCGGTGTCCTCTATCCCCGCCACGGTGTTCTCGCCGTACAGCGCAGTCCCGAGCTCTGCCTCGACCTCGCCGAGCGGATCGAATGGAATGCCAAGGCGGTAGTTTACGATCGGCTGCTCGGTCCATCGAGCCTGCCGCCACTACCAGACCACGTAGACCGGCCAGACAAGCCACAAAGCGAATGAGGCGGGTCTACAAGCAGCGGCTGCGGTCATGAGTATCGTCGTCTTCGATTTTGGCAAGACGCGGACCAAACGTATTGTTGTCGATGTCGACAGCTCGATATTGGCATCGGATACGATTGCTTCGCAATGGTGCGACAGCGGACCCTATCCGCATTGCGACGTCGAGGTGTTGTGGAACTGGATGCTCACAAGCCTTGCCGCGATCCCCGACCGGGATGCTGTGTCCCGCATCGTCTGTGTCTCGCACGGGGCAGCCATGGCGCTTCTCGGCGACAATGACCTTGCGCTGCCAATTCTCGATTACGAATTCTGGCCGCCTCAGAGTTTGGTGACCGAGTATGCGCGGGTGCTGCCCTCCTATGCCGAGGTGCTTGCGCCTTTGATGACAGCCGGTCTCAATCTCGGCGTCCAGCTCTTCTGGCTGCAGAGAACCTTTCCGGAAGCGTTTGCGCGGGTACGCCACATGGTTGGGCTGCCGCAGTATTGGGCGTGGCGCCTAACGGGGCGAGCGGTGTGCGATTATTCCTGTATCGGTGCCCACTCGCACCTTTGGGATCCGCGCGCCCGCCACTTCTCGAGCCTCGCCATGACGCAAGGCTGGGACCGCGTGGTCGCCCCGCTTTGCCATGCCTATGACGAGGTTGGTGTCCTCCACGCTGGTGTCGCCAGAGCCATCGGCCTGCAACCGCCTTGCATCGTTCTTGCCGGTGGGCACGACGCGAGCGTGGTGACAGAACTCTATCGACACCAGGGACTGGCCTCGACCTCGATCGTCTCCACTGGCACCTGGGTTGTCCTATTTAACACCCACGCAGAGCTGGATCTACTTGACCCGACGCGGGCGATGTTCTCCTGCACCACGCCGGAGGGCGATCCTTTAGCGACGGCAATGTTCATGGGGGGCCGCGAACTCGAGATTCTCTCCGGCGGTACGCCTGCCGCAATCGAGCTTTCTGATATCGAGGCCACGATCGCCGAGGAAGTCTTCGCAGTTCCGGCTTTTGCGTCGGGCGGCTTTGTACCCGGATCCGCTGGCCGAATCGTGGGACGGGCACCGGCCACAGCTCGCGGCCGCACCGCGCTCGGAATCCTCTATGCGGCACTCATGACCTCGATGGGTTTGGATCTCCTCTCTTCCAGCAACGAGATCATTGCCGACGGAGGACTGACCGCAAGCCCATCCTTTCTTGCTCTTCTTACTGCACTGCGGCCCAAGCAGCGCGTCCTCGTCAACCGTCTGGGGCAAGGCGCGGCCATGGGCGCCGCCTGCCTCGCCGTTCGTGCCACTAACGTCCACCTGTTCGCTGACGTGCTCGAGCCGGCGCCGACGGGTGCGATTGCTGGAATCGAGACTTATGAAGCCGCTTGGCGGCACCTTGTTCAGGCCAAGGAGGCCTGAGACATTGGTTGATGGAGAGCGCTATAAAATGCCTCACAGGTAAACAGGGTATGGCTCGAACGTTTTCGAGGCGGGGTAGCCAGTCGAGGCCACTCGCCCACTCGCCCACTCACGCGGCGTTCTCTGTGGCATGTTTGCAGACGGTGTAAGTCTCGCCGAAATCTAGCGAAACCCCACCACTTATTGGCGCGGATGGCGTTATCTTGGCGCAAGGATCAGCTTCCGCGTCGTCCAGGTAGTTATTGTCGAGAGTGGTTACCTGATGGTGTGCGAGGACCAGACGTCATCACTGCAGCCTTTTCGAACCTAATCTGGACAGTCCGAAGCAAATCCCGACGCGCTTCGGCGCAGGCTCACCACCCGCTGGGAAGGCGTTTAAATTGCACCCGATGAAATCTGCCCCAAGGTCAAGGAGAATTATTTGCCAAGCGGTATTTTCATGATACACTAATCTGTGTGTCACATAATTGTTTGGTGAGCTAGGACCCTGCCATGCCTACCACTTCTGCTGCAACGGTAGCCGTGATGGACATGGGAAAGACCAATGTGAAGCTCAGTGCATCCACCGCTGACGGTCAGATACTGGAAACGGTTTCGACTCCGAATACAGTACGAGACAACCCGCCCTGGCGTCACATTGATCTCGAAGGCCTTGGGCAATGGGCACTATCTGAACTTTCTGGCCTGTGCCGCCGGCATCCCATCGTCCACATAATCGCTGCCGCCCATGGCTCAGGCGGCGTGCTAGTAGGCGATGATCCGGATGGGTATGGGGGCGGCGCAATTCTTCCGATGATCGATTACGAGCAGCCTTTGCCCCAAGGCATCAACGACGACTATTTGCCGCTCACCGGAAATTTCTTCGACCGCGGCTCCGCCACTATGCCCGCGGCAGCTCACCAGGCTCGCCAGCTATTTTGGATGCAGCTCGCCGAGCCACATCGCTTCGCTAAGGCGCGCTGGTATCTCGGTCTGCCTCAATACTGGGCTTGGCAGTTCAGCGGCAGGGTAGCCGCCGAGACGAGTTTCCTCGGTGCCCAGTCGCATTTGTGGAACGTGGTGGAACGCCGTTTTGCTCCAATTGTCGACACCCAAGGGTGGCGCCACCTAATGCCGGAGTTTTCCGAAGCATGGGCGGCGCTCGGCCCCCTCCGGTCGGAACTGGCCCGCCGCTTTGGATTGCCTGCGACTATTGAAGTACATACCGGTGTCCATGATAGCAGTGCTAACTTTTACCTTTATCAGGCGACGGGTGACGAACACTTCACGGTGATTTCTACCGGCACCTGGATAGTCGCCCTAGGCGACCAGGTACAACTCGAAGCCCTCGATGAACGGCGAAATATGACCTGCAATAGCGATGTGTTCGGGCGTCCACTGGGCGGCGCGCTGACCATGGCAGGGCGAGAGTTCAGCCATGTAGCGGGTGAACAGCCCCACGGCGCGGTGGCCGAGGTTGCCGAAATTGAACGGATCGTCGCGCGCGGCACGCTAGCCTTGCCGGCCTTCGGGATCGATAGCGGCCAGTTCCCGAACGCGGCCGGTCGTGGGCGCATCGTGGGTCTGCCGCCCGAAAATGCCCCAGAGCGGCTGGCGCTAGCCGTGCTTTATATGGCGCTGTTGACTGTCACGTGCGCTGATGCGCTGGGAGCGGGGCGGCGGGTGGTGCTGGATGGTTCCTACTTGCGCGATCCACTTTATGCGAGGCTTGTCTCCACTCTCAGGCCCGGCAGTGTGACGCTGTACAATTGCGAAGGCTATGGAGTGGCGGCGGGGGCAGCGCTACTCTGCGGCCATGAAACGCGGAGAAACCCCATCAGCCTCGCATTGGACGAACCTGCCTCAATTAGTGGACTCGTTGGCCTTTCCGCTTACGCCACACGCTGGCTTGACTTATCACATAGCGTAACCAATCAGGAGCACTAATTTGCTGCAATTAAAATTATCGCCGAACGCCGCGCCATGGTCAATACCTGCCGCAAGATGAATGCCGTCGGAATTAACCAAGGAACCGCGAGCAATCTCGCGCTGCGCATTGCCGACGGTTTTCTAATCACGCTGTCGTCCTTGCCCTATGACACGACGAAGCCGGAAGAGATCGTCGAAATGGCTATCGACGGTTCGTATGTGGGCTTGCAACCCTCCTCCGAATGTTGCTTCCACCGCGATATTCTCTAATATAGAAGAGACCTTGACGTGGTCCTGCACTGCCATTCGATCTCTGCCACGATGCTGGCCTGCCACCACGAGAGAATTCCGTCCGTTCACTAAATAAACTGTATTGCTGGAGGCACCACCGTCCGGTGCGCCAGTTACGCAACCTTCATTACCTAGGCGCTGTCAGTTGCATCCGTTGAGGCGCTTGATCGAAGATTAGCGTGCTGCTCGTGCAGCACGAGCAGATTTTGCTTGGAAAAACTTTGGAGAAAGCCCTGTGGCAGGCCATTGAAGTGGAAACCCTGTCACGATTCTTAGTTCAGACGCTCACCCTTGGTGATCCGCCCATCTTGCCGGATGACTGGATGGAGCGGGTGGTCGCCCACAATGAAGCGCATGGGCTACGGGATTGGCCCCGAGCCCGAAGGCTCAAACGACGTGGCTTGGCGGCGCGGTACGTAGAGACCTTCTGGATTGCTGCTCTAAGGATACGCTGCGAACAAATGTGTGTCAGGAATCTTTCCCAGAGTCATTGAAATAGACAGGCTTGACTCTTTGACGGCGGAGATAACGAGCACCGAGCCTTTCGAAGACCTTCCAGCATACGCCATCAATGCCGAGACGCAAACGGGGTTTTTGTGAAAGAGATTGCCTGCATAGACAGGGGATGGGAGAAGCGCGCGAAAGAAAGTACCAAGCTGAGTCGGTTACAGGCTATAGGGGTTTAGCAGAAACCGGTATGGGTACACACCAAAGTGTGACCCTACTCTAGGTGCCGCAGAAGTAAGTCGGTTCACTCATAGAATACCGTCCAACCGGGAGCATCGATCGGTGCCGGTCGGAACCCCTCACAAAAAAGCCATGGTCGCTTCTAAATCATGAGTTTGAGAGAAACCAGATTGGAGTCCCACATCGGTGCTTCTTCACACAGGCATCAGCTGGTTACTCAAGCAACGATGTTTGAGGCCATCCCCGATCTATGGTTTGACCAGTCCGCATACCTGAGGGCGGAACGCTAGCGTGCTCTGTTGGTGCACGAAGAAGGTGCGGGTGGAGATCCGACCTCGGATCTGGAATTTGATCGGACTTTGTAGTGGGAAATGTGTGCCGCAGAAATGGCTGATGCTGTCCGGGCGAGGTGAATGGTTTGGCCCGCCGATGCTGTTCTGTAGAAGGTGTGCAATTTGTGGTGGCCACTGAGATCTAATTTCTCTGAACACTGAACAAAGGTGGTCTAGAGCCATAAGACCGTTAGTCAGGTGCAGGCAAAAACGAAGTGTCAATTGGAAAAAGCAGGGTCAAGGTGTGTCGCATGTGGGTGCGAGCGGGCTCGAAAGGCCTTACTGTCTCCAAATCTCATTTTTGTAATGCTTAGTGCTGGCGGCCATTGTTCGCGATGCCCACAAGCATGTCAGCTACTTGCAGAAGCCCCAGTTCCTCGGCGGCAACCTTCGCAGCGCGCGGAAGTTAGGCACAAGGTTGAAGCGCATTATCGTTTGCTCAAATTACGGCGGCACTGACGGATTGGGTTGTGATGCGCGACCGCACCGACCTTACCGTGCGCGAGGCTTTAGCCAGGGCGGAAATCTTAGCGGGGCCTTGCACCTTCAGCGAAGGTATGACCCTACTCCATGGCAGCGGCACTACGATAGGCGGCCATTGCCCGCGAATCATCCTCGGCGCAGTACCAGAATTCATCTATCCCGGATTCATGCCCTGCACTTATACTTATGCTGATGCGGGTTTCGCCACCACAGGCCGCATGTTCAACTCGGCGGTGGTGGCTGTGTCTGAAGGGGCTAGGCGTAAGCGAGGCCGATATCGTCTCCATTGCCGACAACAGCCGCGGGCTGCCATACTACACGAACATCCTGTGCAGTGACACGCGCGGGGAGTTTGACGAGATTGGAGTAGGGAGCTATGATCAGATTCTAGAGGATAGTGAAGACCGTGCTGTAACCTTCTACTCATCTCCCGCTTTGCTGGAAACGGGTAGAAAGGAAATCCTCGTTTTTAACTTGCAAGCGTTTAGCGTTCATAACGCCGAAATCGTAAATTTGATCCTGTCAAATCTTACAGTCGAGACTGAGATTCACCACTTTCAAGCAGAGAAATAATGGTGTCAAGGCGTTTATCTGCACCTATCATTCTATGGTCTATCGCAACGTACTACTAGTATCTGACAGAGGCTGGTGATGGCACTTCGTTCCACCGGAGTGCGCTGACGTGACTAGAGGAGAAAACTATGCAAGCGCTTGTTCTTGAGAAAGTTCACCAATTGACTTTGCGCGACATCCACATAGACGAAACGGTGGGCGTGCACGATGTGCGGATCCGCATGCACACAGTGGGTATTTGTGGCAGCGATGTCCACTACTACACCCATGGTGCGATCGGCTCCTTCGCCGTGCGCGAGCCCATGGTGCTGGGGCACGAGGCGTCTGGCACCGTGGTTGAGGTGGGCGGTGCAGTGACTAACCTAAAAGCAGGCGACCGCGTCTGCATGGAGCCCGGTATCCCTGACCCTAAAAGCAAAGCGAGCCGGCTTGGGTTGTACAATCTAGATCCTGCCATGCGCTTCTGGGCGACCCCGCCAATTCATGGCGTGCTGCGCCCCACTGTGGTCCACCCCGCGGCGTTCACCTTCGTGTTGCCTGAAAACGTGACTTTTGCCGAAGGCGCCATGGTCGAGCCGCTGGCGGTGGGCATGCACGCGGCAACAAAGGCGAATATCAAGCCGGGCGATGTTGCCTTGGTTATGGGCGCGGGACCAATCGGGATGGTCACAGCGCTAGCGGCGCTGGCGGGCGGCTGCAGCCACGTATTCATGACAGATGTACAGCAGCCTAAGCTGGACGTGGCCCAGACTTTGGGACCGATTACAGGTGTCAACGTGGCTAAGCAAAGCCTCAGAGAAGTGATGAACCACGCGACGGAAGATTGGGGCGCAGACATTGTCTTTGAGTGCAGCGGCAATGAGCGTGCCGCAGCGAGCGTCTTCGATTTCCTGTGCCCTGGGGGTACGGTAGTCTTTGTTGGCATCCCTCTGCAACCAATTGCTTATGATATCGCATCTGCGATGGTGAAAGAGGCCCGTGTTGAGCAGATTTTCCGCTATGCCCATGCCTACCCGCGTGCGATTGCGCTGATCGGCAGCGGCAAACTCGATGTCAAGCCGCTTATCACTGACAAGTTTACTTTGGACGACAGCGTGGCGGCTTTTGACTTCGCTGTGAACATGCCCCCGACCTCAGTGAAAGTACAGATTGAACTACCATGAGCTTTCAACCAGCGTGGGGATCATTGAAGCGGCATCAAAAGCCGCTTTGGATATTCAAGCAGGCTGCCTGAATCAGGTGGCGGGGATCGCGATGCGCGAAGTGCAGCGCATGACAGCGGGAGCGAGCACAAGCACGGCGGCGGCAGGCCGCAGCGGCGAGGTGTTGTTTGTGCAAAGCTTTGGCACGACGTTGAACGCACACGTGCATTTGCATTTGAGCATGCTGGACGGGGTGGTGGCTCAGGGGCGGCAGGGGCTGGTGTTTCGCAGGGCGCGGGTGGATGAAGCTTGTGTGCATCATGCCGCGGTGTATGTACGCCGGCGGCCGGAACGGAGTGCGGCGTATCAAGTGGTGCGGCAGAACTTGGAGCCGTGGCTGGCGCGGCGGTGCGCGGGTAGGCGTGGTGCAGCCACTCACGGAGCGCACGGCAGCGACCGATGAATGGGTTATGCTCCTTTACGACAACTACTACTGGCTCGGACCCGTCTGGCCGAAGGCGCTGGTCCTCGCTGCGAACAAGCTGGCCGGTCGCGTCCCTCACGGAGAGGACTCATACACTCCGTTCACCACGATGATCCAGTCGTACTTCGTCAGTTAGTTTATCCTCCTGACTTACTAGGAGCCGGGTTTCACCTTACCCGGCGCCGGGCGCAAGGATGGCCGCCTCTTGGCGGCGAAGGATTCTGCTGATGTTTTGTTCTGCCAGTACCGGGTTCCGGAACTGGCAGAACAGGCGTTGGGAGGTGATAGTTTAAGCTTCATCGTGAAGCAGTGTCTCATCCTGATCCCGCTCCTGTCCCTTCTAGAGTGACGTTTATAGTTATTAAACTCCCACCAAGCGACATCCTGGCCCAGAGCATCAGCTCGCAGATGATGTCCAATTCGAAGGTTGCAAAAGAAACCATCGCTCGTTTTGCCGGCCAGTACGGCCTGGACCAACCGCTCTATCGTCGCGGACTGGGAACCCCTTGGGTGCAGAATGACAGGGCAAAGTCAACTCTCAACCAATTGTACGGTTAGGCCAAAATCTTATCCACATCGACCTTGTTGGCCTTGACCGCCGCCGCCAAATGCTCGATGGTTTGGCGCACGCCTTGCGCCATGGGTCGCCAGATGATGGGACCAAGCGCGGCGTTGAGCGCGCTGTCATCAATTGACGCGGGGCCGGAAAGCTCGTTGGCGGGGAAGGTGATTTTGCCCTTCACGGCTGGCACCACTTCTTCGATACTGTCCACAATTTCGCGCATATGAACGGTGGAGCCGCCCAAGTTGTAGACAGGCGCGCCTTCGAGGCGTGTGCGCGAGGCTTTGATAAAGACTGCGGCCACGTCCTCGGCATGGTGATAGACCGAGGTGCCGCCGAAGGTGATTGGATAGGGGCGACCCACCGCCGCGGCAAGCATGGCTTTGGTGGGCGTCGAGGTCATGCCCTGGTCGCGACCGGGGCCATAGACGATGTAGGGGCGCAGTCCGATGCTGTAGACGCCGTTCTCTTGCCAGTAGATGCGCGCGGTGCCTTCGTTGGCTTGCTTGGTAACGCCGTAGAGCGTTTGCGGGTCAAGGGGTGCATCATTGGCGAGGGGTCCAGGAGGATAACTCGCCGCCAAGCCATAGGCGCCCGCCGAACTGGCGTGGGCAATGCCCTGCACTTGGTCGGCATGGCGGCGTGCCGTTTCCATCACGACGGTGGTACCCACGGCGTTGACGCGCATCCCCAACACAGGGTTGGCGCGCACAAAGGGAACTTGCAGTGCGGCGAGGTGGACGATGTGGGTAATGCCATGATCGATCACGGCGCGCTCAAAGAGGTCGAAGTCAGTGATGTCGCCCGACAGAAGGGTGACAGTGGCAAGCTCGTCGTCGCTCATGATTAGGTGCAGACGGTGGCGCGAGCCTTGCAGGTCATAGGTAAACACCGGGACACTCTCGGCTACGAGTTGTTTCACGGCCCAAGAACCTAGACAGCCGTATGCACCTGTAACTAAAAATCGTTCAGAAGCCATGCGAATCTCCCCCTATTTTTTTGTGCTTGCAACACTGTGTGGATAGACTTCGTAGATGAAATTATTGTACTTTGTTTCCTGACTCCCTGCCCAAAATCGATCAAGGAAACCGGCAGAAAGGAGCCTTCTATGACCAACCACGAGTTAGCTCGTGCGCGCACCGAGGTGCAAGTCATCGGTGCGGATTGGGCGTTGTTAAAATCGCCGGAAAATGTGACCTATGTGAGCCATTATGAAGTCCCGGTTGAATTTGGGCCCTTGGCACAACTCAACTATGGGCCGGTGACGGCGTTGTTTGGTGTTGAAGAGCCAACTACCTATTTGTTGGTGAACCGCTATTATGCGGGTGCTGCGCGTCAACAAAGCCCCTTTGACGAGGTCATTGGCTTTAGCATTCTCGAAGTGTTTGCACCCTTCGTGCCTCGGGTCGCTCGCGACAATTTTGTGGCTTCCTTACGCCAACTGTTGCAACAGACGCAACTTGGCAGCAGCAAAACTAAACTTGCTGTTGAAGAGCGCACGTTGCCCCTGGTTGCCCATCGTATACTGCAAGACTAGTTCCCCAATGTCGAACTTGTTGACGCTGGCGCAGCCTTGGCGCGCGCCAGCATGGTCAAGACCGAATGCGAGATAGGGTTGCTCAAGAGTACGGCTGAAGTTGTTAACATTGCCCACAAGAAGTTGATGGAGCTAACTCAGGAAGCGGGCAAGAGCGAATTTGAAATTTGGGCCCAACTCACCAAAGCGAGGCACCAGCATGTAGCGGGCAAACTCTTCGTTGCGGGTGAAGTAGTCTGTAGCCCACGCAACAAAACGGTCTCCCCCGGCGGGCCAATTCATTATGTCACCCAGCCTGGTGACGTGGCTGAACTGGATATTAGACCGCGCTACCAGGGCTATTGGGCGGACATGGCGAACACCATGATCGTGAGCGCAAAGCCGACCCCTGTGCAAAAAGAGGCGGCGCTAAGCGAAGAAGTATAAAGATGCGCTCGCGAAGAACTTGCATCTGACGCGCAAAGCCGGGATTGATGCGACCCTGCGCAAACACAAACTGGATGCGATCGTCGTCCCTTCGGGCGGACCCGCGTGGCTGATCGATCTGGCGAACGGCGATGCGATCAATTGGGATATGGAAAGCACCTCACCAGCAGCGGTGGCGGGATATCCGCATATTACCGTCCCGGCGGGGCATGTGTTTGGTTTGCCAGTGGGTATTTCCTTTTTCGCC